>Ga0210384_10006701_pt1 | contig 12233 bp, 15 predicted proteins | sample IncBWH2MmetaG_FD_160574 | JGI IMG/M metagenome (GOLD analysis project Ga0210384, IMG submission 160574) | Forest soil microbial communities from Barre Woods Harvard Forest LTER site, Petersham, Massachusetts, United States - Inc-BW-H-2-M | ecosystem: Environmental > Terrestrial > Soil >... | reverse complement strand
TGGAGCATCTTGGGGCCAGGAGCGAGGCCCCCAAGATCGAAGCTCTCCTGGGGGATCCCGTAGGGATGGTACATAGGAGCGCGGCCCAGGCTCTGGCCAGCCTGGAGCCGGCGACGGCGGCTAAGAAGATCGCCGCCCACCTGAAGGACAAGGATGACCATGCTCGCGCCGAATTCATCGAGATCCTGGGAAAGTTGGGAGCCACGGAATGCATCCCCGAGGTTGCCATGGAGCTCCGGGACCCCACCTACTTTATCCGCGCCTCGGCGGTGGAGGCTTTGGCCAAGATGGGAGCTCGGGAGAAGATTCCTGAGATCATCCACAGTTTGAAGGATGAGGATTCGTTTGTCCGGTCCATGGCCATTCGGGCGCTCGCGACCCTGGGAGCCACCGAGGCCATCCCGCATATCCTCCCGCTCCTCCAGGGCCAGCCGGGGGACGTGACTTCCGAGGTGATTCCGGCGTTGGGGTCGCTGGGCGCCGTCCAGACCGCCCCGATGCTCGTGGGGCTCCTGGAGGATAATATTGAAGATACCCGGGCCGATGCCGCCCAAGCCCTCGGGAGGATGGACTGTGTCCTGGCGGTCCCGGCTCTCAAAAAGGCCCTCGCAGATGAGGTGGCCCGGGTGCGGATGTACGCCGCCTGGAGTCTCTGCCGGCTCGGGTCTTCGGAGGGTGTCGCCCTTCTTCTCGCGGAGGCCGAAGACTTCGAGCCTGATCTATCCGTCCTCAACGCGATTCGGCAGCCCGCCGTGTGGCGCCGTCTGGGGGAGATCCCGCTCAAGACGGACCTAACCGGTACTCTGGAAGAGGTGGTCCGTCAGCTGGGCGCCATTGCCGGCCTGGCCCTTGAGGCGCCTCCTCCTAGCCTCTTCGGAGAATGGCCCCGAAAGATCCACCCGAGAGGCGGTCGGCCGAGCCTTCGCGATGGATTGATGGGGCTCTCCGTTACCCAAGGGGGGCGCTGTGTGATTCTTGAGGCGGACCGAATTCGCATCGTGGACTGGGACGATGCTTGGAAGTTCTGGCAGGCTTGGTGGAAGGACCAGGAGAAACGATAGCCCGACAATGTGGTGCTGATGTTCCGTGAAGGCCGCCGTTCAGCCGCCTCCGTCAGGCGCACGCCGCGCGGCCGCCTGCCAGAGGCCGCCGAAGGAGGGCGGGACGCGCGACGCGCGGTGGGCCATCTCCTCAATGTCGAGATCATGGATCAGGGTAAGCTACGGGGATAAATATTTCCCCTTGGTCGGCCAGGGTGCTACAGTACTCGCCCTCATGGAATCATCGGGCGATTCAAGGGCGGGATGGAGCCGTCCTGTGGTCGCACCGGCATTCCTATCCTCGAGCGAGTCGGCGCGTTCGCCATAAGGCGGGAAAGAAAAGAGCGGTCAAGTGCTGTCGATAGCCCCGGGCGCCTGCCTGACGACAGATCGGCTGGTATTGCGGGTGGCGACCGCAGAGCTCATGGGGGTCGCCTCAGCGGGCGACTCCGCTTCGCTCGCACGGCTCCTCCCCGCGCGCATCCCTCCTGACTGGCCTCCCCGAATTGACGACGATGGCCGCATGGCGCGCGAGGGGTTCGCGTATGTACACGATCTCCTCGAGAGACACCCCGCTTTGATCGGGTGGTGGGGATGGTTCGTCCTCCTCCAGATTCCGGAGCCGGTCCTAATCGGTGCAGTGTCGCCCAAGGGACCGCCGGACAGTGAAGGCACGGTGGAAGTTTCATACGGGATCGTCGCCTCGCATCAGGGAAGGGGATATGCGACCGAGGCGACACTCGGGCTCATCGCTTGGATCGAGCGGGACCCCCACGTCCGGAAGATCGTGGCCGAAACGCTGCCGCATCTCGCGGCGTCGATCGCGGTCATGCGGAAGTGCGGCTTGGCCTTCATGGGGGAGGGGTCGGAGCCCGGAACGATCAGGTACGGCAGGAATCGGGCGAGCTGACCATTCCGAACTCGCCCGCATGCAAAGGGGGTCGAGGTGACGCCGTGCGCTCGGCCCAAGGCCGCCGTCCGTATCACGCTGTGCGCGGTCGGGCCGGGCGGGGGGCCGGCGGGGGCGGGGGCGCTCTCGGGCGGCGGAGGCGAAGACTTCGGATCCTGCTATCTCAGTCATTCGCGTATACTCTGATCGAAGGATATGTTTAGACGACCAATCAGGCTATGGCTCACCGGCGGGCTCCTTCTTGTTACCGCGAGCGCGGCGGCCATCGCGCCGGCCCGTGTCGAAGGAGGCTGGTGCGCTCGCTGCGGTATTCGGAGGGAGTCCGTTGACCTCGTTGGAATAAGACTGGCGACGATCCATTACGAATGCCGGTTAAGTGGCTGGCTTGCCGAGGGCTGCATGCCTGGCGAACCCTGTGAGCATCGGGTGCTCCGGCGCGCACAGAGGGGGGGATGGGAAGTCTTCCTTGCCTATCATCCCCTTTGCTGCAGATATTGCGATCGATACTACGACTGACGAATGAGCAGCGGGAGCCCCCCGCCGGCGCCCCCGGAGGCCCGCTGGCCAGGCAGCGGCGGGCGGCGTCCCGACGGCCTCCGCTGTCCTGGACGCTTGTTTGAACCGGATTACTGGCTGGCGACCGAGCGAGTTATCCACTCCCGTAAGGTGTCGCCTGGATTCAATGCCTCACATTCCTCAGGAGGCGTGTGGTTGGGAGTGCCAAATATTTCTAGATCGCCTTATCACGACCTCTTCATGAATTTCACCGCCCATTTGAAGAATGGCAAGCTAATCCCGGCTAAGATTAGAGAAAGCCCAGTTACGCTCAGCTTTTCGCCGACGGTCTCCACGGGCTTACCGTTCAGCGTGATGCCTCCAACGCGCCCTGGGATCAACAGCGACAGGAGACCGAGCAAGGTTCCAATAGTTCCAACAAACCCCGCGCCAATGACCCAGAAGCTTAAGAACAAGTGAAGACAACCTGGCACCTGAGTATCGGTGTCCTGGCCAGAGGTTAGTGGGGCGCATGAAGATTCACGGAGTGACGGCGACTGTTCGGGAGGAGCTGCGCCTGATGCGGCGTCTTGGATGACAATTGTTCGCGCCGTTAGATCGCCAATGCGTTGCCAGCGTGTTGTCAGTGCCGCGGAAAGAATCCCCACAAGACCGAACAATGCTGCATCAATGAAACCCACCAGATTGCGGATTAATGTTCTCCGAAATCCGCAGGGTTGCATATCCTCGCGTAAAACTCGGATTCCCAGGAGAGACTTACCAATGGTACGCCCTGTCCTTGACTCGGACTTGACGTAAACGATTAACCAAGGGCAAGCCCACACTGTACCGATGATGCTGGCAATCATCCCCTCCCTTGGCAGGTCGTTAGTTCGCAAACTTCCACCTACCGGAAAGGACAGAATGAAGATCAGTTGTCCAACACAGGCGGGGCCAAGAATGATCGCGGCGTCGATTGCCTTTGCCAAACCACGGCGCCACAGCGGTGCCAAGATGGTGCCCGGGGCAAGTTCACTCAGTCGGTGCGTTCGCATCGGCGAAGCGAGGAACGCCCCAAGTATCGTTGGCAGGATGAACTGTAGGACGTTTAGGATGACGGAGCAGACGAAAAACCGGCGTGGCGGAAACTCCAGGCGGGCTCCCCGCTCTCTGATCATGATCGGGACAACGGGAGCGATCGAGATTGCCCCAAGCAGGAGAAATGCCCCAATGGATAATAAGGCCACGATTACCTGGAGGCGACGCTTGGAATCCCGAGAAGGATAGCCGGGGTAAGCTTCTTGCACTCGACTAAGTATGTTCCGAAGTCGTAGGACCCGCAATAGGGCCCGCCTCAGAAACTAGTCGAAGCCCAGCGGATCCCCCGCCTTCGCCCCCGGAGGGCCGCTGGAAGAGGGGCGAGGGCCCGGCGGGGGCCACCGGCTGTGCGGGGGGCCGACGGGGGCGCGGGGGCTGCCTGCCGGGCGCCTGGGGGTTGGTGGCTGGCAGGAGGGGCTACGACGCATGTGCGTCTATTACTCCGGTGGCATTGACTTCATACGGATGTTTCTTTAGAATGTACGTATGGAGAAGCGAGCGGCACGGGTGAAGAAGACCTACAATCTCCCTCCAGACCTGATTGCCCAGGTGAAGAGGATTTTCCGGGCCAAGACCGAAACGGAGGCCATTGTGCTGGCTCTTCGGGAGATGGCCTTCATGGATGAAGTGGTCCGGACCATCCATACCACCTCAGGCAAGATTCCCGATTACAAGCCCATCCGTTGAATCTCCTCTTCGACACCTCGGTCTGGATTGATGACCTCCGCCACGGGGCGCTCCGGTTTGTCCTGCCCCGAGTCCGCGGAAAATTCTTCCTCTGGGTGGACTCGATCGCAGCCGCAGAACTTCTGGCGGGATGCAGCAATCGTCAGCATCGCAGGGTCGTGGAGCGGCTGCTGTCCCCATTTGAGCGCGCAGGTCGGGTCGTGACTCCCAATCATCGGGATTTCCATCGTGCGGGTGACGCGCTTTCGAAGCTTCGAGGTACTGGAATAACATTGAAGAACCCAGGCGCGGCTCTCCTAGATGCTGTTCAAGCCGCTGATGCCGCCAGGATTGGAGCACTTCTCGTCACGGCGAACATTTCTGATTTCACCAAGCTCGCCCGATTCATCCCCGTGAGAATAAAGTCGTTCGACGACTTCCGGAAGACCATATAGCATCCTACTCCCGCCCTCGCCTGCAGGCCCGCCGCCCCCCGCCGCCGGGCCTGGCTGCCCGGGGCATGGGCGCCGCCCCGGGCGGGAGCTCAGCCTCGCGCACGATTGGCGAAAGTAAACGTCAGTCCCTGGCTTTCGACAGGGTGAAGGGAAGGAGTATGGTGTCGGTGACAAGGGAGGATGCCACATCGGTGGCGACTGGCGCGAGAATGATTCCACAGATCAACGCCCCGACCCGGGGATCCGATCCCGAGAGACCCGAAAGGTTGACTCCGGAAATCCCCTTCATGTATCCACCCGTAAAGCCATCGCCGCAGAAGATGGCCCGCGTTCCTCCGTAAACGTGGGGTCCGTCAGCCCCCAATGGGGTTCGGCCGGAAACATCGTTCATAGTGCTGCAGCCGGCGGCGAGGAACATAATGGCAAATGCGAACCCAGCTATCCCATGAGGCTTCATCATCCATATGTATACATCATATATGCATTCGGCTCTCCGTCCGCTCATCCTTCGTCCGCAGGCCGGGCCTCGCCTGGCGCGGGCGGGGCAGGGCGGGGGGCCGCCGCGGGGGGGCCTTTGAGCGGGTGGTTAGAGAGTCCAATCGCTTTCGAGTTCGACCTGCCGATCCGGCCGCACCCAGAAGATACCGATCGCATTCTGCCGGAGGACCGGCATGGTGTCCCTCACGAGGTGCTCATGGGTGCGTTTGGGGAACGCGAATGCGTATCGCACTTCCGGATTCTGCGGGCGATGAGAAGCCTCGGCCAGCTTCAGCTTAAATAGGGCCCTCGCGATATTGAAAGCAACCGAGCCTGCCTTCGTGCGTTTCCCAAGAATGCGGCCACCTGAAGCTACGCCCGGCTCGCCCTGGGCCACGACGACGAGCCGTTTCGCGGGGTGAGCCTGGTCATGGGTGGCGACGATGTCAACGCCGTGTTCCACCGCATCGATGGTGTACGCCGCCTTTTTCAATTCATCGGTCACAACGGCGATGACTTCTGCCTTTGTCAGCATGAACGAATCCCCGGCCAGGGCACAGCCTTCTTACTCCGCTAGGCTAGCGGGCTTCTATTATAGATCACACTCCGTGGAAGGGTGTCCATTCTCCCCGCGCCCCTGTCCGCCGTCCTCCTTCGTTCGGGCCGTGCCCTCTCGCGTGTCGGGCGGGCCGCCGGCCGTGCCTTGTCGCGCCCCGCGCGGTCGGGCCCGAGCGGTGGGCCGCCTCCACGGGGTGCCCTCACGCCTCCTGGTCCAGTCCATGTTCCAGCTGCGGTCGCCCCGCCGGACGCCGCCGGGCAGGCCGGGTCGCGCCTGGTGGGGCTGTCTGGCGACAGGGCGGGGGGCTGCTAAGGGTGGTGCCTCGCCTAACCTTGCGCGTGCTGCATACCTCAGTCGGGCTATACTAAATCGGTGAGAAGATCCATGATCGCTGGCCTAATCTTACTGGGAGGCTGCAGCTCCGTCTTCGACCTTGCGGGTCTCTCGGAGGGCGGGCCGCATGCGTTTGGCGGCGTGCGCACATGGCCTGAGGACGTCTCAAAGACACTAGGCATCCCTTTTCGGGGTGAGGCCGCCTTGAACTACCTGGTCCTCTACCTCTGGGAGGGCATGTTTGACTTGCCATGCTCACTTGGGGGAGATTTCATCCTTCTTCCAATCACGATCTTCTTCGAGGTTTTTCGACACTGACCCCCCTACATCAGCGAGCAAGTCTGCATACGCCCCCGCCTCGTGCGGCCCGGCCCGCACGGCGGACGGTGGCAGGGGACCGGCTGCGTGAGGCGCGTCTGATGGGTGCGGCGGGGGTACGGCACGTTGCTAACGAGGGGACGGAGGTTTCCCAGGGGAGTGTTTGGATCAGACAGCTACCGGCTCAGTCGCTTCAGCGCTTCCGCGGCGTCTCGTCGCTCGCGCCGAACCGGCGACTTCTGCGCGAGGTTACGGAGTATCTCCGGCGCATCGTCGTCGCGCATCTGCTCCAATGCTTGGATGGCCCTCGAGCGGCGGCGAGCCTCGGGCAGGAGGTCGCCCTCCCACTGTTCGAGTATCTGCTGGATCCGTAGGCGCACCTCGGTATCGGAGCTCCGATCGAGGGCCTCGCGGAGGGGATGTAAAAAGGTCTCATCGTAAAGCGCCTTCTCCGCGGACTCCCGATTTTCGATCGAATCTCCGCCAAGCTGTTCGAGAAGTACCTGGAATCGAATCTCGTCAGGGGGGATGAGCAACATCCGTTTGCGCAGGAAGGGAGCGCCGTTCTCCTGCTCGCCGAAACTCCACATCGCGGTGTACCACGTGAGCGCATCATCGTTCGCTAAGTCGGCCCAAAGTTTGTCGAGATCCCATTTCCAGTGCGAGGTTTTCGGACACAGCGACCAGACCAGAGCCGTGGTATCATTGCTACCAGACACGACCCTCCTTCCGTCAGGAGAGAAGGCGACGGCGCGGACGTAGCCCGCGTGTCCCTGGAGTGTGAGAAGCCCTGCCCCGGTCCCGGCGTCCCAGAGACGTATCGTGTTGTCCGCGCCCCCTGAGGCGAACCACTTCCCATCAGGGGAGAACGCCACAGAATAGACGCGGCCCACATGTCCCTTTTGTTTCAGGAGCGCCGTTCCGCTCTCGGCGTCCCAGAGGTAAAGTATTCCACCCTCACCCCCCGACACCAGACGCTTCCCGTCGGGCGAGAACGCGACTGAATGGGCGCCGACCACAGGCCTCCCCGTGAATCCGGGGAGCTCGCCGCCACTCTCGGCGTCCCAAAGGCGATTCACTCCATTGTCGCTTCCCGACGCTACGCGCTTCCCGTCGGGCGAGAAGGCGACGGAGGTGACGGTGCCCGCGTGGCCCTCAAGCTTCATGAGCTCCTTGCCCGATCCCGCGTCCCAAAGGCGAGCCGTTCTGTCCCCGCTTCCCGACAGGAGGCGCTTGCCGTCGGGCGAAAATGCGATCGACGCGACCTGGTCCGCATGGCCTACCAGTTTCAAGAGCTCCTTTCCGGTCTGGGCGTCCCAAAGACGAAGGGTTTTGTCCATACTCCCCGAGGCGAGCCGTTTCCCGTCGGGGGAGAATGCGGTGGAGCAAACGACGCCCGAATGTCCCCTGAACTTGAGGATCTCCTGGCCCGAATTGGAATCCCAAAGGCGAATGAGCTGCGCGCTCCCTGACGCGAGGCGCTTCCCGTCGGGCGAGAATGCGACCGAGGTAACGTCGGACGCGTGGCCCTCGCCCCCGAGCATGGCCGTTCCGGTCTGGACATCCCACAGGCAAAGGGTCTTGTCTCCGCTTCCCGATGCCAGGCGCTTCCCGTCCGGCGAGAACGATATGGAGGTGACATAAGCCGCGTGGCCTTCGAGCTTCAGGATCTCCTTTCCGGTCTGGGCGTCCCACAGGCGAAGCGTCCGGTCCGTGCTCCCGGACGCAAGGAGCTTCCCGTCGGGCGAGAACACGACGGAGGTAACGAAGTCGGCATGTCCCTGGAGCTTCAGGAGCTCCTGTCCCGTGTCGGAGTCCCAAAGGGAAACCGTACTCTCCCCACTTCCCGACGCAAGGCGTCTGCCGTCGGGTGAGAATGCCATGGAAGAGATGATGCCCGAAAGTCCCTCGACCTTGAGGATCTGCTTTCCACCCTGGGTGTCCCAAAGGCGAATCGAGCAGTCCCCACTTCCCGATGCGAGGCGCCTACCGTCAGGCGAAGACACGACGGAAGTGACGCGCTCTGCATGACCCTCAAGCCTAAGGAGGTCCTTCCCCGATTCGGTGTCCCAGAGGCGAATCGTGTGGTCCCCGCTTCCCGACGCGAGGCGCTTCCCGTCAGGCAAAAACGCGACGGAGGTGACCGCCTGGGTATGTCCCCTAAGTTTGAAGGGTTCCTTCCCCGTCTCGAGGTCCCAGAGGTAAATCGCGGTGTCCCTGCTCCCCGACGCCAGGCGCTTTCCATCGGGCGAAAATGCAACGGACGTGACGCCGTCCGCATGCCCCTCGAGCTTGAGGAGCTCCTTTCCGGTGCCGGCCTCCCAGAGGCGAACCGTTCCGTCCAAACTCCCCGACGCGAGGCATTTCCCGTCGGGCGAAAACGCTACAGACGTCACACTGCCCTCATGTCGCAACCGAACCATCCCCATCCGCGCGATGGCGTCCTCGGGGAGTGGATCGCCGTAGAGATCCTTCCCAGGCCAGCCGTTCTCCTGCCGGGACGCAAGGAGTACGAGGGCGACCATACACAGCGGCATCGATCTAAGACGGGCTTCTGCCGGCCTCCAGAATTTGATCGAGTCAGTAATTCGACGCCGCCAGCGGAGCGCCCGTGAAGAGAATGACACTGCTCCCGCCTGCCGCCGGTACCTTTAGACCTGATTGCAGAATCCAACGCAGGCCGGATTCGCGCCTTGCAATTCCGCATCCACCGGCTACGGGTATGCCCGGAGCCTCGATATTCGGGGAGATTTCGGCGGCCGGAATTCAAAGCTCTGGCACGAAGATTGCGCTAGTCGGAAGGTCGGCCTTGGGGACGGGTTCCCCATGAGCCTAGTTCCGGTGGCCGAACAGAGACTTGGCTCCGCACCGGGAGGTCCTCCGGCGGGAGACCCCGTGGTGCGAACCCGTTGATCCGGATCGGAATCGCTCACCTTGGGGCCACTTCCATCCAGGATATCGTTCTCGGAGAGCATCTCTGGAAGCGGCAACTGAAATGAATGATCTATCAATGAGAATCGTCAAGGCCCGGCAGGGGCTCAAACACTGGCAGGCGGTCGGAATGGAGCATCGGAAGGATTGTGATTTATGTCAGGCCGCCAAAGAGTCCCGGGGGGGCTTGCTTACTCCTACGGCCTTTGTCCTGGACTGGCACCTGACCGATGTCTGGAAGGCACATAGAAAGGGATGCCCGATCTGCCAGCTCCTGGCTTAGGGCGTAACATCGCGAATGGGGAAGCGAGGTAGAACCATGGCCCGGGAGCCGATCGAAGGCCGCTTTACTTGCGGTCGCGTGTTCGCCGCGTCCAAAGGCAGAGCAACCCAAACCCCGGGAGAGATGAAAGACCTTTGCAGTGGGTGCCGGAGGAATGAATCGTGGAGCTTGTGATCATTGTTTTCGTTGGAGCACTCGTCTTGGCCGATCTCATCGCACGGAAAAACAGAGGTGACGAGAAAGGGAGCCCTCGTGGATTGACTCCGGGGGGACTGCGAATATGTGCCATGCTCCTCTTGCTTGGCACGATCATCACCTGGACGGGGGGAATCCTAAGGTGGGGAGATGGACCTCAGAAAATCGGTGCTGTCCTCTACACGTTCATCATCCCCGCTGCTGCGACCGTGAGTGTGGCCGCCGCTGCGATCGTGAAGTTTCGAAAACAACAAAACCAGGGTTGTTAGGCGCGGCCCCGGCGCCTCCCCCTCCTCCCAGGCCGTCTGGCCGCTCGGCCTCCTTATCGGGTACGGGTAACTGGTGCGCTGAGCGAACGGGCATTTCCCATAGGTGGGGAGGGCGCAGCGGGTGGACTTGCCAATCTATATCACCGATATCATCCGAAACTCACTGAAAAGCCGAAGGTCAGTATTGATGGGGGATTTGCGATTTAGCGCGGAAAGGGTCGGTGTCACTCTTTCCGCACAGTGACTGTCGTTTGTGCCGAATTGAAGAGCAACGCTTCGTTGATCACCCTGACGTCAACCTTCGCTTCTCCCGTCCTGTACTCGGAGAGGAACGTGGCTCTGGCCGGTTCGGCTCGGTCGTTGCACTGAACTCCTCCTCGGAGGGCGATGAACTGAAAGGTCATCTTCAGGCCTTGAGGATCGGAGACGCTGAGATTGAGGGGCGTCTCGGAAAATGGAGCAATTGTCTTTCGAGCGGGCTCGAAGAGAGTGATCGTCGGGAGCACCGAAGTGAAGCGTTCCATATCGAAATCCCTCTTGGATGTGATTTGATCGTCCAGAAGTTTCGCGAGACCGACCACGTCGAGCGGACAAGCGGAAGACTTCGAGATGTGAACGCGGATGTTGTTGCGAACAAAATCGATCGAATCTGTCTTGGAAGGCTCGGAGTGCCGGCTGATGAAGTTGAGATCGCCGATCTCGATTCCCGCGCGCTCTCCCCGAGGATGCGCGATCGCGGGGTGCATGTTGGTATTCCCCATGCGAATTAGAAGAATTCTCTGAACGACATCCGTCTCGCTCTGGCTCACCTCAATCTCAATTCCAATCTTTTCGGAGCCGCTCGCCAAGCGAAGTCGGCGAAGGCAGGTGACGGGGTCACCGTACCCTTCGAGATGGCGCTCATCCTCGGTGATGGTATAGCCCGCCAACTGAGGATAGTCTCTGGGATCGAATCTCAGCCCCGGCTTGAGCGGGCCGTGCTTCCCCGGCCAGGACTTGAATCCGAGCTGTTCCCCGAGAAAATCTTCGTGTGTTTTGGGGGGATTCTCCTCTGGCTTGTTCCCTGAGTTCGGCGGAGGTTCATTCCAAGTTTGGGGAGGCTCTTGCGTTGGAGAGGTGCCACAACCAACGCAAAGCACAGACATCTCGATAAGGATCGAACAAAGTATCCTCTTCATTGGAGCACTCCCGGGCGCTGTCCTCATCAAACGGAATCCTCTATATGGCCCCTTCGGGCAAGTGCCGAGAACCCGCTGTGATTCTTCTTCATGGAGTTTACCCCCCTGGGGAGCCCGGTTGCACACCCTTTCAACCACGTACTGCCGTCCTGCAAGGTGCGAGCCCCTCCCTGGAGCCCTTCGCACTGCGTTGGAGGCAGAGGATCTCCGGTCGGGATTTCGCCGAAACATGTCCATGAATCTGATCATCCCGACGGCACCGGAGGTAGAGTCGCGATGCGATCCAAAATCTTCTTCATGAGCCCCTGGCTCACCGCCACCTCCGCCATCTGGAAGCTGATCTTCCGGGCGTGCCGGATGACCCGGGCACCGATCTTGACCCGCTTGAGCTGGATCGACTGGAGCGACCAGTGCTTTACCTCAGGGGGCAGCGCGAACCGCTTCATGAAGTTGAGCAGGTTGTATGCGAGGACCCCGAGCTGGAGCCGGACCGCGTTCGCCTCGAATCGGTGGCACGAGAGCCGCGTCCAGCTCGTGGCGTACTTCCCCTCCTTGATGTACTGCTCGGCCTTCCCGCGTCCGTTGTAGAACTGGCCCACCCGGTGAGGCGGGGCCTCGGAGTTCGTCACGATGAATCCGATCCGGGGGAAGAGCTCTCCCGCGTGCCACTCGACCTTGGACACCACCCGGCGATCGCGATCCCAGCCCTTCGCTTGGTAGCGGAAGGATGCATAGCGGACGATCGGCTTCCGCGGCGGGCGTCCCATCGGCCGGCGGAGAAGATGCATGATATAGCCTTCCAAGGTGTCATTGGCAGGAATGCGGATCGTGTGGGTTACCCGTGCGTCCTCCAGGTACTCGTAGAGTTCAGGCTTCGCGAACGCCGCGTCGGCGCGGAAGTAGACCGGGATCCTCTCCCCCGTGTACCGGCCCACGATCGGGGGGATGAAGTCCTCCCAGCCGTCGGCGCTGTGGACGTTCCCCGGCCGGAGCTTCGCGGCCTCGCAGTCGCCAAACTGGTTGAAC
>Ga0210384_10006699_pt1 | contig 12233 bp, 10 predicted proteins | sample IncBWH2MmetaG_FD_160574 | JGI IMG/M metagenome (GOLD analysis project Ga0210384, IMG submission 160574) | Forest soil microbial communities from Barre Woods Harvard Forest LTER site, Petersham, Massachusetts, United States - Inc-BW-H-2-M | ecosystem: Environmental > Terrestrial > Soil >... | reverse complement strand
AGCGGCTCTCTTCTGATCGGCGGTTAGACCTTCCTGCGGTGGGCCGGTGGGCAACAAGTAGTTGCCGGATTGCGGGGCGTGCGAAGCGATGACTGCAGTGACTTCGTCTTCGTTTTGAAAGGAATGTAACTGCTTTTCGTGCCAGGGAAGAACACTCCAGGAGATGAAGCTCCAGAGGAAGGCGGTGAGGCCGCCCAGAACGGCGCCGAGGAGTAGGGACTTGAGCATGAGTCCTCCAGAGATGGTTTACGTCTCAATTTCCGAGTATTCCGAGGGAAAGTATGGGCGGAGTCTAACCCCGGGGCTGCGCTGCGTTCAAGTTTTTGGGGCATGTTTTCGGGGGAGGCAGACGGGTGTAGGCTAAAGACCTTGGCCCTGTGCACAAGGAGAAGAACTCATGCGCGAATTTGAACAAGGCGAGAGGAACGAGAGCGGACCGGCAGGCGAAGAAAAGAGTAGCGGAGTGACGCGGCGGGAATTTCTGGAGCTGGGCGTGGCGGCGACGCTGGCGGCCGGGGCGGGCGAAGTAGCCTGGGCGGCGGACACGAAATCGGAAGTGCCGCGGCGGACGCTGGGTCGCACGGGCGAAGAAGTTTCCATGGTGGGGCTGGGCGGCTACCACATCGGCAGCCAGAAGGATGAGCAGGAAAGCATACGCATCATTCGCACCGCGCTGGACAGCGGAATCAATTTTCTGGACAACTGCTGGGACTACAACGGCGGCCAAAGCGAAGTGCGGATGGGCAAGGCACTGCGCGACGGTTACCGGCAACGTGCGTTTGTGATGACTAAAATTGATGGGCGCACTAAGAAAGCCGCGGCGGAGCAAATAGAAGAATCGCTGCGGCGGTTGCAGACCGATCACATTGACCTGCTGCAATTCCACGAGATCATTCGCATGGAAGATCCGGACCGTGTGTTCGCGGCGGGTGGCGGGATGGAAGCGGCGGTGGAGGCGAAGAAAGAAGGCAAGATACGCTACATCGGATTCACCGGGCACAAGAGTCCGGATATTCATTTGAAGATGTTGGAGACGGCGGACGCGCACCAGTTTCATTTCGATTCGGTGCAAATGCCGCTGAACGTGATGGACGCGCATTACAACAGCTTCGGGAAGAAAGTGCTGCCGGTCTTGGTGAAGAAGGGAATCGGCGTGTTGGGGATGAAACCGATGGGTTCTGGAATTATCCTGCGCAGCAAGACGGTGGAACCGTTGGAGTGCTTGCACTATGCAATGAGCCTGCCGACCAGCGTGGTGATTACCGGGTGCGACTCGGTGACGCTGGTGGAGCAAGCGGTGGGCGCAGCGAAGACGTTCAAGCCGATGAGCGAGACGCAAGTGGCGACGCTGCTGGCGAAGACGAAAGTTGCGGCGCAAAACGGGGAATTTGAAGGCTATAAGACGACCACCAATTTTGATGGAACGGCGCACAATCCGCAGTGGCTAGGGTGAACCAGCGGATTTAGCGGCACGTTAGAGGTGCGCCTCCGAAGCAAATTGCGCCATTTTTGTGACGTATCCGACAACTTTCAACCCCTGGGGTTCCGCGCGGTTGCATGCGGTAAGTCATTGTGTCTAAAGGCATATACAGCAGGGTCTTAAGGTTCTATACACGCATGACCGGATTGCTGGAGTTCCTGCCGATAGCTTATCGTCCAGTCCTCGCCCATAAGACATTCGGGTTTTCTGGAGGGGGACCATGAATCAATCTTTGGCAAAGGTGCTCTATGTTGCCGGGGTCACGACTTTCTGCACATTTCTAGGTTGCTGGGCCGTGTTGGCCCATCAGGAGAACACGCCTGCGCAGGGCTCGCATCAGACGAGCACACGACGAGCGGGTTCGCAGATGAACGATGAAAATTTCTTGCGGAATGCCGCGGAAGGAAACATCGCGGAAGTGAAGTTCGGCAAGTTGGCCGAAGAGAAGGGGCAGAGCGAGGAAGTGAAGAAGTTCGGCAAGCGTATGGTGGAAGATCACAGCAAAGCCAATGAGGAACTAAAGCAGCTTGGTTCGCGCGAGGGCATCAATATGCCGACCGATTGGAGTCACAAACACGCGCAAAAGTATGACGCGCTGGCTAAACTTTCCGGGCCGGAATTCGATCGGGCCTATGCGCGCAGCATGGTGCAGGACCATCAACAGGACATCGCCGAGTACAAACAAGCAAGCACGACCGCCAAAAACAATTCGCTGAAACAATATTTCGAGCAAACGCTGCCCACCCTGGAATCGCATCTGCAGGAAGCCAAGGAAATGCAGTCGGAGGTTTCGCGGGAGGGCGTGAGCAAGGGCAAAGCTGGCGGAGCGTCGTCTCACAAGGGCGGAGGCTCCTCTCGCAGGTAAGTCGGCGGGCATAATTCTTCGCGGTACGAAAGCCGTTTCCCCTTCGCGGAGGGGAAGCGGCTTTTTGTTTTTGCGGACCGATACACAGGCGAGAGGAACTCAGTTCAGTCCTTTCTCGACCGGATAGCCCTTGTCGACCCAATCTGCTGCGAAGCTAGTGGGTAGCTGCAGTACGCGAACATGTGTGAAACCGAGGTCGCGAAAGAGAACGAAAGCAGGACGAATATTGGGGCAACGTTCAAAGGGGCAGCATCCGCAGTAGATGACTAAGTTCGTGGTTCGCGAAAGGGAAGCAGCCCACTTCTTGATTTCCGCTAATCCCTGCGGTGTGGAGGCGCTGCCATGATACGTCGCGTCCGGAATGTGGCCTCCCGCAAAGAGCGCACGAAAACCGACATACACGGCGGTAAGACGAGAGTCGGTGCTCGGAGATGCCAGCTCGCGAGCCAGATCCGACGGCTGCACGAGTTGCGATGCCGGCAACGTTTCGGGATCAGCTCGCTGGCTGGTTTGGGTCTGAACCGACGGCGATAAGCCTCCGAAAAAGATCAGCGCGGCGACTGCGCTACACAGTGTGACCCGCTGGACTGAAGCAAATTCTTTTTGCCAATGCACAAAAATCCCCTTTTATGTTCCGCGACGCGTAATAGGCGTTACGAGGCGAAGACACCTGAACGCAACGCGAGTGGTATAGTACCGCGCGCTTGCAAACGTAGGGAGGACAAACGGGATGGTAGACCGGCGGCGTTTTGTGGAGACGTGTGCGGGATTGGGCTTGGGTTCGACGTTGTTTCCGGGAGTGCTGTGGGCGCAGGCGCAGGAAAAGGGCGCCGCCAAAATCACGAAGGAAATGATCGAAGCGGCCGCGGCGGTGGCGGATGTAGCAATCTCCGACGAATACAAGCAGATGATGCTGGACAACTTGAACGAGCAAGCCAAAGGCTACGAAGCCATTTATGCGTTACACATTCCGAACTCAGTCGAGCCGGCGCTGCTGTTTGATCCGGTGGTGGGCGATGCGAAGTACGAGACGGAACGGAAGGCGGCGCGATTGTCGGCAGCGCCGAGCGCTTCTGCCCCGAAGAAAGTGGAGGAGTTGGCGTTTGCCAGCGTGCGAGAGTTGGCGGAATTTGTGCGCACGAAGAAAGTTTCATCCAGCGCACTTACGGAAATGTATCTGGAGCGGCTCAAGCGGTATGACCCGACTCTGAAATTCACGGTGACGTTGACGGAAGAACGCGCGCGGGCGCAGGCGCGGGACGCCGACCGCGAGATCGCCGCTGGCAAATATCGCGGGCCACTGCACGGATTGCCTTGGGGCGCGAAAGATTTATTGGCGGTGAAGGGATATCGCACGACTTGGGGCGCGGCCGGGTTCGAAAAGCAAACGTTAGACGAGGATGCCGTAGTGGTGCAGCGGCTGAACGCGGCGGGCGCGGTGCTTGTCGCGAAGCTGACACTGGGGGCGTTGGCGGAAGGCGACGTGTGGTTTGGCGGGAAGACACGGAATCCGTGGAATCCTGCGCAGGGCTCGAGTGGCTCTTCGGCGGGACCCGCGTCGGCAACGGCGGCGGGGTGTGTAGCCTTCAGCATCGGGTCGGAGACGTTGGGATCGATTTCTTCACCATCGACACGTTGCGGGTGCACGGGCTTGCGGCCGACGTTCGGGTTTGTGCCGCGTACTGGCGCGATGGCGTTGTCGTGGAGCATGGACAAACTCGGGCCGATTTGCCGCTCGGTGGAAGATTGTGCGCTCGTGCTGAGCGCTATTTACGGACCGGATGGAAAAGACCGCACGGTGAAGAATGCCGCGTTCAACTGGGATGCGGAACTCGATTGGAAAAAATTGCGGGTCGGCTATTTGAAGACTGATTTCGAGCGGGTACCTCAACCGCAAGAAGACGCGCAGAAGGAAGAGCCGGCATTGTCCGAGGAGGAGAGGAAGAAACGCGAGGAGCAACGCAAGAAACAGGCGGCGTTCCAGGAACGCGCGAAGTACGACCGCCGATTTGCGGAAGCGGCGCTGGCCAAGTTGCAAGCGATGGGCGTTGCGCTCATTCCCGTAGAGATGCCGAAATTTCCATACGACCCGATGGTCACGATGCTAACGGCGGAAGCGGCGGCGGCATTCGACGAATTGACGCGTTCGGGGCGCGACAAGTTGTTGACCGCGCAGTCTGCCGACGATTGGCCGAACACATTTCGTTCGGCGCGGTTCATTCCGGCGGTCGAATATATTCAAGCGAGCCGCGCGAGGCGAATGGCGATGGATGGCGTGGCCAAAGTCTTCGAGACGGTCGACGTAATTGTGGCGCCCACTAGCAGCGAGCAATTGGTGATTACGAACCTCACCGGGCATCCCGCGCTAATTTTGCCCAATGGCTTCCGCGGCGACGATGCCCCGAAACCGCCCGCGGAAGACACCGGTGACGATGACAATATTGGCGGGCCGGGAACGCCGGTCAGCCTGACGTTTCTGGGCAATTTGTACCGCGAGGCGGAGCTGCTGGCGTTTGCGCGGGCTTACCAGCAAGCGACGGACTTCCATCGCAAGCATCCAAAACTGAATTGAAACGCGCTGGAAGTAGGACCTCGCACGCAACGGCGTTTCGAGGCTCAGGGTAAACGAGGTGCCGTCGTTACATTCCAACCGATCCGAGAATTACTTCTTATTTTCCATGCGCTGGCGCTGGAGCTTGTTAGCCGTGGTGCGCAGTGTCTCTGGGACATTTTTATTAGTGCACAAGCGCTTGAGGTCGAGCGGGTTGAGCATGGGAAGCATGTGCAAGCTGACGTCCAGAGGGGTCTTGGGATTGTTCGTCAAGTTGCGGACCACGACATAATTTTTGCGAAAGTTGCGGTTCTTGGCGATCAACCGAAGAATTTCATCGGTGAGGCTGGACATGGCCGCGAACGCCTCCACTTCCTGGTCGGTCAAGCGCGGAGATTGTAGTACGGCGCGCTGGACGACTTTGTTGGAATCGCGAATCAAGGTGCGGCGAGCCTCGGAGCCCCCTTTGATGGCGAATTGCACGCGCTGGGCGACCGTCATGGTGGCGAGCCGTTGGAGCAGCGTTTGACGCTTGCCAAGGTCAGGCTCAGCCTCGAGAGCCGCTTCGGCCAAAGCGGTTTGGTCGATCGACGTGCCACGCAGTTCGTGTAGTTGCGCTTTTTGCTCGGCCGTGACCGAGGTACTGTGTTCGAGAGCGGCGGCGAGCGCAGGCGAATCGCTGACCCGGTCAAGCTCTTCCATCAACATCTGAATGCTCTCGGTGGACAGCGAGCGCACGACCAGCACCAAATGTTCCGGGCCGCAATTCTTGTTGCGGACCATGGCGTCGCCGATTCCGGGTTTGTCGGCAAGATTTTTGGCGGCATAGGCGAACAGCGCTGGAAGAGCCGTTTCGCGCGCCAGAGCTTCGATGATGGGCTCAATTGATTGCGAGATTAAGGCGTCTTGGGCACGGTTGGCGACCACCTCATCCGCATCGTGTGCCAAGACGGCAAGAATTTCCGCGCGGTCGGCTGCTCCGAGGTGCGCTCCGCCCGTACAGACTGCGATTTTGCGCTCGCGGGTGGCACGTCCGTGGCGCAAGGCGTCGATCAGGTCAGGGCTGAGAGTTTCCACCGGTTACCGGCCTCAAATCCTTCTGGCTAACCACTATTGTAGCGGAGGCGCCCGGAGAATCGAGGAGCGGCATGGCTTGGCAGTGCAATTCCAGCAACACCGGGCCGGAGTCCGGCGGTAACCTCGCGGGTCGTAATCGCCGATGATGGTTGACCGCGGCGATAGGTTGAGTATCGCCGCCAGCCGTAGACTCCCACGGCCAGCAGCGCGGCAATAATCGCCAGCGCGGCGAGCACGAGTCCTATCGCGAGCCACTTCGAAGGCTGGGGGATGCGGTTTTGCGGCGCAGAAGCCGATTCACCTGTCAGGTCGCCGCGCGCAAGATCGTATTCTGCCAGCAAGTTTTCTTCGTCGAGGCCGAGATAGCGGGCGATGGCACGTACGAAACCGCGATTGAAGACGCCGCCGGGAAGCTTGTCCCAATCTTCATTCTCAAGGGCCTCCAGAAAACGCAAGCTGATACGCGTCGCCACAACCACCTCATTAGGCGTGACTTCGCGCAGCTCGCGCTCGCGCTTCAGACGTTCCCCAAAATTTCCTTTGGCCATGAATTGAACCTGTCGGCGAAGCCAGCGCGACCTGAGCGAGGTCGACGCGAAGCAGCGAGGCGCGGCGGCTGACGGCGCCGTACATTCGCGGAAGGTGTGGGCTCCCCTCGACGGCACTATAGGCGGGGCGAACAAGCGTGTCAAACAGCAGCGCGATGTCTCAGTTTTTCGCGGATGCGCCAACCTCGACGAGATGTTCCGAAGTGACCAAATAGAGGATGCGGTTGTGGTCCACAGCAAGGGCATGTAACGTCCAGCCTTCGCGTGTCAAGCGGTGCGGCCACCAATCGAAATTGTCGCTGGAGTTTTCGGAATAGAGAAGAAATGGGCTGTGCGCGGACTGGAACTCGGAAAAACGAATGACGTGCAAGGGTAAGTGGGAAGAAAGCGCTTCTATATTTTTGTCGAGATTGTCCGTACCGGTATAGATCAGGGCCTTTGGCGGATCGGAAAGGAAAATCAAACGCTGCGCCAGTGCCGGAGAAGCGTAGTGGGCATACGGGACATAGGACAGACCATCGGAGATGGCAACAGGAAGATTTTCGCGACCCGCGCTTCGGACGAATTCCTCCAGGGAGGCCGTTGGAGAGACGAAGTGAAAAGACTGAGCCCGCAAAGACGACCAAAAGGAATACTCATGCACACCGGCCGCGGTAAAAACAAAGAGCGCGAATAGCGTCACGGCGTGTGGCTTTGCATGACGCAGCAGGGCCGAGATGCAGATAGGGATGGCGATCAGCGCCGATAGCACGTAGCGGTCGGTCATACCGGTGTTCATGAGGCGGGTAACCGCAAATCCAAAGAAAGGGAGGGCTAGTAGCGACAGCAGCAACGCGGTTTGAAATGGCTGGTCATCATCAGCACGCGCACCCTGCGAATTCGGTCCTGGGAGATGCAGGGGAAGGCCGAGCATCCCTGCGACGCAAACGGCGGCGATTGCCGCTCCGAGGGCGCCACCGACAAAAAAGAACGAGCCATAGGTTGCCGGGATGGAAGAGAGGAGGTAGTGAGCCCAAAAATGACTGCCGTAATAAGCTCTTACACCGGAGAGCAGCGGCCAAAAAAAAATCAGAGGTAACGGACCACATATGAGTGCGAGCCAGACGCCCAAACGGATTCGCCGGGTCTTAACGAGGAAGAAAGTTTCAGCAATCCCGAACGGAATGAACGCAAGAATCGCATAGTAGTGCAGACATTGCGCGAGCGCGAGGCTTAATGCCAGCAGTGTGGTCCAGCGAAACGCTCCGGCCCGCTGATAGCAAACCAACGCAAAAGAAATGCATGCAATGACTAGTGCATAAGGGCGAGCATCGAGGGCGAAGGTATGAAATAAATTGCTGGACAACAGCAGCGCGCTACAGAGAAACGCGAGGAGCGCGCCGCTCTGCTTCCGGACGTACACAAAGATGCAAAGCAAGGAGCAGGGAAACGCCAGGATGGGACACAGCCGGAGAGCAATATGCTTGTTGGGCACGAGAGCCGCCGCGCCACGCTCAAGCAGATAGAACATCGGAGGGTTGGCATCCATAGCGTGCGCTAGCGCCGCCCACAGGGCCGAAAGGCTGGGCTGAGAGCTTGCCGCCATGGTGCACAGCTCATCGAAATCGAGCGGCTTGCTTGCGGCGCCAATCAGATTTCGAATGAGAACATAGAGAAGTAATAGCAGCAGTGCGCCGAAGTGAGAATTGTCAGAGGCTCGCTCCAACAAGCCGGGATCTCCGGGGACTGTAGGAATAGGAATATCGATCTTAGCTGCGGGCATTGGTCTTCGCTACGCCCTTCGAGTCAATACGGCCATCAAAGACGTTCCGGCAAGGCGTTGGGGAATTATCTCGCAGCGAGCCAGAAACATTAGCAATTCGTTTACGGCTTTTCCTCTCGACTCAAATCCAGCAGCGATAATTTTGCGCTCGTCCGTCTCGCCTGTGAGCCATAACTTCCTTAAGACCACGGCGGGCAATAATGGCAATCCCCAATAGCTCCATCGAGTGACGCTTAGCTCCGCCCGCTCGGCGGCCTTTCTTAGTGTGCGGATCGAGTAGCGCCGCACATGACCATCTGCTACATCATATGCCGAATAGAGCCATTGCCCGGCCGGGACGTTGACGATCACTTGGCCACCCGGCGCCAGATGGAATAGCAACGCCTTGAAAAACCCATCATCCTCCGGAATATGTTCGAGAACATCGAAAAGAAAAATGAGGTCGAAGCGGCCGCGAAACTGCGGCTCCGCTTGATATATGTTGTAGCAGAACACCTTGCTGTCACGGCTTACGTTCCGTTTCAAGGCATAGTCGTTCAAGTCAAAGCCGGTTACTTCTCGTCCGTAAGCTTTTTCAATCTGCCGCTGCAGCAGCCCGTGACCACAACCCATCTCCGCCAGCTCGCGGGCGCCTGTCAATAACGAGCCGGCCAGTCGCTGAAAGACCTCAAAGCGGCGGCGAACCCAGAAATGGTCCAGGTCCGAAATGTCGAACCATGAATTGGCCATGCGCACCTGCGCCGGAGCGGAAAGGTATTCGATATTTCGAGCGAGGGATTCCTGCGAAGGATTGGTTGCGGGCATAAGTCGAAATTCTGTTAGCGCAGACGCTCCTTCTGTAACACGTTTCCACCCTCCGCGCGGCTTTCGGGTTGTCGCCCGGAAACGCGGGCTTGACCCGCTACTTTGGCGATCACGTATTGCGGGCGGCCCTTGGTTTCTTCGTAGATACGCCCAACATATTCGCCGATGATGCCCAGAAAAAATAGCACTGCGCCTGACAGAAAGGTCACGGCCACGATGAGGGCGGTAAATCCTTGAGGCGATTGGTGCAAATGCAATTTGGCGTACAGCGCGTAAAGCACGTACAGCATGGAAAAGAACATGACGCCAGCGCCGAACAACGCCGCAGCCCGGATGGGCACGATGGAAAACGCAAAGATCCCGTCGGTAGCCAGCTTCAACAGTCGAAGGACACTATATTTGCTCTCGCCGGAATGACGTTGCGCGCGCTCAACGGGCACTCCTGACTGCCGGTAGCCAACCCAAGTGCGCATCCCGCGCAGGTAGCGGTGGTGCTCCGGCATGCTGCGCAACGCCTCCACGACGCGACGTGACATCAATCCGAAGTCCCCGGAGTCTAACGGCAATCGAATATCGGAGAGGGTAGCCATCAAGCGATAAAAAACAAAGTAGCAAAGCCGCAACATCCAAAATTCCTTGCGGCGCACGCGTTGGGCGTACACGACGTCGAACCCCTGCCGCCACAGTTGAACAAATTGTGGTATGGCTTCGGGCGGATCTTGCAGGTCGCCATCCATTATCACGGCGGCGTCACCGGTGACATGGTCCATGGCCGCGGTGAGTGCTGCTTGATGGCCAAAATTCCGGGATAGCGAAACGGCTACAATGCGCGGGTCGTGCGTGGCTTCCTGCTCCAAAATTGTAAATGTGTCATCGGTACTGCCATCATCGACGAAGATCATTTCGTGCGGACCGGAGCCAAGCGCGTCGAGGACGCCACGCAATCGGCGTAGCAGTTCCGGCAAGACGCTTTCTTCATTGTGGATGGGAATGGCAACCGAAAGGTGAAATCCAGTGGTCATACGGGGCGAGAGGCTCCCTTGGTGGGCACTATAGGCGGGTGGCGCAAAGCGTGTCAAACAATCGGCGGTTGGCGCAACCTGTATATTCCGCGAATTTACTCGAAGCGGATCAGGACGATTTCTGGTCTGCTGCCCACGCGCATCGGTGGTCCCCACGTACCGGCTCCGCTGGAAGTGTAAACCGTCATGGCTCCGTGGCGGTGTAATCCGTAGGTGTACTGTCGAAAGATTCGAGAGGTGATCCAAGTGAAGGGGAACACCTGGCCGCGATGGGTATGGCCAGAGAGTTGGAGGGATACGCCCATTTTTTCGGCGACGGCCAAATTATGCGGGCCATGAGCCAAGAGTATGCTTGCGGGGTTCACCCCGGAACCGCTATTTTGCAGAAACGAGCGGAAGCGTTCCGGCATTGCCAGAGTGTGGTAGGTTACGCCAATGAGCTGCAGATCATCCACGGTAACCTTCTCATCCAGCAAAGTACGAACGCCACTATGCTGAAGCGCGTCGGCATATTGACTCGGATGAGAAAACTCCTCGTGATTTCCGGTCACGAAGAACTTCCCCAGCGGCGGGGACAGATTCATCCATGGGGCGGCCAGGTGCTTAGGCTCAACGCGGGTGCCGTCGTAGAGATCGCCGGCGATGAACAGGATGTCCGGGCGCAACTGACGTAGCATAGAGACGATCCCGGAGATGAAGGGATAGCCGCGGACGTGTCCCAAATGGGTGTCGGAGACTAATGCGGCGGTGCGGCCACGCCAGGACTTTGGCAAAGCCGGCAGTTTGACGCTGATGCGCTTAACGCGTATCCACGAAGCGTTTACGAATCCATATAAACTCACCAGAAGAGCGCCGCCCAATAGCGCAAAAAAAAGCGTAGACCGGTTGGCACGTAAACCCGCTACCATGGCCGTTCCGTAAAGCACCCAACAAAGGGCTGCTGCTATCACGAGGAAGTTCAACATGCCTAGCCAGATACTCGCCAGCGTGTAGCCTATCCGCGCGGCGCGGTTGTAGTAGCGTGCGGCCAACAACGACGCCGGGACAAAACTGAGCGATAGGAGCAGGAAAGTGATTCGGAACAAGGCTGTCACCGCCGGTTGAGACGATGGCGAGAAGAATCGCCACGTCTCATAAAGGAAGAGGTGGCCGGCAAAGAGAATGATCTGGACGATGGCGACAAAAACCGCGAAGCGAGCGCTCAACCGAACACTCCTTTAATCGGTTGGATGCGGGGAAAATTGCCAACGGTGCAAAACTTTGGTTCACAAGCTCCGAAATGCCGTTTTACGACTATGTGGGCGCCGTTGGTTGGCACGATCGGTGCCGGAACGAGCACGCTGATGGCAACATAGCAACGCCTGTACCACGAGCGTGTTGCGCCTCATTTTGCACGGAGCCTATACTTGCGGAGATTCTTGGCGTGGGTGGAGTCACATCTGCGGCAGCCCCTATAGGTTTGTCAGGGCAGCCGGTCGAAATTCTAAAGGGGTCAGGTTCAACCGAACGTGGAGGAAGTCAAGCCATTTCCTGCCGTAGAACGCCGCCGCAACGCGACGTTGCTATCCCAACAACGTGAAGCGGGTGAGCTAGCGGTTTTCCAGGAACTCGGAAAAGCGCTCACGTCATCCCTGCAATTGGATCAGGTTCTCCGCACCATTATGGAGAAGATCGACGAATTCTTGCGCCCGGACAATTGGTCGCTTTTATTGCTCGATGAAGCCAAGCAGGAGCTGTATTTCGAGCTGGCCGTGGGCAAGGCCTCGCAAGCCCTGAAAGATGTGCGCATCAAGGTCGGGCAGGGAATCGCCGGCTGGGTTGCGCAGAACGGCGAAGCGGTGGTGGTGCCAGACACGTCCAAGGACACACGGTTTTTCGGCAAGGTAGACGAGAAGACCAAGATGGAGACGCAGTCCATCGTTGCCGTGCCGGTAAAGTTCCGCGATACCTGCCTCGGGGTAATCGAACTGATTAACTGCTTTGGTCCAGAGGGCTTCAATTCCCGCGATTTGAATCTGCTCGAAGCGTTGGCTGACTTCGCCGCCATCGCGCTCGAAAACGCGCGGCACGTCAAGCGTATTCACGAGCTGACCATCACTGATGACTGCACTACGATATATCACG
>Ga0210384_10006698_pt1 | contig 12233 bp, 11 predicted proteins | sample IncBWH2MmetaG_FD_160574 | JGI IMG/M metagenome (GOLD analysis project Ga0210384, IMG submission 160574) | Forest soil microbial communities from Barre Woods Harvard Forest LTER site, Petersham, Massachusetts, United States - Inc-BW-H-2-M | ecosystem: Environmental > Terrestrial > Soil >... | reverse complement strand
GCGATTCCGCCAGAGCCCGATTGGCGGGGACTAGCTTGATCGCAACTTCCGAAGGGCGCGCTGCGGACCTGGTGAGGAAGACGCCGCTGTGATCCGAACAACCGAGATAGCGTCCTAAAGGGAACACGCCGTTGATGACATGCCCCTGCCACCTCGTCCAGACCTCGCTCGTGAACTCTCTTGGTTCGACGCTCATGTGCTCCCCCAAGACGCAGCCGAGCAGCGGGTACTGTCACCTACCAACGACACCGGATGCCACGCTACGCTCGACGCTGCGCGAGTCAGCGGATCGAACGATACCTCGCGTAGCGCTCACTATAATGAGCGCCAGCGCTCGGAATATGCGACGGATTGAGGCACGCAGCCTGGCAGGGAAAGCATTCCACCGCGGGCCTGCGTGCCCCCAGGATCCTTGACCGGCACCGCGTCGAAAAAAAGCGACACCGAGAGCCTCCGCGGCGCCACGGATAAGGCACCGCGAGCGGCGACCGGACACAGGAGACGATAATTAGGAGGCGGAAGTTATGGCTCTTGAGCGGATTTCCACCCGGACGATCCATGGTCCCTACGTGTGGTGCGGGAGCGCGTGGACCCACGGTGCGCGCGCAGCACGTGCCGGGATCGTGCTGGCCGCACTCGCCTCGGTCGCCCCGAGCACGGCCGCGGACCGGACAGTCACGTCTGACGCGGTGGTCGCCCAACTCATCGCGCGAGATCTCATTGGGGTTCAAGGCAAGGAGGTGACGCTGGAGACGGTCGAGTACGCCCCCGGAGGTAAATCGCCCCCTCACCGCCACCATGCCCAAGTATTTGTGTACGTGCTAGAGGGATCGCTGCGAATGCAGGTTCAAGGCTCGTCCACCGAGACGCTTGGTCCCGGAGGAACCTTCTATGAGAGCCCGGACGACGTCCACGCCGTCTCGGAGAACGCGAGCCAGACGAAGCCTGCAAAGTTCCTGGTCGTGATGGTGAAGGACAAAGCGCCCGCCGCTGGCGGCCTGTCCCCGGGTCACCCAGGTCATGATGAAGGGGCTAAGTGAGGGAAGCCTTCCCACCACGCTCGCAGCGACGCGAAACCAGGCCTTTCCGAACTTCGCGCGTAGTTAATAGGCTACGCACACGCTTGCCGCTCTCCCCTCGCGACGTCTAAGGCATTGAACTAAAAGAGCGCACGGCGGGAATGGCCGCCCTGCGTCGGTGCGCCGAAGCCAACTGCGCAGGTGCGCAGCCAAGAGCGGAACCGGTTAGCATACCTGCCCCTGCGCGACGTGCCGTCGCGTACGAATCTGCAGGCAACGGTGCGGGATGAACACTGAGCGACGCTATGGGTGGATGTGGCTGCGGGCGGTCGAGCTCGCCGACGAAGCCGAGCGGCTGCACCGGCGCTTTCTCGAATACATCGGACCGGGAACGGATGCGGTGCGCTGGGAGCCGCCGGTAGATATCCATGAAACCGAAGACGGTCTGATCCTGCTCTTTGCGCTGCCGGGTGTCGCTCCTGACGACATCGAGGTCCGACTGGAGCGCGCTGCGCTCACGGTGAGCGCATTGCGCCGCGTGACACTGCCCGAGGGCGGGGCAATCATTCGTCGGCTCGAGATCCCTCACGGTCGATTCGTGCGGGAGATCGAGCTCTCCGGACCGGCGCTGAGAATTGCCAATTCGCACTACGCGAACGGCTGCCTCGAAGTGCGCCTGGTTCGGGCGCAGGGAGCGGAGTAGCCATGGCCGAAGCCACGGAACAAGGCTCCAAGTCACGGATTGAGCCGCCGCCGTTACCCGCGGACGCCACACCGATCGTGCCCATTCGCAACGTGGCGCTCTTCCCCGGTGTGGTCATGCCGATCTCGCTCGGACGCGAATTGAGCATCGCTGCGGCCCAGGAGGCGGTGCGCACGGGGCACAAGATCGCGCTGCTCGCGCAGCGCGATGCGAGCACGGAGAAGCCCGGCGCGGCGGACCTCTATCAGATCGGAGTGCTGGCGACCGTCATTCGTTACGTGACGACTCCCGAGGGCGCGCATCACCTCGTGTGCCAGGGAGAGAGCCGCTTCCGGGTGGTGGACATGGTGCGCGAGACGCCCTTCCTCGCAGCCCGCATCGAGCAGATCCCCGAGCCGACGAACACGAGCCCGGAGATCGAAGCACGTGCCGCATTCCTCAAGGAGCGCGCGACGGAAGCCCTCTCGCTCCTGCCGCAGGCGCCGGCGGAGCTCGGCCGAATGATCACCGGGATCGATTCCCCAGCGCATCTCGCCGATCTCATCGTCAGCTTCATGGACGTCAAGTCGGCGGAGAAGCAGGAGATTCTCGAGACACTCGACCTCAAGGAGCGGCTCGACAAGGTCATCAAGCTGCTCTCGCACCGGGTCGAGGTGCTCAAGATCACCAAGGACATCAGCGAGCAGACCCAGGCGGCGCTCGGCGAGCGCCAGCGCGAGGCCGTGCTGCGCGAGCAGCTGCGCCAGCTGCAGAAAGAGCTCGGTGAGGGCGACTCGGAGTCGGATGAGCTCGCCGAGCTCGAGGGCCAGATCGCGCAGGCCGGTATGCCGCCACCGGTCGAGGAGCACGCACGCAAGGAGCTGCAACGCCTGCGACGCATGAATGAGGCGAGCCCCGAGTACGGTATGGTGCGCAGCTATCTCGACTGGCTGGTAGCGCTGCCATGGAGCAAGGTCGATCCCGAGGACATCGACATCGAGCGCGCACGGCAGGTGCTTGATGATGATCACTATGGTCTCGAGAAGGTGAAGCGCCGCATCCTTGAATATCTCGCGGTGCGCAAGCTCAATCCCCAGGGACGCAGCGCCATTCTCTGTTTCGTCGGCCCACCCGGGGTCGGCAAGACCTCGCTCGGGCAGAGCATCGCCCGGGCACTCGGGTTGAAATTCGTGCGGGTGAGTCTCGGTGGTGTGCACGATGAGGCCGAAATTCGCGGCCATCGGCGCACCTATATCGGCGCGCTGCCGGGCAACATCATCCAGGGATTGCGCAAGGCGGGCACTCGCAATCCGGTGTTCATGCTCGATGAGATCGACAAGCTTTCCGCGAGCTTTCACGGCGACCCGAGCTCGGCCCTGCTCGAGGTGCTCGATCCGGAGCAGAACTCGACCTTCCGTGACAACTACATCGCACAGCAATTTGACCTGAGCCGCGTGCTGTTCATCGCCACGGCCAACGTGCTCGACACCATCGCCGGCCCGTTGCGCGACCGCATGGAGATCATCGAGCTGACCGGCTACACGATTGAGGAAAAGCTCCAGATTGCCCGGCGCTACCTGGTGCAACGTCAGTTGAAGGCCAACGGGCTCGAGCCCTCGCAGGTGGCCATCACGGATGCAGCATTGGCGCGTGTCATCAGCGAGTACACCCGCGAGTCGGGGGTGCGCAGTCTCGAGCGCCAGATCGGTGCGCTGCTGCGCAGCGCCGCGGTGCAGATCGCCTCCGGCAAGTCATCCAGCGTCACCTTCGACGCACCTGACATCGATGCGGTGCTCGGCGCTTCGCGATTCGAGAACGAGATTGCAAGTCGCACGAGTGTGCCGGGAGTCGCCACCGGGCTCGCCTGGACCCCGGTCGGAGGCGACATCCTCTTCATCGAGTCGGCGAGGGTGCCGGGGAATGGCAAGCTGATCCTCACCGGGCAGCTGGGCGATGTGATGAAGGAGAGTGCCCAGGCCGCGCTCAGTCTCGTCAAGTCCCAGGCGGAAGAGCTCGGCATCGACCCCAGGATCTTCGAGCACAGCGACATTCACGTGCATGTGCCGGCCGGCGCTATCCCGAAGGACGGCCCGAGCGCCGGAGTGGCGATGTTCGTCTCGCTCGCCTCGCTCCTGAAGCGCGAGCCGGTCCGTCCGGACGTCGCCATGACGGGCGAGATCAGCCTGCGCGGGCTGGTACTCCCGGTCGGCGGCATCAAGGAAAAAACCATCGCTGCGGCACGCGCCGGTATCAAGCGAGTGATCCTTCCGGCCCGCAATCGACGTGACCTCGAGGACATTCCGCAGAGCACGCGCGAGGCCCTGCAGTTCATCTGGGTGGAGCGCGTGACCGAGGCGCTGACCGTTGCCCTGGGTGGGCCGCCGCCGTCGGAGGGTGACTCGGAGCCTGCCGAATCCCAGACACCCGCAGCGTTGACACGCGAGAAGCGCTCCCGGCGTCAACCGGCTTCCGGTCCTCCGCTCTAGGTTTCGGTCAGCTCTCTGCCGGACCGCAGTGCGGTGCGGCGTTACCCGCACGGCTATCCCTCCAGTGGCTGGGCGGCCCGTTCATCCGACCGTTGTGGGATCTGGTCTCCACCGGCGGGCTTCGCCCCGGTAAAGGCGCACTGCGGAGTCCGTTTCGCGCTCGTGCTCAACCCCCGGGCACACCGATCGTGCGTCTGGCAAAACCGAGTTTACCGCGAGCAACCTCGGTCCCGGCGACGGTCACGGTGCCTTCGCAGAGCGTGACGTCGCCGGCGGTCTTGAGGATCTGCACCGAAATCTCCATGCGGTCGCCGGGCATGACCGGCACGAGGAATCGCATATCGTTGATGGAGCCGAGCACCAGGAATTCCCCGGACTTCAGTCCGAGCGAGGTCGTGCGTGAGAACAGTATGGAGGCGGACTGCCCGAAGGCTTCGACGATCAGCGTGCCGGGCATGATGGCGAGCTCGGGGAAGTGCCCGAGGAACTGAATCTCGTTCCCGGTGACATTCTTCAGGGTGAGGATGCGCTGCCCCGGGACCAGCTCGAGCACCGCATCCACCATGATCATGGGGAAGCGCTGCTTGAGCAGCGTGCGCACTTCCGCGAAGTTCATGAGCGGCTTGGGAGTGTGCATAAGCTGATCCGTCGGGACCTTTCAGCGTGCCTGCAGCAGCATCGCGGTGGCGCGCGGCAGGAAACGCGCCTGTGGAGGGGTGGCGCTGGAATCGGAGACGAGGCGCAGCACGCGCAGTCCGGCCTCCTCGGCCATTTTGAGCGGCTCACTCTCGCGATGGAATTCGAACACGTGATCCCGCTGGGCGGACTCGAGCGCGGTACTGAAGAAAACGAGACCCTGCGGGGCGGTCTGCGCCCCGAGTGAGTCGAATAACGGCTTCGGTTGCGGCAAATGCTCGGCAAGCATGGCCGAGATGATGCCCTGGTAGGTCATGGCCTGACCGGGGCTCACGCTGCGCAGCGCGTCCTCGACCGCGAAGCTCACCCGATCGCCGTGCCCCGAAGCCGCCAGCAGCCGCCTCGCTACGGCGACCGCGGGCGGGCTGATGTCGAGGCCCGTGACACGGATGTCGGGGCGCTCTTCGGCGGCGAGGAGGCTCAGCACACCATGTCCCGAGGCGAGCTCGAGCAACGTAGCGTTGGGCGGAAGCCGCCGCAGGAACTCATCGCGAAACAGCGCGATGTGCGCGATCATTGAGGGCCAGAAGGCGTAAATGAGTATCGCGGCCCACATGTAGGGCACCATGTAGCCTTCGTCCTCGTAGACACCCGAGACGATTTCCGGCATCGCTTCGGGAGTGTACTGGCCCGCCCGCTCGTAGATCCGCTGCGCTTGCGCGACGCCGAGGCAGTACCTGGCGTAGCCGAGGGCCGCCTCATCGAATGCCTGCTCGCCGTAGGCGTCATCGGCCCAGCGCGCGAGCGGGTCGAGAACCCACGAGCACAGCTCCTCGTTCGCGCGGAACGTGGCACTCGCGCTCGGGGCAAACAATTTGGCGCGACGCTCGATGGCGCTCAAAAAAGCCTCTGCGGTTTTCATAGTCCAGGCTTCTCGTTGTCGACTGGAAGATCAATCAGCGTTTGCAGGCACATGCCGGACCAGCCGGACCATGGGCCGCACCAGGTCCATTCCATCCCAGGGCGAGCCAAAGACATGCATGCGGCCGAGCTTCACGATCCGGTCGACACCATTCCTGCCCGCCGCAGTCGTCAACGCGACTTCCTTCGCCTCATCGCTCACCGCGAGCCCGAGTGTCTGCACCATCCCATCGAATCTCGCAATCGGCTCGAGCAGATCATCGACCAACAGCACACTCAGCGTGCGCCCTTGCGTTGGTGCAGGAATGGTCGCACCGCTCCCGAGCAGCAATGTCCAGTCGGGAGTCGCCGGGAAGAGCGCCCGGCGGTCAGCGTCAGCGAGCAGCCAGGTGGCTCGGGCGAGACAAATGGCCGAAGTCAAGGCTGGATGGATGCTCTGGCGCGGATGCAAGCGGTTTTCCTCTTTGAAAGCCTCCGCCAGCGTCGCGGCGAACTCCGCCACGTCGCCGCCCGCACCGCGCTCGAGAAACAGGACCTGGGGCGAGGAGCAGGCCTGCTGATCGAACTGCCACACATCGCGCGCGAGGCGCCGACACCAGGTCTCCCGATCCGGCCCGGCGCTCCAGCTGGCGCCATCCATCGCAGCGATCGATAGACGCGGACCGAACACCACGATGCGCGCCCAGTGGGGAAACGGCAGCGCGCGTATCTGCATCACGGCCTCGGCGCCGCCCCAGATCATGGCGCCATCCACCGCTGCTGCCATGGCTCGCTGCAGATCGGCACGCTCATGCTCGAAGCTCGCCAGGCAGAGCCGCTCGAGCAGCACTCTGGCATCGGCGACTCCGCTCAGCCTCTCGACCAGGGTCTGCACCTCGCCGATGAGTCCCGAGGGGATGCGCACCAGACAGGTGTTGCCCCCGAGCAGTGCACACGTCATCGACAGCAGCGGCTGGATCTCAATGTTGCCTGCCGGCCAGTGACCCACGACACCGAGCGGAAAGGCATGCAAGCGTGCGGCGCCCTCCGCGCGCCATTCGCCGCGCAGTCCCTCGACACCGAGTTCTCGAACGACGATGGACTCGAGGGTACCCCGCCGCAGCCACAGTTTGAGGAATGGCACTCCCGGAATCGCATCGATCCCGGGGCCACGCAGCGACTCACCCCAGCGCTCGAGGATTTCGATCACCTGTGATGGCGTCAGCTCCTGCTCGAGCGTACGCGCTCGCAGGCGCCGTGCAACAGCCGCGATCTCCTGCGCGGAATCAAACTTCCGGATGAGCTCAGACATCGCTCGCTGGAACGGCTGAAGGGCGTTGCCGCGTCGTCTCGATGTTGCCGCAACCCCTGATCTCCGCCTGCGGCACCCGCTTCACGAAGCGGAAACTGAGTCCGCGCCGCCCGCACGCGCAACCGTCGTAGCGGACCACCTCCGCGATGTCATCCGTCAACACGAGAAATCCGGGAAAGCTGGTCGGCAAGGTGCTGCAGATCTGCACCAGGCCCTGCTGCCCCTCCTCGACCGGATGCAACGTCAGCGGGTCACGCACGATCACCGCGGCGAAAGCAGGCACGTGCTTGTTCCCGTATTCGCAATCGGGATAGATGACGCCGACATTCTCGACCATACCGTAGAAGTCGAGCACGCGGTCGGCGCTGCAGCCGAACACCTCCGCGACGCCGGCTGCGAAGGCATCGCGCGTGACCGCCTGATCCTGCAGGCGTTTCCAGCCGCCGCTGTGCAAGACGCGGATATGGGGCATCCGCAGACGTATCCCGTGCTCTCGTAGCGGCGCGATGAAGTGCTGCCAGATGACATAGGTGAAGCCGTAGGCGAGTACCTCCTGCTCGCGCCACTTCTCCGCAAAGCCGAGCAACCGCGCCTCATCGATCCGGGGCTGGCCCGCGTCGCCGCCGCCTTCGAGGCAACACACCATCTCGGTGGCAAAGGGTCGCAGCCCTTGTATCGCAGCGGCACGCGCGCCGAGAGCGCCGAGGGCCGCGAGCGTTTCAGGACTGTCGATGACCAGGTACGGGCGGCGCCGGGAGCCGATGAAGTCACTGGCGATGGCGACGACGCCTTTGACCATGCGCCTGGAAGTTGGCGCATCGAGAGCGACGCGGCTCGGTGTCTGACCCGTAGTGGCGCTCGATGCCAGCGTATGGATGACAGTTTCAGGGTCGACGAGGGTGAGAGGGGGGTTGGCCTTGAATGCGCCCACGGGCAGATACGGCAGATCCGCGATGCTTTCGGCAGCGCGATAGTTCCTGGGCCAGGCCTCGAGGTACTGGCGCAGGCGTGGATTGCGCTCTGCGGCGTAAGCGAGCTCACCCTGCAGCACTCTCAGCACGCGCGCATGGTGCTCGGCAGGTTCGAGTGAAAACGGGCGCGCCGTGAGGAGCGCGTCGATTTGCTCCTCAACCTGCTCCGCCCGCGCGTTCATGTGGATGAGGCCTCATTTGCCAGGTCGCGCCGTTTCGAGATTCGCACCGGTTCGCCGGCGCTCGGCGGGCTGCGTGCCAGTTGCTCGAGCTCCTGGCGCAGGAGCTTGCCGTACGCGTTGCGCGGCAACAGTGGGACCAATGTAACGGAGTCGCAAATCCACTCACGCGGCAGGCAGCGTCGCGCGGTAGCGGCCACATCGCCGGTGTCTTCGGCGGCAACCACATACAGCGCCAGTGCCTCGCCCGCCTCCTCATGAGGTACCGCAACCGCTGCGCAGTCCAGCACGCCCGGCACGCTCGCAATCGTGGTCTCGATCTCCGTAAGACCGACCCGCACTCCACGCATCTTGATGAACTCACCTTGCCGCCCGGTGATCCACAGGCAACCGTCCGCATCGCGCGAGGCGATGTCGCCGGTCGCGAGCCAGCCGTCGCGGAATTTGCGCCGCGTCTCCTCCGGCTCATCCAGGTATCCGGCGCTGATCGACTTCCCGGCGACCCAGAGCTCGCCGCTCTCGCCCGGCGGCACTTCCCTGCCCTCGGGATCGACGATACGCACCGTGAGGTTATCGAGCGGTAGCCCGACACTGCCGGCCTTGTCCTCGAGGCGCTGCGGCGGGAGGCAGGAGATGCGGGCGGTGGCTTCGGTCTGCCCGTACATGACGAAGAACTCGGCGTGCGGAACGGTCGCGCGCATCTGCCGCACGCATGCGCTGGACAGCGCACCGCCGGCCTGCAGAAAGCGGCGCAGTGTCGGCATTGGAATGGTGCGGATGTTGGAGCGTCGCAACAGGATCTGGTACGCGGTCGGCACGCCGGCGAAAGTCGTGCAGCCATATTGCCCGATCGCACGTAGTACTTTGTCCGGGAACATGAAGCGCGAGTCGAACACCACCGAGCCGCCCTGGTAAAGATGAGTGTGCAGCACGCTCGCGCCGAAGCAGTAGCTCACCGGGAGGATGAGCATGGCCCGCTCATCGCTCGCAAGTCCCTGGCTGCGAATGATCGCCTCGGTGTTGGCGATCAGGTTGCCGTGGGTCACCTTCACGAGTCGCGGCGTACCGGTCGACCCCGAGGTCGCCATCAGCGCGGCGAGCTCATCCTCGCGGCACGGCGCTGCTGTGATCGTGCCGGAGCTTACCCGGCGCGGCAAGCCTGCAAGTTGCACGAGCCCACAGCGTGCCGCCCAATCCTCCGGCGCACCACGCTCGGTCCAGACTGCACGCGCTGCTGCCTTGCGGGCGAGCGCTTCGCCCGAGGTCGCGAGCGTGCTCTCGTTTGTCGGCACTGCGACGAACCCGCCGAATATCGCGCCGAGGTATGCGAGGGCACTCAGCGGGCGCAGGTTGCAGCCGATCAGCACCCGATCGCCGCGCTGCAGGCCCGCCGCGACGAAGCTCGTGGCGAAATCCGTGATTGTCGCGGGAAGCTCCGTGAGGCGCTCTGCGCTCGGTGCATCGAGCAGTTCGGAGCCGCGCCCCAGCCGCTCGGCGAGGCGTGCCGCGAAGTTCCACTGCTCGGCGAGGCTCATTTCATGTAACGGCTTGCTTGGCGAGCTTCGACTGCACGATGCGCACGATTTCGCGCACGTTTTCCATTTCCATCAGCTCATCGACGTCGAAAGTCAGGTTGAACTCCTGCTCGAGACTGCTGGCAAGGGAGACATGGCCCATCGAGTCCCACGCTCGGATATCCGCCGGTACCGTGTTGATCGTGACTGAGCCCGGATCAAGCTCGAATGCGTAGCTGAAGGCCTTCTGCACCCTGGCTAACACGTCCTGCATGATCTATCTCTCTCCGTATGGTTCGATTACCCGGGATCAGCCGACGATCGTCTTGCCGCCATCGACGATGAGCGATTGACCGTTGACTCCCGCCGCTGCTGAGGAGCAGAGAAACTGTGCACACAGTGCCAGCTCCTCGGTGGTCACCAGGCGGCCGCTCGGCGAGTGTTGCGCGGCTTCCGCGAGGCGAGCTTCGGCGTCAGGAATGGACTGCCAGGCCCCGGTCGCCACCGCGCCCGGTGTGAGCGCATTGGCTCTGATGCCTCGTGGCGCGAGCTCCACCGCAAGATGCCGCACCAACGCCTCGAGCGCACCCTTGGAAGCACCGATGGCGGTGTACTGGGGCAGCGCACGGGTAGCACCGAGCGAGCTTATCGCGAGAATGCAGCCCGGGCGCTCGAACCTGTCCAACAACCGCGTGACGAGCTCGAAGAGTGAGCGCACGTTCAACGCGAAGGTCCAATCGAGGTGCCGCCCGGTGAGCGACTCGACGTTGCGATGTGTGCCGGTCGCCGCGCAGTGGACGATGCCGGCGAGCGCCGTGCCAGTGTGCCCTACATGAGTCTCTACCTTCGCCAGTCCGTCGGCCGTGGTCAGATCGGCGCGACAGAGCGTTATCGGCAAACCTCCCTGCGCAGCACTGGACTGCAGGTCTTGTGCAGCCTTCTCATCGCGGACATAGTTTGCAATGACCCGGGCGCCACTACGGGCGAACCGCTCGGTGATGGCTCGACCGATGCCGCGGGTGCCCCCGGTGACGAGGAATGTGCCGTGCAGTTCAAATGGACCGTTGGCCTCGGTCACTCTCGTCACCGCATCTCATGGAAGTCGATTAAGTTCAATGGATCTTCCCCAGAGGAGACCACTCTAACCCGATTCGTCCTGCGCGGAAAAACCACGGCTGTGCAGGGACTTGCGGCGGACTTCAGCGGCTGTGCAGCACAGCTCATGATTGGCGGCCAGCGCAGCAGTTTCGTCAGTCGTTGAGCTCTCCATCGGTCAGTATACGATCCGAAAAAACGGCGCGATGATCCGTCCGTGGTCGTCCACCTCATCGATGGCACCTACGAGCTGTTCCGCCACTTCTACGGGCGGCGCCGTTTCGCCAAGGGCGCGGATCGGCCGCACGGCGCAGTGGTTGGCGTGTTGAACACCGTGCTGCAGATGCTGGAAGAAGGCGCCACGCACCTGGGGGTCGCCACCGATCACATCATCGAGTCGTTTCGCAACAAGCTCTGGTCCGGGTACAAGACCGGCGAGGGCGTCGAGCCGGCGCTCCTGGCTCAGTTCGAACCGCTGGAAGATGCGCTTGCCACGATGGGGGTCGCAGTGTGGCCCATGGTCGAACTCGAGGCGGATGATGCGCTCGCTTCCGCGGCGCGGATCGCCGCCGACGATGCGCGCGTGGAGAAGGTCTGTATCTGGACGCCGGATAAGGACCTGGCTCAGTCCGTACGCGGCGAGCGTGTGGTGCAGGTCGACCGACGCAGCGGACAGATCCGCGCCGCACAGGACGTGCGCCGGAAATTCGGTGTCGAGCCGCATTTGATCCCGGACCTGCTCGCACTCGCCGGAGATGCAGCCGATGGGTACCCCGGCCTCCCTGGAATTGGCCGGACGACGGCTGCACGACTCATCGGGAAGTACGGACCGCTCGAAGACTTTCCAGCCGCGGTGCTCGGAGAAAGCCGTGAGTTAGCGCTGCTCTTTAAGAATCTGGCCACCCTGCGCACCGATGCGGAGCTCTTCAGCGATGTTGATGAGCTCGCATGGCGTGGCCCGCGCCCTGGGTTCGCGGAAACTGCCGCATTGCTCGGTGAGCCGCGATTGCTGAATCGCGCCGGCAGGATTGCCGCAAGTGCCGCCCCGGCCAGTAGTTCTGAGTCGTAGCACTCGGAAGCCGCGCTCTCGCTGCACCGAACCCCGGCAGCTTCACCGCCGCCGTCTTCGACGCCTGGACTCCTCAGCGCAAGCGCCTGTGCCACAGCACTTCGAATGCCGGCATCACTGCATCGACGACGTCCTGGTGTGCCGCCGGTACCTGATGATCGCGCGCACGGTAGGGCTCGAAGCCCGTCGAGCGCAGCACCGCCTCATACCAGTAGGGCGCCCACACGCCATCGCTTGCACGCGGACCGGCCGGCCAGTGCAGCATCCGCGGCGTAAACGAAATATCGAGCTCCGCGCATGACTCACGCAACTGCGCCTCGGGCGCTTTGAGAAACTCCCCGGCATCGATCACCAGCGGCGCACGCTCGAA
>Ga0210384_10006690_pt1 | contig 12242 bp, 14 predicted proteins | sample IncBWH2MmetaG_FD_160574 | JGI IMG/M metagenome (GOLD analysis project Ga0210384, IMG submission 160574) | Forest soil microbial communities from Barre Woods Harvard Forest LTER site, Petersham, Massachusetts, United States - Inc-BW-H-2-M | ecosystem: Environmental > Terrestrial > Soil >... | reverse complement strand
CTTGAGGGAAAGATCATTCGCGCTCAACGGAGCTCTTTCCCTCAAGGTAAAGTGTCACTCTTCAGCCCATTTGCATCCCGCTTTACTCCACCCAACAGGGCCGCTCTCTCATAATGCATTGACCCGGTTACATAACGGAGATCTGATCTTCTGGAATCACTTCCGGTGGCGATTCCCGTCGCCTGCGGTACTATCTAAGGCTACAAGGGAAGTGACGACATATGAGATCCAAAACGCATCGATTGCTAGTTACGTGTGCCGCGACTTGGTTGTACGGCCTCTTTCTTCTGGCTGGCGTACAGGTCGTCCTGGCCCAGAGCTCAGTCGCACCGTCCGCGACAAGCTCCAGCTCGGAACTCGTCGGACAGCTGACTGAGGGACTTTCCATCTCGCGCAAACAGGCTCGCGGCGGCGCGGGCGCGCTGTTCGCTTTGGCCAAGAGCCGCCTGAGCGCGGAGGAATTCAGCAAGCTGTCGTCCGCCGTTCCTGGCATGAATGGTCTGCTCAAGGCGGCTCCCGCCTTGGCCGAGCACTCCGAGCTATCTAACCTGGAAAACTCCCTGCCCGGAGGTATGGGCCGCACAGCCCAAGTTGGGGAAGCATTCCACAAACTGGGCCTGTCCCCAGAGATGGCGGGCAAGTTCGTACCGGTAATGACCAAGTTTGTCGAAGTCAAAGGCGGCCTGAGCACTGCCTCTGTGTTGGAAAAAGCACTGAAGTAGGCTCCGGCACCTGACCGCGTCTCTGAGGGTGGGTTGATTGCTCAGGAGGTTCGTAAGCACTGGGCAGAGCTAAGAAATTTTTCACTTGAATTGCCTATTTTCCGATTACACAAATTGGGTGTCCGGCCTTCTGACCGTGGTCCAATACTCCCGCGTACCCTGGGGGCGCGGACGACCTTAAGCGTGAAGCGTCCATTTCGGACCCTGACTTAAGTCGCGGTGAGAGGGGACGTGCAATGCGGACAGCGAGTTGCTTTGATCGCAACGGCAGAGAGGCAGAATGGGCAGTCTCTCATCATTGGCACGGATGCCTGCTGTTCGCTCTTCAGTCGATTCACCTGCCGGACAAGCATGAATACCGTGAAGGCAACAATCAGGAAGTCAGAGAGAGCATTGAAGAAGACACCGTAATTGATCGTGGCTGCCCCCGCAGCTTTTGCCTCAGCGAGGGTGGCATAGACATGCCCCGAGAGGTTGATGAATTTGTTGGAGAAGTCCGAGTGGCCTGAGAACAAGCCAATCGGGGGCATCAGGATGTCGGAGACGAAAGAACTCACAACTCTCCCAAAGGCTGCGCCGACGATGATGCCGACCGCCATATCGAGCATGCTGCCACGCATTGCAAAATCTCTGAATTCGCCGAGCATCCCGTGACCTCCTTTCCCCAATAATGCCTTGGGGCTGCCCAGGTGGGCCATCCCCAGATTGTCGAGAATAGGGTCGTTTCCTGTCGCCATGGCATACCTCCATACCGTAAGCATGCGCTAGGAACCCCAGAGTTTACAACGCTTAATGAGGTACGTTCTCCCCTGCCTAAACGAGTAGCCAGCAAGAAATTTTGCAGCAAGGTCTCAGTATCCCCGCTCCACTTGTGCGATCTCTTGACGTAGGCTTCTATATCGAACAAAATTGTCCCCCTCAAAATTGAGGAGGAAGCTATGCTCAGCGGTTTCAAGCAGTTCATTCTTCGTGGCAACGTTGTGGATATGGCGGTTGGTGTCGTTATCGGCGCGGCGTTCGGAGCCGTCGTCACTGCCCTGACCAAAGACCTGCTCACGCCCTTGATTGCGGCTGTCGTGAGCAAGCCTGATTTATCCGCCATCAGCTTTACCATCAATGGCACGGCATTTCCCGTCGGAGATTTCCTCAACGCCGCAGTTTCGTTTCTGCTGGTCGCAGCGGCAATCTACTTTCTCGTCGTGGTCCCAGTGAACACCCTGATTTCACGGATGCGAAAGGCTCCTGCCCCAGCCGATCCCACGACTAGGAAGTGCCCCGAGTGTCTGAGCGAGATTCCGATCGAGGCTAGGCGCTGCGCGCACTGTGCACAGCCGGTCCTGAGCAAGGCTGCCTGAGGCGACAAGGGTTGTTGGTGTAATCGCTGTTTACAACAGTTGCACCTTTCTAAGCGCAACCTCCAATTTCCTGCGAGGGTGTGACAGAAGATTTGTTCCATGACCGACATTGTGGCAAGCTGGGCAGATGCCAAAAGCTTACAGAACTGATGTGCTCGGCAAGGTGAAATTTCAAGAGGAAATCCGGCAGCGCAAGAATGCTCCTAAGCCAGAGCGCGTGGCATGTCCCTTACCCGGCTGCGAGTGTACTTATGAAATGTACGGCTACAGCGCCTCGAATTCTAAGGACAGCGTAGCGACTCTCCAAGAACGGCTCAAGCGAGAACATCCCGATCACACTAGCGAGGTGCTAGCGATCAATGAATTTCGCAGAGTGCCAAGGTGAACAGTGTGCTGGCGAATTTTCGAACGCGTTCGTGGCAGGAGTTTTTTCGTTTCCGCTGGTCTGGCATCTACCGTAGGGTTATGAGTGTAATCGCCTGCTTTCGTCAACAATCCCGAACCTTCAGCTCCATTAGGTTTATACGAGGGGCTTTCATTCGCGCTTGTCTGCGAGGATAATCCAAAAAATGATGGTCTTCGAAAGACTTTTGATGATACTGGCCATAGTGGCCTATTTAGCACTGATTTCAATGCCCGGAATAGGGATCACTTACCTCGGTTGGAAACTCTCTCGCAACATGAGGCCCATTTTAGTTCAGACTATATTCAGAGCTGGGCTGATTGCCTTTGCGATTACACTTAAGAGTTTCGTACCTTCAACTTGTCGCAGTATGTGCGGAAAAGAAATAGTGGGACCCGCTTTGCGCGCCGCACGAGGACAATGCAAAGGCCGGCTCGGGACAGCAACCTCGGTAACCTAGGTCCTGCAGCTCCAGCAAAGGCACAATTTCTGTATTGAACACCTGCTCTGACCACACGTGCCAAGAAAGCAGCGTACATGGTTAGCTTCGTATGCATTTTCATGGGAGTTGTGACTGCCCTGGCAGTATTCGCTATCTTCGCGAAAACATGCGCGGCTGAGCCCAAACGGGCAGAAAAATGGGAAAAAGGAGAAATCATCAAGCAGCTCGTGGCACTATCTGAGCGCGAAAACTGCACTTCAACAATCGCTTCTCTTCCCGCCAGAAGTCTCCGGCGTGCGCCTACCTCCGCCACACGGAGTGACAAGCTGAAGTGGTCCGCCCTGAGTCCCAACTCTCCTATCCCCCTCAGACCAAACCTAATGGATGCCGAAATCGAAGAGCAAATCCGCAAGCGCGCTTATGAGTTGTATCAAGAACGTGGCGGGGTGGATGGAAACGCAACGGATGACTGGCGGCAAGCAAAGGAGGAAGTATTGCGCTCCAAACCTAAAACAGTCGCGACCTAATTTCTAACCGCTCCCCATGCTCTTCCCGGCCGCCTAGCGCGGGCGTTTTCCTTGCAAGTTCGAAAACAGTTGGCTCTACATATCACAGTGCCAAAACCTAACAATTTCCGCTCAGTTCCCGGACTGCCGACGACTGATCTATTCCAATCGTCGGATCCGCTGCAACGCTTTTTCCTTGGTACTATAATGCCGCGAATAGATGGCCCTCACGTCCAGCACCAAACTCGGTCCGTATGAAATTCAATCGCCTATAGGCGCGGGCGGCATGGGAGAAGTGTATCGCGCGCGTGACCCGCGACTGGGACGCGATGTCGCTGTCAAAGTCCTCCCTGTGTCGTTCGCTGCCGACACTGAACGCCTACGACGCTTTGAGCAAGAAGCCCGCGCGGTGGCAGCGCTGAATCATCCCAACATCCTCGCCATCTACGACATCGGAACGCGAGAGGGCGCGCCATTCATCGTCTCCGAGCTGCTGGAAGGCGAGAGCTTGCGCAAACGGCTTTCCGGCGCGGCCTTGCCAGTGCGCAAAGCCATCGAGTACGCGGTGCAAATTGCGCAAGGGCTCGCAGCGGCGCACGAGAAAGGAATTGTCCACCGTGACCTCAAGCCGGAGAACGTTTTTGTTACCCGCGATGGCCGCGTAAAGATTCTGGACTTCGGGCTGGCGAAACTCATGCAGCCAGAACACGAGGGTGCCGAAACCATATCGCACCAAACCGAAGCTGGCGTGGTGCTGGGGACCGTCGGCTACATGTCGCCAGAGCAGGTTCGGGGAAAGCCGGCCGACCAGCGTTCGGACTTGTTCAGCTTCGGTGCGATCCTGTACGAAATGCTATCTGGGCGAAGGGCATTCCACGGCGAGACGGCCGCCGACAGCATGAGCGCTATCCTGCGGGAAGAACCGCCGGACTTGACGGAGACCAACCGCGGGATCGCGCCGGGCCTCGAGCACATCGTCCAACATTGTCTGGAGAAAAACCCGGAGGAGCGCTTCCAATCGGCGCACGACATTGCCTTCGACCTGCAATTGCTCTCAGGGCAGACGCCCTCCGCAAAGGAAGCGGCGATCTCGGAGCCGCGCCTCAGGAAGTGGTGGCAGCCGGCGGTGGTGGTGGCAGGCATGATCGGAATGTTGCTGGCGGGCTATTTCATCGGAGCACGTTCGGCGGCAGCATCGCCGACATTCCGGCAGCTCACCTTCCAGCGCGGATCTGTCCAATCCGCGGCCTTCGCGCCCGATGGGCAGACGGTGATCTACTCCGCGATGTGGAACGGGAAGCCGACGCCAGAAGTGTTTTCCACGCGCATCGGAGATTTGCTCTCCCGGCCGCTCCAACTGGACGACAGCCTTGTCGCCGACATTTCCTCCTCCGGCGAAATGGCCATCCTGGAACACTGGCGGTCTGTTGCAGGCTGGACGGGCAAAGCGATGCTGGCACGCATGGCCATTTCCGGTGGCGCGCCGCGCGAAATCCTGGACGATGTACAGAGCGCAAGCTGGTCTCCCGACGGAAGCAGCTTGGCAATCGCGCGTAATATGGGCAACCGTTATCGGTTGGAGTATCCCATCGGCACGGTTCTCTATGACACGCCCGGCTGGCTGGATTATGTGCGAGTGTCACCAAACGGGAAACAGGTCGCGTTCATCGAGCACCCTTTGATCGGCGATTCACGCGGATCAGTAATGATGGTCGGAAGCGACAAGAAAGTCACCGCGCTTTCTCCGGACTGGTCAGATGTGGTGGGGCTGGCGTGGTCGCCCAACGGTGATGAAGTTTGGTTCACGGCGAGCGCCAGCGGCATCAGCCGGGGGCTGCTCGCGACCACCACTTCGGGTAAAGTGAGAACGGTACTTCGTGTACCGGGGAGCCTCACCATTCACGGCTTCGCACGCGACGGCCGGGCACTGTTGAACAGCGATACCTATCGGCGGGGTTCACTGGCGCGCCGGGAAGGCGAGAACAACGACCGCGACCTTGCCTGGTTCGACTGGACCCGCACTGCAGACCTGTCTGGCGACGGGCAATGGGTTCTATTCGACGAAGAAGGCGAAGGCGGCGGGCACGATTATACCGTCTATATCCGGAAGACGGACGGCTCACCCGCGATCCGCGTGGGCCCAGGGGGCGCGATTGCGCTCTCACCGGACGGCAAATGGGTCATCGCTTCAGACATCAAAACGCAGCAATACCTGCTTTATCCCACCGGAGCTGGGGAGCAGAAGCAGCTCACGCACGACAACATCGTGCATGGCGCCGGACGTTGGACGCCGGATGGAAAATGGATTGTTTTTGTAGGGCTCGAGCCCGACAAAAAAGCGCGCACCTGGATGATGCCGGCGGAAGGCGGGACACCCAAACCCGTAACTCCTGAAGGGGTCGTGGGCACCCAAGTGACGCCGGACGGAGAGCGAGTACTGGTGCGCGATCCGGAGGGTAAGCACTTCCTTTACCCGCTGCATGGGACCGGGTCGGCTTCGGCGGTTCCGCAGCTCAAAGCGGATGATGGCGTAATCGCGTGGGCCGCCGATGGCCACACGCTATTCGTACGTGAAACCGCACAGAACATTTGGACCATGCGCGTGGTCAGCCTTGATCTCAACACGGGAAAGCGGCAGCTATTCAAGGAAATAGAGCCGCCTGACCGTGCGGGAGTCCTGTCCCTGGGACCGATTCACATCACGCCGGGCGGCAAGACGTATGTCTATGGCTTCACGCGCCGCCTCTCAGACCTGCATGTGGTGGAAGGGCTACGCTAATTCCCTCCGAACTCTGGTGAGGCAATTTAGACAGACCCCGGGCCGGAAGTAAGCTTAGCGAGCCCGGCGAAAACTCGGAAACTTCGCGATTTACAGCAGGGCAGGCTTCATCGGCTCGGCCACGCTGGCGCAGTGCCCGAGTGACGGCCTATCCGCAAACTGAGCCTTGGCGTGTGGAAACCATGTGGTTTTGGCGCACGCCAATTCTACGCAGTGTACTAGGAACTTCACCATCGCGGATAACGGTCGCCTGTACTTCGCGCTTGAAGAACGACCTGCGACGGTTTTTGACCAGCCCTCTGCGCGTGAAATTGAGGATTGCCGAGTCATGATCGCTTAAGCCGCCTATCGCAGCACATCACTGAAAGGACAGAAGCGATGCATAACATGAAGAAGCTCATCCTCTCTGTATTTATCTTTACCGTCGGATTTGCCACGACAACGCATGCCCAGCAAGTGAATACGCTCCTTACGAAATAGCTACCGGAAGCACCGGGTAAAGAGATTGAAGTCATTACTGTCAGTTACGCCCCAGGAGCCGTCGACACGATCCACCGGCATGATGCGCATGCGGTTGTCTATGTTCTCGAAGGGGAAGTTGAGATGCAGGTTCGCGGAGGCATGCTTCAGCGGCTTGGTCCCGGGCAGGTATTTTACGAATCACCTGAAGACGTTCATACCGTAAGCCGTAACGCGAGTAAGACGAAACCAGCGAAGTTCGTCGTATTTTTTATCAAAAATGAAGGAGCACCGATTCTCACTCCCGTTCACTAGCTTCGGACGCGAGCAATGTATTTCCCCGATGAAATCATTTTGCCTAAAGCAATATTCCTTACGTGGAGGCACGTATGAATTCAAAAACCGCGCGACTCACCGAGAATGGGACAGAGATTGTCCGTCTGTTCGCACGGTTTGCGCTAGGAGCTTCCTTTCTATCCGCTGTGGCTGATCGTTTTGGCTTATGGGGGCCACATGGAGCAGGGCTGATTTCGCGCTATAACTCGAATGGCAGCATCGACACCACGTTTGGTGCAGCCGGGCAGGCTGCCAGCGTGGCGGCAGCGTCGGCTATTGCTGTGCAGAGCAATGGGAAGATCGTGGTGGCGGGCAGCATCATCGCTAAGCTGGCAGCGCCTCCGACAGGGAGCAGCGCTGGGTTTGGCCTCGTTCGCTATAACGCGAACGGAAGCATTGATACTACATTTGGCACGCGGGGAGTGGCGATTACAGTCTTCAGCGGAGCACCTGCGACTGAACCACTTGCGCTTGCTCTTCAATCGAACGGGGACATTCTCGCGGGGGGAGTTGCCGGACAGATGCCTGCCAACGCAAGCTCGTCGGCTCCGGCTCCGTCGAGTTTTGCGCTGGCTCGTTATCTGAATACCGGACAACTCGACACCACCTTCGGTTCAGGCGGGCGCGTCACGACCGCATTTGGCAGCAACACGGCCTCTATTTCCGCTCTCGCGGTGCAATCGAACGGCAACATCGTGGCGATTGGGAACTCCGACACCAACGTGCAGGGGAGTTTCGTGAACAATATTGCGGTCGCTCGGTATCTGGGTCAGTAACCGGGGCTCTATTCTCGTGTCGACTAGGTGTCGACAGTTGATGAAACATCGCCATTACACTCGTTGAGGTCAATGAGTGCAAACGCCTGTTAACGACAGTTAACTTCCGAATAGCCCGTAGCCCACCCAATAACAGTGATTCGGCAACCATGCAGTTAAGGGGGTGCTTAGCGAATGTCAGGCTGCTGGATCGATTACGTTCTGCGTCGACGGAGATTCCACTGTCAAGACCCGCACTCGACGACGTTTTGTGAGGAAATCAAACCCCCACTGCAGCAGCACAAACAGGCGATTGGCAAATCCAATGAGAAAGTAAATATGCACGACTGCCCAGATTACCCACGCTGCGAAACCCGCAAACCGGCTGAAGCGTAAGTCGGCGACAGCATACGTTCGGCCGACGATCGCGAGGTCACCCTTATCCCAATACCAGAAAGGTTCCGGTTGTGCACGCCCCGCCACACGGCGCCGAATGACGTCCGCAACGTACTTACCTTCCTGTATAGCAGGTTGAGCTACTCCGGGCATGAGCATCGCCGTTCGTGATTTGATGCCAAATAAGTTTCGAACCGGAGCAACGACATGAGCGGTGTCGCCGATTACAAAAACTTCCGGATGATCACGTACCGACAAATCCGGTTCCACCATGATCTTCCCGAACTTGTCGGTTTCCGCACCTAACCACCGCCCCGCCGGAGAAGCAACGACCCCAGCTCCCCAGAGTACAGTGCCGGCCGGAACTTTCTGTCCGCCGACGACAATTCCATCCGAATCCACACTCGTGACACGAGCGTTGGTGAAAACCTCGACGCCTAAGCTCTCCAAATGTCGTTGCCCTTTGAGGGAAAGAATCTCCGGATATGTGGGCAGAATGCGAGGCCCAGCCTCATACAGAAGAATGCGAGCTGATCTGGGATCTATATGCCGAAAGTCATGTGCCAAAGCCATGCGCGACATTTCGGCGAGCGTACTGGCCATCTCGACCCCGACCGTCCCAGCGCCCACCAGTGCAAACGTTAAGAGACGACGAATTTCCTCAGTCGGGACCTCTTCCGCCGCTTGGGACGTCGAAGCCATTGCTTCAGCTCGCTCGAACGCAAGCAGGATTTTGCTTCGAATCACGTCGGCATCATCGAGTGATTCGAGGCCCGGTGCGAACAGACGCCATTCGTCGTGCCCAAAATAGTTGTACCGGATGCCAGTCGCCAGGATGAGGAAGTCGTATGCTAAGTCTCTTTGTTTCAGGTGAACGATGCGTTGCTTCGGGCTGATACCCGTGACTTCATCGAGCAACACGTCAATATTTTCTTGATGACTGAGGATTGAACGCAACGGCCCTGAAATCTCATCGGACGAAAGCAGTCCCGTCGCAACTTGGTACAGCATGGGGCGAAAGAGATGATAATTCCGCTTATCAATCAGCGTCACGCGAACCGCAGCACCGCGTAAGGCACGAGCCGCAGAGAGCCCTCCGAAGCCACCACCGACGATGATCAAATGCGGCACCATTAACTGGACCCCACTCACTCGAACACATTTTCATGGAATGAGACACGACATTGCTTGTTGAGAAATCTGTAGTGCTACCGTAATCGTGCTCACATGAATTTTTTCCTTAAGTTTGTGCGAGCAGAACTACTCGCAGTTTCTGGTTTTAGTTGGCGGGCACCAGCACCGGAGCGCCTTTGTCCTTCACGAAGACCACGACGAATTTCGCCGGTTTGGTTTTGCTTGCATTCCGCCCAACGACGTGGACATCATCCGGGCCTTCGTAGAAGGTCTGGCCAGGTGTCAGAGTCGTTTCCTTTCCGCCTCTTACCTGCATCACGATCGAGCCTTCCAGCACATAAACAAACGCATGTGCATTGTGGCGATGTATTGGGTCCGAACTTCCCGGTGGATACTCCACGGTAACCATCAGACCCTCTTTGCCAGGAAACTCTGTCAGGTCTTTCGACATGAGCTGCGTTACCTTAGCCTCCTGTGCTACTAGCGTGCTGGACATGAGACATGCCTGCGCCAAAATTAGTTTTGTGAACGTCATAAACTAACCTTTCGCGCTTGACCGACGTCATTCGATGCGTCGTGTGCTTTCGTCGGTACTTCGCAGTTACGCCGCTCTCGGAATTTGTGCCGCGGGCTGAGTGAGCCAGGTTTCGAAACGAGTCTCGCCGAGTCGTGCGTTATTGCCCGGAACTAGTGTTTTCTCGCTGAGTTTCGCCCCAGAGTAACGCGCGTTTGGATCAGCGACGACTTCGCGAGGATCTTTGAGCGAGGCCAAACGCCGCCGGACTAGTTCATCCACGCGAAACTGTTCCGGTCCTGCAATTTCGACGATGCCGTTTACCGGCTGACCTATTGCAATCCTACCCACGGCACTCGCGACATCGTCGGCAGCCATCGGCTGGAAGAGCACATGTGGCAAACGTACCTTGCCGTCGACCATGGAAATGTCGGCAAGCCCCTTGAGGAACTCGAAGAACTGCGTCGCATGCACGATGGAGTAGGGGATTGAAGATTCTTTGATCAGTTTCTCCTGAGCGATCTTCGCGCGGAAGTAACCGCTTTCGGACAGCCGGTCGGTTCCCACAACCGATAACGCAACGTGATGTCCTACCCCTGCGGCTGCTTCAGAGGTGAGGAGGTTACGGGTTGATGTCTCGAAGAACTTCAGCACTGCTGAGTCCTCCCAAGAGGGAGAGTTTGATACGTCAACGACTACCGAGGCACCTTTCAGCACTTCGGCCAGTCCTTCGCCCGTAAGGGTGTTGACGCCTGTGTTGGGTGCTGCCGCTACTGCCTCGTGTCCCTGCTCACGCAGCTTGTTGACAAGCTTTGATCCAATCAGTCCTGTACCGCCGATCACTACGATTTTCATAATTGTCTCCTTCATTTTTGATCAATGCATTTTCAGAGCCATCGGTATACTCGCTAAAACAGAACTGAGTGGGATTTTGTGACACCATGCTCGTTCGCTCTGGATAAAAGTGGGCCGATTACTCAGCGATTTTTCACGAACCGCGATTGATGGATGTCGAGCAGCACGGATGTTCCAGTGCCGGTTGTGGTCGTTTATCTCGGGCGGGTCGTGGAGACCCGCATATCGAGCAGTAATGGAAAATGGAAACGCGGAAGGCGGGTAAAGGCGCAACAGGCAAGTAGCGATCTATCTCGCGGATTCCGCGCCCTCACACAGGTGACGCCGAATCCTAATCTGCGTCAATCAGGTAAACCATGTAGAGAGACTAATTCCTTACGTGGAGGCACGTATGAATTCAAAAACCGCGCAACTCACCGAGAATGGGACAGAGATTGTCCGTCTGTTCGCACGGTTTGCGCTAGGAGCTTCCTTTCTATCCGCTGTGGCTGATCGTTTTGGCTTATGGGGGCCACATGGAGCAAAGAACGTATCCTGGGGAGATTTCGCTCATTTCGTGGAATACACGGGCGCGGTGATGTCTCTCTTCCCCAGTTCATTGACGGTGTCGTTTGCATGGGCAGCTACCGTCGCGGAGACCCTCTTTGGGATATTGCTCATCGCTGGCTTCAAAATACGAATGGCCTCCGTCCTCTCCGGTCTTCTCCTTTTGTCATTTGCTATGGGCATGGTCACAGGTCTTGGCATCAAGACGCCATTCGACTATTCGGTCTTCTCGGCGGCCGCTGCAGCATTCTTACTGGCGTTCTGGGAGCCTGACAGATTCACGTTGGACAAGCTTCTGAATCGATCACGAAACTGAGCGGGAGATCCATCACGAACAACACTAACTTCGATAGCGTGAACGCTACGCGTAATAGACACAGCGAATTCAAGGAGCAGAGCAATGCCAGAGATGAAAGCAATGGAGTTTACAGACAAGCTGAACCTTCAGCCGGTAACACGTCCCGTACCTCAACCGAAGGCGGGAGAAATCCTGATTCAGGTCTACGCCACTGGAGGGACTCCTACAGAGAAGCTCTGGTATACCACCAGTCATTATGCGGATGGCTCGACACGATCCAAGGCGATGCCAGGGCGCGAATTCTCAGGCCTCGTTGCAGGATTAGCAATCCTAGCTGATGAAAAGCACAGGTAAACAGCTGGGAAGATAGCTTACATTTCCGACAAAGGGACAAATTACCAAGGAGACAATTCCTATGAAACTGACATGGCTCGGCCATTCCGCATTTCGCATCGAGGTGGGCGCGGCCAAGATTTTGATCGATCCGTTTCTGTCCGATAACCCGTCTTGGGACAAAGGGTGGAGCGGCTACCTTGCAGGCAAGAACTCGACACAGGGAGGTGACCGATGAAGGCGATTGTGGTGACGGATCAGGCTGCGGGAACGGCCGGGGTAAAGCTGGTGGAGCGGCCCGAGCCGCAGGCGGCGATAAACGACGTCGTTGTTCAGATTCATGCGTCGGGATTCACCGGGGATGAGCTGACGTGGCCCTCGACCTGGACCGATCGCGTCGGCCGTGACC
>Ga0210384_10006688_pt1 | contig 12245 bp, 8 predicted proteins | sample IncBWH2MmetaG_FD_160574 | JGI IMG/M metagenome (GOLD analysis project Ga0210384, IMG submission 160574) | Forest soil microbial communities from Barre Woods Harvard Forest LTER site, Petersham, Massachusetts, United States - Inc-BW-H-2-M | ecosystem: Environmental > Terrestrial > Soil >... | reverse complement strand
CGGCGCGCTCGGCCTGACGCTGCCGCAATGCAGAGTGCTCGTCTATCTGGCGGATCACGAAGGAATCAGCCAGGTACAGATGGCGGAGCTGACGGATCTCGAGCCGATGACTCTCGTGCGGACCCTTGACTGCCTGGAATCCCACGGGTGGCTGGAGCGACGTAGCGATCCGGCTGATCGCCGGGCCCGCCGTCTGTATCTCAAGCCCAAGGGCAAACCGCTCGTGGATGACATCTGGCACTTGGCGGCCTTGACGCGCCGGGAGGCGTTTGCGGGAATTCCCAAGAAGCACGCCGATCTCATGATTGAATTGCTCGAGAAAATCCAGAGTAACTTCCTCTCACTGGAACCGCTGCAGCCTGCGCCTGCGGTGGCGGCCCTTCAAAGCGGACGCGCCGGCACAGGCGGAGCGCGGAGTCGGCGCGAGCAGGCGGCTTCGCGGGCATGAGCGCGGAACGTCCCGCGAAGCCCGATGAGACCGCGCCCGTGACAGGGACTGTGACGGTCCGCAAGACGCGCCTGCAACGCTTGCGTTGGCCTCTCATGTCGCTTGCGGCCGTCGCGGTACTCGGCGGCGGGACATATCTCTACATCAAGGGCGGCCGGTATCAGAGCACCGACGACGCGTACGCACAGGCAGCCACCGTGTCGATCAGCGCCAACGTGGGCGGACGCGTCAGCGAGATCGAGGTGAGAGACAATGAGTTCGTCCAACGCGGCGCGACGCTATTTAAATTGGATGACGCGCCGTTCCGCATCGCCGTCAGCGACGCGGCGGCGCACCTGGCCGACACGCGGCTGCAAATCGAGTCGCTCAAGGCGACGTATCGGCAGCGGCTGGTCGAGCTACGCGCTGCGCGAGATACCCAGAGGTACGCGCAGCAGCAATTCGATCGGCAGACCCGGCTCCTCGCGTCCGGGATCGCGTCGCAGGCGCAGTTCGATCAGGCTGCCCACGGGCTCGATGCGGCGCGGCAACAAGTCGCCGACGTTCAGCAGCAGATCGGCGTGGCACTCGCCAACTTAGGACGTGACCCAAACATTGCACCCGAACGGCATCCTCTGGTCGCGCAGGCGCAAGCCGCACTTGATCGTGCACAGCTCAACTTGTCCTACACGGTGATCAGCGCCCCGACCGATGGCGTCGTGGCCAAAGTGGAGCAGCTGCAAGTCGGGGACACCATTGCAGCGTCCGCACCGGTGTTCGCCTTGGTGTCGACTCGCGATGTCTGGATCGAGGCGAACTTCAAGGAGGTTCAGCTCGCCCGCATGCGCCCGGGCCAGACAGCGACCGTCGAGATCGATCGATACCCGGGCAGGCGATTCTCAGCAGAAGTCACGAGCGTGAGCCCGAGCACCGGTTCGCAGTTTTCCCTGCTGCCTCCGGAGAACGCGACCGGCAACTGGGTTAAGGTCGTCCAGCGGGTGCCCGTGCGCCTTCAGCTGACCCACGTCGATACCGGGTTTCTATTGCAGGCGGGACTGAGTGCCAATGTGACCGTGGACACGCACTCGCACGACCCCAAGCTCGCCGCCGCGACTGGCCCCACCTCCGCAGGCGCGGTGTCGCGTTGAGCAGCGCCGCTCCGCAGACTGCCGAGTTCGATGCGCCGCGCCGGGCGCTCATCACGGTCTCGGTCATGCTGGCGTCGATCATGTCGTCGCTCGACACCACGATCGCCAACGTCGCTCTGCCGCGCATTCAAGGCTCGGTCTCTGCAACCCAGGATCAGATGGCGTGGGTCCTGACCTCGTACATCGTCGCAGCCGCGATCATGACGCCGTTGAGCGGGTGGCTCGCCGGTCAAATCGGCCGCACGCGAGTGTTCCTGTATTCGGTCGCGGGCTTCACGGTGGCGTCCATGCTCTGCGGCGTCGCGCAATCCCTGCCTCAGATCGTCTTGGCGCGGCTGGTGCAAGGGCTGTGCGGAGCCGCGTTGGTCCCGTTGTCGCAGGCGGTGCTGCTCGACATCAACCCGCCGGCGCGTCATGCCCGCGCGATGGCCGTGTGGGTGATGGGCGTGACCTTGGGTCCCATCATTGGTCCCGCTCTCGGCGGCTGGTTGACCGAGAACTACAATTGGCGCTGGGTGTTCTATATCAACGTGCCCTTCGGGATCCTCGCATTCCTCGGCATCTTGAGTTTTCTTCCCGAGGCGACGACCCGCAAGTCGCGTTTCGACTTCTTCGGCTTCACGGCGTTGAGCGTAGGCGTAGCCGCGTTTCAGGTCATGCTGGATCGCGGCCAATTGAAGGATTGGTTCAGCTCGACGGAGATCTGGATCGAAGCCACCGTGGCGGCGGGGGCCTTCTATTTGTTCGTTATTCACATGCTAACGACGACCGAGCAGCGTTTCGTGAGCCCGGCGCTCTTCAAGGACCGGAATTTCCTCACCGGCAACGTATTCATTTTCATCGTCGGGATGGTCCTATTCGCCACGCTGGCACTGTTGCCGCCGTTATTGCAGGACCTGCTCAACTACCCGGTCGTGACCACCGGTATGGTGACGGCACCGCGCGGGGTCGGTACCCTGGTCGCGATGTTCATCGTCGGGCGGATGATGGGCAAGGTCGACACCCGCTTGATCATCGGCGCCGGCTTTGCGTTGACCGCTGTCTCCTCGTGGCAGATGACTGGATTCGATCTGCAGATGGACTCGGCCATGGTCGTGTGGTCCGGTCTTTCGCAGGGATTGGGGACCGGTTTCGTCTACGTGCCGCTCGCGGCTGCCACTTTCGCGACGCTGACGCCGGCACTGCGTAACGAAGGCACGGCGATCTTCAGTCTCACCCGGAACCTCGGCAGCAGCATCGGCATTTCTGTGGTGAACACGCTGTTGACGCGCAATACGCAGATCATGCACGCGACACTCGGCGAGCATGTGACCCGCTACAGCCCCGTTTTACGCGCGCAGCTGGGAGACGGTCCACCGAGCTTGCGCACCCTGATGGGATTGAACGCAACCGTCACGGAGCAGGCGTCCATGATCGCCTACAACAACGATTTCAAATTGATGATGGTGTTGAGTCTGGCCGCGATCCCACTGGTCTTCCTGCTGCGCAAGGCCAGGGGCAGTGCTGAGCCGGTCCACATCGAGTGATGACGATGCAGGGTGTTGCCGCTGTATTGAGGTGCTTCCGCAGGATTTGTGCACCGAGGGCGCGGGCGATCGTGCCGGCGTGCGTCTTAGTCTTAGGGTTCGGCGGGTGCGCCGCGGGCCCGAACTTCACCCGGCCCACCGCTCCGTCGGCGGCGCGATATACGGCCGACACCCTGCGCGGCGAAGCAGGGTCGGCGAACGACACGGCGCAACGTCTCGCTCTTGGCCAAGAGATAGAGGGTGATTGGTGGACTCTGTTTCGTTCCGATGCCATCGATCAGCTCGTCAAACAGGCGGTAGAACACAACCGCAGCCTACTGGCGTCAAAGGCGACGCTCGCACAGGCCCAGGAACTCGCTCTGGCGCAAGCGGGCTTACGTTACCCACGAGTGGACCTCACCGCCGGTGTCGGACGTCAGCAGTACGGGAATGAGTTTCTGGGCGGATTTAGAATACCACCCTTTACGTACTTCGCCGTCGGGCCCACGGTCAGCTACACGCTCGACTATACCGGGGGCGTCGCGCGCGGCGTGGAGCAGCAGTACGCGCTGGCTGAGGTCGAACGGCACCAGCTTGATGCGGCGTATCTGACCGTCACCGGCCAGGCAGTCATGCAAACGCTGGCGATCGCCTCGGCCCGCGCCCAGATCGCGACCGTTGAAACCATTCTCGTGCAGGACCGGGATAACCTGCGGCTCGTGCAAACCGCGTTCGACAATGGATCGGTGGCACGCGAAGATGTCGTGAGCGCGCAGAGTCAGATTGCCAACGACATGACCTTGCTGCCCTCACTGCGCCAGGACCTTGCAAGGGCGCGCCATGCGCTGTCGGTGGTGCTCGGCCGAGTACCGGCCAGTGAGCTTCCGCCCGATGTCGATTTGGCTCAAATCACGCTGCCGCTCGAGGTGCCGGTGAGTTTGCCCTCAGAGCTTGCCCATCGCCGGCCCGACATTCTCGCCGCGGAGGCGCGACTGCATGCGGCGACCAGCGCCGTGGGGGTCGCGCAATCGAACCTGTATCCAAAGATACAGCTGAGCGCGTCGGTGGGACAGCAATCACTCAAAGCAGACCAGCTATTCGACCGGTCGAGCAATGCATGGAGCATCATCTCGGGATTGACGGCACCGATTTTCGACGGCGGCACGCTGCGCGCAGAGAAGCGCGCGGCGGTGGATGCCATGCACGCGAGCGCCGCCAGCTATGAGCAGACAGTGCTCGAAGCGTTTGCGCAAGTGGCCGACCTGCTCGAGGCGCTGGATCACGACGCTGAGCAACTCGACGCACAAGCTCAGGCACAACAGGCCGCGCAGAGCAGCCTCGACCTTGCGCGGGCGAGCTACAGCGAAGGCAACGCAGGCGTCCTCCTGGTCTTGGACGCCGAGCGCTCGTACCAGCAGGCGCGCCTCGGATATGTCAGGGCGGTAGTGCAGCGCTATATGGATACCGTGCAACTCTTCCTGGCACTGGGCGGCACGAGCCCGAGCGCGCCTGCGGCGGTCGCGTCGAGTCGACCAGACGCCTCATACCGATGAGCACGCGGTTGCAACCGTCTTGCGACCCTCGGACAGTTGCCCTGATCGAGGGTCCGGGCAATGCGCCCGACCTTGCTGGGCGATTTGAAAACGCGTTGTACAACATCACGAGAAGTTGGCGGTATGCGGTGGACCGCCGCCTCAAATATTTGGGCATTAACATGGCCGGTTGGATGACGATTGCAGCGGCATCGCAAGTTCGCTCTCCGTTGTCTCAGTCCGAGCTTGCCGACATGCTTTCGGTGTCGGGCGCGTCCATGGTGCGCGTGATCGATCGTTTGGTTAAGGACGGTCTTGTCATACGCGAGCCATCCATATCCGACAGGAGGGTGAAACGTATCGTGATCACCGACGCCGGCCATCGTCTCTGCGCGGTATTGAAGGACGAGGCCGCGGCCGTTCGTCAAGAACTGCTGGCGAGCATGGAATTTGAAAAACTCGCGCACCTGACGAAATTACTCGAGCAGTTGCAATGTATATTGGAACCGCGCCGCGATGATGCGCGGTTTGACGAAAAGCGTTGCGATTGTTGATTGCGCACTGTCGATTGGAGCAGATACATGCTAGACGGCGTTTCACTGGATCAACTGCGCACTTTCATAGCGGCCGCGGACGAAGGCAGCTTCTCTGCGGCCGGCCGCCGCTTACGGCGTGCTCAGTCTGTGGTGAGCCAGATTCTGGCGAATCTGGAAGGGCAACTTGGCGTGAAGCTCTTCGATCGCAGCGCTCGTTTCCCAGTGCTGACGAATCAAGGTCGAGCACTTCTAGCCAACGCACGTACAGTGGCGGGCGATGTCGACCTCTTCAAGGCCCGGGCGAAAAGATTGGCAGGCGGGCTCGAACCGGAATTGAGCGTGGCCGTCGATGTGATGTTTCCACTGGCGCCGTTCACTTCGACCGTGGCCGCTTTCCAAAAGGAATTCCCGGCAACTCTGCTGAAATTCGACATTGAGTCGAGCGCCGTGGTCGAGCCTGTGCTCGACGGCCGCTGCGCCATCGGTGTTTGGGGTATAGGCCCTTGGTCGATCGTGCCCCCGCAGCTTACCCACCAACGGCTGTTGACCGTCCGGACGTCCATGGTTGCATCGCCGCAGCATCCGCTGACGCGATATGGCGCGACGGTTCCGACAGCCGTCTTCGCCGATCACATCCAACTGGTTCACGGCGACCTTGCGAATTTGTCGCGAGGCGCATTCGGCGTGTTGTCGCCGAGAGTGTGGCGACTTTCCCATCTCGGGGCCAAGCTTGCCTTCCTACGTGCCGGGCTCGGGTTTGGCATTATGCCGCTGCATTTGGTCGAGGCGGACCTCGCCAGCGGCGCGCTCGTGCAGATCGCTACGGAGGATGCGCAACCCGGAGGCCACACGATAACGATGTCGGCCACCTATCGAACCGACAGCCCGCCGGGCCCGGCGGCGCGTTGGTTCATCGAGCGCCTCAAACAAGAAGACGTGCAGCCGCCGCAGCTGAAGGCGTCTCGGCCCGCGGCTACGATCAGTGCGCCCTCCGCGCGTCGTCGATCGCCCATCCGTTCGCTCGTGTCGAGAGAACGGGGTCGCTGACGGCGCAAATCGCCTCAAGCGCTACCTACACATTGTCTCGCGCGCCGAGCGAGGATTGCCGTCAATGGCTAGGCACCAATTTCCTTGGGAGCGAACGACTTTTAGACGCTTGCCGGCGCTTCGCAGCCGACGCCCTCGAGGCAGAGGATCGGGCCGCCATCTCTTTTGACTGTCGTACGTCTTCTTGTTTGAGGTGCTCGATGAACCAACGTCCTGCGGGGCCCGGCGGACTGTCAGTTCGATAGATCGCCGACATGGTTACCATGTGGCCTCCGGGCGGTGCACCTTCCGTTACTATCTCAACGAGTGCGCCGCTGGCGAGGTCCGCCTCGACCAAATGCAGCGGCATTCCGCCAAACCCGAGACCTGCACGCAGGAAGGCGAGCTTGGCCACGAGATGGGAAAGGCGCCAAGTCCTCGCATACGGTCTCCACACCAGCGTTCGAGAGAGATCCGCAGGATCGATGTGTGTGAGATGGACGTACTCGTCGAGAACGGTCGTCGGAATCGGCCCGCGGCGGGCCGTCAGCGGGTGCGTTGACGAAACGACTATGGGTATCCTCACCGTGAGCAGCCTTTCGTGGGTGAGTTGCGGCGACGCGGCCGACCATGACCCAACGACGCCGAGCGCGCAGTGCCTGTCGAGTACGGGATCGACGACGGCGCTCGACTCGACGTCAAACCTGAGCAGGGTCGCGGGAAATTCATCCTGAAAGGCGGTGACAACACGGGTGAACGCCACTTCCGGGAACATGACGTCGACGGCCACGCTCAGTTCCGGTTCGAGGCCACCGGCCAAGCTCTTCGCCTGCGCCCTGAAGGCGGCCACGTCGCCGGCTACTTTCCGTGCGTCGGCGAGCAGTGCTCGACCCTGATCGGTCAGCACCGGAAAGCGGGCGCTGCGATCGAACAGCTTCACTCCGAGTTGTCCCTCCAGATTCGCCAGGGTCTGGCTGACCACGGACTGCGCGCGACTCAGGCGGCGGCCCGCTGCCGAGAAACTTCCTTCATCCGCCGCAACGATGAAAATGCGGAGTTGATCGAGTGAAACGCCGTCCAGCATACATCTGCTCCACCGATACGTCGTATCGAATGATATAGGCTACCAAGTTAGATGCCTCAGCACTACTCTTTCCCAATGCAACATGAGGTGCACGGTGGGGCGGACGCTTTGAGTGTTTCTCATGGCTAACTCAATCGCTCACGGCGTCCGCTCGACCGCCGATCAGATCCTTGCGGGTATCGACCTCACGAGACAATGCATCTTAGTCACGGGATGCAATAGCGGAATCGGATTCGAGACGATGAATGCGCTGGCCGCAAATGGCGCCCACGTTATTGGGCTCGCAAGATCGTGGGCCCGCGCAAAGGACGCGTGCGCCAAGGTTGGCCCACGCACAATTCCCATCGCGTGCGACCTAGCCGATCTTGATTCGGTTGCCGCGGCGGCCAGGGCGATAAGGGACCTTCGGGTTCCATTGGATGCGATCATTACCAATGCGGGGATTGGCAACCCATCGACACTGCAAACTCGATATGGAATCGAACTGCAGTTTCTGGTGAACCACATCGGCCACTTTTCCCTGGTGAATCAGCTAACGGATCTTGTGCGCGACGGCACCGGACGCATCGTCATGGTAAGCAGCAGCGCGAGCGTCATGCACGCCCCTCCGGTAGGAATCATGTTCGACAATCTTGACGGTAATCGATTTTACGATCCAATGACATTTTACGGTCAATCCAAATTCGCGGTCGCCCTGTATGCCAAGGAACTGTCGCGTCGATTGCGCGGCCGTGGCATTGCCGTCAATTCGTTGCATCCCGGTGCCACGAGGGGCACGGGTTTGCGCAAGAACGCAGGGCTTCTCTTGCGTGTTGTGCTATCGCCCCTGCAGCTGTTCATGAAATCGGCAAGCCAGGGAGCGGCCACGCAGACGTTGCTCGCAGCAAGTCCTCTGGTCGCCGGCATCACCGGTGAATACTGGTCGGACTGCCGAATTGCGGAAGGGAATCCACTGCTGACTGACAGCAACCTCGCAAAGCGCCTCTGGAAGGTCTCTGCGCGCATTGTTGCCGCAAACAACCTATCCCCATCGAAATCTGCGATGGGGGTTGCACGAATGCGCAGGACGTCAAAAGTAGCCGCCATCAAGTAAAGCAATTTTCTGAATCGAAGCATCGAATGACGCTTTACGCGATGCGAGCGAGTCTTGATTTGGCGTTATTTCGCAATCAATACCACTGCATCAAAGTGAGATCCAGGCAATGAGAGGAACGGCGTGAACGGCTCGGAAATTGTATTGCGGTTACGGAGGGCTCTCCTATTCAGTCTCTTTGGTTCACTCCTATGCGCCGGATGCACCCAGAAGAAATCGTCGCCACCGGACCCCCCGCGGGTACAAGTCGCGCGGGTGGTCGAAAAGGATGTGAGCATCTATGGCGAGTGGGTGGCGACGCTGGACGGATATGTGAATGCACAAATCCAACCGCAAGTCACTGGCTATTTGATCAAGCAGGATTATCGGGAAGGTTCCCTCGTCCACAAAGACGACGTGCTCTTTGAGATCGATCCTCGTCCGTTTCAGGCCGCGCTGGATCAGGCGAAAGCGCAGCTCGCACAGGCAGAGGCACAGTTAGGCAACGCCACGCTCAACGTCAAACGCGACATCCCGGAAGCCGAAGCGAATGCCATTCCGCGAAGTCAACTGGAAAACGACACGCAAATGCAATTGGCCGCGAAAGCGACCGTAGAGGCCGACCGTGCGGCTGTCGAACAGGCGGCCCTGAATTTGAGTTTCACCAAGGTCCGCTCACTCATCAGCGGAATCGCCGGTATTACGCAGGTTCAGGTCGGTAACCTCGTCACGCCATCGGCCGTGCTCACGGGAGTCTCGCAGGTCGATCCCATCAAGACTTACTTTCCAGTCAGCGGAGAAGACTACTTGCGGATTGCCGATAAGATTCACCCTGAGACCGTGAACCTGCTCTCCAGCGCCTCGCCCATCCCGCTGCAGCTGATACTCTCGAACGGCAGCGCTTACGCTCACAGCGGCAGCGTTCTTTTCGCTGATCGGCAAGTCGATCAACAGACCGGAACGATCAGAATAGCTGGGGCATTCGCGAACCCCGGCAACATCCTGCGCCCCGGGCAATACGCCAAAGTGCGCGCCGTCACGCAGATCCTCAAGAACGCATTGCTGGTACCGCAGCGCGCCGTATCGCAACTGCAAGGATCAGCTCAAGTCGCGGTGGTGGGGCCTGATAACAAGATCACCATTCGCGCCGTTCAAACCGGCGAGCGCGTCGACACGATGTGGGTCATTAGCAGCGGCCTGGTGGCTGGCGATCGGGTCGTCGCGGAAGGCACTCAAAAGGTGAAAGACGGCAGCACCGTGACACCCGTTCCGTTCAATACTCTGTCCGCCGGAAACTAGAGAATGTCCAAGTTTTTCATCAATCGTCCGATCGTCGCCATGGTGATTGCCATCCTGACGGTCATCGTCGGCGCCATCACGATTCTGGGGCTGCCCATCTCGCAATTTCCCAATATCGTTCCCCCCGAAACGAAACTTCAAGCCACCTTCGTCGGTGCTGATGCGGAGACCCTCGCGCAATCGGTTGCCACGCCCATCGAGGAACAGATGAGCGGCGTGGATAACATGAACTACATGTGGTCGGTGAATGCGACGGCTAATGGCCAGACGACCATGATCGTGGATTTCGGCGTACAAACGGATCCCAATACAGACCTCATTCTGACCCAGGTGCGGGAGACCCAGGCGGCGTCCCAACTACCGTCGAGCGTAACGCAGTACGGCGTTACCGTTCAAAAGTCGACGAGTGCACCGCTGATGATCGTGGCGCTCTATTCTCCCCACGGCACGTACGATGCGAAATTCCTCGCCAACTATGAATACATCAACATCAATGATCCCGTCACCCGAGTCCCGGGAATTGCCAGCGTGCAGGTGTTCGGCGCCGGGCAGTACGCCATGCGCATGTGGCTCAAACCGGATGCGCTCACCAAGCTCGGCATTACGGTATCCGACGTCGTCAATGCGGTTCAATCACAAAACACCGTCAACCCCACCGGACAAATGGGTGGCGAACCGGCGCCCAAAGGCCAGGAGTTCACCTATTCGGTGCGCGCGCAGGGCCGTCTGACGACGCCGGAACAATTCGGCGACATCATCGTGCGCGAGAATCCCGGCGGCGGAGCCGTTCGGGTGAGGGACGTGGCGCGTATCGAACTCGGCGCGCAGACCTACACATTGGCGGGTCGCTTGAATGGGAAGCCCGCAGCAGCCCTGGCGATCTATCAGCTGCCCGGTTCCAATGCCGTCAACGACTCCAAAACGGTCCAAGCGCTGATGGCGCAGCTAAAGAAGAGCTTTCCGCCGGACATCGACTACGCCATCGCCCTGGACCAAACGAAAGCCGTCACCGAGGGTATGCGGGAAATCGTGTTGACGCTTGGCATCGCGCTGGTGCTCGTGATCATCGTGGTCTATCTTTTCCTCCAGGGCTGGCGTGCCACGCTGATACCGCTGCTCGCCGTTCCCGTGTCGCTGGTGGGCACGTTCGCATTTTTCCCGCTGTTCGGCTTCTCCATCAATACACTGTCGATGTTCGGCATGGTGCTGGCCATCGGCCTGGTCGTCGACGATGCGATCGTGGTGGTCGAGGCCGTCGAGCGCCATATTGAGGAAGGCATGGCGCCGAAGGACGCCGCCCTGAAAGCCATGCAGGAGATTTCAGGGCCCGTCATCGGCATTGCTCTGGTGCTCTCCGCGGTATTCATACCCACGGCCTTCATACCGGGCATTACGGGACGGTTGTACCAGCAGTTCGCGGTCACCATCGCTATTTCCGTGATCATCTCGGCATTCAACGCACTCAGTCTGAGTCCGGCTCTTGCGGCGCTGCTGCTTCGACCCAAGAAAGCCAACGCAGGAGCGCTGCGAAATTTCTTCGACTCGTTCAATCGCGTATTTGGGCGCGCCACCGACGGTTACGTCAGCGTTAGCCGGACCCTGATTCGCAAAAGCGGACTGGCAGTGGCCGCCCTGCTGCTGTTCGGAGTGGTAGCCGTCTTTTTTGGCGCGAAGTTGCCGTCCGGTTTCCTGCCAGACGAGGATCAGGGATATGTCTATATCAATCTTCAGCTTCCGAATTCCGCTTCGTTGGAGCGCACGGAGCAAGCTGCGCGCGAGATAGAAAATATCCTCGCCAAGACGCCTGGCGTTCAATACACGACCAGCGTCATTGGCTTCAGCCTGCTCAGTTACATTCAGACCAGCTACAACGCATTCTTTTTTGTCACCTTGAAGCCCTGGTCCGACCGCGACCAAAGCCAGCAACTCCAGGCCATCAAACAGCGCCTGAATCAGCAGCTGAGCAAGCTTCCGCAGGGTGCGGCCATCAGCTTTTCGCCTCCGGCCATTCCCGGTGTCGGCACTTCGGGTGGTTTCACCTTTGTGCTCGAGGATCGGGGCGGTAATGACATTCCGTATCTGGCGGCGAACGTCGATAAGTTTTTAGCCGCTGCCCGCAAACGCCCGGAGATTGCGGGGATCAATACCTCTTTCCTGCCAAGCGTGCCGCAGCAGTTTGTCGAGGTGGATCGCGATAAAGCGCTCAAACAAGGCGTGGCGATCGCTGATGTTTACACCAGCTTGCAGGCGTTCATGGGTGGGATCTTCATCAACTACTTCAACCGGTTCGGCCGCCAGTGGCAGGTTTATGTGCAAGCCGACGACAACTTTCGAGGCGCTGTTCAAGACACCGAACAGTTCTACGTGCGCAACAACAGCGGCACAATGGTTCCGCTATCGGCGTTGACGAAATTCGAGCCGCGTTTCGGTCCTGAGTACATCATGCACTACAACGAGTACCCGTCGGCCCAGATCAACGGCAACGCCGCGGCCGGCTATAGCTCTGATCAGGCCATGGCTGCCCTCGAACAAGTGTTTGCGCAAACCATGCCCCAGGACATGGGCTATGACTACCTGGGCATGTCGTTCCAGCAGAAGCTGGCAGAGCAAGGCGTT
>Ga0210384_10006687_pt1 | contig 12247 bp, 10 predicted proteins | sample IncBWH2MmetaG_FD_160574 | JGI IMG/M metagenome (GOLD analysis project Ga0210384, IMG submission 160574) | Forest soil microbial communities from Barre Woods Harvard Forest LTER site, Petersham, Massachusetts, United States - Inc-BW-H-2-M | ecosystem: Environmental > Terrestrial > Soil >... | reverse complement strand
GCCGACGACGTCCGCAAGGCCGTTGAACTTTTCTGGTCGACCTTTCTCGCCAAATCAGAGGAAGAACTGAACGACTCTTATGCGCCCGGCAGCACCGTTTTTCAAGTGGCCATGAGCCGCAGCGAGCCGGGCCGCCTGGGTGCCATGCGCCGCTCGCGCGAATACTTCAGCCCAGACACGAGCATGGGATTGAAGCTGAGCCCATTGATATTGTTATGTGCGGTGCCGATGCGGGCGTTGCCAGCTACACATTTCAATTCCAGGCAGCGGGCCGCGACGTTGGCGCAAACGCATGGCGGAGAAACTGGAAACCGTGCGAGCCACGCACGTCATGCACCGCGACGCTTCCGGCCGACTGCGCATCGCCCACGAACGCTTCCCCGCACCCGTTCTAAACGAGGCTCGCTAGCACAATCTCTCGGCAAGGTTACTTTCTGGATGGAAAGCTACAGTCGCACCGCGAGCACGCGCTAGTTCCTTAGCGGTTTGCCGGTTTTGAGCGTGTAGGCCATACGTTCTTGCGTTTTCTTTTCGCCGCAGAGCGAAACGAAGGCTTCGCGTTCCAAATCCAGCACATATTGTTCGCTCACAAGTTGCGGCGAGGTCAGCGGCCCGCCTGCCAGGATATTCGCAAGCTTCCGTCCCACGTGCGCGTCGTAGTCCGTGATGTAGCCGCCGCGCTGCATCATGTGAATCACCAGCTTTGCGCCCGCCAAAAATTGCTCGCCCAGCACTTTGATCTGGGTAGTCTGCGCGCCTTCTTGCCAGCTTGCCGCGAGTGGCTTATACCCGCCGCGCACCAGTGCCAGCGCAGCTTCTTTCGCATCCCCAACTAGACGGTCGCGATTCATGGAGACGCCGTCCTCGCGCCGCAAAAACCCAAGCGCGCGACTTTCTTCCGCGCTGGTCCCCACTTTCGCCATGGCAATCGTTTCGAACACGGGCTTCATCGCATGAAACAAATCCAAATCCTCGACGACGCCGGCATGTTCGTTCGCGCGGATCAGCATTTCCTTCGTGCCACCGCCGCCCGGAATCAGACCCACGCCCGTCTCCACCAGCCCGATGTACGCTTCCGCGGCGGCCTGAATTTTCGCGGTGTGCAAACCAATTTCGCACCCTCCGCCTAGCGCCATGCCTTGTGGCGCCGCCACTACCGGCTTCGGGGCGTACTTCAAACCCAGATTTACGTTTTGAAATTGTTTCACACCCATGTGTAGCTCGTCCCACTCTTGCTCCTGCGCGGCGACCAGCATGAGCATTACGTTCGCGCCCACGGAAAAATTCGCAGCCTGGTTCGCGATGACCATCGCGTCGAAGTCCGTGTCCAGCCGCTTTAATCCTTTTTGCAGCATGGACATCAAATCCGCGCCAATGGCGTTCATCTTCGCGTGAAATTCGCAGCACACCACGCCGTCGCCCAAGTCGATCAGGCTCGCGCCAGAGTTGCGCTCGATTTCGCGACCGGCCTCTTTCAGGGATTTCAGGATGATAACGCCCGGCGGCGGTTCCAAAGGCTTTGTCGCGCCACTCGTCACGTCGAAGACCGTAGTCTTGCCCTTCTCCGATTCGTAAAACGCTTTCCGGCCGCTTGCCAGAACCTTTTCGATCACCGGCGGGAGCACGCGGCCTTCTTTTTGGATTTGCGCGGCAAACGCTTTCACGCCGATCGCATCCATCATTTCGAAAGGACCCATTTCCCATGCGAATCCCCACTGCAAAGCGTGATCCACGTCGACGACACTTTCTGAAATTTCCGGCACGCGCCGCGCCGCGTACGAACACATTTCCGACAACCCACCCCATATAAACTGCTGCGCCTTGTCGCCTTTTTGCCCCTCGAGCACCGGCCCGACCAGCGCGCGCAGCCGCTCTCGGGTATCCTCAATCGCCTTTGCCATTTCCTGCGAGGCAAACTTCGCTTTCTGCCGCGGCCGGTACTCCATGGTATTCACGTCTAGCGTTAAAATTTCCTTTTCGCCCTCGCTTTTAACTTTTTTGTAAAAACCCTGGCCAGTTTTGTCTCCCAGCCATCCCCGCCGCACCATTTCTTCGAACAGCGCCGGGACTTTGTACATCTCGTGCGACTCATCGTTCGGCGCGGTCTCGTAGATGTTCTTGATCACGTGGACCAGCACGTCCAGCCCAACGAGATCAGCGGTGCGAAAGGTCGCCGATTTCGGCCAGCCCACCGCTGGCCCCGTACATGCGTCTACCTCTTCGATTGTCATCCCCAACGAAGTCATCAGCCTTATGGCATTCAATATCGAAAAGGTTCCAATGCGGTTGGCGATGAAATTCGGGGTGTCCTTGGCAATCACCACACCTTTGCCGAGCCGGCGATCACAAAAATCACTGAGCGTCTCGATCACTTCGCGGGACGTCTTCGGCCCGGGAATCACTTCCACCAATTTCATGTAGCGCGGGGGATTGAAAAAATGCGTCCCCGCCCAATGCTGTTGAAACTCTTCGCTCATTCCCTCCGCAATCAGATGAACCGGCAATCCCGACGTGTTAGTCGTGACAATCGCGCCAGGCTTGCGGAATTGCGCCACGCGCGACAACAAGTTTCTTTTGATCTCGAGATTCTCCGCCACAACTTCGATGATCCAGTCCGCCTCCGCGCAGCGCGCCAAATCGTCCTCGAAATTGCCAAAGGACACTCTTTCCGCCAACGCCGGCGTAAAAAACGCCGCTGGTTTCGATTTTTTTGCCGCCTCCAGCCCCGCGCGCACAATCTTGTTGCGCTCAGCGCCAGGCTGCAAATCCTGCGGAACGATGTCCAGCAGAATGCACGGCAGTCCCGCGTTCGCCAGATGCGCGGCGATACGCGAACCCATGGTCCCCGCACCCAACACTGCTGCTTTCTCGATTCGACGTTTCATGGCCTGCCTTTTCCGGACATTGAGACGAGTGGACAGGTTACAAAACCGCCATCCCCTGGTCAAACGAACTATAGCTCCGCCGCAAAGCGCGCGTTACAGTAGGGTTAGAATGAGCCCAGGAAAAGTGACAGACGCTATCGGCTGGCTTCAGTCCGCCAAAGAACGGCTGCTTTCTTTGGCCGAGCCCGATGAGCGCAAACCCAGCGAACGCCCTCGCGTCGGCCTTGCGCTCTCAGGCGGATTTGCGCGCGGCATCGCACACATCGGGGTATTACGCGTCTTACGCGAAGCTGGCATTCCCATCGACGTGGTCGCGGGCACGAGCGTCGGTGCGCTCATCGGCTCGGCCTTTTGCGCGGGCACGCCGCTCGAGGAGATGGAGCGTATCGGAGCGACCACGAGCTTTGCGGACTTCGGCCGCTGGACGCCTTCTTGGCTGGGCCTGGCCACCAATCAACGCCTTGAAAAATTCCTCGCTCGATTCACAGCAGCAAAGACTTTCGAGCAGCTTCCCACTCCCCTGGCAATCGCCACGACCGACATCAACGCCGGCGTGTCTGTCTACTACACTCGAGGACCGCTTGGTTCGCCGCTGCGTGCCTCGTGCGCGTATCCAGGGCTCTTCGTCCCTATTCAATATGAAGGTCGCACACTGGTCGATGGATTTCTCACCGCGCCGGTTCCCGTCGAAGGCGCTTTGCTGCTCGGAGCCGACGTCGTTATCGCGGTGTACCTCGAAGCCAGCAACGTCGAACAGCCGCGCACCTTCACCGACGTTCTCAGCCGTTCGTTCACCATCATCCAGCGGCACTCCGACCTTACCTGGCGTCAGCAGGCGGACGTCATCATCGAACCGGATGTAACACCGTTCCTCTGGGATGATTTCACCAAAACTCCGGACATGGTAGCCGCTGGTGCAGCCGCCACTCTGGCGGCTCTGCCTCAGATTCGCGCGGCCATCAGCGGCGAAAAGCGTGACTCCGCAGCGTAGCAGCGGCGAATTCCCGGACTTATTTTCAGGCGGGCTTCATGCCTCTGAACTACTCGCGAGTGACCTGCACTACTACGGGCTCGCCTTCGCCCTTGCCGCGCTGCGTAAGCCACGCGCCCAGCCCTGCAGCAAAGCGTTCCGGCGTCAAACGCAGGCTGGCCTCTACTCTGCCGTCCGCCACGGGTAAGGTGTCGTCAAAATCGGCAGAATTTGTGAAATTGCGCATGCAGAATTGATCGAGCCAGTCCAACGGACAGGCGCGGCTCTGCCCGCGAATCACAACATCCACTTTGAATTTTTGTGCGTACACTTCGCCATCATAACATCGTGGGAGGCGCAGTTATTGGCTGGACGAGGCGACCAGTTACGAAATCCGCGGACGCTTCACTCCGTGCGCGAGGCCGACGCGCTCAAGCGTCCAGATGAAGTACCAACCGATATCCGTTTGCCACCATCGCAAGCCGAGGCGCGCCGAGCCCGCATGCGAATGGTGGTTGGCGTGCCAATTCTCGCCCCAGGCGGTAATCTGGAACGGACCAAGCCACCAAACATTCATGCTGGAATCTTCGATGCCCTCTTTGGCATGTCCGAGATGCGTCAGGCTATTGACGAAGCACTGCATGTGCAGCGTGTAGACCAGCCGAATCGCGCCGATCCAAAAGAAGCCCATCCATCCAAAGCCCAGCAGCCATCCTGAGAAAATCGAGAGAATGATTACCGGAGTTTCCAGCCAGCCCCACGCCGTGTACATCCCACGGGTCAGTTCTGGAGCCCATCGCTTCTTGTCAGCGGGTTCCGTTTGATACAGCCAGCGCAAATGCGCCCACCAGAAGCCCCCTTGCTTAGGACTGGAAATATCGTCCGGCGTATCCGTGACGGAATGATGCAAGCGGTGGTACGCCACCCAGCTTGCGGGATGGCCGGAGCCATTGAACACTGCCCAAAAGATAAGAAACTGCTCGACAACTTTGTTGACCTTGAGTGTCTTGTGCGCCAGCAGCCGGTGATAGCAGACCGTCGTGCCCAACCCGCCGAATGCAATGAACAGCAGCGCCAGACCAAGAACTTTGAGGCTCGGAAGCGGGAAAAGAATTAATCCGACGACCGTAAGCACATGAATGATGACGAGATAGGCGAACACGCCTCCCTTACCATTTACTGGTTTCCAGAACGGACGTTCCCACGGCCGTGCTTCTTGTGTAGCGGCAAGTTCCATGATCTCTCCGGCCATCTGCTGAATTGAATGCGTGAGTGCCTGGTGTGTCGAACCCGATAGGCAGCACAACAATACCATTTTTCCGGGCAGCGCGACGTAAATCTGTTCAAAACTAGACACCAAAGAAGAAACCGTTTCGCGGCCCGAGTTCGCCCGATGATGTCAGGGGAGGGCGGTTCGCATGACGCACCGAGAACTACCATGGACTGCATACTTGCAACGGAAAGAAGAAATTAACCTTATCGGTGCAGATCTCGCAGCGCATCGTTTAATTCGACAAGGTTCGAATCGAGCCGGTAGAACCCCGCCCGCCAGTCTCCCACGGTTTCTTCCGCGCCGAAGCTCAACACGGCAAAGTCGCACGCACCATCCTTGGCGTCGGACAGGCTAGGGAAATTCTCGCCAAAAAAAGTGACAGGATGCTTGCTCACTACCCGCTCACATTCATTTATGGAAAGCACCGCTCGCAGCATGCCTTGATTTTTTGCGTGAGGCTGGCAGAAGTAGAGGTTTGGCATACGTCCGAATCATCGCTGGAATTGCGGAGAATCTGAATAGTACCTCGGTCCTTTTCTTGCCTCTAGAGCATAAAAGTTGCTTAGTCGCTAACCCCCACATCGCTGCTGAGACTACTTTCTCCCCTGTTTTCGCCTCATTTTCGCGACTATTGTGGCCCCAGCCTGCTCGATTAGCGATAGAATTCTCGCAACTGCCTCCTGGAGACAATTCGTGGGAGATGAAAGACGCCGAACTCCGAGATTTCCATTTACCGCCAGCGTCGAAGTTCTCGAAAAGGGCGCGGCGGCCGCCACCTCCGCACGCGTCACCGAACTAAGTCTCTACGGCTGCTACGTGGAAATGGCAAATCCTCTTCCAAAAGGAGCGCAAGCCACTCTTAGAGTCTACGCGGAAAATAGATATTTCGAGTCCCAAGGCACCGTGCTTTATTCTCAATCGAGCCACGGCATGGGCGTCGGCTTCCAAAACGTTAATCCCCACTATTTGACGGTGTTGAGACACTGGCTGATCGAAGCAGCCCAAGCGAAGTTTGGAAAGAAAGACTGAACCTCGCCGAGCACGCGCGAACTTTATGTTGGGGCGCTCACCATTTCTCATCGCTTACTTACGCTGCGTCCACGCCAAGCCATCCGGCCCATTTCCCGTCGCAATTTTGCCCGTCACCTCCAGCGTCTTCAAGTCGATCACAGCCACCGCATTATCCCCGCTCAGCGCCACATAGACTTTCGCTCCGTCCGGCTGCACCACGGTGCCCTCCGGCCCTTTGCCCACTTTCAATCGCTTGCGCTCTTTTCGCGTGGCCGCATCCAGCAAGAGCACCTCGCCCCCTCCATCGTCTGAAATCACCACCAGCTTCCCGTCCGGCGTGAACTTGAGCCGGTTCGTATGCTTGGTCTTCAAATCCAGCGTTGCGGCCACCTTCTTCGAAGCCACGTCGATGACCGAAACGGTTCCATCGCCGGAATTCGCCGCCCAAACTTCCCGTCCGTCCGGCGAAAGATCGAATCCCTCCGGCCCCTTGCCGACAGGAATAGCCGTCACATTCCAACCGTTGCGTCCTCCGCCCGGCTCGATCACGCAAATGGTGTCCGAACCGATATTGGAAGTGAAAATCGTCTTGAAATCCTTCGAGAGCACAATCATGTGCGTCACGTTCTGCCCTGTCCCGAGAATCCAATCCACCTGACTACTCGCAGGATCGTAGCGCCCGATCACCTTATTTGCTTCTGCCGTAAAATAGACCTTGCCGTCCCCAAAGGCCAAGCCGTGCGGCGCACGCAAAGCGCCGAGATCGATGGGCGTCATCGCCTTCTGCGCATTCAAATCGATCACCGAAAGCGTTTTCAGCATGCCGCGCTCGCTCGCGTAGTTTGAAATATAAGCAAACCTTCCGTCGTCAGACGCCACCACCTCGTGAGGCGCACCGCCAGACGGCACGCGTCCCACAACCTGCAAACTGCCCGGATCGACAATCGCCAGCTTCTCATCGCTCTTCTCGAGCACGAGCAATGCCGGTGACGGCGTTTGAGCACCCGAAGGAATCGCTGTGAAACCACTCATGACAACTGCACAGCACGCCACCAACCGCGCTGAAGAAACACCAGCTCTGGAAAGCTTGGCCATTCCGTCACCTCCCTGAATTTCCTGATTGCCAAGCGGAGGATATCACTTTTGGATTTCACGGAGAGTACGCGTTAATAACAGATCGTTCGCGGGGCAAGTTCCGTTTACGTCACTGCACGCCGAGAAAACGATCCCGCCTGCGTACACAGGTCTGAGATATCACACAGTTATCTATACAGACCGATCTACTAAAGGATGTGAATATGCGCGCAGCTGGATGGTCTTCTGCCTGGCACATCGCGGCGCTATAATGCAGGTATGCGCCGCAGGCTGGAATGGATTAAGAGCCAGAATTTCCCGCGCTTCGGTTGCTCGGAGCATAGCTGGAAATTCACGCCCTCCGGTCCTTTCGCTGGGGCTTCGCTTGACGAAATGAAGAAAGAATACGAAACCCAGCGTGACAAAGAGTTTGCGTCCCACGTTTGCGTACGCCATCCAAGGTCCAAACGACCACAGTTTCGCTAGAACACGCCCCTCGTACAAGCGTTTGCTTTCTAGGGCGGCGACTCGCTTGTTGACTTGTTTTCGCACACCCACCCACACGAGTGCACGCTAGGTGACCTGAAGGAAACCGGAACCGGGGATAGTCTCGGATTAGCCGACAACTCACCGGAGATTCTCGGATGCGCTGGAGTGACACATATCCCTTACGGTACGATTGGTCCGCTTCGCTCTTGGCTAAAAAAACGGGAGGCCGCATGCAGGCTCTTCTTCAGGACTTACGCTACGGGCTCCGGATGCTGGCGAGGTCGCCGGGATTCACGGTGATTGCGATTTTAACGCTGGCGTTGGGCATTGGCGCGAATACGGCGCTATTTTCCGTGGTTAACGGCGTCCTGCTTAATCCTCTGGCCTACCCACAGTCCGGCCAGCTCGTTGCACTCTATGGAAAAACCACAGGATTCGAGCAAGCCCCGATTTCCTACCTGAATTTCCTCGATTGGCAGCGCGACACGCACACGTTTCGATCCATGGCCATCTACCGCAACCAGGATTACAACTTCACCGGCACAGGCGAAGCGGAACGCCTCAGCGGTTACATGATTTCAGCGGACTTTTTTCCGACGCTCGGCGTAACGCCCATTCTTGGCCGCACCTTCCGTTCCGATGATGATCACCCAGGCGCCGCGCCGGTCGCGATTCTGGGCGGAGGTTTCTGGAAACGCAAATTTGGCTCTTCACTCGAAATCATCGGAAAGTCGATCATCCTGAATGGCACGTCCTACACCATCGCAGGCGTGATCCCGGCAGGCTTCACGTTCTATGGTCACGACCGGGATGTCTACACTCCCATCGGCCAGTGGACGGATGCCTCTTTTCGCGACCGCCGCGTCGACGTCAGCTCGCATGGTTTTGGCCGCCTAAGGGCAGGCGTGACGCTCTCCGAGGCGAAGGCCGATATGGACGGCATTGCGCAAAATCTTGCCGCGGCCTACCCGGAGGCCGATATGGACGTGAGCATTACCCTCGTTTCGATGAAGGAAGACATCGTCGGCAATGTGCAGCCATTCCTGATTGTGCTTCTCGCGGCGGTTGGTTTCTTGCTGCTGATTGCGTGCGCGAACGTTGCCAATCTTCTTCTGGCGCGCTCGGTGGGCCGGTCGCGCGAGTTTGCGATTCGCGCCGCGCTGGGGGCCAGCCAAGGGCGAGTGATTCGCCAGCTTCTCGCTGAAAGCATTCTGCTCGCGGGCTTGGGCGGAGCGCTGGGACTCTTGCTCGCCTTCTGGGGCACCAAAGCGGTGCTCGGCACTTTACCGGGCGCTTTGCCGCGCGCCAACGAAGTCACGCTCGATTCGAGCGTTCTCCTCTTTACCGCGGGACTGTCACTGTTTGCCGGAATTATTTTTGGCCTCGCTCCCACGCTGAAGACTTCGCGCGTGAATCTGGAGGAGATCCTCAAAGAGAGCGGCCGCGGTTTGAGCGCCGCGCGCCAACGGCTGCAGGGCGTTTTCGTTGCCGTCGAAGTGGCGATGGCTTTGGTTTTGCTGGTGGGCGCAGGGCTGATGGTTCGCACCCTCGCGGCGCTTTGGCGCGTCAATCCGGGTTTCAATCCCCGCCACGCGATCACCTTCAGTTTGTCGCTGCCAGCGGCCCCGACAACCAACTCCGCGGAAACGCGCGCGCGGCTGCGGCAGTTCGATGACAAAATGCGCAGCATTCCCGGCGTGCAAGCCGTTTCTGTCACGCTCGGCTCCCGACCGATGATCCACAATTCTGCTTTGCCTTTCTGGATCGAAGGCCAGCCAAAGCCTGCCAACTTCCAGGAGATGCCCCAAGCGATGTTTTATCTCGTTGAAGCCGGCTTCCAGCAAGCCATGGGAGTCACCCTCGAGCGCGGCCGCTTCATCACGCCGCAGGACGACGAGCACGCGCCGGTGGTCGTCGACATCGACCACGTTTTCGCGCGCACGTATTTCCCTCACGAAGACCCCCTCGGCAAGCGAATTAATATCGCGGGCTTCAACGTGCAAGCCGAAATCGTTGGCGTGGTTGGCCACGTAAAGCAGTGGGGGCTCGACACCGATGCCAAATCGGCCATCGAGGCGCAGTTCGATTACCCCTTCATGCAACTTCCCGAGAAGCTGATGCCGCTTGCGGCCGATGCTGTGGCTGTGGTGTTGCGCACGGAAGGCGATCCCGCGGCGGTCATGGGATCCGTTCGTCGCTCCGTCGAGGAAATCGATCCTCGCGAGGTGATCTACAACGTGCAGACGATGGACGAAGTTGTATCCAATTCGTTTGCCGCGCGGAGACTCTCGATGCATCTTCTCGGCGTCTTCGCAGCACTCGCGCTGGCGCTAGCGTGCATCGGAATCTACGGCGTAATTTCGTATCTGGTCGGCCAGCGTACTCACGAAATCGGAGTGCGCATGGCGCTGGGCGCGCAAGGCAGCGATGTCTTGCTGCTAGTGATCTGGCACGGGGCAAGGATGGCGCTGATTGGCGTCGCCATCGGCATTGCCGCCGCCCTGGGATTGACGCGCCTCATGGCCAACCAGCTCTTCGGTGTCAGTGCACATGACCCGCTGACCTTTGGCGGCGTCGCTACACTTTTGTTCATTGTGGCCCTCGCGGCATGTTACGTCCCCGCGCGACGCGCCACACGTGTCGACCCCATGATCGCTCTGCGCTGCGAATGAACCTTCGCTTCATGACGCGCGCTCTTCCCCGGAAAGATGCGCGATTTTCGGACCGGTTGGCGACTAGTCACACGTCCTGCGGTAGAATCTGGTCATTCATGCTGACAGGAGGCGTCTCGGTGGCTCGAAGAGAGAAACTTACTTATGTTCTCGGCGGTTCGTTCCTGAGTGCGGCGGTTCTTATTTGCTGCCCGTTGATGTTCTCGCAGGGGACGGTACAGGGGACGTCCATCGAAAATCTGAAGCCTGCAGCACAAGCGCCAGCCGCCGAATCCATGACGCCTTACCAAAAATCGCAGCTGGAGCAGACCTTCAATGACTGGCCTTTCCTGGCGAAGTACCGAGAGGCCAATAAGCTGCTGCCGCCAGCCTCGCCGGACGAAACGCGAGTCGTGTTCATGGGAGATTCCATCACAGAGGGCTGGGGGTTGAAAGTAACGTCAAGGACTCCCGATCGCGGTCAGTTTTTCCCGGGAAAGCCGTATATCAATCGCGGTATTTCCGGGCAAACTACGCCGCAGATGCTGGTCCGTTTTCGCCAGGACGTCGTCCTCTTGAAACCCAAAGTAATGGTTTTGCTGGCCGGTACCAATGACATCGCCGAGAACACCGGGAAGGAAACTCTCGAGGAGATTGGCAACAATATCGCATCCATGAGCGAGCTTGCACGGGCGAATGGCATTCGCGTTATATTGTGCTCCGTCTTGCCGGCAAGCGACTTTCATTGGCACAAGGGGCTAGAGCCGGCCCCCAAGATTAGAGAGCTAAACGCATGGATCAAGGATTACGCCGCGAAGAATGGCTTGGTATACGTGGACTACTACGCGAATATGGCTAACAGCGAAGGCGGTCTCAAAGCTGAGTTGAGCCCGGATGGCGTTCACCCCAACAAAGCCGGATACGATCTCATGGCGCCCCTTGCGGAGGCCGCGATAGCGGAAGCGTTAAGAAGGCCCCTGCCGTGACGCGCCTGGTCATCAACGAAATTCCCCGGGCAGTCCCTCGTGCTGGCATCCGGAGGCAGCCATGAAATTCCCGAGAATTGTCTTTTGGATCGCAGGGATCTGGGGATTGCTGGTCATCACGCCACTCTACTTTCTGTTTGACATCATCGGCGAGAAAGATCCTCCTCCCATCACGCATCCCGCATTTTTTTACGGATTCGTCGGATTGGCCCTGGCTTGGCAAGTCGCTTTTTGCTTCATCGCCACCGATCCTGTCCGCTACCGGCCCTTGATGATTCCCTCTGTCCTCGAAAAAGCCGCCTACGGCGTTGCTGTCGTCGTTCTGGTCTCACAGGGACGCACGCGCCCGTCAGATCTTGTCTTCGCTGGAACGGACTCCCTACTCGGGATCCTCTTCGTAACCGCCTACTTCAAAACCCGGCCCAGCAAATCCCGGTAACATCCAGTTCGCCAAAATCGCCGTACATAGAGGCGGGGGGTAGGCAACGATTGGTAAACGCGGGACAACAAAGGGCACGTCAGCGATTCCCGGCAAAGCCGTTCTCGTTTTTTTCACTTGACGGCGGATCGCAATCGGAGGATACCAGTTGTACCACAGCCCCGGGTTGAGGGACGGGGTGTCAAGCCAGGGTACGCGTGTGCGGCCCGGACCTTCCCACAATCCTTGGAGCAGATTTAGTTATCGATCGGATCATCCTGGCCGGGAATAAATTCGGGCAGCCGCGAGTCCTCAAGGTCGACATGGATTGCGGGAACGCTTCGCGCGGAGGCAGTCCAAAAAAACGCGCTGAAAGCTTTTCGTGGCTTTCGCGCCCGCTCGGCAACGAGCAGCGCCTTTCGCTCTACCGGGCCGTCTAACTCGGGCTGGAGTCGCGGGCAGTCGGCAAAGTGGCGCGTTCCGGGGGCAG
>Ga0210384_10006686_pt1 | contig 12247 bp, 11 predicted proteins | sample IncBWH2MmetaG_FD_160574 | JGI IMG/M metagenome (GOLD analysis project Ga0210384, IMG submission 160574) | Forest soil microbial communities from Barre Woods Harvard Forest LTER site, Petersham, Massachusetts, United States - Inc-BW-H-2-M | ecosystem: Environmental > Terrestrial > Soil >... | reverse complement strand
GGAAGATGAAACAGCTTCCGGCGGAGCGCCAGCGCATGGTGATAGAGGCGATTCGCGACCTGCACACCCTGCCACGAGCGCAACGCGAGGGTGTTATCAATTCAGACCAATTCAGAGAGATGTATTCGCAGGGCGAACACGACATCATTTGTGACGCTTTCTAACTAGGAGCGGGTGGCTACTTCTTCTGTTCGCGCCTGGATTTGGCCCAGCCTTCTTTCGTGGTTTGGCGGGCGCGGCCCAGGGCGAGGGCGTCATCGGGGACGTTTTCGGTGATGCAGGAAGCGGCGGCGATGTAGGCGCCTTTGCCGATCTTCACGGGGGCGACGAGGGTACTGTCGCTGCCGACGAAGACACCATCACCGATTTCGGTTTTGTGTTTGTGGACGCCGTCGTAGTTGCAGGTGATGGTGCCGGCGCCGACGTTCACGCCCGAGCCGATGTCGGCGTCGCCTAGGTAGGTGAGATGGTTGGCTTTCGATCCCTTGCCGAGTTTGATCTTCTTGGTCTCCACGAAATTTCCGACGTGGGCGGCTTCTCCGATTTCGCTGCCGGGGCGGAGGTGCGAGTAGGGGCCGATGATGGCGTCGGAGGCGACGCGGGCGTCGTCGAGGATGGAGCCGGGACGGATGGTGACGCGGTCGCCGATTTCGGAATTCTGGATGACGCTGTAGGAGCGGATGCGGCAGTCGCTGCCGATGCGAGTGCGACCGAGAAGCTGGACGAAGGGTTCGATGACCGTGTCGGGGCCGATCTCGACGTCGGCGTCGATGACGCAGGTTTGCGGATAGAAGATGCTGGCGCCGTCGGCCATGAGGTCGCGGGCTTTCTGCAGGCGGACGCGCTGGTCGATGTCCATCATTTCGGCGCGAGTGTTGGAGCCGAGGATTTCGGATGCGTTTGGAGTCTTCAGCGCGGCGACTCTCGATTTGGCTTTCGTGAAGACGCCGGCCATGTCAGTGAGGTAGTACTCGCGATGGGGGTTATCGGTCTTAAGTTCGCCGATGCGGGCGTAGAGGGGCTTGACGGCGAAGGCGTAGAAGCCGGAGTTGATTTCGTGAAGTTTTTTCTGGGCGGGGGTTGCGGACTTCTCTTCAACAATTGCTTTCACTTCGTCGGATTTGGGCGTTTTGCGCAGCACGCGGCCGTATCCGGTGGGATGGTCGAGTTCGGCGGAGAGCAGGGTCATCGCGGCTTTTTTCTGGAGATGGAAGTCGCGCAGGCGCTCGATGGTCGCGGGCGTGATGAGCGGGGCGTCTCCGGAGAGGACGATGACGTGGTCGTAGGGGGCGAGGGCGTCGCGTGCGACCATGAGGGCGTGTCCGGTGCCGCGCTGTTCTTCCTGCAGAACGAAGTTGACGCCGGTCGAGGCGACGGTCTGGCGGACGCGGTCGGCTTCGTGGCCGATGATGGCGTAGACGTCGTGCGCGGAGACGATTTTGGTGGCGGCGGCGATGACGTGAGCGAGGAGAGGTTTGCCGCCGACTTCGTGGAGAACCTTCGGATGCCTGGATTTGAGGCGCGTGCCTTTGCCGGCGGCCATGATGGCGACGGCGATGCGGGGCGGATTTGGTGTGGGCATTGGAGTAAATATAGCGGGAGGGAGTCGTCAGTCGCTAGTCGTCGGGAGTGGATGGGAATCGAAACGGTCAAAAGAGCTTCAACCACAGAGGGCACAGAGAATGATTTTGCTCCTCCGTGTTCCCCTGTGTCCCCAGTGGTCAAGCTTTTTATCGTCCGATGTGTCGGCAGACGCTCTCTCGAAAGAGGACACAGAGGGCACAGAGAATGACTTAGAGCGCAGAGAAAAGCTTTTTACCGCGAAGGGTGCGATGAAGGAGGCACGGAGATGGGGAGGGTCCGGAGGCAATTGCGGGTTAAACACCGAACCTCAGCGGCACATCCGGCAGCGTCCTTTCTGTCGGCTTCAGTTCCAGATCAGCGACGATCTCTTCGATCAGAACCGGTGGAACGACCAGTCGGAAATATCTTGTAAGCAGCGAGAATTCGTCGCCACTGAGCATTTGCAGAACCGACTTGTCGAGAATGAGGTGCGGCCCGATTCCTAACATCGGCTACCGCCTGCATGCAGGGTGGGTAGCATCATCGTCGAGGTCCTTCCGTCGCGGGCACACCTCGAAGTTTACGTCTTCTGGAGGTTAGTTAGAGGACGATCTTCACCACGTAGTTCTCTCATTCGGGATGGAATTCTCTTCGAAGCTTCTTTGGACTGTTCATGTACCATCCATACGATGGTGCGAAGACAAAAACACACTGGCGCGAACAAGAAACAAACGGATCGAAAAACGAGGCTGGACCGGATAGTAGCCCTGATCACTGAGACGGCCCTAGCAAAGGGGTGGACCCCATTTCTTGATGCGAGGGACTCAAAAAGCCATCGCTACGCGACAGTGTCGGTATCACGTACCGTATCGACCCAAGAGGTAAGAGGAACTTTTGAAGTCACATGCGACGAACGCGTCAAAATCACATATCACAAGACTTCGTTTCACTCGTGGGGCCTCGAGGATCTCTACGACGCTATTGCGAACGAATTCTGGAAGCTGCCATGGGTAAAGCCGAAGGAGAAAGCCGCAACCGAATCAGTAACAGATCATCTCGTACTCTTGGAGAGACTTCTTCGCCGGTTCCATCGCACTGTGCGACAGCTGAAACATCGCCATAGCAGTCGCGCTCCCCTTCCCATCCAAGACGAGTACGACGTACAGGACTTGCTGCACGCACTTCTTCGGGGGCTGTTCGATGATGTTCGTTCTGAGGAGCACACTCCGAGCTATGCCGGTGGCGCATCGCGCATGGACTTTCTGCTGAAGTCCGAACAGATCGTGATAGAAACCAAGTTCGCCAGCGAATCACTTCGCGACAAGCAACTCGGTGAGGAGTTGATAGTTGACATTAAACGCTATCAGGCTCACCCGGACTGTCGGAGGCTGATCTGCTTTATCTACGACCCGCTCGGCAACCTTAAGAACCCACCGGGCTTAGAAGCAGACTTGAGTCGAGTACACGAGAAGCTCGAAGTAAAGGTAATTGTGGTGTCACCGTAGGTGCTATGCAACGGCAGCACGAGAATCCTTTGCCACATCCCGCGAGATGGCAATCTAAAGTAAAGCCAAACTTTTTGCGCCCCTGACTAGAGAGGGCGTGCTGTCGTCGTTACCCCCGCCGCCGGGCGCTTGGGAAGGACCCGCGGGCGGTGCATAATCGAGCAAGCATTCTTCGGATTTTGGCGAGCAAACGGCGCACACTGGTGAGAACGCCTGTTAACAGCAGTTACGGACGTACTCTGAGAGTCAGCATGCTGCGGTGTCTAATGAGGTGGGGGCAGAAGAAGACGCTGTGAGTATGGTCAGGAATAGGCTGGTCTCACACAGAGCGCAGCGCATCTGCCTCTGGTTCTTTGCCGTTGTTTTCACCGCTGGTATAGCTTTGCGCGTTGAGGCCGCAATCTACGCAAGGCGAATCGTCTCTGTCGTGATGGCCCTCTCCACCCTACGGGTAGGAGAAAGTTCTAAGGCCGACGCGTTGTCGCGAATACCAGACCTACGGCCCTCTGCTACCGGGGCTTATGGCCACTGCGATGCTGACGAGTGTTCTTCTATCTTTATAGCCAATGGCTTTCCGAACAGGGTTTTGTCGCGAACCAGGAACAGCACTCTCTCGGCGCTGTTGCGCTGGTTGGGTTTCCGTTGCGAGGGCCTTGACGTCCGTATCGCTTTTACATCCAAAAAGTTGTCTTATTTCGTATATCGCTTGGAAGTGTCGGCGCCAGGTGTGTTGAAAGGAATCCCACCCCCGCCCCGCGATGGTGAAGCTGGCGTAGTAGTGATTGGAGTCTCGTCTCGGAGCTTCATCAAGCGCAGCGCGCCGAATTCAGCGATAGAAGACCATCCGCTCTACGTTGTGACCCCCGCTCGGTCGGCACCATCACAGGGTATTGGTATTGTCCTGACTCCCAACGCGCCGGAAGAAATCGTACGCGGCACGTTCGACCTAAAACTTGACTGCCTGTGGAGCTTCGCAGGCTGCCATCGGTGGAACGAGCTTTTGCCGTCCCTTGAACCACTGGCACAGAAGTGATTGGCGAAAAATCGCCATAGCACCAAGGGTGCAGATAGTAGAACGCGCAGATCATCGCTGCGCGGGCGCTCCGACACCTTGGCCGATGCCGAGCGCTCGAAGGTCGATGAATAGCCGTTGGGGTAGTTTGATGACAGTTCTCAGCGGCCAAAGCCGCAATTCTTTCCTTCAAGGTACGGCCCGGCTGAAGCCGGGCCGTTTCAAAGCGCTTCACCACGGAGCGTGCGAAGGGCCGCACAGGGCGCGATGAAAATCCTTGAGCAGACGAGTCCGTCGATCCCACGTTTGCGCAGAGAACCTGAAACCGCAGGGCACCCGGCAGGTCCGGACCTAACGTACGGTACGCGGACCCGCCAAACCCAATTGCGACAAAGTTCACTCTTACCAGGCCGAGGTTAACCGAACCAAACCCTACTGTTCGTTCTCATCATCTGTGTTGGCTACGAACTCTAATCCGTGCGGACCGTTCAAATTGCTGACGAATGGGCTTGTGACGCCCGTGTGGGTGTCGACCACCGTGAGTTGATTCAAACTGCCGACCGAAGCGAACAGCGTGCCGACCGGAACGTGATTTACCTCAATCTTGAGGATACGGTTGTTGCCTGTATCAGCCAGATAAAACTTGCCTTCCCTGGCGGTAGCGAAGACGGCATCATCCAGGCCGGAAACGGCGAGGCCCGTGGTTGGATCAAGCAACTGCAAGAAGCTGACCGACTGATCGGGTTTTCCAGGCTTCTCCACAAAAATCAGCTGACCGTCATTCCCGCTGGAGAGCATGAGGTCTCCGGTTGGCGTCAGTTTGAGGGAGTCGGAGTCAGTATCGGTGGTGGGCTGGTTCGGCTGCCCGGTCGCCAAATTGGTACCGGTGGCGCCCATGGTTAAGATGGGCGTGACGACCAGGGGGTTCGACCCGTTCTGAAGCAACTGAATCGTCGGATCCGTGGGAGCCACTGGATTGGTATAGCTCATGAAAACCTGATTACCCCGGAAAACAACATCGTCGTAGCCCTCGGTAGCGGATTTCACCGCGTAGGGAATTGGGCCAGTGACGGTGTGCGTTTTCGGATTGATCAGGCTCAGGGTGGAATTGCCGTCCTGATTTTGCAGCGCCCACACGCGTCCGGTTCTTGGATCAACTTTGAGGCCGTCAACGGAACCAGCGATGGAATACGTTTGGCGTACGTCGCCATTCAACTTGTACTGCACAACTGTGCTGCTGCCGCTGAGGCCTGTGCTGTCGGCCCCGTTGGTGTAGCTCACCCACACGGAATTTCTGCTCAAAGCGATAGAGTCGGGTCCTGTTGCGTTGACAGCGGTTCCAGTAGCAAACGTCGTAATCCGGCGGATCTTCTGCGCGTAAGCGGACAACGCCATGGTCAACGTAATTGAGGCGATAGCAATCCGGGAGATTTGTTTGGCCAAACGGTAGCTCATATTCCCTCCAGCGGGGTAGGCTAACAGCGGCCTATTACGGCAACGTTACATACAAACAGCAGGTCGATGAATTTGTGAGTTAGACCGCGGAGGATTTTTTGAACGCGGGTCTCTCCGCACTTCTCTCGGCGATCCGTCTGAAGCTGAACTTTTAGTGAGCGTGGCCGGCACGTTGTTGAAAGTTCGCCATTTCGTGATTGATTCGAGGTCGATGAGCAGACGTTGGTACGGTTAGGGACACTTCTCAGCGGCTAAGCAGGCTGGTGGCTGACACTTGTCGCCGACTGCTGACGCTTGTGGCTGACGGCTCACGACTCGCGACCGACGATTTAGTTGTGGGCGGGGTTGAGGGTGGGCTTGCGGGGGAGAGTGGCGGCCTGGGTGGCGATATCGAGAACGTCGCGGGCGACGGCGTCGGTGGCGTGGCGGGCGGGGCCGGTTTCGTCGAGGTAGTCGCCGAGGACGGGACAGCAGCCGAGGTGCTCGATGGCTTCGAGGTCGGCGACAATCTGGGCGGCGCCTTCGAGGGCGTACTTGGCTTTCAGATCATCGGAGGCCGGAGTGCGGTTGATCAGGGCGTAGTCGAAGAGTTGGGCCTGGGCGTGGCGGTTGAGGGCGCGGATGTGGTCGGCGGCGGTGAGGCCGAGGCTTTCGTTGGCCTGCGTCATCAGGTTGCAGATGTAGACCTTGATGGCGGGCGAGTTGACGATGGCCTGCGCGATGCCTTTGACCAGCAGGTTGGGGATGAGACTGGTAAAGAGCGAGCCGGGGCCGATGGTGATGACGTCGGCGCGAGCGATAGCTTCGAGAGTCTGCGGCAGAGGCTCGACGTCGGGCGGGATCAGGAGCAGCTCCTGGATGCGTCCTTTGCTGGCGGTGATTTTGGTTTCGCCGCGGACGCGGGAACCATCTTCAAGCAAAGCTTCAAGTTCGATGTTGGAGGTGGTCGCAGGGTAAATGTGGCCGCGGGTAAGGAGAATTTCGGAAGAGAGGCGGACCGCTTCGGCGAAGTCGTTGGTGATGGACGTGAGCGCGGCGAGGAAGAGGTTTCCGAAGCTGTGGCCTTCGAGGCCGGAGCCTTTGTCGAAGCGGTGGCGGAAGAGCTGGGAGAGCAAGTCGGCGTCTTCGGAAAGGGCGACGATGCAGTTACGAATGTCGCCCGGGGGAAGCATGTTGAGTTCCTTGCGGAGGCGGCCGCTGGAGCCGCCGTCGTCGCTGACGGTGACGATGGCGCTGAGTTCGCTGATGGTGGGGCCGCCGGTCGAGGGGCGGAAGGCTTCGCCGGGCGCGGGGACGAAGCTTTTGAGACCCTTGAGGAGTGTGGATAGACCGGTGCCTCCGCCGATGGCGACGACACGGAGGGCTGCGGTTGAGGCGGGGTTCTCCCGCGGGAGCGGGGTTGTCCGCTGCTGAGAATCCATCGAGATCCCTAGTAGTTCTCTTCGTCGGGGAGGGTGGATTCGGCGACGGTTTCGGCTCCCGGATCGGGATAGAGCAACTCGGTGAAGCGGGGATCCTCGGAAAGATTCTGGAAGTCGGAGTCGTTGCGGGCCTGAAAGCGCAGCGTCGGGTTGAGGCGGATGGCCTCGTCGAGATTGCGCAGCGAGTCTTCGACATGTCCGGTCATGCAGTCGAGCGCGGCCAGACCGTAGACGACGTAGTCGGCTGTCGGGGACTGCTTCTGGAGCTTTTCGAGATGCTCGCGGGCCTGGACATAGTCGCCAAGATTCATGAGCGAGACGGCGTAGTCGAAGTGTTCTTCGGGCGTCTTGAACTGATAGGTGACCTTTTCCAGGTGCTGGTTGCAAGTGTTCAAGTGGACATTGGCGCGGTCGACGAGTTCTTTGCTGGGGCTGCCGATGACCTTCTGGAAGTGGGCCTTGGCCTTGTCGAACTTGTGCTCCTGCAGGGCGCGCAATCCGGTTTCATAGTTCTGGACGGCCTGCGCAACGCGGGGATCGTCGGCCACAGATTTCTTGGGGGTAGGTTTTTGAGCCATTTGCAAAACTCGTCCTGTGGTTTTCGTAACTACTCCTTAATTGTGCTGCTTACGACGGAATCGTTCAAGCGTTTCGGGAGCCCGGCAGGCTTTGGCCGCTGTGCAGCGTTCTTCTTACGCCCCTGCGGGGCTTCCCTAATCTTTGTTCGGGCACCCACGGCTTGCGCCGTGGGCTTCACTCTTGCGCCGCTTCGCGGCTGATTTCTCTGTTTCTTGTCGCCTGCTGACTTTTCAATGTTGTCTGGTTCGAGCAGGTTTATACGCGCCTGCCGAAGCCTGCGTCAAACCGATTGCCACAAAGTGCCGGCACGAGAGCGGCGAGTCAGTTGATCGCGGCGGCAGTTTCGAGGTTGACCTGCTTCCACTCGCCTTTGATGATGCCCTGGCGAACCTGTGCGGCGGTCTTGCCTTTCTTGGTCTGGGCGTAGGAGTAGTAGAGCTCCTTCAGGCAAACTTCACACTGAGCGCCATGAGTGTTTTCAAAACAGCTATGCAGGCTGTTGTGGCCCATGCCGCGGTCGCAGTAGCAGTAACAGGGCTGCTGATGGATCACGTTCGGGATTTTGGCCGCGAGCTCATAAGCGTGGGTCTGGTAGGGGTACTGCGCGTTTTCGGCCCAAAGACTATCTTTGGGAAGGATCGGCGGCAGCTTCTTGGTCTTTGGGGGAGGAGCGGCGTTATAGGCCGGAACTCCCTGATCTTCCTGGCTGGCCCATTGGGCCGAAACGGTGAGCGTCACCAGAAAGACGAACGCTAACAGGAATGCACGCTTGAGCATAGGGGACGGTAACCTCGTCGAACTATTGTAACCCGAGGCGGGTGAAGGAGGCGACCTGCGGGGCACCGCGAAAGGGCATTGGACGAGGAGCCACCGGGCTAAGCATGGAACGAGCGGGGTGGCAAGCTAAGTTGGTCGGAAATTGGGGGTTCCATATTAGAATTGGGCAAAGGTATGCGAGAGCCCGTCAGGGTCCCACAGAGTGAGCCGCGGGGTGCAAACATCGCCCCATCGAGACGTGCCGCACCGGTACTGGCCGTGTGGGCGCGCGACCTGATCATCTCGCTGGCAATTTCGGCATTCATCATTATTTTTCTGTACCAGCCGGTGAAGGTCGAGGGCACGAGCATGATGCCGTCGCTCGACGACCAGGAGCGGATATTCGTCAACAAGTTCGTGTACCGCTGGGAACCGATTGAGCACGGGGATATTGTGGTGTTCCGCTATCCGCGGGACCCATCGAAGAGTTACATCAAGCGGGTGATCGGTGTGGCCGGGGACCGGATCCGCATCGATGCGGGGCAGGTGTTCGTGAACGATGCCCCGATTGAAGAAGATTACGTGCCAGCGATGTATGCGGATGAACGGTCGTATCCGGAGACGGTGGTGCCGCCGTTTAGCTACTTCATGCTGGGCGATCATCGGAGCATGTCGAACGACAGCCGGGATTTCGGGCCGGTAAAGGAAGGCTACATCTACGGGAAGGCTGTATTCGGGTACTGGCCGATGGAGAAGCTGGGGCGGCTGAGATAGTCGTCGTTGGTCCTTGGTCGTTGGCTTGGCTGGTGGAGAGCGGCCGGCTCTTGCTCACAAGTACGTCGCGGATAGCCGCCATTGCCGAGCTAAAATTCTCGGATCTGTAGAAGTAGACTTCATCCAAACTACATTTTGAATACTGGAGCGTCTGAGTGGGGATGATGCGCTGGAGCGTGGTGGTGTGTCTGGCGAGTTGCGGGTCCGTGGCGAGCGGGTGCGCGCAAAGTGCGTCGGACGTCAGGGGGCTGGACGATGGATTCGTGGTGGCCAATCCGGAGGCGATAGGGCTGGCGGCGACGCCGTTCTGGACTGGATATGAGCGTCGTGCTAACCAGCACGAACTACAACACGAAAGGCATGCACGAGCAGACGGAGCGGTTGGTGACGGAGTATGTGCTGCAGGCGGTGGAGAAGTGAGGGAGAGAATATTCCTGAAGAAGGGCAAAAAGCCTTTGATCGCAAAGGGCGCCAAGGACGGCCGCGAGGAACGCGAAGAAAAGCTTTTAACGCAGAGAGCGCAGAGAAAAAGCTTTTAGCCGTGAAGCACGGGACGGATTCGCGACGTGCGCTAACAAAGCGAAGAAGTGAAGGGGAGAATATTCCTGAAGAAGGGCAAAAAGCCTTTGATCGCAAAGGACGCTAAGGACGCTAAGGACGGGCGGGAAGGACGCGAAGGAAAGCTTTTAACACCCTTCGACTTCGCTCAGGACAAGCTCCGGGCGCGGAGAACGGTCGCAGAGGGCGCAGAGAAGGGCTTTTAAGCGCGAAGGACGCGAAGGATTCGCAAAGTGCGCAAAGAAACATGTGCCGAGGTTGATGGGGTTATCGCCGAGGAGGGTAGTCATGACGGTTGCAGTAGATCGGGCGCCGGCGCGGGATCCGCAGGAGCTGGAGCGGTTGCTGACCTAACACCTGCGGTGACACTACCGCTCTTCCTTCTCCACCCACTTCGGCACGTACGGAACTTTGTAGCTCTGCAAACGGTGCAGCAGGTGATCGGGGTCGGTGTCGACCAGCAGGAGTTCGCGGTGCTCGGGGCGGATGAAGCCATCCTCGGCCGCGCGCTCAGTCAACGCCAGCAGCGCATCGTAATAGCCTTCCACGTTCAGGAAGGCGCAGGCTTTCTTCTGCAAGCCGAGCTGCGACCAGGTGAGCGCCTCGCAGAATTCGTCCCACGTCCCGAAGCCGCCGGGCAGCGTCAGGAACGCATCCGCCAGATCGGCCATGAGTGCCTTGCGTTCGTGCATTGAGGCGACCACATGCATTTCGCTCAGCCCCTGGTGCGCAATCTCTTTTTCGGCGAGTGCGCGCGGGATCACTCCGATCACGCGCCCATTGGCTCCCAGGCAAGCATCGGCGAGCGCCCCCATCAGGCCTACGTTTCCGCCGCCATAGACCAGGGTGATGCCGCGCTCGGCCAGCAACTCTCCCACCCGGCGTGCCGCCTCACGGTAAGCCGGCCGGCGTCCCGGATTCGCGCCACAAAAAACGCACAGTGCTTCCATCACGCTCCGATTGTATGGGCAGGCGGCAGCAGCCGGTAGTCGACGAAACAAGACAGTCAACCTCGGCCGTTCCTAACACTTTGTCGGGCGCTTGATAAGGCTGGTATAGTCATCGCTTTGCCGGTTGTTCGCCGGACTCGCTTGAGGTCGAAAGGAGAGCTCTGCATGTCCGTGTTCCGGAGTCGAGGTGTGTGTGGGTTGGCTGTTGCATTTCTGTTCGTGATGGACTCGTTCGCCGCAAACGCTCCGCACATTTCGATCGCCGTCGACGCCAGCGAAGCACCACGCAAAATCATTCACGCCAAGCTCCGCATCCCGGCGACACCCGGCACGCTGACCCTGTATTACCCCAAATGGATTCCGGGCGAGCACGCCCCAGACGGGCCGGTCGTCGATCTGACCGGACTGAAATTCTCGGCCAGCGGAAAAACGCTGAAGTGGCGTCGCGATCTCACCGACGGCTGGACCATCCACGTCGAAATTCCGCCCGGTGAGAACGAAGTCCTGGCCGACTGCGACTACGTGGAGCCGGCAACTCTGATGGGCGGATTCTCGTCCGGTTCGTCGGCCACCGACAAACTCCTCGTCTTCAGCTGGAACCAGGTTGTGCTCTATCCCAAAGGCTGGAAGAGCGATGACCTGATCTACGCGGCGAGCCTGAGAATTCCCGACGGCTGGAAGTATGCAACCTCATTGACGATCAGCAACGCCAATGGCAGCGATCTGCACTTCGAACCGGTGTCGCTGACCACGTTGGTCGACTCTCCCGTGCTCGCAGCCGAATACCTGAAGGTCGTCCCTCTGAATGCAGGGCAGAATCCTCCCGCGGAACTGGACGCGGCCGCCGACAGCGCCGGCGCCCTCGATGCACCGCAGGAGCTGTGGGATCACTACCGGACTCTGGTCGCGCAGGCCGGCGCTCTATTCGGCGCGCAACATTATCGGCACTATCACTTCCTCTACACGCTCAGCGATCATGTCGCGCACTTCGGCCTGGAACATCACGAATCCGACGACAGCCGCGTAAGCGAACACGGCTTGGTCGACGAGACCTCGCGAAAAGTGAATGCCGGACTGTTGCCCCACGAATACGTGCATTCGTGGAATGGGAAGTATCGGCGCCCAATTGGGTTGGCGACACCGGATTACCAGGAAATCATGCAGGACGACCTGCTCTGGGTTTACGAAGGCCTGACCGAATACCTGGGCAACGTTCTGACCGCGCGCAGCGGGCTGTGGACTCCACAGCAGTACCGCGATTTCCTGGCCCTGGTTGCCGCCGATCGCGACCATACTCCCGGCCGCACCTGGCGCAACCTGCAGGACACTGCCGATGCCGCGCCGCAACTCTATTTCGCGCCCAAGGCCTGGGAGTCCTGGCGGCGCAGCACAGATTTCTACGAGGAAGACGATCTGAACTGGTTGTGGGCCGACGCCATCATTCGGCAGCAAACCAAAGATGCCAAGTCGCTCGACGATTTCTGCAAACTCTTCCACGGCCCACCCGGAGGCGCTCCGGCAGTGAAGCCCTACAACTTTGAGGATGTAGTGAAGACCCTGAACCAGGTGGCTCCCTACGATTGGGCCGCGTTCTGGACCGAACGCCTGACGAATCACGGCCCGGAAGCGCCCCTCAGTGGCCTGGAAGAAAGCGGCTGGAAGCTGGTCTATGAC
>Ga0210384_10006685_pt1 | contig 12248 bp, 6 predicted proteins | sample IncBWH2MmetaG_FD_160574 | JGI IMG/M metagenome (GOLD analysis project Ga0210384, IMG submission 160574) | Forest soil microbial communities from Barre Woods Harvard Forest LTER site, Petersham, Massachusetts, United States - Inc-BW-H-2-M | ecosystem: Environmental > Terrestrial > Soil >... | reverse complement strand
CGTCCACAGGTTTTGACGCTGATGTTGGCAGCGGGCTTCATCCTGCTGATCGCCTGCGCTAATCTTGCCGGTCTGACGCTGGTACGCGTGCTGCGTCGCACGTCTGAAATTGCAACAAGGCTGGCGCTCGGCGCCTCGCGCTGGCAGATTCAGAAGCAACTCTGGGTCGAAAATCTCGTGCTGGCATTGGCGGGCGGAACAGCTGGTGCCGTGGTCGGTTTTGTCGCATTACGTGGATTGCTCCTGCTCTTGCCCGAACATTTTCTGCCGGTCGCCGATGTATCCCTTGACGGCCAAGCGCTGGCGTTCACACTTCTGGTCTCCCTGCTGACCAGCATACTTTTTGGCATGCTTCCCGCCCTTACGACGCGAAAATTCGATCTGCGCTCCGCCATCGCCAGTCGCAACGCAGCCGGCGGAGACCGTTTACGTTTGCGACAGGCACTGATTGTAAGCGAGGTTGCCCTGACCCTGATGTTGCTGGCGGCTTCAGGTTTGCTGGTTCGAACTCTCATCCACCTTCAAACTCTGCCAGCGGGATTCAACGCAACTGGAGTAATGACCGCCAAGGCATCACTGGACAATGTGCGATATCACGACGCAGCCGCTTTCAGAAAGCTGCTCAATGAAAGCACCTCCGCCATGCGGCAGATTCCAGGAGTGCAGCAGGCCGCTGTCGGCCTGAGCCTGCCCTATGAGCGCTCACTGATTGACGGAGGGATAGCCATCAGCGACGGTAAGGAAGCAGGGCAGAAAGTTACTGCGGATGAGGTCTACATCACCCCGGATTATTTCGCCGCATTGCAGATTCCTGTTCTGGCCGGGCGCACCTTCAGCGACGCAGATGGCCCGGATACACAGCGGGTGGCTATCGTCAATCAAATGTTTGTGCGCAAGTTTTTTTATGGCGCGAGTGCAGTCGGCCGTTACGTGGATAAGGACACGATGATTGTCGGAGTTGTAGAGAATGTCGTCAAGGAGCCGGGCATTGATTCTGTTGCGCCTCTTACCAGCGAGGAAACAATGTATGTTCCTGCCGCACAAATGGAGGCCAGGCAACTCTCGCTGCTTCACGTCTGGTTCCAGCCAAATTGGATTGTCCGCACAGCCGGCCCGGTGGAAGGGTTGACCGCACAGATGCAACGCGCGTTGGCGAGCGCGGACCCCAGCCTCCCCTTCTCGGGCTTCTACAGCATGCGCGACTTGCTGGCGAAGACCCTGGCGACACAGCGTGTCGAAGTGGCGCTCCTGAGCGCAATGGCAGCTCTGGCTCTGCTGCTGAGTGCTGTCGGAATTTTCGCACTTGTAGCAAATATCGTGGCGCAGAAAACGCGCGAAATCGGTATCCGCATCGCTCTGGGCTCCAGCATTCGGCAAGCCATGGTCCATATTGGCGTGCCGGGACTACAGGCCTCGGCACTGGGACTCATCGTGGGTTGGATCTTATGTGCGGGAGCATTGCGGGCCATGCACAGCGTGCTCTATGGAGTAGGCGTCTATGACGTCCCCACAATCCTCACAGTCGTCTTGATGCTCGGATCTGTAATGCTCATAGCTACCGCCGTCCCAACCCTGCGAATTGCACGAATCGATCCTGCGCAGACGCTGCGCGATGAATAAGACAATGACGTGGCTCGTATTGAATGCGCAATCGTGGGGTTTCATTGTCCCAAGGTTAGCTCCGAGTTGATAACATCCTTATCAACGGATGCAAAATCGCTCTTTCGCTCGGTAAGTTTCCCCGTCGATCTATCTCTGAGCTCGAATCCCCCGCTGACGATCGCTGTTGTGTTCGCAAATGGACACTCAAGTTCGAATGCGGACAGAGTGACGCCGTTAGTAAGAGTTGCTACCGTCCTATTCGCCTGTTCTCGCATACACTTACCGCCGCATCGCAAATGGATCGACAGCTGCGAGTAGAGATGGTGATGGATATCGCACGCCCAGATATCAAGCGCCAGAAGAAACGTCGCCAAATTGTCGGACTGGTGATTGGCGTCGCGCTTCTCGGGATCGTCACAATCGGCATTTCTCGCCTAAAACCGGCGGCGCAGGAAGTAGAACGAAGCACGGTGTGGACAGACACCGTCAAGCGCGGCCCCATGTTGCGCCAGGTCAGGGGACTTGGATCGCTGATCCCCAGCCAGGAATTCACCCGTCAAATACCCGCGGAGACGGAAGCGACGGTCGTCCGAATTCACATGTTACCGGGTTCCCAGGTGAAAGCTGACAGCATTCTGCTCGAGATGAGTAATCCACAAGTCGAGCAGGCCGCGCTCGATGCCAGACTTCAATTGAAAGCTGCAGAGGCCGAGTATCAGAGTCTGCGAGTCAAGCTTCAAAGTGACCTGATGAACCAGAAAGCGGGTGCTGCTACCGTGACCGCGGACTACAGTCAGGCAAAGTTGCAGTCGGAGACTGACAAAGCCCTTTACGATCTCGGCGTGATTTCAGGCCTTGCGTACAAGGCATCGAAGGGTAAGGCAGACGAGCTTACAACACGAAACAACATTGAAGACGAACGACTGGATATCAACCAGAAGGCGATCGAATCGCAGATGGCCGAACAGCAGGCCAAAGTGGATCAGATGAGTGCGCTCGCGCAGCTGAAACAGAAACAGTTGGACGCGCTGAAGGTGCGCGCCGGCATCGACGGTGTTCTGGTCGACCTGCCCTTGCAGGTTGGGCAACACGTTTTGCCCGGAGCGATGCTGGCAAAAGTAGTTCAGCCAAATCATCTGATTGCAGAGTTGAAGATTGCCGAGACCCAGGCGCGAGACATTCAGATTGGTCAACCGTCGATGGTCGACACGCACAACGGTACCGTGCCAGGAACGGTCATGCGAGTCGATCCAGCAGTGCAGAACGGGACAGTCACAGTGGACGTGCAGCTCACAGGCGAACTCCCCAAGGGAGCGCGGCCCGATCTGAGCGTCGACGGGACCATCGATCTGGAGCGACTGGAGAACGTGCTCTACGTCGGCCGCCCTGCCTTCGGACAGGAGAACAGCACGATCAGCCTTTTCAAACTGGATGCTGAGAGCAAAGGTGCGGTCCGCGTCCCGGTAAAGGTGGGACGTGCGTCGGTAAATTCGATCCAAGTTCTTGAAGGCCTGCATGAAGGTGACACCGTGATTCTTTCCGACATGTCACGCTCGGACAACACCGACCGCATCAGACTTGATTGAGACAAGCTCGACTAAGACAACCGATTGAGGCAGACGCCATGACTGAAGCAGGACAAGCGCTGATCCAGATTGAAGATCTTACCAAAGTGTTTTACACCGACGAAATTGAAACTCACGCGCTCTCCGGCGTGCACCTGGCGATCGGCAAGGGAGAGTACGTAGCTATGTCGGGTCCTTCGGGGTGCGGCAAGTCAACGCTGCTGTCGATTATCGGTCTGCTCGATACGCCGACGGGCGGACGCTACCAACTGAACAGTCAGCCAGTGGAGAACCTGGGCTTTGCGGAGCGCTCACGCATTCGCAATCAGGAGATAGGGTTCATTTTCCAGAGCTTCAATCTGATTGGCGATCTCACGGTCTATGAAAACGTCGAGTTGCCGCTGACCTACAGGCAGAAGATGCCTGCGGTTGAGCGCAAGAAGCGCGTGATGGAGGCGCTGGAGCGCGTAGGCATGGCGCATCGCGTGCGGCACTATCCCTCCCAACTCTCTGGCGGGCAGCAGCAGCGCGTGGCAGTGGCGCGCGCCCTGGGGGGCAAGCCCTCGATTCTACTGGCCGACGAGCCAACCGGAAATTTGGATTCACGCAACGGCGAAGCCGTTATGGAATTGCTCCAAAACCTGCACCGTGAGGGCGCGACGATTTGCATGGTCACGCACGATCCGCGCTTTGCCAAACATGCCGAACGCGAAGTGCATTTGTTCGACGGCAAAGTTGTGGCGGAAGAAGAACTGAAAAAATTGATGGCGGATGTGCATGCATGAGTCGGCTGATCCAAGACGTCCGGTATGCTCTGCGGCAACTCCGGAAGAATCCTGGGTTCACTGCGGTTGCTGTGATCACGCTGGCGTTGGGAATCGGCGCGAACACAGCAGTATTCAGTACAGTTAGCGCGCTGCTGCTGCACCCACAAACGTTTCCGGATATCGAGCGGTTGGTATTGTTGCGCGAAGGCCGGCCCAGCCAAGGCGACGATGAAAAAGCCTTCGCTCCAGCGGACTTTGCGGATCTTCTAAGCCAGACGCGTTCTTTCGAGGAAGCGGCGGCATTCCGCGTTGCGAGTTTCAATTTAACCGGGCCAGACCGCGCGGTGGGAGCGGAAGGCTCGATGGTATCGGCAAACTTTTTTCAGCTGCTCGGAACCGGTGCGGCGATGGGGCGAACTTTCAATTCGGATGAAGATGTGCCCGGACGTGAGCAAGAGGTCCTCATCAGCCATCGCTATTGGGTGCGGCAGTTTGGGTTGGAGCGAAGCATTGTCGGTAAGACGCTGCAAATCAATGGGCGAGGGTATACGGTTATCGGCGTCATGCCCTCCGATTTCAATTATCCGGTGGGTATCGACATGTGGACGCCGTTAGCTTTGCAACCTGAACAGTGGGCGGATCGGACGCAACCGATACTGCATGCCCTGGCGAAACTGAAACCGGGAATTTCATTGACACAGGCGAGTGCGGAGATGAAGGGTTTGGCTGGGCGGTTGGCAGCGCAATTCCCCCAGACCAACTCCTGGCGCGAGATCACATTGCTGCGCCTGCGGGAGGAGCAGTATCAATACACCGTCCCAATGTTCCTTATGTTGCAGGCAGCGGCTGGATTTGTGCTGCTCCTCGTATGCGCCAACCTTTTCAGCCTGCTATTTGCGCGACTGATCGGACGTCAGCGGGAAATTGCCATTCGCAATGCTCTTGGTGCCGACTGGATGTGCGTGGCTCGGATTTTCCTGACTGAGAATCTGCTACTCGCGCTGCTGGCCGGGGCAATGGCTATAGCATTGTCTTTTTCTAGCGTGAAGTTAATCCGTACGGGAATTCCAGTAGGGATGAGCAAATGGATTGCGGGATGGGAGCGCATCCGCGTGGACGCTTCGGTTCTGACATTTGCTCTGTTACTCACGCTGTTGCTCGGGCTCATATTTGGCATTGCTTCCAGCTTGCGCGTAACACGCACTGATCCCAACCACGCACTAAAAGAAGGAAGCGCCGGAGCCGCGACCAGCAGCGGGAAGGAGCGCTTGCGCAGTGTTCTGGTAGTAACGCAGGTCGTGCTGGCGATGGTTCTGCTGGTCGGAGCGGGACTGATGACGAAGGGTTTTTTGCACCTGGTAACCGTCTATCAAGGCTTGCAGCCGGCCCATATTGCTACGCTGCAGGTTGCTCTTCCCCAAGCAACCTATACGGATGATTCGCGAGTAGTGTCATTTTATGAGCAATTTCTCGGCGGCACGGCAGCGCTGCCCGGAGTTGAATCGGTGGGAATAGCCGACAACCTCCCCGCCAGCAACGTAGACAATTCCACCACCCCATTCACCGTCGAAGGCCATCCGGCTTTGAGGGAGAGCGACGTTCCGGCCGCCGACCTGGAATCCGTCAGCGCAAATTTTCTTTCCAGTTTGAAAGTACCGTTGCGTGAGGGGCGTGCCGTCGGTGATCGTGATACGCGAGATGCTCCGCGCGTGGCTGTGATCAGTCGTGCGATGGCACAACGATTCTGGCCGAATCAAAGTCCGATTGGCCAACGTTTCAAGCTGGGTAACCCGAGTGCGAACGCGCCATGGCTGAGCGTTGTGGGTGTAGTCGAAAACGTGAAACAAAACTGGTGGGACCCGCAGCCGCGGCCAACTATCTATGTACCCTATCAGCAGGCACCGCAGCGGGAGATGAATGTTGTAATCCGCACATTTTCTGGGCCAATGACTGTGATCTCAGCCACCCGTGATTTGGTGCGTAAGATCGATCCCCAGATTGTGCTCATGGATGTGCAGGACATGGGCGGAGTGATCACAGACGCCTTGTCCCCCGTTCGTATCATCGGCATTTTGATGGCCGTATTCGGCATGGTGGCATTGGCGCTATCGGCGCTAGGAGTTTACGGAGTGCTGGCACAGAGCGTGGCCCAGCGGACGCGCGAGTTCGGCATACGAGTGGCGCTCGGGGCAAGCCCGAGAGATGTTTTGAAAGTTGTAGTCACTCAGGCGCTGCGCCTCTCGGTCGTCGGACTGGCGATAGCCTTGCCGATTTCCATGGTTTTGACACGTGCTATGAGCAGCTTCCTATTCGGCATCATTGGATTGAATTGGTCTATTTTAGCGGGCTTCGCAGCAGTACTCATGCTCTCGGCTATCGCGGCTGCGTATGTGCCCGCGCGTCGTGCGGCCAAAGTCGATCCCATAGTTGCGCTGCGGTACGAGTAAGGAAACTGTAATGAACGGACTACTCCAGGACCTTCGCTACGCGCTGCGGCAACTCCGGAAGAATCCTGGGTTCACTGCCGTCGCCGCGCTGACATTGGCGTTGGGAATCGGCGCCAACACTGCAATCTTCAGCCTGGTCAACACCCTTATGTTGCGCATGCTGCCGGTGCGGGAACCGGGGCAACTTGTCGAACTCCTGCACAGGTATCCGGGTGAGCCCCACTTTAATGGCTTCTCCTGGCATACCTACCAGCTCATGCGTGACCACAATCATGTGTTCTCGGGGTTGATCGCCGCAGCTTACCAACCTTTCCATGTGCGCGGTGAAGGGCTGGAACCACAGACGGTGGAAGGCGGATATGTGGACGGAAACTTTTTTCCTGTCCTCGGAGTGAAGCCTGCGATCGGCAGACTGATTGGCCCGGAGGATGACCACACAGGTGATTCTTCCGCAGTAGCTGTGGTGAGTTGGTCCTACTGGAAAAGCAGATTCAATCTGGACCCGGCAATCCTGGGCAAGCAGATCATTGTGGAAGATATGCCGGTGACGGTTGTCGGAGCAGCACCGCGCAAGTTCACCGGATTGAAGGTGGAGTTCAGTCAGGACGTCTGGCTGCCACTAGCAATGCAGCCGACCATCGGTCGGTCCGGTCTTGGGTCGTGGTCGTTGTGGTTGGTCGGGCGTTTGAAGCCAGAGGTATCCCTGCAGCAGGCCCAAGCAGAAATAGCGGTGTTATACGAATCGACTCTCGAGGATCAAGCCAGGGCTACCAACAATCCCTTTATTCGCAAGATGAAGTTTGAAATGGAGCCGGCGGGTGCTGGTCTCTCGCAACTGCGCGAGGAGTGGACGAAGCCGCTGCTGCTGCTCATGGCTGTTGTGGGCTTGCTGCTGCTGATCGCGTGCACCAATCTGGCCAGTATGCTGCTGGCGCGTGGGGCAACGCGGGAGCACGAAATGGCGTTGCGCCTCTCCCTGGGGGCCGGTCACTTTCGCTTGGCGCGGCAGGTACTGACCGAGTCCCTGCTGCTCTCCGCATTCGGCAGCCTGCTCGGCGTCTACGTGGCGTATTTCGGCGCCGGAGTGTTGGTGCGAATCATTACTGCGGAACGTCGGCCGGGACCGCCCCTCGAGTTCCATGTCCCAACCGATATACACGTGTTGCTTTTCACCGCCGCAATCACGTTGCTGACCATACTCTTGTCCGGACTGGTTCCCGCTCTGCGTGCTATGGGGACCGCTCCGGCATCCTCCCTACGGCAAGCGGGAGGTAGCGGTGAGACCAGGCGCCGACGGTTTTTTGGAAAGAGCCTGGTGGTGGCTCAGGTGGCTTTGTCAGTTGTGCTGTTGAGCGCTGCCAGTCTGTTTGTCCGCCACTTGTTGAATCTCCGGCACCTCGATCTGGGCTTCCACCCCGACCACGTTCTGCTGGTGACGCTCGATCCGGACCGGAGCGGATACGACGATGAACGCTTGTCGCTCGCGTATCAAGAACTGCTGGAGCGCCTGGAAGCGATTCCGGGCGTGCGTTCGGCCACAATCTGCGCCCCTTCCCCGATCTCGGGCGCGGGGGCGAATCGTGGCGTCACTGTGGAGGGCTACCAGGCGAAGCCGGGAGAAATTCGCAACGTCATGGAAAGCTGGATCGCGCCGAAATACTTCGCGACACTCGGCACGCCGTTGCTCGCCGGGCGCGACTTCAGCATCCAGGAAAAGGGTGGGCCGCGCGTGGCGATCATCAATCAGACCATGGCCCGCTACTATTTCGGCAACAGCGATCCCCTAGGGAAACACGTCACCTTTGACGGTGGCGGCCAGCCATACGAGATTGTGGGCGTGGCAGGTGATGCGAAGTACATGGAAATGCGCGAAGCCACGTATCGCACGATCTACCTCAATACTTTCCAGGAGCCCTCGGTGGATTCACGATTTGCGCTGCGGACCAGTATTGACCCGGAGGTTGTGACGCCCGATGTCCGGCGCACGGTGCGCGAATTGCTGAAGACAGTCTCCGTGAAGAGTGTTACCACGCTCACCGATCAAGTGGATGCGTCCATCGTTCCGGAGCGGCTCATTGCCACGCTGTCCCTGTGGTTCGGTGCGCTGGGAGCGCTGCTTGCGGCCATCGGCCTCTATGGACTACTGGCGTACACCGTGGCGCGACGCATCAACGAGATCGGTATTCGCATGGCACTGGGCGCAACTCGAAGCGACGCGACCCGGATGGTCCTTGGAGACGCGCTAGGCATGGTCTGTATGGGGTTGGCTGTAGGAGCACCCATCGCGTTCTGGAGCGAAAGCTTTGCGGCAAGTTTGATCCCTGACCTGCAGATAAAGAGTGCCATCCCGATCGCCTCCGGAGCTGTGGCGATGATTGCGATTGCCTTGTTTGCAGCATACGTCCCAGCGCGTCGCGCAGCCAAAGTCGATCCCATGGTGGCGCTGCGGTACGAGTAAAGAGTTATGGAAGCTTTGCTTCAGAACGTTCGCTACACGATCCGCATGTTGCGGAAAAGCCCTGGCTTCACGGCCGCGGCGTTGCTCACGCTGGCGCTCGCGATTGGGGCCAATACTGCCATTTTCAGCGTGGTGGACGCGGTTGTGTTGCGGCCCCTCCCTTACAGCGATCCGGACCGGCTGATACTGGTGAAGGAGTGGATTCCGCAGGCTACTCCTGATCCGATTCCTGTCTCTGCTCCTGACGTGATTCAGTTTCAGCGCCAGAACAGTGTGCTTGAAGGGGTCGCCGCCTATTCCGGTGTGCAATTCGATCTCTCGGGAGAAAACCAGCCGCAACGCGTCACCGCGGAGCGCGTGAACTTCAACCTATTCTCGCTTCTAGGGGTCCAACCGATGATGGGACGAAGTTTCACGGAAACTGAAGACCAGCCTGGCCATGAGGTGGCGATCCTGAGCTACGGACTCTGGCAGAACCGGTTCGCTGGCGACCCAAACGTCATCGGCAGCACGCTAAAGCTCGATCGCAAGGGCTATACGGTGATCGGTGTTATGGCGCACGATCTGATGTTTCCCTTGCCCGGGATGGAGCAAGGCGCAGCAGCCGATCTCTTTGTCCCCATGGCTTTTACGCCTGACGACCTGAGCAAAATCGGAGACAACTTCAATTACAGTGTCATCGCCCGATTGAAGTCTGGCGTCAGTCTGGCAAACGCCAACAGCGACTTGGAAGTAGTTGCCCATCACATTCAAGAGGCCTACCCGGCGCAGTTTCGCAGTTCCATCAGCCTCGGAGCGGTGGCATTGCCTCTGAATAGTAGAGTAGCGGGCAATTCCAGAAGACCGCTACTCCTGCTGTTGGGCGCGGTTGGTTTTGTGCTGCTCATCGCTTGCGCGAATGTTGCCAACCTTTTGCTCTCCCGCGCAGCGGGCCGGCAAAGGGAAATCGCCGTCCGCTTGGCCGTCGGCGCGGGGAAGGCGCAGCTCTTCTGGCAGTTCCTGACGGAGAGCCTGCTGCTCAGCCTCAGCGGCGCGGCTTTGGGACTGATGGTGGCTTCGTGGAGCACTCGGGTGCTGGTGAAAGTGATGCCCGCTGATATCCCTCGCGCGCATGCGATCGGACTCAACCTGCCGGTGCTTGGCTTTGCCCTCATGCTATCGGTCTTTACGGGGTTGATTTTTGGACTTGCGCCAGCGTTGTGGGCGGGGCGCACTGATCTTAACAGTACGCTACGGGAAGGGGGACGGAACGCGGCATTCGGCCCGCAACACCATCGCCTGCGTTCAGCTCTGGTGGTCGGGCAAATTGCGTTGTCGCTGGTCCTGCTTGTGGGGGCTGGACTCCTGGTTCGCAGCTTCGCCCGCGTACTCGAGACAAACCCCGGCTTTCAGTCGGAACACCTGCTGACCGCCTCCCTGAGCCTTCCGTCATCGCAGTATCAGAAACCTGAACAAATTCGCGCTTTCTACCAGGAATTGATGATGCGGCTGGAAGCGATGCCGGGAGCAAAACTGGCGGGCGGCTCGAGCGACTTGCCGCTGAACGGTTCTTGGATCCACCTTTTTACTCCGGAGGGTTATCGGCCGCCGCCGGGTGCAGGTTTCAACAAATGCAACCACTCAGTAATTCTTGGGAACTATTTGCAGACTTTGGGCGTGCCGCTTCTGCGCGGGCGCACCTTCACGGAGCAGGACAAGGCCGGTTCCACGCATGTCGTCCTAGTCAGTGAGTCACTCGCCAGGCGGTACTGGCCGAACCAGGATCCTATTGGCAAGCGGCTGAAGTGGGGGCCGCCGCCATCGGAAGATCCCTGGCTGACGGTCGTGGGAGTCGTAGGCGACGTAAAGCAAGGGCCTCTTGATGCCGACACGACATACCACACGTACGAACCCTTTCTACAGCAGAAATCGCTTTTCAATTCTCTCAACGTGACGGTCAGGGCAGTGGGTGAGCCGGCTAACCTGGCATCGAGTCTGCGGGCGGCAATTTGGGGACTCGACGACCAGCTCGCGGTGGCCCAGGTCCGAACCATGGATGAAATTGTGGGCGAGTCCACCGCACCACGCCGGTTCAATTTGTATTTGCTGGGAGGGTTTGCAGTCATGGCACTGGTGCTGGCTGCGATCGGCATCTACGGCGTGATGGCGTACTCCGTTGGACTTCGCACACAGGAAATTGGCCTTCGCATAGCGCTCGGCGCCGGCAGGTTTGATGTGCTGCTGCTGATATTGAGGCCGGGCTTTGCCCTGACTTTCGCAGGAACTGGGCTTGGCATTGCCGGAGCGCTGGCGCTCAGACGTTTGATGTCGGCAATGCTGTTTGGCGTGCGGCCCGCCGATCCGCTTACCTTTGCGGCGGTGTCAGTCGTCCTGGTTCTTGCGTCGCTCCTTGCCAGCTATGTCCCGGCGCGGCGCGCCACCAGAGTCGATCCCATGGTGGCATTGCGGTACGAGTAAGGATAAAGATCAAGCGATGACGGGCATTCTCCAAGACATGCGCTACGCGATGCGACAGCTTCGCAAGAGCCCAGGCTTCACTCTAGTCGGGGTACTCACGTTGTCGCTAGGCATCGGCGCAACCACCGCGATGTTTAGTGTGGTGGATGGCGCGCTCTTCCGCAGCCTGCGCTATCCGCACGCCGACCAGTTGGCTTCCATTGGAGTCATCGCTCCTATGCTTCTGGCCGTGGCGCTGCTTGCAAGCTACATTCCCGCACGTCGCGCAGCCAAGGCCGATCCGATAGTGTACGAGTAAGGAGGAGATGCACAATATGACCAGCCTGCTCCAGGACTTACGTTACGCTCTGCGGCAACTGCGCAAGAGCCCAGGTTTTACCGCCGTGGCCGTGCTCACGCTGGCACTTGGGATCGGTGGGAATACTGCGGTCTTCAGTCTGGTGAATGGAGTTCTCCTTCTCCCGCTTCCGTATCACCAGCCGGAACAGTTGATCAGCGTAACTGGCACCTATCCGAAAGGTGGGTTTGCCGCGATGCGCGAGCAGGTGCACACGATGGACGTCGCCACTTATTCCGAAGGTCACGAATTCAATTTGAGCGGCCACGGCGAGCCGGTCCGCCTGACTGGGACTTCAGTGTCCGCTGAACTGCTCTCAATCCTGGGAACGCGCCCGGCGCTGGGTCGAACGTTTTATCCGGGAGAGGATATCGCCGGCCGGGACAACTTTGTAGTTTTGAGCCACGCCCTTTGGGAGCAGCGCTTCGGCAGCGACACGAGCATTGTTGGCCGCTCGATCGAACTGGAAGGCGAGAGCCGGCAAGTACTGGGAGTGATGCCAGCCGACTTCGGCTTTCCCTCCGCGAAAACCCAGTTGTGGATTCCCCTGCATAACGATCCGCGAAATAGCGTTTCTTATTGGGCGGGAGACTTTATGCCGGTAATCGGAAGACT
>Ga0210384_10006684_pt1 | contig 12249 bp, 13 predicted proteins | sample IncBWH2MmetaG_FD_160574 | JGI IMG/M metagenome (GOLD analysis project Ga0210384, IMG submission 160574) | Forest soil microbial communities from Barre Woods Harvard Forest LTER site, Petersham, Massachusetts, United States - Inc-BW-H-2-M | ecosystem: Environmental > Terrestrial > Soil >... | reverse complement strand
TTCGGGTCTTCATTGGTAGGCTGCATGGGCGGTTGTGTAGAAAACGTAAGAGCCTGACCCGCAAGCGGCATGACAAAAAAGAGAGAGAGCAAGGAGCCAACCTTCAAGCAATTATTTTTCATTTTTTAAAAATCTCCTTATTCGTGCAACTGTATCTTTGGTCCAAATCTTTTTTCCAATGATCGATAGAGCTGGATGTGATGTTCAACCATGGCGCTGGTACTAAACTCAGTAAAATCATCCTGAAATGTCTGTAACTTTGTATACAACTGTGGTTGATGAGTGAGTGTAAACATCCCTTGCGCAAGCTCGCGCCAATTTCCTTTTGGATACAGTAATCCATTCTCTCCCGAGAAAATAACATCCGGTATTCCGCCTGTGTTGTAACTGAGTATCGGTAGCTTCATAAGACGTGCTTCAATAATTGAGCAGGGCAAACCCTCCCACAGTGAACTGAGTACAAACGCATGCCAGTTCATTAAAAATGGTGCTACGTTGTTTTGCCATCCATGCAAAGTAATGACTGATGAGAGATGGTGTTTCATAATCCAGCCTTCAATATCTTTGCGCAAAACACCGTCTCCAATAATTTCTAAGCGAATGTTACTATTTTTTTGATACACATGCTCAAATGCCCGCAAAAGATCCCAAATATTTTTTTGCTTTTTAAAACAGGAGATGGTGCCAAAAACAAAAGGTTTTCCCTGTTCGGGGAATAAAGAATCTTGTCGTGCTGGCACAAAGAAAAACTGTGCATCAACAGCTGCACGGATCACCGAATATTTTTTGCCAAAGTTAGGTATAAGCCGTAACCCTATTTTTACATCCTCTGAGGACACACAAACATAATGAGTTGTTATAAAACTGGTAATAAGCTCTAAAAAATAAATGCTGAACCACAGAATAAAAGGTTGATGATCATGAAATCCATAACCATGTATGGTATGCACCCGTCTTTTTACCCCCGCAAAAAAGGCTGCCCATCGTCCAAGAAGACCAGCTTTGGTACTGTGCGTATGCACAACCAACTGCGGATGCTCCTTTTTAAGATCCCGTAGAATTATTATAAGGCGCTGAAATGTTTTTATTTCAAGCCACACATAACGAAAAGAAACCTCACGTTTTAACTCATCCAGAAAAATAGTATGCGGTGTGTGAGCAACAGCATCTACGAGTGCTCCCTGTGCGCCCGTAATAAGTGACGCAGTCTCTCCTCGTTCTTGAACTCCTTTAAAAAGTGAAAGGCAAACTTTTTGTGCACCACCAAGTTCCAGTTTGGTTATGATGTACACAATAGCTTGCTTGTCAGAATTACCAGAAGAAGATTGCTTGCTGTTAGTAGATTGCTTCAAATCTATGCCCACGAATTACTCCTTTTTTAAATCTAGGTGAGTACAAGCATGAGTACTGAGATAATCGCAGCATAGATGACATATGTATCCATAAGTGCTTGGGCGATCATGCTCGCTCTTCCGAGTACCGAATAATGTTCGGGATGTATGGCGAGCTGTTTGCCCGCAACCGCCGCTATTCTGCCCGAATTTATGCCAGGGAATAAAGTGCCAAGGCCGGTACTCAATGCCGCTGCAAGCATAACGTAACTACGGATAGGAGAATCGTTAAGAGCAGTTGATGAAAAGAGGATGATGAGAGCAACAATGAAGGCGAGAAGAACCGGCGTTTCAATGATTGCCTGACTAATAAACGTAAAGGTAAACATTTTTGAATATGATTTACGATTTACGCCCAGTCCTTCGATTGCAGTTTGTGCAAACCAAGCAAGACCTATGATAGGACCTATGCTGCCAATACCAATGGTAAAGCCGCTGGCAAGAAGGCGTATTCCTTCAGACATGGTAACTGCTTCAGCCGCCTGGGTTTTAATAAACCATGCAACAAGAAAACAGAAAAGAATCGGTGTTTGTAAAAGTGATTGCGTGATCAAAAGAAGGTTTAATATTTTTCTAGCAAAAAAAGGCTGCCGAGCAACAGCGCGACATGCTTGAATAGTCGGCCATGCAGAAACAATGCCCAGAACAAGTCCAGATACACTCAGGGCGAGTGCAATGCCAAACCGTGCCACACCCGTTGAAAGAAGTTGTTGTTGTAACGAAGGGTCAATAAGCAGAAGAACGGAAAGAGATATGCCTATGATTACCGCTGTTTCCATCAGGGCAACACCGAGCACCAGAATCCTAAAAATTTCAGCGCGTGCTCCTGGCTGAACATACATGGCTTGTAACGCTTCACGACTTGCTATGCCTTGCCCAAGGGCTATCCCTATCGCCGGCAGGGCAACAATGAGTACGACGGCACAAAAGTTTAAGAGCTGGGTTAATTCAAACATGTTAATGAGCCTCTTCGTGTTGCGTACCAATCGCTAAGTAGGTCAAGGTGAGCATGCAAAAAACAAAGGCCTGGATAAGGCCCTCAAAAACACCAAAAAAAAGAGAAATAACAAGGTTAAAGCCGGTGAACAGAAGGACTGTTTCGAGCGCTACCGAACCTGCTTTGGCATTGTTGTAAATCTGGGTAATGATGCCGCCACCAAAAATATTGCCAAATAAACGGAAGGAAATGGAGACAACGGAAGCGATTTTCCCCGTAAGGTGCAAGGGAAACATGAAAGGAGGAGTGAAATATTCCCTTAAATATTCTCGTATGCCAAGTGCCTGCAAAGAAGCAACTTGAATATATAAGAATGAACTAATGCCGAGCGCAAACGTAGTATTTAAATCGCTGGTTGGTTCTTCAAGCCAGGGGAAAAAAGTAGTTACGGTGTTACACAAGAAAATAAAAATGAAAAGTGAAGTGATGAACGAGAAATGGGCTCGATTAAAAAACCCCATGGTCTCCGTGCATAAATCAATAAAATATCTGACAAATGAGGTAATAATATAATGCACAACCTCACTCTTTTTATATAAAGCAAAGCGAGCAATAACAATAACTAAAGCTATGACAATGAGAACGGCCCACGTGGCGATGACGGTCTCCTGATGAATACTCCACACAGGCCCGGTAAGTCCGAGATAACTGAAGGGGTGCCAGCGGGTATAACTAAAGACTTTAATTCCGTTCAAGTTATGCTTTCTTTTTGAGAATTAAAAACCAAAACGTTACTAAAAAAGTGAACATAAAGATTATAAAATGGATTGTCTTTGATAGCAATAAAAGATAGAGCGCTGATCCAAAAATACCGAAACGGATAAAGGGTAAAAGAAAGAAGCCTAAAAGAGTATGCACCTTCTCCTCCTGAATAGGAAAAGAAAATGCATACAAAAATCCAGCGATGATACCAAGGAGTAGACTGGCAAGATAAAGAACAATGTCCATCTATAGTTTTTTGATACCTTTGTAATTCCAATATTCATTGATAGCTGCTGACGAGCCGGTGACAACAATAAGTCCATGGCGCTCATCAACATTTTTCTTGGCAAGATCAAATGCTTCTTTAAAGCTTTTTGTAGCACGCGCCTTGATTTTTAGATTTTTTATTTCGTTCGTTATTTTTTCTACATCCCATACCTTATTTTCAACAACTCCCGGGACAAGGTCTTCCACCGGAAAGAAAATAAGTGAGCCAGATGTTTTTTTAAAGAAATAACGCACCAACTTTAGAAACTCTTGCGTATGAATAGTGTCTTTATGTGCCCCAACGATAATGGTCAGCCCTTTGAGTGGACGTTGATAATGGAGAAGCCGTATGCCTAAAAAGAGATTTTTAAACGCATCAATGTTACTTGCGTTGTCGAGTAACACCGTTGGCTTTTCTTTATCAAGAAGCTGAAATCTTCCTGGCAGTGAAGAAATTTCTTCTTTCCAAAACTGTTCAATGGTCCGTTTTGGGTTCAGCTCAAGATGTTTTTTTGCTTCAAGTGTAGGTCTGCCGCGCTGACCTTTTGGTTTTATCAGAAGGCTATCAGCAACTACTGTTGCATGCTTTGCCGCAAATTTTTCAACATAGAGTTGCGCGATTCTTTCTGCAAGGGCAGCACAACGTCCATGGAGTTGTTCCATGGGATAACTGAGTGCCGCAAGTTTACGAATAGGCATAACCCAAGTTGCTTGATTTTCTTTTGCCTTGTCAGCCATAATTTGTAAATTCAATTTGCTTTGATCAGCAGAGACAACAAAGGTATCTTTTTGTGCAATGTTGGTAATTTCTTTAATGGCTGATTCCAGGAGCGCCGGATCTTCTTGAATGACACGGGTAATAGCAGCAATTTTTGGATGACAGAGAGCAGCAGGATTCCATTGCCCGCCATTACTTACTTCAATGAGCGCAACATCGACATTTGTTTGTTTAAAATGAATGAGCGCAATCATCAGTAAAATTTCTGAGCTGTTTGCTTCTATGCCCAAAGATTGTGCTGTGTTGATAACATCATTTGCGATGTCAGTGAATGTTTTGTTTACAATTGATTCGTGATTAACCGCAATGCGTTCATTATAGGTAAGCATATGCGGTGCATAGTAAGTTCCTACCGTCAATCCTTCTTCCCGCAATAATTTTGCAGTGAAATGAAGGGTAAGACTTTTGCCGTTGGTGCCGGCAACAAGAATAGTGTTAACTGCTTTAGATGGAGAGGCGAGAGCGGCGTCTAACTGTTTTATGCGATCAAGAGTTTTTGTGGTGCGATTAACTGACCATTGTTTGTCCAAAAACTCTATGATTTCTTGATAATTACGATGTTTTCCTAAATTTACCGAAGCATGCGATGGTTGCTTGGATATGGTGACCATTAAGTTCTCCAATAATTTTTAATAATTACTCTCAGTCCTTTTTTGTCTTTTCCCATAAAAAGATCAAAAATATAGCGATTACCTTAAAATATTTGCTAAAAATGTCAAAGAAGAATTTATTGGTTTTGGTTAATGTTTATAAATTTACAAAAAAGTAAAAAATGCAAAGTAAATCTTTAAGTTGGAACAATAAAAAAGACAGAGAACTTCTCGTTAAGATCTTGCAAGCCGGCGGCATTGCTCTGGGGTCATCTGATACGGTCATCGGGCTTCTTACGAGTGCAACACTGCAAGCAAGGGAGAAATTAGATGCTATCAAACAGCGAGCAGAAAAACCGTACATAGTTTTAATTGGATCCTTGGACAAATTGCAGCATTATGTTGAAACTCCTGATTCGTTGTCCGTACAAAATATCATGAACAACTGTTGGCCGGGTCCGGTGACTTTAATTTTCAAAGCACGCGAGAACAGTCTTCTTCCCCAAAAGACGATTGCTGTCCGTATTCCGTTGCATAAAGGATTACTGGACGTGCTGCAACATTGTGACGGTCTTCTTTCTACCAGTGCTAATAAAGCTGGGCTTCCTGTTCCAGCGACGATACATGAGGTTGATGCTCAGATACTGCAACAAGTTGACTGCACGATCACGGATGATCAAGCGCAAAAAGAAGAAATCCTCCCTTCTACCATTTTAAACTGCACCGGAGATCAGATTGTTGTGGTGCGAGAAGGTGCTTACAAAATAGCAGACCTTGAGCGGATAGCGGGGACCAAATTGATAAAATCTTGACCTTGCGTGTTCCACTATGCCTATACTGACTAAAAAGAAGGGTTAGGAGTTTGGGGATGAGGGGCTTTTTTAATAAGCAGGGGTTTACGCTTATTGAGTTGATGATAGTTGTTGCTATCGTCGCTTTTCTTTCTATGGTTTCCGTACCAAGTTTTATGCGTTACATGGCCAAAGCAAAACGAACAGAAGCATATATGAATCTTGGTGCCATCTATACCGCAGAAAAAATGCATTGGGCAGAACATGGTTGCTACACTGAACAGCTGTGCGGAACTAATGGTGCTGGGTGGAAACCTGAAAATTATTCAGGTGGCGGCTCAAAAGAACGTTTTTACTATACCTACGGCTTTGCGCAGGGCAAAGAAGGGGAACATTATTTTACCGGAAAATTGGGCGCTTCAATTAAAGCGCTACCCAACGCAAAAGCAGACCAAAGTGGCTTTTTAGCGATAGCCGCTGCAGATATTGATGGAGATGGAAAACTTGATGTCATTGGTATCAATGACAAACACGAGATAGTTATTTTACAAGATGATCTAGCTGATTAATTCCCGTTTTTTTTTGTCATCTGCGAGCTTTTTTTGTAAAGCGGCTATTCTTTTTTGTACGTCACTTGATGAACTCGTGCTAAGACCCAATTGTTTTAAGCCTTCTAAGGCGCTCGTTTGCGTTTGCAAAGTTGCTTCTATGCTTTCTTGAGATTGGCGCCGGACTTTTTCTGCTTTTTCATGTATTTCCTGTGCTTTACGCGCTAACTCTTCTACATTTATCGCCACTCTTCCAGAGATGGTTCGTGAAATGATTTGTTGGTCCGTATTTTCGGGAGTGGGAGAGCTTGGAGGAGTTGAAGAGATATTCTGAATGCTGAAAACAAGACAGGAAAGAGATAGGACAGTTAATCTATTCATTATTATTCCTTGGAGTTTTGAGATTAACGATGTTGATCAGCATCCTAACTAAAAATAATGTGCTTTGCTAGCAATTGCCAATCAAGGGGTTTGCGCTTGTTAGCTCAAGAACCAAAAAAGATGCGTAGTAACAAAGGTTGTAAGAGAACATAGCTCATAGCACCAAATGCTAAGAAGGGACCAAAGGGAATTTTTTTTGAACGAGTAGTAAGAAGATGAATGATGCCACCCAAACTGCCGGTGATTGATCCTACCATGAGAGCTATCCAACAGCCCGCAATCCCGGTGTAAGAACCAATGAATGCTAACAACTCAGCATCTCCCAATCCAAGGCCTTCTTTCTTGGTTAAAAAATAAAAAATCTGGGCAACGCCCCACAACAAAAGATAACCAAACAGAGAGCCGGCCATGCTTGCTTTATAACTTATTGGCAATAGGCCAAAAATGCTGAATAAGATACCGGTGGGGATGAGAAATAAAGTTACGACGCGTGATATGAGCATGGTTTCTAAATCAGTGCGCAGAGAAACAATAAGCGCCGAAAAGAAAACAAAATAAGCGGGAAAATAGATGAGAGGAAGGTGTGTGAAGAGCGCGCTTAAGCAGAGTGCCGTTACTAATTCTATAAAAGGATAGAGTATCGCTATGGTTCCCTTGCAATATGCACACCGTCCTCCGAGTATGATCCATGCGATAAGAGGAATATTGTAATACCAGGCAATCGTGTGCTGACAGGTGGGGCAAAAGGAGCGAGTACGCCAGAAACTGACATCATGAACTAAGCGGTAGGCGACAACATTAAGGAATGAGCCCCAACATAAAAAAAGGGGTACCAGTAACAGTATTAAAATTTGCCTTCTGCCTTTAATTTTTCAATTAAATCTTCAACCTTTTTTTGCTTCTCGAACTCTTCATCATACCTAAAAACAAAATCAGGAACTCTACGCGCCTCAATACGGGATGCAATAGCTGATCTCAATGACGGCTTAAATAATTTTAATGCGTGAAGTTTTTCTTCAAAAAACTCTCTTCCTTTAGGGCTGAAGAAAAAAACATTACAGACACCCAGATCGGGTGAGAAGGTGATTCGATTAGGATACAGTTCCCGAAGCTCAGGATTATCCTGGGCTGCCTGGAAGAAAAGATTAGAAACTTCTCTGAGGTAGAGCGACGCTTTTTGTGCTCTACGTACTTGACGGGAACCGATGCTCATGAGGGTTATTTAGTGCCGTTAGCGGCGATGCGGATAAGATTTTGTTTGATGGCACGAATAAGACGTTTACGTCTTTTTTGAGTTGGGGATTCGAAATATACTATGCGCTTCATATCTCGAGATACGCCTTCACGCTCTATTTTTTTCTTGAGCTGCCGAAGGGCGCGATCCAGATTATTGTTAACCTGAATAGATACATTTGATTTCTTTGACATAGTAATTTCAGCCATCCTTGAACAATTCGATTAAGAAAGATTAAAACGATACTTTTCTAATAAAGATTATTGTATGAATTTTAATTCCAGTTGTCTAGGTATCCCCCCTAAAAAGTAACCACAAGAGAGCCCAGAATGGTCTTGGTGCGAGGGGCATTTTTCCGGCTTAGTGGTCCCTGGTATATGGCCCCGAGCGATATAGAAGGGGCTATTTCATAGTTAAGGGCGAGGGTGAACATGCGCCAGTTCCATTGAGAAATTTCCTCGATGACAAAAGGAAGTAGGGGGGGACAAGAGGTAGGGTCTGGGCAAGGGGGCTGATTAACCAGGTGGATACGATCCTTATTGTGAGCAATTTGAATAAATTGGGCAAACCCCGAGAGCTTATCTATAAAGCGCTTGGCATTAAAAGTCGCAATAAAATGCCAATTATTACCGGGAGAAACATTGGCCGAGGCGGTACAAGGTAAAATCCCCCGTTGGTTTAAATGGGTAGGCAGGCGGATAGTCTGTGTTTCGCTTGAAAAGGCTGTTCCCCCAGCTTCGACGGCGAGCTCAAGGGTATCTTCAAAATCAATGGATACGCCGGCATTAAAGCCTATCGAGTCATGGCCATTGCTACCAAAAGAGACAGAAAACTGTTTAAACGGGTCCCGTTCTGCTCCCGTTGCAAGGCAGCCATACAACTGGACAAAGGGGGTGAGTAGAAACTTAGGCCACCCGTCACGATCATGGTTAAAAGGGATGGCATGGCGCCAGAAAATACTACCTCGTATATCCTCAAACCCAGACTTTCTAAAGTCAGAAACATCAAGACCAAGCTCGTTAGCTATGGCAATGACCTTATCAGAATCATCAAGAACCCGGTTGACCTTACTCAGGTTTTCCTGCACAGCGTTTAAATTCTGCGGCGTAAGAATGCCATCAAGTAAATTATCTGCTGATCTATCAATGAAGCCAACTTGCGTGCCAGTGGAAGTGAGAGATTGCTGAATCTCAGAAAAACCACCCTGAATACGCGCACCAACATCGTTGAAAATTAAAATTGAAGCTTCAAAGCGAGCGCCAGACTTTTTGTATTCAAGAGGTGCTGATACCATGCCAAAGTGGGGCCCAATAAGTTCAGAAACGTTGGTGAAGGTTAAGGAATTTTCTTGGCCAAACAAGAGTTCGCCATTTGGATTATCAATGGTTGAAAACGTTGTCCCGACAGTACTACCAAAAGAGGTGAGCGACGCTTCTTTGAGGTTAGGGGTTAACGTGGTGGTGGTAGGACAGTGGTCATACGTTAAGGCAAGCATGTTCCACAAACCAAGCATGTCGCCAAGCATGACAGTTTGCTCATTGGTGTTTTTTGCACTGGTAGCTTTTTGAGTAAAAACGGAGGCTGAAAATCTGACACGTTCATGTTTTAGCTCGGGAACAATACCTAAAAGTTTATCTTTTTTTAAGGTATACAAAAATTCGTGCGGATCAGCACTGCTGTAGAGCTGTAATGGATCATAGGAATCATAAGACGTCATGCCCAGTGATTCGAACGTCATTAAACCTGCTACTAGAAAGATAAGCCTAGAAGTAGCATAACGTATCATTAACACCCTTTCTTCAAAACTATCTCGATTCTCTTATAACATCTTCGAGTTAACGGAGTCAATGGCCTGCAAAGAGGTGAGTAATAATTCCCTCAAGGGCAAAAAATAAGATTATTCCTGCGGTCAGTAATCCTGCAATGGTTTGTATAAAATGTGCGGTAGTTTGGCGAACCGTAAAGAGTGTTATAAATGCAGTTACAAAAGCTACTATGACAAAGAGTGCGGTGAAATTAAAAAAAAGATCTATGTTTTGAAAAAGACTGTAACTTCCTGCAATAAAAAGTCCCATAAGAACAGGAGCAGTTATAGGGGTAATGAAAGATCCTTTTGTTGTCGAAATATGCATTGTTTTTAAAAGAGACAGAAAAAGAGAGCTGGTGGCAAATAGCATAGCATTAAGCACACTTAAAAATGATGCGGTGATAGAAAAATGAATAGCTGTAATCAGCCACGTTTGTGTAGGAAATAATTGCGTCAAAACATGAGAGAGTGGTACGCCGGTGTTAGTCAGCGCAGATGAAGGTACGGCAAGTATGATGGAAAAAATAAATAAGAAATAAATAATGCTGACGAATAAAAGAGCATAACTTAACGCCCGAGGGACATTGCGCTGAGGATTTTCTACCAGAGCAAACAGTGATGCAACACTTTCAAACCCAAAAAAGCCAAAAATAAGAGCCTGCGTTGCCCGAAGAACATTGGTAAACCCATACGGTGCAAAAGGCACCAGGTTGGCAGTTGTTGCCTTGCTAAAACACATGACGGTGATGAGAAGAAGGGGAATTGTTGTGCAACACAGAGCAATAATTTGTAGTGATCGTGTTGCCACACCACCGACCATGGTAACAATGACCAACAGCGCCAGTGCCATCAGTCCTAAAACATAGGCGGATACCATCGGGATATAATCATGCAGGTAAATGCCAGCAAGTTGGAGCAACAGACCCATGGCAATAAGTATGCCAATTAAATAAGAGCCGCTAGAAACAAGTCCGGCATAATGCCCGCCCCATTGTTTGGCATAAATATAAAAAGAACCTTCTTTGGGGAATAGTTGCCCCAGACGTGCAAAAGATAAAGCCATACACCATACAGCCAGTACGACAAAAAGATAAGTTAGAATCCCCGCAGGGCCCACATAGGAAAGAAGCTTTGCCGGAGCACTAAAAATACCGGCACCAATCATAGCATTCATACCTATGATGGTAGCCGTGGCAACACCAATTTTTTGTTGAGCTTGCATTACGTTCTCCTTTTAAACGACGGCTTGCGCATCTGCCAGCCGATTAGGCAGTTTTTTGAGGTCTACAACAATTCCTCGGTTCTGAAAATAGGTCATGAGATGAACAAAAGAAGCTTCAAGTTCCGAGGGGACAAAAAATTCAAAAATACTTCGTTCCTTTTCCAGCGTGCGATCAAAACAAAGATGCTCAAAAGAGCGTAACACGCCAACAAAAAACCAAGCCTCCTGAGGAACAACGTGAGCCTGGTAGTAAACACAGAGGTTCATGCCTGTACTTTTCCAAGACGGTTTTTTGATTCCTGCACACCAAGGACATCAAGAAGTTCTTTGATACCCAGTCCTTCCTTGGACCCGGTAAGAAGGAAACGCAAAGTTCCAAAGAGTTCCTTCACGCTTATCTTCTGTGTCTTTGCCTCTGCTTTTACCGCTTCGATAAATTCTTCTGGATTGCTTATCAGAGGAAGCTTTGCGTGAATGAGCGTAAGAATAGGTAGCGCTGCTTCTTGAGGAATAACTCCATAAAGATCAGCGATGGTAAGCTGCGGTGCATCAAAATAGAATTTCAGAAGCTGTGAAGCATCATGTAAGGTGATAATGTCCGTTTGAACAGTAGCTATAAGTTTCTGTAAAACTTCGCGTGAAGTTGTCGCTGCTTGAGGATAAAAAGCTTTTAAAAAGGGCAAACATAATTCAGTTAATTGTGTCGCGTCATACTGCGCAATCCATTTATGGTTTACCCAGCGCAACTTTTCAAGATCATATTTGATGAGTCCAGTCGCATGAATATTTTGAAAATCGAATACTGCTACCAACTCATCAAGAGATAAAATTTCTTTTTCAAAAGAACCACCAATGATGCCCAGATAATTGCAAATTGCTTCCGGTAAGAAGCCTGCTTTTTGTAAATCGCCGAGCGAGAAACCAAAGTCTCGTTTTGAAAGTTTTTTCCCTTCCGCATTTCCAATGATGGGCACATGCCAAAATTGCGGTACGGCAGCATCAAAACTATGGTAGAGCACTACTTGATTAGCAGTGTTGGTTATATGATCCTCGCCACGAATAATGTGGGAAATCTTCATGAGAATGTCATCCACACAGTTGGCAAAGGTGAAGGTAAAGCTACCGTCAGCCCGGGTAAGGGGAAAATCAGAAAAATCTTTTAAGTTAAATTTTATGGTCCCATGAGCAAAATCTTGAATGCTTATTTCCTTTTCTTGCGTTGTTTTAAGCCGCCAAATAAAAGGAACGTTCTCTTCAAGATTCTTTTGTATGGCCGCCTCATCTAATTTGAAGCAGGTGCGATCATACCGCGGTGGTTGCTTAAGCGCTATGTGGCGCATTCTTTTTTTCTCAAGTTCTTCCGTGGTACAAAAGCAACGATAGACGAGATTTTTTTCACGAAGCTCAAGTAACTTTTGAGCATAGAGTTCGGTGCGTTGGGACTGAAAGTACGGGCCATACTCCCCACCTTTTTCTGGGCCTTCATCAAAGAAGAGATGGAGCCAGGTAAGGTCCTTGATGATAACCTTCTCTTGAGGATC
>Ga0210384_10006683_pt1 | contig 12249 bp, 10 predicted proteins | sample IncBWH2MmetaG_FD_160574 | JGI IMG/M metagenome (GOLD analysis project Ga0210384, IMG submission 160574) | Forest soil microbial communities from Barre Woods Harvard Forest LTER site, Petersham, Massachusetts, United States - Inc-BW-H-2-M | ecosystem: Environmental > Terrestrial > Soil >... | reverse complement strand
TCCGTCATAAGCATTCATGACAATGAGTTTTTGATTATCGCAGCCGGCGAAAAGGCGCATGGTCACACGGTCAATGGCTAATCCGGATGCGCTTTTACCTGGCGCGATCGGCCAGGTATTGATTATCTGGTAAGTTTTTGCATCGATAACATCGATCTCACTTTTTTCCGCATTATTCACATAAATCTTTCCCTGTCCGTCACTGACTGCTGTTTCCGGCCAGCCGGTGAGCTGGATGGTAGCTGCGACCTTGTCCGTAGAAGGATCGATAACCGTCATATTTTTCCCGCGCCCGTTGCAGGTAATGACCTGTTTTGAATAGTCGTCGTAAAAAATACCATCTGTAAATTCTCCTGCGGGAATGTGTGCAAGCACTTTGAAGGTTTTCAGATCAAATACAAGTACACTATTTGATGAGCCGTTCGAGATATAGCCTTTGCCAAATTCATGCGCCAGAGCGATTCCGTGAACATCTTTATCTGTTTTTATCACACTGATCGAATCTCCGGTCATCTTATTGACAATGTTAACCTGTGTTCCATGAGATAAATAGAGGCGGTTGGAAAGGCTGTCCACCGTAGTATAATCATACCCGCCACCGCTTTTGATATGGAAAACCTGGCTGATCCTGTATTGGGCTTGAAGGGCTGCATAAGACAGTAAAGTCAGGGTCAGCAGTTGGAATTTTCTTTTCATATATAGTGTTTGTAAAAGATTAAAATATGAAATCTTTACAAAATAAGTGGCTATTCTGTATTAATCCTGAAGAAAGACCCATAAAAATGAACAGCTATGAAACCTGCTTGCCAGCCCATATAAATGGCGTCCTTCAAAAGGTCTTAAGCAATTATTCTATATCATTTATATAACAATCACCGCCAGAAAATGGTGACGGAATAATTTTTTTATCAAACGACAAAGAAACAGAAATCAAAGTCTTAAGTATTCCGTTAAATTTTCATGAAGACGAAGAAATAAATTTAGGTATTACCAACAACAAAAAATTATTGCCTGAGACTTTTTCAGGAAGAATATAACTTTCCCCAAATAATAATTAGCCAGAAATACAAAAATCCGCCGACCCTTGCAGATCAGCGGATTAAAATCATTCGGGATTAATAAAACATGAAATACGTACCGCGTACGGGAATCGAACCCGTGATTCATCCGTGAAAGGGATGCGTCTTAACCCCTTGACCAACGCGGCTCAAACAGTTAAACCCAACAGATTATTGCCGTTTAGGGGTTGCAAAGATATAGACTGACCCTATATCTTCCCAAATGTTTTTGTTTCGTAACTTTGCATCCTAAAAATTAAACAATCAAGCTATGAGCACAGTAAAAGTTGCGATCAATGGTTTCGGCAGGATCGGACGTTTGGTTTATCGCCAGATCCATAATATGAAAGGTATTGAAATCGTCGCGATCAACGATTTAACAAGTCCTGCTGTTTTGGCGCACCTCCTGAAATATGACTCTGCCCAGGGCCGCTTTGATGAAGAAGTAAAATCAACAGAAAATTCCATCCTGGTAAACGGGCATGAAGTAAAAATATATGCACAGAAAAATCCGGCTGAAATTCCATGGAAGAATCATGATGTGGACGTTGTGCTGGAATGTACCGGTTTCTTCGCCGATAAGGAAAAGGCAGAAATGCATCTGAAGGGTGGAGCAAAACGTGTCGTGATTTCGGCTCCTGCAACAGGTGACCTGAAAACCATCGTCTTCAATGTTAACCACCAGATCCTGGATGGAAAGGAAACAGTGATCAGCTGTGCTTCCTGCACAACTAATTGTCTGGCCCCAATGGCAGACACACTGGATAAAATATTCGGTATTGAAATGGGCTTCATGACTACCGTGCATGCCTACACGAATGATCAGAATACACAGGATGCGCCACATCCGAAAGGAGACCTTCGCCGCGCAAGAGCCGCCGCACAGAATATCGTTCCAAACAGTACGGGTGCTGCAAAAGCCATCGGTCTCGTACTTCCACAGCTGAAAGGCAAACTCGATGGAAGTGCGCAACGTGTTCCCGTGATCACCGGTTCACTCACTGAACTTACTACGATCTTAAAAAAGAAAGTAACCGTGGAAGAAGTCAATGCGGCGATGAAAGCAGCTGCGAACGAAAGCTACGGATATACAGAAGAAGAAATTGTGAGCACAGACATTATTGGAAGTCATTACGGCTCCCTGTTCGACGCAACACAAACCAAAGTGATAACCGTAGGTGATAAACAACTCGTGAAAACAGTCAGCTGGTATGATAATGAAATGAGTTATGTGAGTCAACTGGTACGTACAGTGGATTATTTCGCCAGACTGATCAGTAAATAAATATCATCGCATGACAGGTTTCTCCCAATTCAATTTCAAAGGAAAGAAAGCGTTGATCCGGGTGGATTATAATGTCCCCCTCAATGACAAACTGGAAATTACCGACGATACCCGGATGCGGGCATCCATTCCTACGATTCAGAAAATATTAAAGGATGGGGGAAGCGTCATCCTGATGTCACATCTTGGTCGTCCGAAAGACGGACCGACAGATAAATATTCCCTCAAACACCTTTTAAAACATTTATCCGACCTGCTCGGAGGCATTCCTGTTTTATTTGCCGATGATTGTATCGGAGAACAGGCCAGACTGACTGCCGGCATGCTCAAACCAGGCGAAGTTTTACTACTTGAAAACCTGAGATTTTATAAGGAGGAAGAGAAGGGGGATGAAGGATTCGCAAAGAAGCTGGCACAACTGGGAGATGTATACGTAAACGATGCCTTCGGGACCGCACATCGGGCACATGCTTCTACTGCGGTGATTGCGAAATTCTTTCCCGGCGATAAAAAAATGTTCGGTCTTTTGATGGAATCGGAAGTGAAAAGTGCGGAAAAAGTATTACACCAGGCGGGCAGACCCTTTGTGGCGATTATCGGAGGTGCGAAAGTATCTGATAAAATGCTCATCCTGGAAAACCTGTTTGAAAAAGCGACAGATATTATTATAGGAGGTGGAATGGCCTATACTTTCATGAAAGCGGAAGGAGGAAATATCGGCAGTTCCTTATGTGAGGTTGACCGGATTCAAACGGCTATTGATTTATTAAACAAGGCTGCGGCCAAAGGTGTATGCATTCATCTTCCTTCTGATTCCATTATAGCAGATAAATTCGACGCGCAGGCACAGACCTCCACTTCCCCAAGTAACAATATTCCTGACGGATGGATGGGCCTGGATATTGGCCCGAATGCATGCGAACAGTTTGCCAACGTGATAAAAAGATCAAAAACCATACTCTGGAACGGCCCCATGGGAGTTTTTGAAATGGAGAATTTCCGTCACGGAACAAAATTCATCGCTCTGGCGGCCGTTGAGGCAACCAAACACGGCGCTTTTTCACTGGTTGGCGGAGGAGATTCTGTTTCGGCTGTAAATATGTTCGGACTGGCAGACAAAGTAAGTTTTGTATCTACCGGCGGCGGGGCCATGCTTGAATATTTTGAAGGAAAGGAACTGCCGGGAATCGCTGCTATTACACAGGAATCTTAAATTTCTCTCTGAACTTCTTACTCCGGAAATTGTTACATTTATAACCTAACAAAAAAACTTAACGTATGAGTACTCGTAACCTGTCGCTCATTATTATAGTAATTGTAATCCTGCTTTTTGGCGGATGCGCCTGCCGGGGATACAATAATCTGGTAGCCAAGGATGAAAATGTAAAGAACAAATGGGCCAATGTGCAGAGTGATTATCAACGCAGAAGCGACCTGATCCCCAACCTGGTTAATACCGTGAAGGGCGCTGCGAATTTCGAACAGACCACTTTAACAAACGTAATAGAAGCGCGTGCGAAAGCAACACAGGTACAGATAAATGCAAATGAACTGACCCCTGAAAATCTCGCAAAATTCCAACAGGCACAGGCCGGATTGAGTGGCGCATTGGGCAGACTTCTTGCCGTAGCGGAAGCATATCCTGATCTTAAGGCGACGCAGAATTTCAGAGACCTGCAGGCACAATTAGAAGGAACTGAAAACAGGATCAAGGTCTCACGGAACGATTTTAACTCCTCCGTACAGGACTACAATCAGACTGTCAGGAGTTTCCCGAATAATATTTTCGGTAAAATGTTTGGATTCCAATCCAAATCACCATTCCAGTCTGAACCGGGGGCTGATAAAGCACCTGAAGTGAAATTCTGACAACGTCAAAAATCCATGTGTTGAAAATTCCATTTTTTTCAAAGAAAGAATTTTTTTCTGCGTTAGAAAAAAACCAGATCGTCGCTGCCATTAAACAGGCAGAACAGCAGACCAGCGGAGAGATCCGTGTGTTTATAGAAAGCCGCTGCCGTTTTGTAGATCCGCTTGACCGGGCCGCCGAGGTTTTTGCTCATCTGAATATGGGAAAGACTGCCGGTCACAATGCCGTTTTAATTTATGTTGCTTTAAAAGATCACCAGCTGGCAATTTTTGGTGACCAGGGCATACACGAAAAAGTGGGCGAGGTTTTCTGGAAGGAGAGAGTTATGCATATGCTTTCTCATTTTAAACAAGATCATTATGCCGATGCGATTGTACAAACTATCCAGGACATTGGTGCAGCATTGAAATATCATTTTCCATACGACCGGCAGACAGATATTAATGAATTGCCGGACGATATTGTTTTTGGCAGGTAAAAGCCATACCGCTTCATGAAGAAACTATTATTGTTTTTGCTGATTTTCGCCTACCTGTTCGCTGGTGCACAGGATATATTCAAACCGCCTAATCCACCCAGGCTTGTAAACGATTTCGCGAAGGCGATGACCAGTGACCAGGTCGATGAATTAGAGAGTAAACTCGTTGCATATGATGACAGCACCTCTATTCAAATCGCTGTTGTGACTGTTCAGACTACAGGTGATACTGCTATTGAAGATTATGCACTAAGAATACTCCGTGAATGGAAAGTCGGCAATAAAAAAACGAATAACGGCATGGTCATCCTTGCTGCGATTCAGGATCATAAAGTATATATCGCCACAGGATACGGAATGGAAGGATCAGTTCCTGATATAACTGCCAAAGAAATAGTGGAAAATGAAATCGTTCCCAATTTCAAACAAAATAATTATTATCGCGGATTTGATCTGGCGGCGGATGCTATTATCAAAGCATCCCGTGGAGAATATGTTGCACCTGCTGGTTATAACCAGCGCGGACGCCATGGTCCAGGCGGAGGAAATATTTTAGGGATCATAATATTTGTCGTCATTATTCTTGTACTGATAAGCCGCGGTGGCGGAAGAGGCGGGGGAGGGATGTTCAGCGGTTCCGGGGTTCTTCCTTTTATCCTTGGCAGCATGCTCGGCAGTGGTGGCCGCGGAGGCGGAGGTTTTGGAGGAGGTGGATTTGGTGGAGGTGGCGGCGGAGGCTTCGGCGGATTTGGTGGCGGAAGCGGTGGTGGTGGTGGAGCAGGTGGTAGCTGGTGAAGGAAAGTATGGGAGTATGGGAGTATGGGAGTATGGGAGTATGGGAGAAGATGAAAGGGTGAAATTCTTAAGTTTTAAAAGTGAATTCCTCATTACCCTTCAGCAAAAATGTGTAAGATTTGAGATTATAAATTTCAAATTTTTCTTGTTATGCGTGAAGGTCCTATTGTAAAAAAATCATTAGGTTTTTCCATTTTAGTTGTAAACTATTGTGAGTCGCTGGAAAGCAGAAGAAAGTTCATAATTGCAAATCAACTTCTAAAATCCGGTACTTCCATTGGAGCAAATGTTTTTGAAGCCCAGCATTCAGAAAGCAGATTGGACTTCGTGCATAAAATGAAAATTGCTTTAAAAGAGCCAATGAAACTTATTACTGGCTAAGCTTATGCGAAAAAATGAACGATGGAAATGTTCCAAGTGAAGCATTAAATAGTATAAATGAAATTATAGCAATCCTGTCAAGAATAATAATTACCTGTAAGAAAAACATAAATTCAGGAAAGTAATCCGCACTCCCATACTCCCATACTCCCATACTCCCATACTTTCCTTAGTTCAGCTTCGACCTCACATACTCCGCCTGATCTTTCAAACCGGCGGCTTCTTTGCGATCTCCGATTGGCTTCAAGAAATTTTCGTTGATCAGTTTGCTGATTTCTCCTTTTTCAGTTGAAGGGAGTGCGTCACGATATTTTACAATGGCATCGATGGCTCTTTTAAACTGATCTGTATTTTGCATTTTCAGTGTTAATGCAGCGAATTGCGGGAAAGTTTCAACCTTTTCGAGGCTTAGCTCCGGCATTTTAGTAAAGCCGTCTATAATAAAATCAAAATTTGATTCGTCACCTTCTTTGATAAATACTGCAACTATCGCTGCGTTTAATTCTCCTTTTGCCGGATGCTGATAAAATTCTTTGGCAAGCTGGTAGGCCTGCGGTTCATCAACTGCACTCAGGGCATAGAGTGCGTTGCCCGCCACCGTGTAAGAAGAATCGGTTGTTTTTTTCAGGAACAGGTCCTTATATTCTTCTTTCTTGAATGTGCCCAGTATGCCGATGGCATTTCCCTGCACCGTACGGTCCGGGTCATTTTTAGCCAGGTCCAGCAGAACAGGTTCAACGGCTGTTTTTATTTCCGGTTTATCCAGATCAAGCGCATTCATTGTAAGGCTTCTCAATTCAAAATAAGGATCTTTCAGAGCCAGTGTGAGAAGAGCCCGCGCAGCTGGTTCGTCCTGATGTTCGGAACAATAATCGATTGCTTCGCGCCGGTCGAGGTAAAGTCTTGCATGTTTATATTGGTAAATAAAATTATCCAGTGTTTTATGATCTTCCTTCTGACAAAGAATGATTTTATCTCCGTCCACATTGATCAGGTCCGGTCTTTTGTTATAGTTGAAATAAAAACTATCGCTTTCATTTTCGAGCCAGATCTTATGACGGGTTTTTGATCCTCCTTCATACACATCAATGGCCATTGGGATACGGAAAATTTTTCCTGTACCCTGAACCTGTCTGATAACTACCTTGGCCATTTTTTTTGCATCATCATAGCTATAACTGATATCGAAAACAGGATGACCACTTCCAAAATACCATTGATTCCAGTACCAGTTAAGGTCTTGGCCGGTTACCTGTTCAAAAGCCATGCGGAGGTTATGTGCTTCCGCATTTTTGAATTTGAAATTTACAAGGTAGAGATTCAGCGCTTTGAAAAATGCACTGTCGCCGATATAGTTTCTCAGCATATTCAGGATGCGGCCTCCTTTGGAATAGGTGACCATGTCGAACATGTCTTCACGGTCTCTATAATAAAATCTTACAAGATTTTTTGAAGGGTTCTTTGGATCCGCCAGGTATTTTTCAATGTCATGAAAATTGGTAGCATCACCCGCGTCTTTTCCGTGTTTGTATTCAGCCCAGAGGGTTTCGCTGAAATTGGCAAAGGATTCGTTTAGTGTAAGATTGCTCCAGCTTTCTGTTGTCACCAGGTCTCCGAACCACTGGTGAAAAAGCTCATGGCATATATAGTCTTCATATTTATTGCCATCTGTCAGCTGGCGGGCGTCCTGTTGAAGGGCATCGGTATGCAGAGTGGAAGTAGTATTTTCCATCGCGCCGCTTACGTAGTCGCGCGCCGTCATCTGCGAATACTTCACCCAGGGATATTCAAATCCCAGGATCCTAGCATAAAAAGCCATCATTTCAGGAGTAAGTCCGAATATGCGTTTCGCAACCGAAGCGTATTCCTTCTCAACATAATAATTCACTTCTTTGCCCTTATATTTATCATGGACAATGGCATAATCGCCTACTCCCATGAAAAAAAGATAGGGTGAGTGGGGCAGGTCCATTTTCCAGTTGTCGGTACGTGTTCCGTCAGTGTTTTTAACTTGTGAAACCAGCTTGCCGTTGGAAAGGGTAACGTATTTGGCCGGTACGGTCATGCTGATTTCTTCCGTACACTTCTGATCCGGTTTGTCAATGGTTGGAAACCAGACAGAATTGGATTCTGTTTCACCCTGGGTCCAGATTTGGGTGGGCTTATCTTTCTCTGTACCGAGGGGATTTATAAAATATAAACCCTTGGCATCCGTTATGGCTGCGCTGCCCTGTGCTTTAACCTCATTGGGCCTGGAAGTATAATCTATATAAATGGTGTAATTTTCTATATAACGATACGTTTTATCCAGGTGAATACGCAACGTGGAACCATCATAGTTATACTTAAGTGGAATCTGTTGATTCTCTTTGTTCATTGAAACCGTTTTTATGTCCATTCCTTTGGCGTCAAGTGATAGGGAGTCTGTCGGATAGAAGTGAGGATGGACAGTGATCCAGGCTTTTCCGTACATATAAGACTTTGTATAATCGAAACGGACATTGAGTTTCGTATGTACCAGGTCGTTAATATGAGGAAAACTGGCCCGGTAAATCTTGAGTGCGGGATCAATCGAATCAAGTGTACTGTCCTGTGCTTTTACGGAAAAGGTCATTGGAAAAGAAACCAATAAAATCAGAATTCGTTTCATTCGCATCGTTTTTTTTAAGATTAGTCGGGGGGAACAGTCTCATATGAATCAGCAAGAAATATAAAATAATGCATAAGCCCGGTCTCTTTGGGATGAACGGTTTCATGGTGTTTCTTCTCATTTTTTTCACAGTTGCCGCACATGCGCAGCAGCCAGGTTATCTGATTTTAATTGAAGCAGAAAACAAACAGGCATTTACCGTACGCATCGGCGAACAGTTTTATGCTTCTTCATCACAAGGACATCTTGTTTTATCCAGGTTAAAAGACAGCAGTTACCGGCTTAAATTTCGTTTTCCAAAAAATAATTTACCAGAACAGGTATTTCCGGTTGTAATACATCATAAGGACCTGGGCTTTCAATTGAAAGGTGCAGACAGTACCTGGGTTTTGTATAACTGGCAGACCAAAGAAACCATTCGTCCGGTGTATGAGTTTGATAGCAGCCGGATCCTTGACCGGGGAGTAAAAAGGGAAGATGGATTTTCACGACTCATGGCCGCCGTTGTGGATGATTCTTCTGTGATGTATAACACTTATACAGGAAATGGATTTAAACAGGATAGTTCAGTTGTCAAAACCCGTGGTACGGCAGTTGACAGCGGGAAGTTGACAGCAAGTCGTCAACCGTCATCTGTCATCCGTCAACACCCATCCATTAACCCGGGGATCAAGAAACTCCGTGAAGTGACTCTGAAAATATCCAGAAAAATAGTCTACGAGGACATTGGAAAAGATGGACAGAAAGATACCATTACCTTATTTGTTTTCTTTGAAACTTCCGACACCCTGCTCAAAAAACCCGGGGCCGGACCTGCTCTTGCCACCGCTAAGCCAGTTAAATCAACAGATAGTTCCGTGCTGAACAAGGGTCAGGCTATGAATAACACAGCTATTAAATCAGGCGAACCAGGATGTACGCAAATGGCGACGGAAGGGGACCTTGCCTTCCTTCGAAATGCCATTCTGAAGGCAAATACCGAAATGGATAAAATTTCCATTGCATCCGAGGCATTTGAGATAAAATGCTTTACGGTGAGCCAGATCCGTCTGCTTGCTTCCTTATTTGTATCAGATAAGGATAAATATAAATTAATGGATGCTGCACACCAGCATATCTCTGACCGGGATCATTTCCATGAGTTGGTGGATATGCTGACGGATAAGAATTTTCAGCGTAAATTCCTCTTAATGGCCGACAAACGGTCATAATTCCACTGGCTGTATCTTTGGGCATGTCACGATATTTTTTAGAAGTAAGCTATAAAGGCACGGCCTACAGTGGGTTCCAGGTACAGGCCAACGCAAGTTCCATCCAGGAAGAGATTGAAAAATCCTTTGGAGTTTTCTTTCGCAAGCCGGTGATCATGACCGGTGCCTCGCGCACGGATACGGGTGTTCATGCCCGGCAGAATTTTTTTCATTTTGATTTTGATGAAGAAATGGCGGGGGAAATGGTATATCGTTTAAACGCGATCCTGCCCGGGGACATATGCATCCGTGGTATTTACCTTATGCCGGAGGGGGCTCATTGCCGTTTTGACGCGGAAAGCAGGGAATACAGGTATTATATATATGGGAAGAAGGATCCATTTATGGCGGACCGGGCCTATTTCTATCCATATCCGCTTGACTGGCCAGTATTGGAGGAAGCAGCCTGCCGGTTGAAGGAATTCACAGATTTCACGAGTTTTTCGAAGAGGAGAACCCAGGTAAACCATTTCAGGTGCAGCATATTCGAAAGCCAGTGGGTAAGGGAAGAAGGAGACTCCTATTACCGGATCAGGGCAAACCGGTTTTTGAGGGGTATGGTGAGGGGACTAACGGGTACCATGCTGATGGTGGGAAGGGGGCTGTTAACAATGGCCCAATTTGAAGAAATCCTGGTATCAGGTGATTCTTCACAGGTGAACTTCAATGTACCTGCAAAGGGGTTGTTTTTGGAGAGAGTTAGGTATCCGCAACACTTTGGGTTGGGCACTTAAAACAAGTATGGGAGTATGGGAGTATGGGAGTATGGGAGTGTTTTTTTCTTTTGTGTAGAAGTGTTTTTGTTAAATATGAATTTAAATTTGGTAAAAACAAAAACAGGTAAGAAAACAAGTATGGGAGTATGGGAGTATGGGAGTGTGGAAATGTTTTTTCATACAAAATACTTTTTTAACAGTTCGATGAAACCCTTTATTCATGCGTGTTTCGAGTGATGGGAGAAATTTATTCCCGTACTCCCATACCCCAAACTCCCATACTCCGATCATTTGTTTCCAAATATATTTGGAAACAAATGATCGGGAGTTATCTTTGCGGCCGTTTTTTGAAAGAATAACGGATAAGTGACAGGGGGCGGTGTGAATAAATTATTAAGCGGAAAAGTTGACGGGAAGGATTTAGGTTGTACATTTGCCGTCCTGTAAAAAACAAACAGCTCTTAAAACATTCTGGAATCAAATTTTTCTCCCTGTTTAATTAGAGAAATAATTGGTCGGATAGATAAAGGCTCTTACCTTTGCATCCCCGTCAAAAAAACGGGGTGGCGGTAACGCCTGAAGTTCTTTGAAAGTATGGAAGCAACAGCAACTTTTTCTGGTTTTTTAAAATCAGACAAGTAAGGTTTATTTAGCACAAACATTCGAACAAGACGTTAATTTCGAGAGAGATTAAAGTCATGGTCAAAACTCATTTACAATGGAGAGTTTGATCCTGGCTCAGGATGAACGCTAGCGGCAGGCTTAATACATGCAAGTCGTGGGGCAGCATGGTGTAGCAATACACTGATGGCGACCGGCAAACGGGTGCGGAACACGTACGCAACCTTCCTTTAACTGGAGAATAGCCCGGGGAAACCCGGATTAATACTCCGTAACATTATGAAGTGGCATCACTTTATAATTATAGCTCCGGCGGTTAGAGATGGGCGTGCGTCTGATTAGGTAGTTGGCGGGGTAACGGCCCACCAAGCCTACGATCAGTAACTGGTGTGAGAGCACGACCAGTCACACGGGCACTGAGACACGGGCCCGACTCCTACGGGAGGCAGCAGTAAGGAATATTGGTCAATGGACGCAAGTCTGAACCAGCCATGCCGCGTGGAGGATGAAGGTCCTCTGGATTGTAAACTTCTTTTATTTGGGAAGAAACCCCCGATTTCTATTGGGGTTGACGGTACCAGATGAATAAGCACCGGCTAACTCCGTGCCAGCAGCCGCGGTAATACGGAGGGTGCAAGCGTTATCCGGATTCACTGGGTTTAAAGGGTGCGTAGGCGGGTTGGTAAGTCCGTGGTGAAATCTCCAAGCTTAACTTGGAAACTGCCGTGGATACTATCAATCTTGAATATCGTGGAGGTGAGCGGAATATGTCATGTAGCGGTGAAATGCTTAGATATGACATAGAACACCCATTGCGAAGGCAGCTCGCTACACGGTTATTGACGCTGAGGCACGAAAGCGTGGGGATCAAACAGGATTAGATACCCTGGTAGTCCACGCCCTAAACGATGATTACTCGACATCAGCGATACACTGTTGGTGTCTGAGCGAAAGCATTAAGTAATCCACCTGGGAAGTACGACCGCAAGGTTGAAACTCAAAGGAATTGACGGGGGTCCGCACAAGCGGTGGAGCATGTGGTTTAATTCGATGATACGCGAGGAACCTTACCTGGGCTAGAATGTAGTCTGACCGTGGGTGAAAGCTCATTTTGTAGCAATACACAGATTATAAGGTGCTGCATG
>Ga0210384_10006682_pt1 | contig 12249 bp, 9 predicted proteins | sample IncBWH2MmetaG_FD_160574 | JGI IMG/M metagenome (GOLD analysis project Ga0210384, IMG submission 160574) | Forest soil microbial communities from Barre Woods Harvard Forest LTER site, Petersham, Massachusetts, United States - Inc-BW-H-2-M | ecosystem: Environmental > Terrestrial > Soil >... | reverse complement strand
GCAACCGAATGAAGATCACTGCACAATGGGAAACGACTGGGTCGGGATACCCAGTAGCGTGAGAATTCTTCTACCAGGAAAACATTGGGCAGATTGTTCAAATAAAACTATAGGAGAGTCGAACCAGTGCCTGTGGGCGTAATCTCAAAAGTATTTAAGATTCTCGAAGCCATTCAAGGCTCTTCCTCGGGATTGAAGCTGAAACCTATCTGCGACATCACCGGCGTACACAAGAGCACCGCTCATCGGTTTCTGAAGCACATGGAGAAAGATGGGTATTTAATTCGTACTGAAACGGGAGCCTATTTAATCGGGCCGAAGTTCTCTCATCTTAGTGCGCGGACAGACAACCGTGTAACACTTCAAGCTGTGGCGCGTCCGATCTTGTGGGAAATCTGGAAATCAACAAGGGAAACGGTAAATCTAGGCACCTTGGACCACGGAAGTGTGCTGTATATCGAGGTTATCGAGAGCCCCCATGAGTTTCGGCTTTCCTCCAGGGTGGGCACACGCCGTTCTCTGCACGCCACTGCTTTAGGCAAGGCACTTGCTGCTTTCCTTCCGGAAGACGAAAAAGATAGAGTGCTCGCCACTATCCAATTTCAACCTCTGACCCCAAAAACGATCATGAATCTTGTGCAATTCCGTCAGGAACTGGGGATTATTCGCAAACAGGGATACGCCGTGGATGACGAGGAGACAACCGCTGGAGCGCGTTGTGTCAGCGCGCCAGTCTTGGGCGCGAACCGAGAAGTCATTGCTGCGGTCAGCGTTTCCGGGCCGGTGACGAGAATTAGTCCGGCTCAGGTACCTGCTCTTGCCTCAGCAGTCATGAATGCCGCTCGTGCGATTTCATCGGCAATGGGGTTCGCTCACCCCGATTTGGAACCAACCGGAACCGGCTCGTACGATAAAACTCCGTCCTTGCTCAGCTGAATGATGTCGCGGTCGTCAGTCGACTTATCTTTGAGAAGCGCGTCGCGATCAAGAGACTTGACGGTTAAGTCGAAGTTTGCGGAATTTCATCCCGTGGTATTTTCAGTTTTTCTGCGTCGCGTTCTGTGATTCCTTAAGGAGCGTCCGAATCGCTATGTTTTCTGGAAAAATCTGGCTGGCACGTGTGAGCACGTCGCTCGCCTCTCGACTCCTGTTCTGAGATAGATAAGAGCTTCCCAACAAGCGGTAAAGTTCGCCGTCATGAGGGATCAATTTTATTCCTCGCTGCAATAGGTCCGCCGCTTCCGCCTCGCGGCCGGCACTCATGAGCAAGCTGCCACATTGCTCGAAATCCGCGGGAGATGTAGATCCCCGGTTAATGGCACGCTTTAGATATTCGATAGCTTCCGCCATTCCCTCATTATTTCTATTTTGAAGAGCGCCGTAGGCAAGCGCTTCCAGCACGGAGATATCGTCCGGCTCAGACGTTCGAAGCTTTTCCGCCAAAGCGAAATACCGCTCTCGATACTCGGGATGAGCGCTTATTAATTGCCCATACGCCTGAAGAAGTGTGGTGGAGGCGAGAGGCACGTCTTTCTGGCCCGGGATAGCGCTCAGATGAACCAGATCCGGCAGCGCAGCTGTTGTCATGTGGAATGCCCTGTCTGGATAGGACTCACCAGTCTCCTTAATGATTCGATGGTTTGTAAGCATGGAGTGTGAAATCTCTTTCACGTCGCGCTTCGGCATGTGGCACCCGGAACAGTCGTCAGGCGGATTTTTCCGCGCGCGAATCGCCAACGGCACTGCGCAACTCTTTTCCGTGTGGCACGTGAGGCATTTCAAGCGAAAATACATGGAAGCTTCTTGTTTAGCGGGCTGGATGTGTGGGTCATGGCACGTGATGCAACTGAGCCTACTTCCACTTCCCTGATAGCACTTACTCAAAGTCATGGAGAAATAGTGCTCGAGAAGATCACTCTGGGGAGGAGAATCGCGTCGCGGTGGGACCATGAGAATTGCGATCGTGTCATCGAGTGCTGAGCCCGGCCGAAAATCCTGGTAATTCTTTCCCACTTTTAAAACCCGAGCGTCTCCAGTTTGATGACAAGATGCGCAGATATTGTCAGCAAGCCAGGAAGGAAGTTTTGCAGGATTCACGATGGAGTGACCGGCGCCATCCGGACTGGGTCCAATCTCTCGCATTTCCCACACGTGCGATGCGCCCGGGCCATGACAGTTTTCACAGCCGATTGCCAAATCTTTGAAAGGTGGGTTCAGAAAACGGCCATTGCCATTATCGATGGGCTGAGGCCTGCCACTATGACAAACAATACACCCCGGAAGAATTGGGCGGCTGAATCCATAATCGTAGGATTCATATCCCGGGGACAATGCCCAGCGTTGTGTCTTTGAATAAAACGAAAGCGGAGCCTCAAAAAGATAGTCGCCGCGCCGCACAATTGCACCGAATCCATTGGCTCCCGATCCAATAATCCATTCCACTTTTTGTGTGTCGCGAAAGAGTTCTTGGTTATCGGGTCCTATTTCGTAGTCGTCCTGGTAGAGATTTCCGCCATTTACCAAAACGTCGAAATGTCGGTCCAGCTTCTCATCAAAAATGCGCGCGGAATTTGGGAACGTTTCTAACAGTTTGGGTGACACCAGAGACATCGACCGGCCCATATCTGTTTGAGAAAACTTGCTGTAAATTGCTCGGTGGCATTCGGCACAGATATTCGACCCCACGTATCCATCATTCGTAGCGACGCTTTGTGGCAATGTTGTCTGCGCAAGTCGCGGCCGCGCACGGCCAATGTCTCCTGAAGGAAGGAACGCGAGAACGGCCCCAACGATTGCAGTGGTACATAATCCCACCCAAACAGGTTTTCCTCTGAGCAACCTCGAGATTCCATGGGCACGCACGCGGAAAGTATGCATCTGAGTCTCGATCACGTGTTTTCATCGAACGGAATGCTAGCGATGTAACTGAACCGGTTTATGTCCGAAAATAGCAGCTGTTTTGAATTCCACCGGACTGATACCTCGGGTCTGTTTGGAATCGACTCCGCTACCTTCACGCACAATGTAGAACCGGTTCGCGGGAAGATCGCTAAGCGTTTCGACAAGTCCGTTGGGCCAACGGATGACTACTCTTGCTGCTTTTGCCACTTTCCCAAGACCGAAGTGAACTCGCAAATCACTCTGCGAAATAAAACCGTCACCACTTCGAACTTCCTTTTGGTGCTTGTCGCCGTTTTGTTCGAGCGTCACCTGCGCTCCCAAAGCGGCCCGGTTTGATTTCACCCCAATTAATTGCAAGCTGATGAAGTTGCCCACTGGCGCCGTGTTGTAATAAAGCGAAGGAGTTTCGTTCATGTTGTTTACGAGCGCCTCTTCACGCCCGTTATTGAACAAGTCCCCGAGAGCCATGCCGCGGCCAGAGTGCAGCTCGCTGAGCGTGGCCCCGGCCTGCGCGGTAATGTTGGCGAACGTTCCATCGCGCAAGTTATAGTAGGCCACTTTCGGTTGACGGTAACTCGTTCCAAGATCCTTGCCATCCACTTCGGGGTAGACATGGCCATTGGAAATCAGGAACCCGGGCCATCCGCTGTTATCGAAATCGTAGAATTGGACTCCCCATCCTAGCCATCTCGTAACCCTTCCTACGCCTGCGCTGCGAGTGACATCGTCAAAAACATTCTTTCCACGGTTGCGAAAGAGTGTAGGTGTGTCGTCGCTAAAATTGGTCTTGACAATATCTTGATGGCCATCGTGAGCGAAATCATCCGTGGAGAGGCCCATGCCTGCCTGCATGGAGCCCTCTTCGTTGAAAGCAACACCGGCTGTTTTGCCAACTTCCGTGAACGTGCCGTCGTGATTGTTATGGTAAAGAAGGTTTGCTGTCGTATCGCATGCGACATAAATATCCGGCCAGCCGTCGTCGTCGAAATCAGACGACAGCGAGGTGAAGCCATAACAGCCCGAAGCATTTTTAATTCCGGAGTCTTGCGAAACATCGGCAAACGTGCCGTCCCCGTTGTTGTGGTACAGCGCATTAACACTCATTGTGAGGCCGCGTGGTCCGCACATAACGTTAATGCCTTTCCACTTGCACCACTGTCCCTCTCCCGGCCGGGGCACCGAGTCGTAACTGAAATCCACGTAGCGCGCCACAAAAAGATCGGCTCTGCCGTCGCGATCATAGTCCAGAAAACTACATCCGGTACTCCACTCTGGCTTGGCAGTCCTCAACCCTGCTTTTTCGGTTACGTCCGTAAAAGTCCCGTCACCGTTATTATGGTAGAGAGTGTTTTGCCCCCAATACGTCACCAATAGATCCAAATATCCATCATTGTCGTAATCGCCGACGCACCCACCCTGCCCCCAACCCGCATGCGCGAGCCCGCTCTTTGCAGTTACATCCGTAAACGTTCCGTTCTGATTGTTGTGATAAAGATGTCCAGTAGGCTCCTGACCTTTGGGAAACCCTTCTACGCGGGAACCGTTAGGTATAAAAACATCCGGCCAACCGTCGTTGTCATAATCAAAGACAATTACACCGTTGCCGGTGCTTTCGATAATGAACTCTTTATGTTTGTCACCGCCGTAAGCATTGAGGGCGGTCAGCCCAACCTGTTTTGCAATATCTTCGAAATGGACGACGCTCGGCTTGACTGTCGATCGGTGTTCATTCGATCCGCCCGGCGCCTGAACGAAAACACCGGTTACGAGAGCAAATGCCGACGCTGAAATGCCGGGACAAAGAAACAGCAGCGAACGCCTCATACGTCCTTCGTGTGCTGAGATATAGGCCAAGGCCTGCGGTTCATTATGACAAAGGACGCCGCGGTCAGTTGAGTCAAAATCGGTTTCTGAGTGCGCTGCGGTAATTTTTCTACAATTCGAACCACTGCGCTCATCTACGCCTTCCAGGCGCTGATTCGTTGTTGCGACTCTCCTAATCCCTCGATGCCCAGGCTTACCATGTCACCGGGCTTCAAGTATTGCGGCGGATCCATTCCGAGGCCAACGCCAGCGGGTGTTCCTGTACTGAGGACATCCCCCGGCAGCAATGTCATAAACTCGCTCACATAGCTGATGAGCGCCGCGACGTCAAAGATCATTTGATTGGTGTTGCTGTTTTGTCGAAACTCATCGTTCACTTTCAGCCACATCGCCAGATTGTTCGGATTTGGTATTTCATCCCGCGTAGCTAAGAATGGGCCAACGGGAGCAAAGGTGTCCGCGCTCTTGCCCTTCACCCATTGTCCTCCGCGCTCAAGTTGGAAGCTCCGCTCCGAATAGTCATTGTGAAGTGCGTAACCAGCAACAAACTCAAAAGATTCTTCCTTCGTTAGATAGGACGCTCTCTTCCCGATCACCAAGGCTAGTTCCACTTCCCAATCCAACTTCCTGGCATTCTTGGGAATGATTACAGTGTCGTTCGGACCAATAAGCGACGACGTTGCCTTCATGAAAACCACGGGTTCCCGAGGCGCCTGCGCTCCGCTCTCGGCGACGTGCTCGCGGTAATTCACGCCAATGCAAACAATTTTACTTGGACGAGAGATCGGAGGGCCCAAGCGTATGGAAGATAAGACTCGGGGAGCTGTGGATTCATTTTGATCGAGCCATCGCCGCAAAGTATCGACCCCCCCATCTCCAAAAAATTTCTCATCGTAGTCCCGCACAATATTGGAGACATCCAACCGCGTTCCATCATTAAGAAGAAGGCCGGGCTTCTCTTTCCCTGCTTCACCCCAGCGTATGAGTTTCATGCCGTGAGTTTGCCGTCTTCCGAACGTGAACGTCGGCTCACACTCGCCTTACGATCAAAATAGAAAAATGGGGAAACTAGGAGCATGGCGCTTAGCTAATGTCAGGCCAGCGATGCGAGTCAAGAGAATTCTACACATAGAACTTACTATTTCACACGGTGGAATCTAGAAATGGTCTTATGTCGCTCACTAATCTCACTAATAATCTCGAATCCGTCCCAGATAAATCAACCATTGTAAATTAAGTAGTGCCGAGTTGTCGTGAGATCGCCTGAGCCGCCGCGACAACAGCTCTTACGTAAAACGGTATTCGCTCCCGCGCAATTCTGGTTGTTGGACCAGCTATGCTGATGGCCGCTGCCACTTTTCCTTCCAGAAGAATCGGAGCTCCCACACAACGCGCTCCTAAAGTCGCTTCTTCATCGTCCAGTGCATATCCGCGTTCTCTGATTTTTTCTAATTCTTTTCGGAATCGCGATAAGCGAGTAATCGTGTGCGGCGTCAGGCGCTCAAACTGGAGGGACGACAAAATATGTTCCTTTTCAGTCGTGGACAAAAAAGCCACTAGCGCTTTGCCCATCGAGGTACAGTAAAGCGGACGCCAGGTGCCTGCGTGCGTGACCATGCGAAATGGGTGAGGACTCTGCACGACATCCAAATAAAGAACGTCTTGCCCGTCCAGGATTCCCAGGTTCACCGTTTCACTCGTTACCCTCCACAAACCGTGCAGCAATGGACGGCTTATTCTGCGAAGCGTGGTCTGATATGAAATTCCCGAGCCCAGCCGTACGAGTTTGGGACCGACCATGTACGCGCCATATTCGTCGCGGTATAGATAACGTTCAGTTTCCAAATGTGCGAGGAAACGATAAGCCGTGCTCTTATTGATTGCTGTCTGTTCCGCAATGTCTTTCAGGCGCAGTCCCGTAGACGCGGCATTGAGTGCTTCCAAAAGTCTCAAGATTTTGGAAACCACACCGACAGGCGCTGATTTCGATGCTCGATTTCGGATCACGGCGGAAGTCTCCGGGTCCGACGGAATTTATCTATCCATTGATTCACGTTGTCCATATGCTGCCGTTCGGACGATCGAAAACGCAAAGTTCTGACTTCCAATTCCGCAAAGTCCCACTAGGGTATCATTTTGACAGATGAAATCTGGATTTTTTATCTTGAATTTCGGCGATGCACTTGCTATACGCCTTCAGGACCCGTTTTGTCAGGTCGAGGGTATTTGCCGTTGAACATGCGCAACAACTCGGGGTTTCTTGTGAGCGTCAGATGAAGCGTCCGGTGGCCAAAGAAGGGGACGGGTCATGACGGCAAGTCAAGTACTGCAACTCCATCCGCAAGATAACGTTCTGGTTGCGCTGAATGACCTGCGAAAGGGCGAAGAGATCAGTTTCTCAGGCCGGACGTACACTTTACGAACTGATGTTCCCGCCAAACATAAGTTCGCAACGCAGGATATCTCGCCAGGCGGTGATGTCGTCATGTACGGCGTACTGATTGGCAAAGCCATGGAGCCAATCGGATTGGGAGAACGATTAACGACTCGGAATACTCATCACCAGGCGGCACCCTTCCACGAAAAAACCGAGAACTATTCCTGGGTGCCTCCTGACGTGTCGCGCTGGGTTCAGAAGACTTTTTTGGGATACGTCAGGGCGGATGGTCAGGTGGGCACGAGGAACTATTGGCTCGTCGTCCCCCTTGTTTTCTGCGAAAACCGCAACATCTCCGTACTCAAGCAAGCATTTGAAGAAGAATTGGGCTTTGCTCCGCCGCAAATCTATCGTCAGCAAGTCGCCGAGCTCGTCAGCGCGTACCGGGAGGATACCTCCGGAGAAATCGAGAGCCCAGGTGCGGCGAAAAGCCTCCCTATAAGCCAGCGCAAAAGGGTTTTTGAAAACGTGGACGGAATCAAGTTTCTGATCCACGAAGGAGGCTGCGGCGGTACCCGCGAAGACTCAAACAATCTGTGTGCATTGATAGCGGGCTACATTCACCACCCCAATGTTGCCGGCGCCACGATTCTCAGCCTCGGCTGTCAGCACTCGCAGGTCGCTATACTTCGCGAAGAACTGAAGCGCCGCAATCGAAATTTCTCCAAACCTCTTTTCGCGTTCGAGCAACAGCAAAGCGGATCCGAATTCACAATGCTCACCGACGCGATCCAAAAAACTTTTTTTGGGTTGGCCGAAGCCAACAAATGCGTGCGCACGCCCGCGGCGCTTTCTCACTTGTGCCTGGGGCTGAAGTGCGGAGGTTCCGACGGATTTTCAGGCATCTCGGCTAATCCTGCCATCGGCCACGCATCCGACTTGGTCGTCGCTCTTGGCGGCAGAACGATTCTGTCTGAGTTTCCGGAGCTCTGCGGTGTAGAACAGGAGCTGATCAATCGCAGCACACAAAAAGATGTGGCCGGCCGTTTTATCCAGCTTATGCGCGACTACGGCGAGAGAGCCAAAGCGGTCCGATCAGGTTTCGACATGAATCCCTCACCAGGCAATATTCGCGACGGCTTGATCACCGATGCGATGAAATCCGCCGGCGCCGCCAAAAAAGGAGGCACATCTCCCGTTACCGCGGTACTTGATTATCCCGAATACTCGACCACTCCAGGACTCAACCTCCAGTGCACTCCAGGCAATGATGTGGAATGCGTGACGGCTCAGGTAGGTGCCGGAGCAAACCTGGTTCTGTTCACAACCGGCTTAGGAACGCCAACAGGAAATCCAATCGCGCCGGTGGTGAAGATTTCCACGAATTCGCGGCTGACCGAGAAGATGCCCGACATCATTGACATTGACGCGGGCAGCATAATTTCTGGGCAGAAGACACTTCAGCAAATGGGCGGTGAGATTTTGGACCGCATCATTCAAATTGCTAGTGGGGAAATTAAGACAAAAGCTGAGTTGCTAGGGCAAAACGATTTTATTCCGTGGAAGAGAGGTATCTCATTGTGAGCACCGAAGCCCCCGCCATGGACTCGTTCCGTCTGGACGGTAAAGTTGCGGTCGTCACTGGAGGCGCCAGTGGCATCGGATGCGCTATTGTCCAAAGGTTTGCGAGGAGCGGTGCTTGTATTCGAATCCTGGACATTGACCAAAAACAGGCCGAGACGGTTGCTCGTGACGTTGTCAGTGCTGGAGGTAATGCGAGTGCCTTCCAGTGTGATGTGGCGAATTCGCAAGACGTTAAAACAGTTTTCGAGCAACTCTTCCGGAAGGAACACATACAAATCCTCGTCAATAACGCCGGCATATCGCATGTGGGCGGGCTCGAAACAACAACGGAAGGCGACTTCGACAGGGTCTTCCAGGTTAATGTCAAAGGCTTTTATAACTGCATGCGCGCTTCCATCGGGCAAATGAAAGCCAACGGTGGCGGCGTGATCCTGAACATGGCGTCGATCGCGGGCTCCTCGGGTCTTGAGGACCGTTTCGCCTACTCAATGAGTAAAGGCGCCATCATCGCGATGACCTATTCGGTAGCGAAGGATTATCTGCAATATGAGATTCGTTGCAACTGCATTTCGCCTGCAAGAGTCCACACCCCTTTCGTCGACAGTTATCTGAAGCGCAATTATCCAGGCAAAGAAAAGGACATGTTCGCAAAGCTCGCCGCAGCTCAACCCATCGGCAGAATGGGAAAACCAGAGGAAGTCGCCGCCCTGGCTCTTTTCCTGTGTTCGGATGAAGCCGGCTTCATCACCGGAGTGGATTATCCGATAGACGGTGGGTTCTTTAATCTCCGCGGATGAAACCTGTAATGAACAAGAGCACGTATGCTTCTCTATGCCTTTTGAACAAGAAGCATTCCGCCATGCCAGCGATCGCGATGCATCCATTCGCGCCCCGAAGGGTGCTCACCTCGTGGACCTAGGGCTGACGAATAAAGTCGTGCTCATCACCGGCGGAGCCAAAGGCATCGGCGCTGCCATTGCCAGGGCCATTGCACAAGAAGGGGCAATTCCCGTAATCATAGACCGCGACCAGGATGCGGCAGAAAAGTTACACGCGGAGTTACGACAATTCCATGGCGACAGCTATTTGGTTGTCGCGGAACTGAATACAGCTGAGGCCTGCTTCGCCGCCGTCGAGCAAACTTTTAAGAAGCTTGGTCGAATCGATGCGCTAGTCAACAACGCCGGCGTGAACGATAGTGTCGGACTTGAAAAAGGTAGTCCGGATCAATTCGTTGCGTCGCTCCAGCGCAATTTACTGCACTACTACAACATGGCGCACTATGCTCTGCCACATTTAAAGCGCAGCGCCGGATCCATTGTCAGTATTAGTTCAAAGACAGCGGTCACCGGCCAGGGAGGGACTTCTGGCTATGTGGCTTCCAAGGGCGCGATCCTCGCCATGACTCGTGAGTGGGCCGTGGAGCTACTGCCTTACGGCATCCGCGTGAATGCTGTCGTTCCCGCCGAAGTTATGACGCCGCTCTATCAGCAATGGCTCAGCAAGTTCTCCGATCCGGAAGAGAAGTTGAAAACCATCGTCGCCAGGATTCCATTGGGAAAGCGAATGACCACTTCCGAAGAAATCGCTGCCATGGTCGTATTTCTGATCTGCTGTAAAGCCAGCCATGTCACCGGTCAACATCTATATGTCGACGGCGGTTACGTTCATCTGGATCGCGCTTTAACATAACGGAAAAAAATGAAAAATCCTTCTGCGCCCCTAACCGAGCGACGATACACCGTAGCCTTCGTGCTGGTCACCAGCCTTTTCTTCTTGTGGGCGCTCGGGGTCAATCTCAACGACATTCTCATCCCCCATCTCAAGAAAACATTTCGCCTGACGGATTTGCAGTCATCGCTGATTCAGTCCGCGTTCTTTGGCGGCTATTTCCTGGCCGCTCTGCCCGCCGGATGGCTGATGGAACGCGTAGGTTACAAAAAGGGAATTTTGTTGGGGTTGCTCACCTGTGCGGTGGGCGCGTTTCTGTTCATTCCTGCTGCTTCGATCAGGTTTTACTGGTTCTTTCTCTTCGCGTTGTTTGTGATGGCCTGCGGTCAGGGAGTGTTGGAAGTAGCCGCCAACCCGTATGTCACCATTCTCGGTCCGCCGGAATCATCTGAGCGCCGGCTGAACCTCGCACAGTCTTTTAATGCTGTTGGCGCTGTTGTGACTCCAATTATTGGTGGCGCGTTCATCCTTTCCGGCATTGAGCATTCTGCCGGTCAACTTGCAGCTATGACGCCGGAACAATCCATGGCCTATTCGGCGTTAGAAGCCAGCCGCGTCAGGGGCACGTATCTGGGAATCACCGCTCTGTTCCTGCTTGTCGCTGCCCTGCTTTATTTCACACGCTTACCGGAAATCCGCGAAGCCAGCGGAGATACTGTACCAGAGCGGGAAAAAGCTCCGCCGAATCACTGGAAAGTTTGGCGATATAAACATTTAGTCAAAGGTGTCGTCGCCCAGTTTTTTTATGTGGGTGCACAGGTCGGCGTGACCAGCTTTGTCATTCGTTTTACTCAACATCTATTGCCTGGTACGCCTGAAAGAGTAGCCGCCAATTTCTTAAAGTGGCATTTGATCGGCTTTATGGTTGGTCGTTTTGCTGGATCCGCGATGATGAAACGAATCGCTCCTCCCAGGCTATTGGGATTCTTCGCAGTCTGCGCTTTCCTATGCACCTGGACGGCAATCGCCGGGTCGGGTGCAATTTCCGTATGGGCCGTGGTTTTGCTTGGCTTCTTTGATTCGATCATGTTTCCTACGATCTTCGCGCTTAGTGTAAAGAATCTCGGCGTGTACACCAAAATTGGCTCGGCTTTACTGGTCATGTCCATCATCGGAGGCGCGCTTGTTCCGGCTCTCATGGGCTATATCTCCGACACAAGTTCAATCCAGAAGGCATTTGTTGTCCCCCTGATTTGCTACGCCTACGTGATTTACTTTGCCCTTCGAGGTTACAAGCCAGTGGCAATATCTTCCTCTCCATAGGATGAAATAGTGACCGCCGCGAAACCCGCGGCGCGAAACGTGCCGAAATCAAGTTGCCCACAACCTACCGGGAGCTACGTTGATGAGCGTGGACTGTCGCCGTCCGGTGGAATTCGCGGACCTCCTGAGAATTGGGTTGCCGGGATGAGCGACTCACTCATTCAGATGGCGAGGTCACGTTTGTATCGACCAGGGCCGATCCTTGGCCAAACCAGAAAACTCGCAAATGCGTTGACAACGGATATCTTTGACCACATGCAGGAGCCAGGATGTTGTTTCTGCACGCTTTCACTCGGGTATTGGTCTTTGCCTAGGCGGGTTCGTCATACAGGCCAATCTCGGCCACGTGGGGCATTTCTTTGCTGGGCTCCAACAGTAATCGGACCCTCTGCGCTGAGACGCGTGGAATACGAAGAATTGTCGTCGGCGCGGGTGTTTCACCACCTATCAGAGTGATCCATTTCACGCCGTCCCAGCGCTGAAAACGATAACTCCGAATGCGGCTTTGCGGGTAGTCATCCCATCGACCGACAGGCTCCACCAGCGAGACAACGTTGAAGCTCTCCTGC
>Ga0210384_10006681_pt1 | contig 12250 bp, 11 predicted proteins | sample IncBWH2MmetaG_FD_160574 | JGI IMG/M metagenome (GOLD analysis project Ga0210384, IMG submission 160574) | Forest soil microbial communities from Barre Woods Harvard Forest LTER site, Petersham, Massachusetts, United States - Inc-BW-H-2-M | ecosystem: Environmental > Terrestrial > Soil >... | reverse complement strand
GGTCGAGGACAAGGTCGTGCGCTTTGCCGGCAAGGCCTCGCACCAGATTTTCGTCGAGCCCGAGGGCCTCGGCACGCACGAGATCTACCCGAACGGCATCTCGACCAGCCTGCCCTTCGACGTGCAGTGCGAGTTCGTGCACACCATCCGCGGCTTCGAGCGGGCCCATCTCACCCGTCCCGGCTACGCCATCGAGTACGACTTCTTCGACCCGCGGGGCCTGAAGGCCTCGCTCGAGACGCGCGTGCTCGAGGGACTCTACTTCGCCGGCCAGATCAACGGCACGACCGGTTATGAGGAGGCCGCCGCCCAGGGTCTCGTCGCCGGCATCAATGCAGCGCTCAAGGTGCGCGGGCGCGAGCCCTGGGTTCCGCGCCGGAGCGAGGCCTACCTCGGCGTCCTCATCGATGACCTGGTGACACGCGGCACGCGCGAGCCCTATCGCATGTTCACCAGCCGCGCCGAGCACCGCCTGCTGCTACGCGAGGACAACGCGGACCTGCGCCTGACCCCCACGGGGAAGGAGCTGGGGCTCGTGGAGGATGAGCGCTGGAAGCTCTTCGAGGCCAAGCGTGAGCTCTCCGAGCGCGAGGTCACGCGCCTCATGGGGCGGCGCCTGAAGCCTGCCGACGTGCCCACGGAGTGGGCGCAGCGCATCCTCGGCGGCCCGCTCATTCGCGATACGACGGCCTTGGAGCTGCTGCGGCGGCCGGAAGTGAGCCACGACGCGCTGCTCGAGATCGCCGGGCCGCCGGTCTGGATCACCGCCGCGGAAGCGCTCGATGACCGACTGCCTGCGCAGGTGCGCGCCCAGGTCGAGGTGTGCGCCCGCTATGCCGGCTACATCGAGCGGCAGCAGGAGGAGATCGAGCGCGCGCGGCGCAACGAAGACACGGTGCTCCCGCAGGATCTCGATTACACGCACCTCGAGGGCCTCTCGCACGAGGTGCGGCAGAAACTCACGGCGCTGCGCCCCGCAACCCTCGGCCAGGCGGGCCGCATCGAGGGAGTGACTCCGGCAGCGGTGTCCATCCTGCTCGTGCACCTGAAGAAGCGCGCGCTGCGGGCGTCGCCCAAGGTCGCATGAGCGGCTTCACGCTCGAGCTCGCGCGCGCCTGGGAAAGGAACGACTCGCTGCTGTGTGTGGGGCTCGACCCCGAGATCGAGCGCTTCCCCCGCCAGATCCTCGGCGAGGCCTCGCCAATCTTTCAGTTCAACAAGGCCATCGTGGACGCCACCGCGGACCTGGTGTGCGCTTACAAGCCGCAGTTCGCGCACTACGCCGCCTACGAGGCCGAGGATCAGCTCGAGCGCACCATCGAATACATCCACCGTACCTATCCGGGCCTGCCCGTCATCCTCGACGCCAAGCGCGGGGACGTCGGCAACACCGCCGAGCGCTACGCCATCGAGGCGTTCGAGCGCTACGCGGCAGACGCGGTGACCGTGAACCCCTATCTCGGAGGCGATGCGCTCGAGCCGTTCCTCAAGCGCGCGGACAAGGGAGTCATCGTTCTGTGCCGCACCTCCAATCCCGGCGCGACCGACCTGCAGGACCTGGAGAGCGGGGGCCGCAAGCTCTATCAGGTGGTCGCCCAGCTCGCCGCCACGCGCTGGAACACGCGCGGCAACTGCCTGCTGCTGGTCGGCGCCACTTACCCGCGCGAGCTCGCCGAAGTGCGTGAGCTGGTCGGGGACATGGCGCTGCTGGTGCCCGGAGTCGGCGCGCAGGGCGGCGATGTGGCGCAGGTGGTGCGCAACGGCCGCACGCGCCATGGCAGCGGGCTCATCATCAGCTCTTCGCGCGCCATCCTGTACGCTTCCGCGGGCGCGGATTTCGCCGGCGCCGCGCGCGCCGCCGCGCAGGCCCTGCGTACGCAGATCAACTCGAACCGCAGCCCTGCGCCATGAGGGCCCGCCGCGCGGCGCCGCTCGCTGCGCTCGCCGCCGCAAGCGCCGCCGCCCTCATCCTGGCCCTCACCGCCGGCTGCACGCGCTCGCAGGATGCCGCGCCGGGCGCCGGCAAAAGCACCATCCTGGTGCGCGGCGGCGGCCCGGATCCCGACTCGCTCGACCCGCAGAAGGCGCGCGGCTTCGAGGCGCAAAGCATCGTGCGCGACCTGTGCGAGGGCCTGACGACGCTCGATGCGCACGCTGCGGTCGCGGCGGGCGTGGCGCGCGACTGGAGCGTGAGCGACGACGGCCTCACCTATACGTTCGCCCTCAGGCACGAGGCGCGCTGGTCCAACGGCGAGGCGGTGGTGGCGGCGGACTTCCTCGCCGCACTCACGCGCCTGGTCGACCCTGCGACGGCTTCCGGCTACGCGCAGTACATCGACGTCATCGCGAATGCGAGCGACATCGTCGCCGGGCGCAAGCCCCCCGACTCGCTCGGCGTCGCCGCGCCCGACCCTTTCACGCTCGTCATCACCCTCGCGACGCCCGCGCCCTACCTGCCAACCCTCCTCTCCCACCCGAGCACCTGCCCGGTGCACCGCCCGACCCTGCGGCGTCACGCGCAGGGCTTGGCGCGCCCCGGCATCATGGTCGGCAACGGCGCCTTCGTGCTGAAGGAGTGGGTACAGGGCTCCTATATTCTCGCCACACGCAACCGCTACTACTGGAACGATGCCGCCACGAAGCTCGACGGCGTCAAGTACCTCTTGATCCCCGACGAAAACGCCGAGCTCGCCCGCTACCGCGGCGGTGAGCTGCAGGTCACCTTTGTCGTCCCGCGCGGGCAGTTCGACTGGATCAGGGCGAACCTCGCCGAGCAGCTGCACGTCTCCCCGCAGCTCACCACCTACTACTACGGTTTCAACCTGCGCCGCCCACCCTTCAGGGACAAACCGAAGCTGCGCCGCGCGCTGTCGCTGGTGATCGACCGTGAGAAGCTCGCGCAGCTGGTGCTGCGCGTCGGGGAGCTCCCCGCCTACGGCTGGGTGCCGCCGGGCGTCGACAACTACCTCTCGCAGTCCTTCGATTACCGCAGCACGCCGCTGGCGGCGCGCATTGCCGAAGCGCAACGCCTGTACCGCGAGGCGGGCTACTCGCGCGAGCAGCCCCTGAGCTTCGAGCTACGCTACAACTCGGGCGAGGTCCATACCAAACTCGCGGTCGCCATTGCCTCCATGTGGAAGGAGGCGCTCGGGGTGAACGTGCGCCTCACGCAAGTGGAGTTCAAGTCGCTCCTGCAGGACATCGATCGGGGCGACGTGGAGATGTTCCGCTCGAGCTGGGTGGGCGACTACAACGACGCCTACACCTTCGCGCAGTACCTGAAGAGCGACTTCGGCGTGAACCTGCCCCACTACAGCAATCCGAGCTACGACGCACTGCTGGTGAGCGCGGCGCGGCAGCAGGACGCGCTGTCGCGCGGCGCGCTGCTGCAGGAGGCCGAGCGGGTGATGCTGGCCGATCATCCGCTCATTCCGCTTTACTTCTACGTGAACAAGCACCTGGTGAAGCCCGAAGTGCAGGGCTGGTACGACAACATCATGAATGTCGTGTACAGCAAGGACCTCGCGCTAGCATCCACGGCGCGCTGACCGGGCGGTGGCAGGCGGCGCGGCGTTCGCCCGCCACCGCGCAGGCCCGTACCGCGCGCGTACGCCTACTGAATCGCGTGCGAGATGTCGCACTCGTTGGTGTCGTTCGACCAGATGCTCTGCATCGCGTACGCACCATTGCCCATAGTCACGTTGGCCGAGGCCCCCTGGCCGGTGTTGATCCACGCGCATTCATCGCCAACTTCCGCGCCCGCGGAAGTACTCCAGCCGCCGGGCGGATTCTGGTCGGTTAGGATCTCGGCGTACTCATGGCCACTCACGATGGAGAAGCCATCCAGCAGACCCAGCGAGCCGCTGTTGACGAAGTTCGCCCCACAGCTGCTGCCTGCGTCACTCACATAGGGCATGTTGGCATAGGCGATGTCGCCGTAGGCGGAGCTCGTGTAGTCGTGCCAGCCGCAGAAGTCCGAACCGCTGCTGTTGAACCCGTCAGGGTGGGTGCCGGACGGGGAGACGACCAGGTATTGCGCGTAGCGGTTGGCCGCCGCCGTGGTGTTGCCGAAATGCGCCGCGGCCCTGACCGCCTCCTGCGCCAGTTGCGCCGCGCTGGCAGTGGCGGGCGCGGCAGCTGCGTTGTCGAACCAGACTTCGGCGAGAGCGCCAGTGTTCGGGTAACCCACGTGCGGCGTAGTGCCGGGATTGCAGGTGGTCGCGCCTCTGGCCACCGTCGGTCCGTCGCAATACTGGGTCATGGTCCCGGACCACAGCTCGCCACCGGTGCCGATTCCCTTGAACAGGTTCTGCAGGTAAGTGGCGGCACCCTGGGGGTCCCCGCTGCTCGTCCACTGGCTGCCATAGAACACCAGGTAGACCCGCGGAATACCGCTGGTCACACCGATGCCGTCGATGCCGCCGCCGAAGGCCAGGGTCGTCGGGCTGACGGCCGGGGCGCCGCGCACGCGCATTGCAGCTTCCCAGGCCCGCATCCTCTGCGCGGTCTGACGGGTCGGGACTGCGCCGTGGCGGTAGGCGTGGCCGTGCCAGGGCGCGTAGGGATTTTCACCCGCGCCCGGGCTGACCGGATGCGTGCTGCAGGCCGCAAGGCAGCCGGCGGCGAGCAACGCCGGCGTCCAAACCCAACTTCTTGAGAGACTCATGGCGTGTCCTCCTCATCGTGTGTGCGATCCCGAGCGTGCGGGCGATCGGCCCGCGTGCCCCGAATGGTGCGTGTCGTCGGTCACTTACCGATGCAGAATGAGGCGAAGATCCGCCCGAGGAGCTCGTCGCTGGTGAACTCTCCAGTGATCTCGCTCAGTGCCTGCTGCGCGGCGCGCAATTCCTCCGCGACCAGCTCTCCGGCGCGCCGTTCTGTGAGCTGACGCGCGGCCTCTTCGGTGTACTGCTGCGCGCGGGCCAGTGCCTCGAGGTGCCGGCGCCGCGCGCTGATCGCCCCGCTCTCGACGCTCTCATAACCCATGCAGGCCTTCAGGTGCGCGCGCAGCGCGGGAAGTCCCTCGCCCGTGAGCGCCGACAGCATCACGCGCGGCGGCTCGCCCGCTGTCTCGCCCGCCGCCAGCTCCGCTGCGATATCGCACTTGTTGAACACCAGCGTGACCGGCACGTCGGCGGGCAGGCGCGGGCGCTCCTCGCGAAACGCGGCCGCGTCCGGGTCGGCAGCAGCATCGATCACGAACAGCACCCGCTCGGCACGCTGCATCTCCGCCTGTGCGCGCCGTATGCCCTCCTCCTCGACCAGGTCACCGCCGCTGCGGAGCCCCGCTGTATCGAGCACGTGCAGCGGCATGCCGTCGATGTGGATGCGCTCGCGCAGCACGTCGCGCGTGGTGCCGGGAATCGGTGTCACGATCGCCGCGTCATAGCCGGCGAGCCGGTTGAGGAGGCTCGACTTACCGGCATTCGGCCGCCCGGCGATGACGACCGTCATGCCCTCGCGCAGCAGCCGCCCCTGGCGGGCGCTCTGCAGCACGCCCGCGAAATGAGCGCGCACCGCCTGGAAGCGCGCGGCGAGCTCGCGATCAGCGAGGAAGTCGATCTCTTCCTCGGGGAAATCGATCGCCGCCTCCACGTAGGTGCGCAGCTCGATCACCGCCTCGGTGAGCCCGCGCACCATGGCCGAGAACTCTCCCTGCAGCGAGCGCATCGCCGCGCGCGCCGCCGCGCGCGAGCCGGCGTCGATCAGGTCCGCCACGGCTTCCGCCTGGGCGAGATCGAGCTTGTCGTTGAGGAAGGCACGCTGAGTGAATTCCCCGGGAAGCGCGCGGCGCGCCCCGAGCTCGAGCGCGCGCCCCACGAGCGTCTCCATCACGAGCGGCCCGCCGTGGCCGTGCAGCTCGAGCACGTGCTCGCCGGTGTAGGAGTGCGGGGCGGGAAAGAACAGCGCCAGCCCCGAATCGATCGGCTCGCGCGCCGCGTCCAGGAACGGAGCGAACGTCGCCCGGCGGGCCTTGGGGAGCTCGCCCAGAAGGATGGCGGCGAGCTCGGGGACCTTGGGCCCGGAGATGCGCACGATGCCGATGCCCCCGCGTCCGGGAGGCGTTGCCGCCGCCACGATGGTGTCGATGCGCGTCATGTGGGAACGAAGGCTACCGCCCGGCCCGTTTTGCGTCACGCCGCGCTTCGGTATTCTCTGCCGCTTCCGGTTGCAAGGGAGCGCTTATGTCCGCCTACGAGATCGCGCAACTGAACATCGGCATCATCAGGGGTCCGATGGACTCACCCATCATGGCGGAATTCGTCGCCAACCTCGGGCGCATCAACGCAATGGCGGACACCTCGCCCGGGTTCGTGTGGCGGCTGCAGACCGAGGCGGGCGATGCGACTGCGATCCGGCCGTTCGAGAACGAGAACATGGCGATCAACATGTCGGTGTGGCGGGACATCGAATCGCTGCTGCAATTCGTCTACCACTCCTCGCACACCGAGATCATGCGCAGGCGGCGCGAGTGGTTCGAGCGCATGAGCGAGGCCTACATGGTGCTCTGGTGGGTAGCGCGCGGACACCGGCCGACGGTCACGGAAGCCATCGAGCGCCTGCAGGCGCTGAAGCGCAAGGGCCCGCACGCCGAGGCTTTCACCTTCCGCCAGACCTTCCCGCCGCCGGATGCGCCGCAGAGCGAGCGCCCCGCAGGCTACGGCGAGGAGTGCCCGGCGAGCTGACGCGTCGGCGCTGCGGCCTCGGGGGCTGAAGCTTGCGGCCGCTGGTGCGTGCCCGAATCGCGCCTCAAGCCTTTTTCGCCGCCGCCATCGCGCCGATCCTGCGATTGATATTCCACTGCTGCGCGATCGACAGCACGGTGTTGGTCACCCAGTAGAGCACCAGTCCCGCCGGGAAGAATGCGAAGGTCGCCGACATCACCAGCGGCATGATCATGAACACCTTCGCCTGTACCGGGTCCGGTGGGGCGGGATTGAGCTTGTACTGCACGAACATCGCCACGGCCATAATGGCCGGCAGGATGAACCAGGGGTCGCGCGAGGACAGATCGTGGATCCAGAACGCGAACGGCGCCTGGCGCATCTCGACGCTCTCGAGCAGCACCCAGTAGAAGGCGAGGAACACCGGGATCTGGATGAGGATCGGCAGGCAGCTCGCGAGCGGGTTGATCTTCTCGCGCTGGTAGAGCTCCATCATCGCGCGGCCGAGCTTCTCGCGATCCTCGGCGTAGGTTTCCTGCAGGTTCTTGATGCGCGGCTGCAGCTGCTTCATCTTGGCCATCGAGCGGCCGCTCGCCTCCGAGAGCGGATAGAACGCCAGCTTCAGGAGAAAGGTGACGAGAATGATCGCGACCCCCCAGTTGCCGGTGAGCGCGTGCACCTTGGAGAGCAGCCAGAACAGCGGCATCGCCAGGATCCACAGCCGCCCGTAATCAGCGACCCGCCCGAGCTCGGGGGCGGTCGCCTCGAGCTGCGACTGCAGCTTCGGCCCCGTGTACAGCGTGGTGGTGAATTGTCCGGTGGCGCCGGGCGCGAACGTCTGCTCGGGCCCCGTCGCCGACAGCAGGTACTGCTGCCCCGACACCCCGAGGCTGAAATGCCACGGCGCTCCGCGCGGCGGCACGATGGCGCTGACGAAGTGATGCTCGAGCGCCGCGGCCCAGCCGTCGCGCACCTCGAGCGAGAGCTGGCTGTCCTTTTCATCGGTGGTGTCGAGCTTGCGGTAGCGCGTGCCATCTGAGATCGCCGGCCCGCGGAACGCGTAGCTCGTGACGTTGAAATAGGAGCGCTTGGCGGGCGGATCGCTGCGCAGGATCTGCGCATAGGGGCGCGCCTGCCAGGCCGCGCTGCCGCCGTTGCGCACCGCATAGTCGAGGTCGATGCGGTAGCCGCCGCGCCGGAACACGAAAGTCTTGGTGACGGTGACGCCCCCGGCGCTCCAGGTGAGCGGCACGCGCAGGACGCTCCCGCCATCGAGCGTGTAGTCGCTCTGCGCGCTGCTATAGGTCGCAAGGTGCGTCGGGTACTCAGACCCGGGCGGGCCGGTGAGCCCGGACTGCAGCAGGTAGAGCGTCTGCGGATCGTCGTGGTTCTCGAGCCGCACCGGCGTCGCCTCGCCCTTGACCTGCGGATAGGCAAGCAGGTCGACCCGCTCGAGCGTGCCGCCGTGCGTATCGATGTCGAGGTCGAGGACGTCGGTGCGCACGTGCACCCGCGGCGGGGACGGCGCGGACGAAGCGGCGCCACTTGCCGCGGCGGGCGGCGCCGGCTGCTCCCCCGGGCCGGCACTCGCAGACGGCGCGGGCGCTGCCGCAGCCGCCGAGGGCGGCGCTTCCGGAATGCGATTGCCAAGCTCATTCGCGGGGGCGCCGGGGGCGGCGCTCCCCGAGGCCGGCGCGCTCGCGCCCGCAGGCGCGGAAGGATAGTCGTGCATCCACGTCTGGTAGTTCAGCAGCAGGATGAGCGCGAGCCCGCCCCACAGAACGATGCGCAGGTTACGGGTCATGCGTGTGGGAGGTCTTGACGAGTGAGCGCGGCGCTTCGGGCACCGGGTCGAAGCCGCCCGGCTGCCAGGGGTGGCAGCGCCCGACACGCACCACCGCCAGCCAACCGCCCTTCAGCACGCCGAAGCGCTGCACCGCTTCGAGGGCGTACTGCGAGCAGCTCGGATAGAAGCGGCAGCGCGGCCCGAGGAGCGGGCTCACCGTCCACTGATAGATGCGGATCAGGAGCGCGGCGAGGTGGCGCATTGCTCACCGACTCTCTTCCACAGTGACGAAAGGCTCGCGTGCAGGGTGCGGCCGCTCGCTGCAGCGGCCGCCGGCCGCGCGCCCACCACCAGGTCCAGGGGCGGGATCTCGCGCTGATGCAGGCGGAAGGACTCGCGAATGATGCGCCGGATGCGGTTGCGCTCGACCGCGCTGCCCGCGGCGCGCAGCGCCACCGCCAGTCCCAGTCGCGGGGCACCCGAGGAGTTCGCAGTCGCGGTCACCGTGAAAAATGCGTCACTCATGCGCCGCCCGCGGGCATAGGCGGCATCGAAGTCGCGCTTGCGCCGCAGGCGAAGTCGCGCCGGCAGAGTCAGCCGCCCTGGCATCGCGCCCAGATAAAGACTTTCAGGATGAATGGTGCTGACCGCCGCTGCGGTGCGCATCCGCAAGAGCGCTTTAGGGTATCAGCTTGTGGCGGCCTTTGGCGCGCCGCCGCGCCAGCACCCGGCGGCCGCCCTTGGTGGCCATGCGCGCACGGAACCCGTGGGTGCGCTTGCGGCGCACTTTGCTCGGCTGATAGGTCCGCTTCATGGCGCAGGCTCCGTGGAACACGGCTCGCAAAAAAAGGGCGGCAAGGCTAAGCCGTTGAGCGCCAAGGTGTCAATACAGCACCGGCTTGATAAACCTTGTGCGCGAACCTTCAGCGCGCCGCGCGATCGGTATAGACTTCGCGACCTTTTCCTTAACGTTCACCGAAGACGTCGCGGAGGCGAACGCGCGTGGAAGCGTCGCTTTGGATTCGCTGCATGGGCACGTTGGAGGCGGAGCTTCCGCAGCAGCAATTCAATACCTGGGTGCGGCCGCTGCAGGCCATGGAGGGCAACGGTGCGCTGAAGCTGCTGGCGCCGAACCGCTTCGTGGTCGACTGGATCAATGCCAATCTGCTGCCGCGTATCGGCGAGCTGCTGCGCGACGAAAGTACGGGCGACGTGCCGATCGTGACGGTGGAGGTCGGCTCACGCAGCAGCCCGTTGCGCCTCGCGGCAGGCGCCAAGCCCCCGATGCAGGCGCGGCGCGCGGAAGGGCTGGTGGTCGGTGCGCGCCTGAATGCCGATTTCACCTTCGCCAGCTTCGTCGAGGGCAAGAGCAACCAGCTCGCCAAGGCCGCGTCGCTGCAGGTGGCGGCGAACCCGGGGCGCGCCTACAACCCGCTCTTCATCTACGGGGGCGTGGGTCTCGGCAAGACCCACCTGATGCACTCGATCGCCCACCTCATCAAGCACGACGACCCGGAAGCGCGCATCGCCTACGTGCACTCCGAGCGTTTCGTCGGCGATATGGTGCGCGCCCTGCAACACAACTCGATGAACGAGTTCAAGACCGCCTATCGCTCGCTCGATGCACTGCTCATCGACGACATCCAGTTCTTTGCGGGCAAAGAGCGCTCGCAGGAGGAGTTCTTCCACACCTTCAACGAGCTGCTGGAAGGCCAGCATCAGGTGATCCTCACCTGCGACCGCTACCCGAAGGAGGTCGAAGGCCTCGAGGAGCGCCTCAAGTCGCGCTTCGGCTGGGGACTCACGGTCGCGATCGAGCCGCCCGAGCTCGAGACCTGCGTCGCGATCCTGATGACCAAGGCCCAGGCGGTGGGCGTGACATTGCCCGAGGAAGTGGCGTTCTTCATCGCCAAGCGCATCCGCTCCAACGTGCGTGAGCTGGAGGGAGCGCTGCGGCGCGTGATTGCGAACTCGCATTTCACCGGACGCGCCATCACGCTGGAGTTCACCAAGGAGGCGCTGAAGGACCTGCTGTCGCTGCAGGCGAAACTCGTGACGGTGGAGAACATCCAGAAGACGGTCGCGGATTACTACAAGGTGCGCCTCGCGGACCTGCTCTCCAAGCGCCGCAGCCGCTCGGTAGCGCGCCCGCGGCAGGTAGCCATGGCGCTCGCCAAGGAGCTCACCACTCACAGCCTGCCGGAGATCGGAGACGCGTTCGGCGGGCGCGATCACACCACCGTGCTGCACGCCTGCAAGCGCATCAAGGAGCTGCGCGACACGGAGCAGCGCATGAAGGAGGACTATTCAAACCTGTTGAGAACCCTGGCGGGTTGATGTGTACACGCTTGTGGATTTGCTGTGTGCGGGCATGGGGATAAGGTTACGCACAGGCCGCACACAGCAGTTGGTCAGCTCATCCTTGAGCTTGTGCTGTGGAAAATGCAGCGCAGTGACTTGAACGGGCTCGGATATTTATCTTATGCCCGTTATTCTCAGGCTCTATAGTCTTAACAATAAGACTCTCCTCTACCCAAGAAAGAATTTTCTGAAGAAGAGTGAACCCTCATGAAGCTGACTGCTATCCGTGAAGACCTTCTCGCTCCCTTGCAAAGCGTCATCGGTGTGGTGGAGCGCCGCCAGACAATGCCAGTGCTCGCCAACGTGCTGCTCGCGGCGCGCGATAATCGGCTAAGCGTGACGGGGACGGATCTCGAGGTGGAGCTCGTGGCCACGAGCCCGGTGAGCGTGCAGCAGCCGGGCGACATCACCGTACCTGGCAGGAAGCTGCTGGATATTTTCCGCTCGCTGCCGGAAAAGACGAGCGTGACGCTCTCCACCGAAGGCGAGCGGGTGTCATTACGCGCCGGGCGCAGCCGTTTCACGCTCTCCACTCTCCCCGCGGCTGAGTTTCCCCTCGTCGAGGAGATCAATGCACAGCAAACGCTCGCCGTCGCTCAGGGCGAGTTTCGGCGCCTCATCGACAAGACTCACTTCTCGATGGCGCAGCAGGACGTGCGCTACTACCTGAACGGGCTGCTGCTCGAGACCGACGGCAAGACCCTGCGTGCAGTGGCTACCGACGGTCATCGCCTCGCGCTCTGCGAGATGGAGCTCTCGGGCAAGGCCAGGCCGACCCATCAAGTGATCGTGCCGCGCAAGGGTGTGCTCGAGCTGCAGCGGATCCTCGGCACCGACGGCAACATCGAGCTCGCCGTGGGCACAAATCACGTTCGCGCCCAGATCGGCGACATTCGCTTCACTTCGAAGCTGATCGATGGTCGTTTCCCGGAGTACGGACGTGTCATCCCTTCGAATCCACCCCGGACGGTGGAGGCTGACCGTGAGACGCTGAGGCAGGCCCTGCAGCGCACGGCGATCCTGTCGAATGAGAAGTATCGTGGCATCCGCCTCACCGCGCGGCAGGATCTCCTGACCCTTCAGGCCCACAATCCTGAACAGGAGGAAGCCGAGGACCAGGTCGAGGTGGCCTACAAAGGCGAGGAAGTCGAGATCGGCTTCAACGTCAATTATCTCCTCGACGCCCTGAGTGCCATCGACGGTGACAAGGTCCAGATCGGACTGACGGACTCCAACAGCAGCTGCCTCATCCACGGCCCCGGCACTTTGCACACGCGCTACGTCGTGATGCCGATGCGGCTCTGACCCGCATCGGCGACCGAGCGCTTACCGGCGATCGCCCCTATCGCTCCGGGAGTCGGCCGCGCCCCCGGCTCCTGGCGCGCGGTGTGAAGCACCTTCGCCGGACGCCCCAGAGCTCAGTAACAGCCGCGTCCCC
>Ga0210384_10006680_pt1 | contig 12252 bp, 7 predicted proteins | sample IncBWH2MmetaG_FD_160574 | JGI IMG/M metagenome (GOLD analysis project Ga0210384, IMG submission 160574) | Forest soil microbial communities from Barre Woods Harvard Forest LTER site, Petersham, Massachusetts, United States - Inc-BW-H-2-M | ecosystem: Environmental > Terrestrial > Soil >... | reverse complement strand
AAATGATGGCCCGGCACCGATTCATGCAGGGAAAGCGCTTCCATTTCCCATTTCGGACGTGCGTGCAAGTTGTAAGTGTTCACGAAATAGTAGCCGGGCCGGCCAACGCTCGGCGCTCCGGGCTGATAATACGCAGTGGTTTGCGACGGCGCCTTAAAATCTGGTATGGGCGTCACGCCGTAAGGCAATCGCGGCAGCTTGCCAAATAAATGAGCCAACTCCGGATCGATTTTCTTGGCGATGATGCGGTAGCCGTTGACCAAGTCATCGGGCCTCTCAAAATAAAAACGCGGATCGTTGCGTAAAAATTCGGTGAACTCATGAAAACTGCCTTTAAAATTCGTTGAAGCAATTACCTTATCCATCTCTGCTCGAATGCGTTTCACTTCCGACAAGCCAATTTCGTGAATCTGTTGCGGCGTCAAATTTGTCGTAGTCTGCCAGCGCACGTGAAACGTGTAAGCTTCAGCTCCTTTGGGGAGCGCCGTAGCGGCGATCGATTCGCGGCAAGCCGGCAAATAAGTGGACGCGATATAATCGTGCAATTTCAGGAAGGCGGGCGCCAGGCCTGCGCTATAGATTTCTTTCGCGCGGTTGGTCAGTCGCGTACGTTCGTGCTCGGGAATTTCCACTGGAAAGCCTTTGAATGGCTCCAGCAAAGCGCTGGCCAGCGGGTCGGCTGGGATTAGATCGGCAATCTGCTTGGGAACATCGCGCAATGTCAGTTTTGGCGGCGTGTATCCGCGCTTCAGGCCCTCTTCCATCAACGCTTGCTGTTGCTCAACGTAAGGCGGCAGCGCCTCGAGCCTTGCCAAGATGTCCTCGTAATCGGCTACCGATCTGTTCGGCATTGTGGAAATGGTTTCCGCGGCTCCCTGCTGGACCCCGCTCATCTGATTTATGGGCATCCAATTGTTCTGCGGCACTACATTGCGGAACGGCAGCGGATCGTCGCCATACTGCAGCCCTTCTTCCGCCGTGCTGAGCAAATCGGAATACAAATCGTAATTAAGTTGTTCCGCGCTCGCCAAGGATTCGCGTGAAAATGTATTCAACCCGGCCGCGCTCTCATGCAGATGTTTCTTGCGCGCTTCGATTCCAGCGGGTGAATCGTCAGTCCACCGTCGGTTCTGACCTGGAAAACCCGCAGCCGTCGCCAGTTCCGGGTATTGCACCATCCAGCGCTTCCAGTCTTCTTGAAGGTAAACGCGAAATTTCCGGCTCGCCTCGTTGTCGCTTCTAGTTTCAACGCTGTTTTTTTCCTTTGCCGCGCCTTGTGCCAACAAAACCACTGGCATGGCCAGCAATCCGCTACCGATGCTCAGCGCCACCATCGTCAGCATCCGTATCATGCGGTCCTCCCTGCCTTTAATGCTCTGGCCTCGCGTTCTTTCACTAGCATTACTATTATCCGCGCGGTTTCTGCGATGCCCATGGCGGTGTTATCCACCAGCACCGCATCCGCGGCGCGGATCAGTGGCGATACTTTTCTTTCGCGATCACGCCGGTCGCGTTCGCGAACTTCTTCCACTACTTCCTGCAGTGAAATTCTGTCGCCTTTTTCCTGATGTTCTTTCCAGCGCCGTTCGGCGCGTACTTCCGGGGAAGCATCCAGAAAAATCTTCAGCTCGGCGACAGGAAATACCACGGTTCCGATGTCACGCCCTTCCATCACGATGCCGCCTCCTGCCCCAGCTTGCTGTTGCTCAGCCACCAGTACTTCGCGCACATCCTGAATGGTGGCCAATCGCGAAGCCGCCTGGGCGACTTCCTCGGTACGAATCTCGTCGGTCACTTCGACGCCGTCCAGGAAAACGCAGTTCTTGGCACCGGCTGCTTCTTGCGCCGCGCTCGGGCGCTTCAACTCAACGTGTGTTTCGCGGGCAATTGCGCTGAGAGCTCGTTCATCGCTCAGCGACAATCCCCGGCGCAGCGCTTTCAGTGCCACCGCGCGGTACATCGCACCGCTATCCATATACAAATAGCCCAGCATGCTGGCCACACGGCGCGCCAAGCTGCTTTTGCCTGAGCCCGCCGGCCCGTCAATGGCGATGGTTAGCTTTTGCATGTTTTTGGTAATGAGCACACCACCATACCGCGCTTCGGGAGAAGGCCAATGGTTATGAACATTCGCGCGTTGAGCTCGCAGTTGTAAATGGGGCGATCAAAATCCCATGATGTTATAACCGCAATCGACGTAAATTGTCTCGCCTGTAATTCCTGAACCGGCGTCGGATAGCAAAAACGCCGCTGTCGCGCCGACTTCCCCGGGATCAACATTCCGTTTCAGTGGAGCGCGCTCAGCATGTGACTTCAGCATTTCGCCCAAACCTGAAATCCCCCGAGCCGCGAGCGTTTTGATAGGCCCTGCGGAGATGGCGTTTACGCGAATATTTTTGGGCCCCAAGTCATTGGCAAGATAGCGCACGCTGGCTTCCAGTGCCGCCTTAGCCACGCCCATGACGTTGTATTTGGGAACTACTTTTTCCGCACCGTAATAGGTCATAGTTACGATGCCGCCCCCGTCTGTCATCAATGGAGCCGCTTCGCGTGCCACGGCAATCAAGGAGTACACACTGACGTCGTGAGCGATGCGAAATCCCTCGCGGGTAGTATTGAGGAATTCGCCGCTTAGTTCCGCGGCGGGCGCAAAGGCCACGCTATGGACCACGCCCTGCAGCGTGGTGTAATTTTGTTTCAGTTCTTCGAAAAGTTTCACGATCTGCTCGTCGTGGGAGACGTCGCACATGAATCCCGTAGCTCCCGGAAGTTCGTCGATCAGGCCCTTGGCTTCCTGCGCCAGCCGCTCGTTTTGGTAGGTGATAGCGAGCCGCCATCCAGCCTGCTGCAATTTCTGCGCAATGGCCCACGCGATGCTGCGTTTGTTAGCAACTCCAAAAATCACCGCCGTCTTCTGCGTGTCGCTCATGCTGTGCGTTCACCTCGCGTCATCAATCGTTTGTCTGTGCCCTTTAGCGCTCTTGAAAATCTTCGCGCGGCAGACACCTATATTCTTTGAAATGCGCGCTCGATCTCCTTCACCGAGTATCGCAACACCACCGGGCGGCCATGCGGACAACTCATGGGACAATCCGTTTTCGCTAGTTCCGCCAGCAGCCATTCCATTTTTGTTTGATCCAACGGCATATTTACCTTGATGGCCGCGTGGCAGGCCGTGGAGGCCGCGATCTTGGCCTGTAGCGTTTCAATCGAAATGGCGGCGTTTTCCCGCTCAATTCCATCGAGAATTTCGGTGAGTAGTTTTTCCGCATCGCTGGCAACAATTCCCGCAGGGACGGCCTGGATGGCCACACTTCTCGGTCCCATTGGCTCCACTTCAAATCCGTTGGCGGCCAGTTCTTCCGCGATTTTTTCGTAGATCACAATTTGTCGTGGCGCCAGTTCGATCACCAGGGGCATAAGCATTCGTTGCGCTTCGATTTTTCCCGTGCGGCGCGCCGATAAATGTTGCTCGAATAGGATGCGCTCATGCGCGACGTGCTGATCAACCAGCCACAGGCCGCCGCCATTCACGGCCACAATAAAACTCGAGCTCACCTGACCGAGCGGTTTCAAATCGGAAATTTGATCAGGCCTCGGCAGGCTGGCCGGCGCATCGCCATTCGGGCCCGCCAGATTCGCGGCCCAATTGCCAACCGTGGCGCCTCGGGTTAATCCGGGGTCGGTGGAGAGGCCGCCCTGCCCAAATGCTAGTCGCTGCTCTATCGGTCTGAGCGGCGCAGAACTTAAATCGAAACCGCCATCCGCCACCCCGGAGGCCATGCCGAAGTCTTCGGACGCCGGGATGATCGCCCGCGGAATTCCTGGCGGCCCCGCGCCGTCGCCAACTCCCTGCTCTCGCCTAGAAAATTCAGCGGTCGTTGCCGCCATGGAGATTCCCGCACCCACTCCTGGCGTTCGCATCGGCTGGGTGCCGCCCGCCGCAGTCACGAAACTCGCGATTGCGCGCGTACCCGTCAACGTCTGCCGAATGGTGTCGCGCGTAAAATCGTGAACAAACTGCGGTCGCCGGAAGCGCACCTCGATTTTTGCCGGGTGCACATTCACATCCACTTCGTCATACGGCATATCCAGGAATAAAAGTGTCGCGGGAAAAACTCCGGCAGGCAAAATATTGCGGTAGCCTTCATGGATGGCGTGCAGAATCAGCCGGTCACGCACTAGCCGGCGATTCACGAAAACATAAATTCCGTTACGATTCACACGTTGCACTTCAGGGCGCGAGGTGAAGCCGCTGACCGTCAGGGCGAATTTTTCTTCTTCGGGTTCCAGCGCCGGCTCCGTAATTGTGGAACGAAACGCCGACATCGCTGCAGGAATCTCCGCTAGCTCATCGAGCGCTTGCTTTCCAAAAAGCTGATATACGCGCTCCGCCAGTTTCCCAACGGGAGTGCAATTGATGATTTCCTGTGTTGGGGTGGTCAGCACGAAATGCTTCGAGGGATTGGCGAGCGCGTAATGCGTCACCAGCGACGCAATGTGCCCTAGCTCGGTGGTGTCGGATTTTAAAAATTTCCGGCGAGCGGGCACGCTGTAAAAAAGATCAGCGACACTGATGGTAGTTCCCGCCGCCAGCCCGGCCGGCTTCACGCCAGTCAATTTACCGCCGGCAAACTCAACGCGCGTACCTTCCGCTTCTGCGGCGTCGCGGGTTTCGAGTGTCAGCCTGGAGACCGCCGCAATGGTCGGCAGCGCTTCACCGCGAAACCCCAGCGTGGCGATAGAGAGCAAGTCATCGGCGGTGCGCAATTTACTGGTGGCATGCCGTTCGAACGCCAGCAGCGCGTCGTCGTGGGTCATGCCGTGGCCATCGTCGATCACACGAATCATGCGCCTGCCGCCCGATTCCGTCTCCACGCGAATGGTGCTGGCGCCCGCATCCAGCGCGTTTTCGAGCAACTCCTTCACCACCGAGGCGGGCCGCTCCACAACCTCGCCTGCGGCGATCTTATTCGCCACCGCCTCCGCCAATATGCGTATTCGCGACATAAATTGTTTCAGCAGCTCATGACCACGGTCTCGCGATTTTTCATGAGCCGCTTTCGATGACGCGAATCCCTAGTTGATCGAGTTGTTCTTTGTCCACTTCGCTTGGGGATTCCGCCATCAAATCAACCGCCGCAGTAGTTTTCCCGAACGCGATGACTTCGCGAATAGACTTTTCTCCTGCCAGCAGCATGACTACGCGATCGAGACCGAGCGCGATGCCACCATGAGGCGGAGTGCCATACGTGAGTGCATCCAGAAAGAAGCCGAAGCGGCGTCGCAGTTGCTCTTCTGTAAGTCCAAGCGCCTTAAACAGGCGCTCCTGCACGTCCTGACGGTGGATTCGGATGCTTCCTGAACCCAGTTCAACACCATTCAAGACCAGGTCGTAGCCCTTGGAGCGCACTTCCCATGGCGCTGATTCAAGTTTGTCCAGGTCCTCGTCCACAATTCCGGTGAAGGGGTGTTGCGCGCTCACCCACGTTTTGTCGGAATTGCTCCACTCAAAAAGGGGAAAGCCGGTCAGCCATAGAAATTTCCATTGAGTTTTATCGATAACACCGAGCGCCTCGCCAAGCTGCAAGCGCAATTGCCCGGCTACCAGCGCCGCTGCTTCGGTGCCCTTAATTTGTTCGTTCGCGGAGACGGCTACGATCAGGTCGCCAGTTTTTGCGCCGCAGATTTCCGCAATTTTCTTTACGTTTTCGGCGCCGATCAGTTTGTCTACGGTGGAAGTCGCGCCTTCGGCGGCGACCTTCACAAAATAAGCGCCTCGCGCTCCTGCGGCTTTGGCCTTTTCAGCAACTTCATCCAATTGTTTACGCGAATATCCAGCCGCGCCGGAAGCGGCGAAGGCAAAAACATTCCCCTCAATCCGCAACTTCGACTTGGCTTCGGCCGGAAACGCTTCCGTGACCTCACGGAGCTCCATGCCAAAACGCAGGTCGGGCTTGTCGCTGCCATATTTGCGAACGGCATCCTTGTAAAGCATGTGCGGGAATGGCGCTTCGACTTTAACGCCTGCTACCGCGCAGGCGCGCACCATCACGTTTTCGATCACGTTGAAAATATCTTCCTGGCGGGGAAAGGACATTTCGAGGTCCAGTTGCGTGAACTCGGGCTGGCGGTCGGCGCGCAAATCCTCGTCGCGAAAGCACTTCACGATTTGAAAGTAGCGGTCGAGCCCGCCGATCATCAGGATCTGCTTAAAAATTTGTGGTGATTGCGGCAAGGCGTAAAACTGGCGATGATGCACGCGGCTAGGAACCAGGTAGTCGCGGGCACCTTCCGGCGTGGAGCGCGTCAGCATGGGGGTTTCGATTTCAAGAAAGCCCAGCTCGTCCATGGTTCGGCGAATTTCGAGAAATATTCTGTGGCGCAGCGCCAGGTTACGATAAGGCCGCGGTCGGCGCAGATCAAGGTAGCGGTAGCGTAGCCGCGTTTCCTCCGCAGCATTGATGTCGTCTTCGATCTGAAATGGCGGCGTCTTGGCAGTATTTAAAATGTGCAGTCGCGAAGCCACAATCTCGATTTCACCCGTGGCGAGTTCTGGATTGGATTTTTGCCGCTGGATGACTTTGCCTTCGACGGCTACCACAAATTCCGAGCGGGCCTGTTCTGCCTTGGCATGGGGCTCCGGATGCGTTTCCTTGTTGAAGACCACCTGCACTATTCCGAAGCGGTCGCGAACGTCCAGAAACAGCAAATTACCCAGGTCGCGGCGACGCGCGACCCATCCCATCACGACCACATCGCGGCCGGCATCTTTTGCGCGCAACTCACCGCAGTAGTTTGTTCTCTTCAAATTGCCCAGAAAATCCAGCAAGACTGTTAACTCCTCAGAAAAAGCTTGATTACTCAGGTCCGTCGTACACGGCCGGCTTGGCGTCTCGCAGATACTCCAGCAGCTCGCTCTCGGTATATTTTTTCTGTGATCCGTCGGCCAAGGTCTTTAAGGTCCACTCACCGGAGGTTACTTCGTCTTCGCCTAATATAAGAGCGTAACGGGAACCCAGCTTATCGGCCTGACCTAGCGCCTTGCCGAATTTTTGCTCTGTCGCGGGCAGTTCCACGCGATACCCCGCAGTGCGCAGGTCCTTCGCTGCGCGAATCGCCGTCGCAAACGCCTTGTCGCCCATCCATGCTATATAGATGTCACGACTCGGCGGTGCGGGCACCTTGCCACTTTCCTGCAGCGATAAAATCAAGCGATCTTCGCCGATTGCGAATCCAATTCCCTTGGTGGGAGGACCGCCGAGTAACTCCACTAGACCGTCGTAGCGCCCGCCGCCGCACACTGCGTTTTGTGAACCCAGGCCTTGCGCGGTGATCTCAAAAGTCGTGCGCATGTAATAGTCCAGCCCACGGACGAGCCGCCAGTTTTCGCGATAGATCACGCCGCGCAATTCCAGTTGCCGCTTCACTTCCGCGAAGTGCTCCGCGCAGTCGGGGCAAAGATGCGCAGCCATGCGCGGCAATGTCGCGATAATCTCCTGCTCGCTCTCGAGTTTCGAATCCAGTACGCGAAGTGGATTTGTCTCGATGCGCCGTTGGCTGTCCGATCCGAGCTTGTCTTTCACTTTTATGAGTGCGGCCCGCAGGACTTCTACATATTTTGGACGGCACTCGCGGCAGCCTATGGAGTTGATGTCGAGTTCCAGGCCTTGCAATTCCAGCCGATCAAAAAAGGTCATGACCATTTCAATCACTTGGGCGTCGATACCGGGAGCATCGTTGCCGCCCAGGACTTCGGCGCCAATCTGGTAAAACTGGCGATATCGCCCCTTCTGCGGACGCTCCCGCCGAAACATCGGACCCATGTAATACAACTTTACAGGCTGCGGAAGCTGCTGCATGTTGTGTTCAATGTAGGCGCGGCAAACGCTGGCCGTCGCCTCGGGTCGCAGCGAAATTGATTCGCCTTTCTTCAGCTCGTTGAATTCTATTTCGTCCTTGGGATTGACGAAACTACCACTAGGGGTAAACGTCTCTGCCGGCTTTGTAAATATTTCGTCTGTCAATTCCCTCGTCGTTGGACGAAGCGGGAAGGTGTACATTTCTTTCGACACCACGTCGGTATCGAGGCCTATCGAGCGCGCGAACAATTCGGTGGGTTCAAAAATTGGCAGGCGAATTTCGCTGAAACCGAACGTGCCGAAAACGACGTGCGCCGTTTCCTCGACATGATTCCAAAGGGGAGTCTCGGCCGGCAGCAAATCCCGCACGCCCTTAATGGCTTGAAACTTACGAGGCTTGGCCGTGGGCTTGGATTGCTGTCCGGCTGCGGAACTGTCACTCACTCGCGGATTCCTCACGATAAATATTTTTGTATTCCACGTAGCGCTTGGCGTAATCGGCAATCGAAGTGCGATCCGCTTCCGTGAGCGGCCGCTTCACCTTTGCCGGGGCGCCCATTACCAGGTTGCCGGGCGGAATCACAGTGCGCTCGGTGACCAGCGTGCCCGCGGCAATGATGCTGCCCGCTCCAATTCTCGCGCCGTTCAGAATGATGGCACCCATTCCGATCAGGCATAGCGATTCAATGGTACAGCCATGTAGCGTTACGGAATGGCCCACGGTGACGTCGTCGCCCAGCACCAGCGGCCACTCATCGCGCATGACATGCAACACACAACCGTCCTGCACATTGGTGCGTGCGCCAATGCGAATGCAATGCACGTCGCCGCGAATAATGGTGCCCGGCCACACGCTCGAATCTTCGCCAATGGTTACGTCGCCGATAATTACCGCGGCGGGATCGATCCACGCGCTGGCAGCAATTTGCGGCTTCTTCCCGCGAAAACCTCGAATGTCCGGAACTCTGGCCAATATTCCCCGTGGTTAGCAGCCTAAGACGCGAGGGCCGCTTTATCTTGACTTCTATCTTAATGGGGATTGTGTTTCGCGCAAACAAATCGAGTCTGTGAATGGCTGTGGTTAATCGTTTGGCCGCGTAACGAGCATTAGGCCGGTGATCTAGTCGATTTGTACCGATGGGCTCGACGCGGTAGCGCCAACTTCGGCAAGCCGCGCGGTCACCGCGCGCGCCAGACCAAAAAGGCTTTTTGCCCCCGCGCCAGTTTCGCCCTGCGCGGCCACCGGCTTGCCGGTATCACCGCCCACACGAATGCGCGGATCGATTTCAATCTCGCCCAGTAGTGGCACACCATATTCCCTCGCGGTCGTGGCGCCGTCGCCATGACCAAAAATGTCCACCGCTTTGCCGCAGTGCGGACAAGAAAAGGTGCTCATGTTTTCGACTACGCCCAACACTTCCACGTTTACCTGGCGAAACATTTCAATGGCTTTGCGCACGTCTGCCAATGCTACGGTGGAAGGCGTGGTAACAATTACGGCCCCAGTCACAGCCACGGTCTGGATCAGCGTCAGTTGCACATCGCCCGTGCCGGGCGGCAGATCGATCAACAAATAATCCAATTCGCCCCAATCGACGCTGCGCAAGAATTGCGTGATGACGCTGTGCAGCATGGGCCCGCGCCAGATCATGGGCTTATCCCCGGGATTCAAGAGGCCCATGGAGATCATCTTGATGCCTTGGGCCATCACCGGGATGATGCGCTTGTCCTGCGTGGCTTGCGGTTCAGTGTGGGTGCCCAGCATGATCGGCACGTTTGGACCGTACACATCGGCGTCCATCAATCCGACTTTGTGGCCGAGCTTGGCAAGGGCCAAAGCAAGATTTACCGCGACGGTGGTTTTCCCCACACCACCTTTCCCGCTGGCAATCGCTACGAGATTTTTCACGCCGGGAATTGGCTGACGTACGGGTTGCTGCATGGGACCTGTTCCTGGCGGCATTTTATTCGATCCTTTGGATTTGCTCTCGCGCTGTTACGAAACTACTGCAGTTCAGGGTAATTCACGTCACGGTAATTTAATAAGCCGTAGGGTCGCGATCAGACATTCGCGCCGTGACACTTCTTGTATTTCTTGCCCGATCCGCAGGGACACGGATCGTTACGCCCCACTTTGGCGGCGGCCCGAACGGGCTTTGGTGCTTCGGCTTGCGCCGGGCCGGTTTGATATTGCAGCTCGCGCTGCTGTCTGGCCTGCTTGCGCTCGATTTCGCGCGCTACAGAGGGCAAATGCTGCGGCGCTGAATTTTGGGAGCCCGACTCTCCCAAAGAGGCTCGCGCTGCGGCGCTGGCCATGGCGTTCCGCGCATCGGGCCTCGGGGGCCGCGGCGGTTCGGGACGCTGCTCCAGTTGCTGCGGCTCTCCTTGCTGCACCTGGATGTGGAATAGATACCGCACCGTTTCATTGTCGATGCGCGCCATCATGTCTTCGAAGAGAGTGAACGCTTCCTTTTTGAACTCGACCAACGGATCTTTTTGGCCGTATCCGCGCAGCCCGATGCCCTCTTTCAAATGATCAAGCGAAAGCAGGTGATCTTTCCATTGCGAGTCCACTACATCCAGAATGATGCGGCGTTCCAACCAGCGCATGAGGTCCGCGCCGAATTGCGTTTCCTTTTCCGCGTAACGCGTGCTTACCGCTTCAGCAGCGGCATCGGAGAGCGCGTCGTGGGTCAGTGCGCCGGGATCGGCGCCCGCTGCTTTGGCGTCGATGCCAAACTGAGCATTCATTTCCGCCAAAAACTGCGTGGTATTCCATTGATCGGGATGCTGTTCACGCGGGCAAAACGTGTTTACCAGCTCGCGAGCTACATCTTCGGCGATACCCAGAACATAATCGCGCTGATCTTTGCCTTCGAGTGCTGAGCGGCGAATACCATAAATGGTTTCACGCTGCTTGTTCATCACATCGTCGTATTCGAGCAAATGTTTACGGGCATCAAAGTTTTGCGCTTCCACGGATTTCTGGGCGTTTTCAATGCGTCGCGAGATTAGGCCAGATTCGATGGGTACGCCTTCTGTCATACCCAGGCGGAACATTAGCGCCTTGACGCGTTCGCCCCCAAAAATGCGCATCAAGTCGTCTTCCAGCGAAAGGAAAAAGCGCGACGATCCGGGGTCGCCCTGTCGTCCCGCACGGCCACGCAGTTGATTGTCGATGCGGCGGGCCTCGTGGCGTTCAGTGCCAAGAATGTGCAAGCCGCCAAGCGCTACAACTTCATCGTGTTCCGCTTTGCACTGCTCCGCGAACTGATTGTAAACAGGCTTCCACTGGTCGGCAGGAACCTGGAAAATTTTGCCTTCGTTTTGGAACAGCACCATGGGCGCTGCCGGCGCAGCGCCGTTGCCGGCTCCGTCGACTGCGGCAATCACCGCGGGAGCCGCGGCGTACGGCATAGCCATTTTATTTTTCAGGAAATAATCGCGCGTCATCTGCTCGGGATTTCCACCGAGCAGAATGTCCGTGCCACGACCGGCCATGTTGGTGGCCACGGTTACCGCGCCTTTGCGTCCGGCCTGCGCCACGATGCGAGATTCGCGCTCGTGTTGCTTGGCGTTCAGAACCTCATGGGGAATTTTTGCCACTTTCAACAGCGACGAAATCGTTTCGGACTTTTCGATGGAAATTGTGCCTACGAGTACCGGCTGCCCGCGTTCGTGATAATGGCGAATGCCATTAGCGAAGGAATCGTCTTCCTGCATGATGCCGTTTACCACGGCGGTGAATTTTTCCTTTTCCGTGCGGTAAACGATGTCGGGATGCTCTCTGCGAATCAAGTTGCGGTTGGTGGGAATCACCACGACGTCGAGGTTGTAAATCTTGCTGAACTCCGCAGCCTCCGTTTCCGCCGTACCGGTCATACCAGCGAGCTTCTTGTACATGCGGAAATAATTCTGAAAGGTGATGGTGGCGAGGGTCTGATTTTCGCGCTCGATCTTCACGCCTTCTTTGGCTTCCACGGCTTGGTGCAAGCCGTCTGACCAGCGGCGCCCGGGCATCTGACGTCCGGTAAATTCGTCGACGATGATGACTTCGCCGTTTTTGATGACGTAGTCCACGTCATTTTTGTACAGCGTGTGCGCGCGCAGCGCTTGATAGACATGATGAATCGATTCCATGTGCGCGGGATCGTACAAATTGCCGAGACCGAGCAGCCGTTCCGTTTTGCTGACGCCTTCTTCCGTGAGCGTGGCGGTGCGATGTTTTTCATCGATGGTGTAATCGATGTCCTGGATCAACTTTGGAATAATTTTGTCAATCTTGGCGTACTTGTCCGTGGACTCTTCAGAAGGCCCAGAAATAATCAAGGGCGTACGCGCTTCGTCGATAAGGATGGAGTCCACTTCATCGACGATGGCGAAGTGATGA
>Ga0210384_10006678_pt1 | contig 12259 bp, 13 predicted proteins | sample IncBWH2MmetaG_FD_160574 | JGI IMG/M metagenome (GOLD analysis project Ga0210384, IMG submission 160574) | Forest soil microbial communities from Barre Woods Harvard Forest LTER site, Petersham, Massachusetts, United States - Inc-BW-H-2-M | ecosystem: Environmental > Terrestrial > Soil >... | reverse complement strand
TCTCGGATTCATGCACTTCTTTAATTTGTTTATCTTCTCCCGCATTCGCAAACGCTCCCGCGCCAGCGCGAACTTGAATGTGGCGAACCCGAGTGTCTCGAACGTTAACGTTGCTCTCGGGCAAGCGGTTCCGCAGGTATAACAGCCATGAACAAATCCCCCATCGCGACAGGTAAAGTCATCGCTGGCAATGTTACGACGGGTACGAAGTCCGAAGAAACTCGTACCCGCATTCTCGAAGCAGCGTTGGCTCTGTTTCGCAAACGCAGCTTCGCAACAACCACCATGCGCGACATCGCCAAGGAAGCGGAAGTGGCGCTCGGCGCGGCCTACTACTACTTCGAATCCAAAGACGCGTTGGTGACGGCTTTTTACGAACGCGCGCATCGGGAGCTTACACCTCTAGCGGAACAAGCGCTCGCCAGGGCCAAGGATCTGGAGGGACGTTTGCGGGCCGTCCTGACTGTAAAATTCAAGTACTTTGCGCCGAATCGCAGCTTGATGGCGGCTCTTTCCGCGCACATCGACCCGCAAAACCCTCTCTCGCCGTTTAGCCCGGACATGAAGACCATTCGCGACCAGGACATTGCCCTGTTTGCACGCACGCTGGAAGGATCGAAGGTTCGCGTGTCCGAAGATCTGAAACAGCATCTACCGCGACTGTTGTGGCTGTACCAGATGGGTCTGCTGCTTTTTTGGGTGTATGACCGTTCACCCAGGCAGAAGCGGACAACGCAGTTGTTCGACAAGAGCCTTTCCATAGTGGCGAACCTGATCAAGCTCTCCAGCTTCCCGCTGCTGCGGCCCGTGCGCAAGGTCGCGACGGATTTGCTGGAGACGATCTATGGCGATGAGCCGGCTTTGGGATTGAAGTCATGAGCCGCCCACTCCATGTCGTGCTGGCGGGCGGCAGCGGGCAGGTTGGAAGTCTGCTGGCACGGCGCTTTCACGGGCAGGGACATCGGGTCATAGTGCTGGCCCGGACGGTTGCATCTGTATCACCTGTGTCTTCTTTTCCCTGGCAGGTAGTTCACTGGGATGGCACAACATTTGGGGATTGGACTTCATATTTGGAACACGCGGATGTGGTCATCAATCTCGCTGGGCGCAGCGTGAATTGCAGGTACACGGAGGCCAACCGCAAAGCGATTAAAGACTCCCGAGTGCAGACGACCCGATTGCTCGGTCAGGCAATCGGCAAAGCGGTCCATCCGCCTCCATTATGGATGAATGCGAGCACGGCGACGATTTATCGTCATACGCTCGACCGCGCCATGGACGAGGACACGGGCGAACTTGGCGGCAGCGAGCCGGACGCACCCAGCGCCTGGCGCTTCAGTATCGATGTAGCCACAAGCTGGGAAGAAGCATTCTTCTCCGCGGTGACGCCGCGGACTCGCAAGGTCGCGCTGCGCAGTGCCGTGGTCATGAGTCCCGACCGGGGTGGCATCTTCGGCGAGTTGTTACGTCTGGTACGTCTTGGATTGGGAGGGACAGCAGGATCGGGGCGGCAGTTTGTTTCCTGGATTCACGAAGAAGACTTTCTGCGCAGCGTGGAGTACTTGATCGATCACCAGGAGATTCGTGGGCCTGTGAATCTGGCGTCTCCCAACCCGTTGCCCAATCAGGAATTTATGCAGGCCTTGCGGAAGGCTTGGGGAATACCAGTTGGTCTGCCCGCGTCCGAGTGGATGCTAAAGCTTGGCGCGGTTGTTCTTCGAACAGAAACGGAGCTCATCCTGAAGAGCCGGCGGGTTGTTCCGGATCGCTTGCTGCAGTCTGGTTTTCGGTTCGAGTTTCCCGATTGGCCGGTGGCTGCCGAAGATTTAGTGAGTCGCTGGCGAGTGAAAAACCCAGCGGCTAAAGCCGCCGTAGTGACGGTCTTGGAACGGCACAGCTGAAGCCGTACCCTTTAAGACTCGCTCAAGATGACAATACTTTGAAAGAACTCGCCTACGTAATGTGCAGTCTCCACAAAAAATAGCTCCCCGCCTCGCGCAGGACGGCTTCCGTGCGCTGCATTCTTGTGTGCGGGAGCGAGTTGGGCCTGGGCGCGGTGTAGACCGTGATGCCATCGGCTTCCAGCATGCGCTTGATCCGGAACACGTGGTAGGCATCGCTGACGGCGATGCAATCCTTCAATTTGTTCTTATGCAAGATGTGGGCTACTCGTTGTGCGGACTGGGCAGTATCGGTGCCCTGAGTTTCAGCGATCAGATGGCTCTCTGGGATCCCGCGGCGCACCAGATACTCCGCGCCCACGCCGCCCTCGCTGAAGCTGGGGTCGCCACCCGAACCGCCGGTGGTAATAACCCAGGGTGCCAGGCGGTGTTTATAGAGGTCAAAAGCGTGGTCGAGGCGGGCGCGGTAGACGGGAGAGGGGCGTCCATAGTACTCGGCGGCGCCGAAGACGACGATGGCCGAGGCCGGTTGCAATTCCTCGACCGAAGCCTGATGAACAATACGCCAGCAGGTCCACCCGGCTTCAACAGCCGCGAGCAGAACTAGAGCAAGAACGAGACGTAAAAATAATCGCCAACGCATTACCGGTTGAGCACTTGCTGGATTTCTTCCGAGGCAATCGCGCCCTCGCGCATTATTTTCCAGCCCGCAGGATCACTCAAATCGACGATGGTGGAAGCCACATCGCGGGGCGAGGGACCGCCATCCACGATGATGCCGATGCGGCCGTCGAGCTGTTGCCGCACCTGCTCCGCGCTGGTGCACTCGGAGGCTCCGCTCAGGTTCGCCGAGGTAGCGGTGATGGGAATGCCCGCTGCGCGGATGACCGCCAGAGGAATCTTGGCGGAAGGGATGCGCAAAGCTACGTTCCCGGTATTCGCGGTAACTTTGAGTGGCAGGCGCGAAGCGGCTTTCACGATCATGGTCAACGGTCCGGGCCAGAACTTGCGGGCCAGATTATGAAAGCTGTCGGGCAGGAAGGCCAGCTCTTCTGCTTGATCCACACTTTCAATCAGCAACGATAGCGGCTTGTGGCGGAAACGCGATTTGATTTCGTACACGCGTTCGACGGCGCGCAGATTCAGCGGGTCGGCGGCAAGTCCGTAGAAGGTGTCCGTGGGCATGCCCAGGACTTCTCCGGCATTGATCTGGTCGGCAGCGTACTTGATGAGCTGCTCTTCCGGAGTCTCGCAATTGATTTTTACGATTTCGGCGCGCACCTAAGCCTCTTGGGTAAAAAGTTCAAAAGAAGACGGAGTCCAATGAAACTAAGACACTTACCATAACACGCCGGAGGGCGGAGATTGCAGTGTTCCTGCACACGAGGGCGTATTATTCTTGAGCTACCTCTCTCGAGCACCCATGCCATCCACTTCCAGGTCTTCTTCCGGCACTTCGGGTTCCCACACTTCGGGTTCCAGCGCTTCCGGCTCCCGCGGCCGCCTCCGTCCGATTACGGGACGGCATAACCCTCTACTCAAGGATTTGCGCGGCGTCTATGCCCACGGGAACCTGACCCGCGCTGGCATAACAGATGACGGGTGCTACGCGATCGAGGGCGTCCGCATGATGGAGGAAGCGATTCGCAGCGGGGTGCGCTTTCGCGCCGTATTCTTCAGCGACGCCGACAACACCGCGATGGAACGAGTCACGCAACGGCTGCTGCAGCAGATAGGTCACAAAGTGGAGACGTACCTGGTGCCGGCTAAGCTCTTCCAGGAAGTTGTGGCAAGCGAGTCGCCGCAGGGGGTCGCTGCGCTGGTACACCGTAAGCAGTCGTCGCTTGAAGATGCCTTGCGGGGAGCGCAGCCGGCGCTCGTGGTTGTGGCGGCCGGATTGCAAGATCCGGGGAATCTGGGGACGATTCTGCGGTCGGCGGAGGCTTTTGGCGCTGGGGGAGTAGTGCTGGGCGAGGGTACGGTGAGTGTCTATAACCCAAAGACTGTGCGGGCCACGGCTGGGTCGATTTTCCGGATGCCGGTGGTGGCGGCCAAGCTTTCCGACTTGATTCCGCAATTGCGCGAGCGGAGTGTCAAACTATTTGCCACATCTTCCCACAAAGGCACCCCGCTTGCTGAGGCTCCGTTGGGCGAAGCTGCTGCGTTCTTTGTCGGGAACGAAGGCGCAGGGTTGGCGCGTGATGTGATGTCGAAAATGGACGACGTTCTCGCTATCCCGCAGGTGCGTCCTGTAGAGTCGCTCAACGCGGGAGTGGCCGCCAGCATTATCCTGTATGAGGCGTCGCGGCAGAGAAGCGTGCCCAAACAGTGAATCTGTTCCAGCCAATTCCGTCGCCAGACACGCAAAAAGACGCGCAGCAGGATTCGCGGCGGCCTCTTGCCGACCGCATGCGTCCGCGGACGCTTGACGAGTTCGTGGGCCAGGAAGATCTGGTCGGCCCTGGAAAACCATTGCGCCTGCAAATGGAGCGCGACGACGCTGGCTCCATGCTGTTTTGGGGACCGCCGGGTACTGGCAAAACAACGCTCGCGAAGATCATTGCGGGCATGAGCCGAGCCGAGTTCATTGAACTTTCCGCCGTACTTTCCGGCATCAAGGAAATCAAGCAGGTCATGGCGGAAGCCGAGCGCGCCCGCCAATACGGCACACGAACGATCCTGTTTATCGATGAAATTCACCGTTTCAACCGGGCGCAGCAGGATGCGTTTCTCCCGCATGTGGAGAAAGGCAATATTCGCCTGATTGGCGCAACCACGGAAAACCCGTCATTCGAGATCAACGCAGCGCTGCTCTCGCGCTGCCGCGTCTACGTGCTCAAAGCGCTCACGGAAGATCAGATTGCGCAGCTTCTCCGCCGCGCGCTCACGGACAAGGAACGCGGGCTGGGCAGCATGAACGTGACTGCGACGGATGACGTTCTGCGCAAGATTGCTGTCTACACCAACGGCGATGCGCGCGCCGCCTGCAACGTGCTCGAGGTTGCGGCGGCGCTGGCGCAAGAGACTGCTGGCGGAGGGAAGCCTGCTGTGATCACGGAGGACATTGCGCAAGACGCGCTGCAAAAGCGCACGCTCCTCTATGACAAATCCGGCGAGGAACACTACAACCTGATCTCTGCGCTGCACAAGTCGGTGCGCAATTCCGATCCTGATGCTGCCCTCTACTGGCTCGGGCGCATGCTGGAAGCGGGAGAAGACCCGCTCTACGTGGCCCGCCGCGTGGTGCGCATGGCAGTGGAAGATATCGGCCTCGCCGACCCGCAGGCGCTGGCACTGTGCATGGCCGCACGCGACGCGGTCGACTTCATCGGTCTGCCTGAGGGCAATCTGGCGTTGGCGCAAGCCGTGGTTTATCTGTCGATTGCGCCCAAGTCGAATGCGCTCTACACGGCTTACGCGAGCGTGACGCAAGACGTGGAACAAACCGCCGCCGACCCGGTCCCGTTACATTTACGGAACGCGCCGACAGGATTGATGAAGGGCCTCGGCTACGGGCAAGGCTATCAGTATGCCCACGACGTCGCAGGCAAAGTTGCGAACATGGAGTGCCTGCCTGAGAGTCTCCATGGGAAGACGTACTACCAGCCGACCAATGAGGGAATCGAGAAGCGGATTCGTGAGCGGCTGGAAGAGATCAAGAAGCGGCGAGCGGACGCGGGGCAGGGGAAGACTTAGATCAGCACCGTTTCTGGAATAAGCTCACAAATGGCTCACGCCCGGTCTTACATTGTTACTGCAGTCACCTCGATGCGGTCGAGCGAATTGCTCGCGTCACATCGTATGGCCTATTCTTTGCCATATGACGGCGATTAGGCTTTCGGTGTTTGTTTTGTTTGTAACGCTCGCGCTTGCGCAACAATCTTCGGTTGCCAGTTCTGCAGAACCACATCAAGGTCCTGCCGAACCAAGCCTACCTGTTGTTTATTACAAAGCATGTCCCTTCGAGGGCTGCACGTTTCGGAAGTGGACAGTCAGGCGAACGTCAACCATGTACTCCAGCTGGCGCGGCAATCGCACTAAGTTAGTCATGCTCAAGGCGGGAGAAGGAGTAACTGGTCTGACGGGTGTCTACATTATCCGCAAGCCAGACAGATACTTGGTCAAACAAACCAGCACTGCATTCTCCCTGAAGACTGGCGACGTCATTCTTCAGTACGCGGAGTGGGGGGAGGGTGCTGCCGACCTCTGGGCGAATGGCCATTGGTACAAAAACTTTGGCTCTGGAGTAACCGACGATGACAATCGCCTCGTCCTTGACGAGAATAGTTTCAAGCTCGTTGCGCACGGGATTAAGGAATGGTGGGTTCAGGTGAAGAGAGTCGACGGCCAAACAGGCTGGGTACTTGTCGAAGACAACTTCGACGGCATGGATTCGCTTGGCTAAACCCAAGGCCGAGAACTGCTCCGTTTCGCCGAAGTCCAAAAACTACACGCAGAATGCACGCATGCCGTCAGCTCTTGACGACAAATCGCCCTCCACCGCCAACTGCATAAATTCTAGTCTTTGCTGGTCGTAGACAGTTTCTGCTTAAACGCCCGCAACGCCGATTTGCGTACGGTGTCGGAAACTTCCTTGTTGCCGGAGAGGTTCTTTAAGTCCTGGAGCATCAGATTCTTGACCAAGCCGAGGGAGAGATCGATCGGGGTGCGCGGATTGCAGGTTAAATTCCGGATGATGACGTAGTTCTTCATGAAGCGGCGGTGCATCGTAATGCCGCGAAGGGTCGCTTCGAGCACATTCTTTTGTGCGGCGAATTTTTCGACTTCACCGTCGGAAATTTTCGGAGACTGGAGCACTGCCAGGGCAACAAGCTTGGTGCCGTCGCGCACGAGGATGGCACGCTCCTCCTTTGTGCCACGCACCGCAAGTTGCACGCGGCCTTTAACGTCCAGCTTGGCAATTTTCTGCAGAACGCTCACGCGCTCGGCTTCGGCTGGTTTCGGCTTGGGCTTGGGCTTGATTTTGGCGGGCGCGGCGGCAGAGGCGGATGTGCCTGCTGCGGCGGACGCAGCAGCGGCTACCGCAGCTGGTTGTGAGGGTTCCGTTTCATGGGAAGGCGCGGCTTCAGGGGCCTCCGCGTTCTCCGGTTCGCCAGCTTCGAGGCCGTAGGTTCCACCCAGCGGACGGAAGGGTGTGTTGGCTTCGGCGGCAAGCTCGGCGGCATGTTGGCGCTCAAAGGCCGTCAGGGCTTCGGTGGCTTCTTCCGATTCGTCTTCGAATTCAACCGCCAACTCCTCCGCGGAGAGCGTTGCTATGAGCGCTCCTTCCGCCAATTCGCTGGGTTCTGTGACCACAAACTCCGTAAGCGCGGGCTTTGTAACAGCATCCGCAGGGCTAGACGATATCCCCGACTCCGTCCCGCCCACTACGCGCAGTTCGGTTCCGCTCAACCATGTTCGGACCCGTTCCGCTTCTTCCACTGTAAGGTTCACATTCGACGAGAGCGGGTGCAGAATCTTGTGCGCCTGGCGTACCCGAGCGCTCGCCAACATGGCGCGAACCACATCGCGCGAGCCTTCCTCAGCCAGCACTACCAGGGCGTCTTCGTGGACCGCGGGATTCTCCAGCAAACCGGGCAACAATTTGGGGCGAATATTTTTCGGGGAAATGAAGTAGTCGAGAATCTCATGAGGCGTGTTGGGATCGCGCACCGCCGCCTGTGTGGCTTCGAGATCCCAGCCAGCGAGAGTCAACTTGGCCCTCTCGCCGAAAATCTTGTTATGGGTCAAATGAACAAGAACTTCCAGCGTTTCCACGGGCGGCATCGTGAGCGATCCATGTGCCGCAGCCTGCATCAGGTTGGCCGGCACCGCGGAAGCCTTAATCATGTCCAACATGCTCGGCATAAGAAGCTTCTCAGGCCAGCGGCCTCAGAGCCGCTGGGCTATCCTGCGTTGACAATTCGTTCCAATTCAACAACGTTGCGTTCCAGCTCGTCGATCAGGCGGTTGCTCGGACCCTGGCGGTAAATGTCCACCAGCGCCCGGTAGTACCAGAGCGTGCCGTCCCGCCGGCCGTTAAAGCGCTCCCAGACGGCTTCGCCTAGTTGGCGGTAGTCCGCCAGGATGGAGCGGACGTTGTGCAATTTATCCGCCACCGACACTAGACGAACATCTTCTCCGCCCTGCTGCAAGTGCCGGAGGTAATCCTCTTTTCGTGCGCGCCAAGGGGGCTTGGGCTCCTGGTCGGTATCGGTGCAGCCGTCTACAATGTGGGCCACGCGGTCGCCAAAGCGCTGCCGTACCTCGGCCAGCACGGGCGCCCCGCCGCAGTCTTCTACTACGTCGTGCAAGAGCGCCGCAATGGCCTGATCCTCGTCGCCACCAGCCTCCAGCACCAAGGACGTAACCCCTAGCAAATGCGCCACATAGGGGACAGAACTCTGTTTGCGCGACTGGCCGCTGTGCTTTTGCGTGGCGAAGACGAGCGCTTCCTCAAAGCGGGGACCCAGCTTGGGGGCGGAGTGGTCGAGCTTGGATTGTTCAGTCAAATACTTCCCTCTCTCAAACTTGTCATCCTGAGCGTAGCGAAGGACCTGCTTTGAGCTTGCCGAAGGACCACTACGCACTTGACTGCACTTCATGCTCGCAAACTATGTTTCTTTGCTGCTTCCCAGGTGAAAGCTTGCGAGTATCTTGCCACTATCCGCATCCCAGGGGGCCTTCGCTCCGCTCAGGATGACAATTTTGAGAGGGTTTGCTGAATCAGCACCCCCTAAGCGTTCTTCTCATTCCTCCGGGCCAGCAGATATCCACGAATCAGCGGTTGTAAGTCGCCGTCCAGCACGCGATCTACATCGCCAATTTCCACCTTCGTGCGGTGGTCTTTTACGATCCGGTAGGGCTGTAGAACGTACGACCGTATCTGCGAGCCGAAGTCGCTGTCGAGCTTGGAGTCCTCCTGCTTCTTGGTGATTTCCTTTTTCTTCTCCAGCTCGAGTTCGTAGAGCTTCGACCGCAACATGCTCATGGCGCGGTCTTTGTTTTTGTGCTGTGAACGTTCATTTTGGCAGGCAGCCACTAGGCCTGTGGCCAGATGCGTGATACGAACCGCCGAGTCCGTGGTGTTGACGTGTTGCCCTCCCTTACCACTGGAGCGATAGGTATCGATGCGGAGGTCCTCGGGCTTAATGATGATTTCGATACTGTCGTCGATTTCCGGCGAGACAAAAACGCTCGCGAACGATGTGTGGCGGCGCTTAGCTTGGTCGAATGGCGAAATGCGCACCAGCCGGTGCACGCCAATCTCTCCGCTGAGCAGGCCGTAAGCGTAATCCCCGGTCACCGTAAACGTCGCCGACTTGATGCCCGCTTCCTCGCCGGGTTGGTGGTCGTTCAGTACAGTCTGAAAGCCCTGGCGCTCCGCCCAGCGCAGATACATGCGCAGCAACATCTCGGCCCAATCTTGTGATTCTGTGCCGCCAGCGCCAGGGTGGATGGTGACGATGGCGTTGCGAGGATCGTTCTCGCCGGAGAGCAGCGTGCTGGTCTCTACCCGCTCAAGGTATTGGCGGAGCGCGTCGATTTCGCGGCGCAGGTCGGCACTGACGTCTTCGCCTTCCCTGCCCAGCTCGAAGTAAGCGGTTACATCGCCGGTACGGCGACCCAAATCGTCATCGGTCGCAAGGATGCCTTCGAGCCGCTTCTTCTCTCGCATCACCTGTTGGGATTTTGCCGGATTCGACCACAGATTAGGCTCGGCGGCTTGTTTCTCGACTTCGGCTAACTGTTGGCGGGTACGAGCGGGGTCAAAGATACTCCCGCAGATCGCGAACCTTGTCCTTGAGGGGGGTGTATTCGCGCTCGAGTTCTTCAATCATTGCTTTGTCAATCATGATGGTTCTTGGGGTCGCGGATCAGAACAGCGGCAGCCAGCGCGACTAGTGAAATTATCGCACAAGCGTAGGCGAACCAGCTGCCGTGTTGGGTGTAGAAAGTAGTGTCCTCCAGCAAGGCGTAGGGCGCTTCGAGGCGCGCGCGCGTCTTGCGGGGAATCGACGCCACGACGCGGCCGAGCGGATCGATCGCCGCCGTCAACCCCGTGTTGGTATCGCGCAACAGCCAGCGGTGATTTTCGATAGCCCGCATGCGAGCCTGCTGCAGATGCTGCGCCCACGCTCCACTGTCGCCGTACCAGCCGTCGTTGGAAATGTTGACGAACACTTGCGCGCCGTTCGCGGCGAACTGGCGGACATCGTCGGGAAACACCGACTCGTAGCAGATGAAGACGCCGATGCGTGAGTTTCCAGCCCGCAGCGGCTCCCGCGAAACACCATGGTCGAAGGTTCCGATCTCCTTCGTCAGCGCCTCCGCAAAGGAAAATAGTTTCCTAAATGGAACATACTCGCCAAAGGCAACCAGGCGCACTTTGTCGTAACGCGCCACCATCTCTCCGCCTGGATTCACCAGCGCCGCGGAGTTGTATACGGCTTCGGGCTGTCCGGAGGAATGCGTGGACGCTCCCGGCGCGGGGTCCATTGACGCACCCATAGGAGCGTTAAGCTGTGGTCCCACGCCAACGCTCCCCACTACCATCCAAGCCTGCGATTGCCGTGCCACGTTGCTCAGAGCCTCGCGGAATAGAGGGTCGCGGGTGAGAAAGGGTGCGGGCGTTTCCGGCCAGACAATCAAGTCAGGCCTCGTTCCGGAAGAGGGAGCTGCAAGGCTGAGATCGCCGAATTCGCGCACGGACTGCTGGAAATAGTCGATGGTCCACGGCGTTGTTTCCATAACAGAAACATTCTCCTGCACCAGCACCGCCCGATGATCGGCGGGAGAAGGATCCTGCGGTAGCCAGCGACCAGCCTGCAGGAGTGCTGCGATCGCCAGAGTAATTGTCAGCATCCGGGTTCGCCGATCTCGCGGCAACAGCAGAGCCGTCGCCAGGGCCGCATTTACCAGAACGATCTCGAAAGAGATGCCGTAGACGCCCGTAATTGTCGAAATCCGCGCAAGAGGAATGTTGTCCACCTGTACCGTACCCAGCAAGTTCCAGGAAAAGTCGATGAGGTGGGTACGCGTTAGTTCCACGGCCACCCAAAACACAGGTGTGAGGGCAAGTGCATACTGCCGCATGGAATCCCGCGAGGCGAGCGCGGCAAAGCACGCTCCAAATATGGCGTGACCAAGTCCCGCCGTCATGCAGAACAGCAACAGCAGAAACGCCGACATGGCAATGTTCAGCCCACCATACTGCCGCATAGTGGCGTACACCCAGTAGCACGTACCGCCGTACCAGACAATCCCACATGCATACCCGAGCAGGAAGCCTTGCCAGGGACGCGCTGGAAGCAGCCGCGTTCCTGCCGTATCGAGTTGCAGCGCTTCCGGAGCGCGTGTGCGCGACAATGCCACAAGGAGAGGAACCAGGGCGATCCAGCAGAGAACATAAAGCCTGGGCAGAGGGAAAATCAGCACTTGCAGGAAAGCTGACAGCAGGCTGAGGAGCCAGGCACGATGGTGGATTCCGCGCACGCGCCTCAGCATAGCAGATGCCCTGCCAGAGGCAGGCGGTGTCTGGGTTAAGGATGTTGAAGTCCGGCTTACCTTGATTCGCTCAATTCGACTGCGTCTTTCTCAAATAGCACGCGAAACATTTTGTAAGCACACAGAGGAATCACGATCACGCAGCCTGCTACACCCAGGCCGAATATCCAAGTCAGACTGGGGATAATGATCTTGCTGACCATAAAGTCGAACATGCGCACGCTCCCAAAGGGAAACGCGAGAAGTATCTCATATGCGGCGTAGATGGATAGAAAAATCACTCCAATACCAAACACTTTCACTTCTTTGGGTGCTTTCGATTTGCCTGATTGTGCCGGCAAGCGTGCCTGATGTACCAGGCATAAATAATTCTGATAGTAGGTATAGACGCAATGCGTGGCGGTATTGCTGTGCAGGAATGTCAGCATCAGGTAAGATTAAGTACTTATGGATATGCTGGTTATCGGTATTCGTGTTCTTGAGACCATGTTTTTCCTGGGCGTTGTGGGATCGATTGTGGTCCTGGTGCTGACCACGATTGCGGACATTGAAACTCTCACGGAATCCGACGACCCGGCCCATACGTAGGCACGACCCATAGATGGCATCCTTCGTTCCCTCAGTCCCCAATGTTTCTGACCGCGTCCGCATCGTAGTTGCGACGTCGGTGATGCTTACGTTCATCTCCTATTGGCGGGCGGCGGCGATCGTGCTCAACGACCTCGCCTCGTCCGCGTTCTATGCCTGCGGAATTTCCGAACAGGCCGTAGGCAAATCCGCTCCCTGGTTCATCGTCGCGGTAATGTTTTTTTCCTTTGCCGTGCGTGCGGTCTACGTGGAGAGTTGCTCCA
>Ga0210384_10006674_pt1 | contig 12261 bp, 12 predicted proteins | sample IncBWH2MmetaG_FD_160574 | JGI IMG/M metagenome (GOLD analysis project Ga0210384, IMG submission 160574) | Forest soil microbial communities from Barre Woods Harvard Forest LTER site, Petersham, Massachusetts, United States - Inc-BW-H-2-M | ecosystem: Environmental > Terrestrial > Soil >... | reverse complement strand
GCTCACCCCGGAGGGCGAGCAGGAGCTGATGCGGCGGCAGTGCCTCAAGCGCAAGCTGGTGCCGGAGGACATCGCCCGCGTGGTCTGCTTCCTGGCCGCCGACGACAGCGACGCGTGCACCAACCAGAGCTACGTGGTCGACGGCGGCTGGGTGTAGCCGCGGGCCCCGACTACTCGGGTGGGCGCGCGGCCCGGTCCGGGGTCAGGCTCGCGGTGGTGCGCATCACCCGCTCGTAGTAGTCGAGATGGCGCAGGCCGGCGGCGGCGTCCCGGTCGAGCAGGACGGTCACCTGCGGGTGGAGCTGGAGCGCGGAGGCGGTGACCGACGCGGTCACCGGGCCCTCGACCGCCCGCGCCACCGCCTCGTGCTTCGCGGCGCCCGCGCCGAGCAGGAGGATCTCGCGCGCCTCCAGGATCGTGCCGATGCCCATGGTGATGGCGCACTCGGGGACCCGCTCGCCCGCACCGAAGAGACGCCGGTTGTCCTCCATGGTCGCCTGGGTGAGGGTCTTCACCCGGGTGCGCGAGGCGAGGCTCGAGGTTGGCTCGTTGAAGCCGATGTGGCCGTCGCGCCCGATGCCCAGCACCTGGAGGTCGATGCCCCCCGCGGCCGCGATCTGCCGCTCGTAGTCGGCGCAGTAGGCCTCGAACTCGGCCGCCACCGTCCCGTCGGGGACGTGGACCTGCGCGGGCGGCACGTTCACGTGATCGAAGAAGGCCTCCCGCATGAAGCGGTGGAAGCTGCGGGGATGCGACGGGGCCAGCCCCAGGTACTCGTCCAGGTTGAAGGTGGTCACCCGCGAGAGGTCGAGCGCGTCCTCACGGTGCAGGCGGATCAGCTCGCGGTACATCCCGAGCGGCGTGCTGCCGGAGGCGAGGCCCAGCGTGATGGCCGGCGTCTCGCGGATGCGGTGGGCCACCATGCGCGCGGCCTCGCGGTCGAGCGCGGCCGGGTCCGGGAGCAGGACTACGAGCATCGCAACCCGAGCGCGCGTCGGGGCATGCGGGCTATTCTAGCAAGGGGTAGAAAGGAGGAACCATGTTCGGCTCCGCTACCGTGGACATCGCCATCGGCCTCGTCTTCGTGTACCTGGTCCTGAGCCTGGTCGTCACCGCCGCGCAGGAAGTCCTCGAGACGATCATCAAGCTCCGCGGCGCGCATCTCGCGAAGGGGATCGCGAAGCTGCTCGGCGCGGCGCGGGCCCGCGAGTTCTTCGCGTCCGCTCCCGTCGCCGCGCTCTCCCCCGATCGCTGGTTCGGCGGCGGCACCCGGAAGCCCTCCTACATTCCCGCCCGCACCTTCGCGACCGTCGTGCTCGACATGATCGTGCCCGCGACCGCGGCCGGCCCCCGCACCCTCGCCGCGGTGCAGCGGGCGGTCGAGGCCACCGCGGACCCCGATCTCAAGCGATCGCTCACCACGCTGCTCGACGGCGCCCAGACCCTCGACGAGGTGCAGGCGCGGCTCCAGCGGTGGTTCGACGATCAGATGGATCGGGTGAGCGGCTGGTACCGGCGCAAGGCCCAGGTGATCACCCTCGGGCTGGGGCTGCTCGTCGCGGTCGGCATGAACGCGGACACCCTCGCCATCGTTCGCTCGCTGTCGAACGACTCGACGGTGCGGGCCTCGCTGGTGGCGCAGGCGCAGGAGGCGGCCAAGCAGCCGCTGCGGTCGGCGACCGCGGACGACATGAAGCGGGAGGCCGACGCCCGCGCCGCCGACACGAAGGCGAAGATCGAGGCGGCCCAGGGCCTCGGCCTGCCGGTGGGCTTCGGCTGGTGGAACGACGTCCCGCGGACCGTCTCCCCGCGCGCGGCGGCGCCGGGGTGGCTGCTCACCGCGCTCGCGATCTCGCTCGGAGCGCCCTTCTGGTTCGACATGCTGGGCAAGGTGGTCTCGATCCGAGCGGCCAACAAGCCCGACGAGAAGCGGAGCTAGCTAGACCGGCCGGTCGCCCTTCACGGTCACCCGGTGGCCGTGGCGCCGCTGGGGGAAATAGTCCCACATCGCGTGGTGCTGGGCGCAGCGGTTGTCCCAGAACGCCACCGAGTTGACCCGCCAGCGGAAGCGGCACTGGAACTCCGGCGTCTCGATGTGCTGGTAGAGGAAGCCGAGCACCGCCGCGCTCTCGCCGCGGGGGAGCTGCACGATCCGGGTGGTGAAGGTGCGGTTGACGAAGAGCGCCTTGCGCCCCGAGACCGGGTGGGTGCGGATCACCGGATGCTCCGCCTCCGGGAAGGTCTTGCCCTCGTCCTTCACCCCGTAGCGCCCGCGGTAGACGTGCTCGCCCCGGTGAACCGCGGTCATGCCGTCGAGCAGGCGCTTCATGGCCGGAGAGAGCGCCTCGTAGGCCGCGTACATGCTCGCGAACAGGGTGTCGCCGCCCACCGGTGGCAGCTCGTGCATGTAGAGGATGCTGCCCATCGGCGGCTCGGGATCGCAGGAGACGTCGGAGTGCCAGGCCTCGCCCGCCACGTGCTTGGAGTTCTCGTCGGCGTGCACGACGAGGATCTCGGGATGCCCCTCCACCAGGCCGGGCGCGGCGGGATGCACCGCGAGCTCGCCGAAGCGGCGGCCGAACGCCTTCTGCTGCTCCGGGGTGAGATGCTGGTCCCGGAAGAAGATCACCTGGTTGTCGATGAGCGCGTCGTGCACCTGCTTGAAGGTGGGCTCGTCGAGCGGGCCGGACAGGTCGACGCCGTGTACCTCCGCGCCGATGTGGGGCGTGAGCTTCTCGATGTGCATGGAAGCGCCTCCGTGGGCCCGATCCTGCGCCGCGCCGGCCGCGTCGTCAAGCGCCGGGGCGGGCATCGACAACCCGTCGCGATCGTAGTAGAGAGGGGCCGGGAGGACGGGACGACATGGCGGGCACGGTCGGATTCGTAGGGCTGGGGGCCATGGGCGGCCCGATGGCGCAGAACCTCCTCAAGCACGGCTTCTCCCTGGTGGTGCACGACGTCGACCCGACGAAGGCCGCCCTCTGGCGCGGGCGCGGCGCCGCGGTGGTCGGATCCGCCGCCGACGCGGCGGCGGGGGCCGACCGGACGATCTGCATGGTGGAGACCACCGCGCAGGCCGAGGAGGTCATCGCGGGCGAGCGGGGCGCCATGCACACCGCCCGTCCCGGCCACGTCGTGATCTGCATGAGCACCGTCGACCCGCTGGCGGTGCGCCGCCTCGGCGAGCGTCTTGCCGCGCGCGGCATCGCCATGCTCGACGCGCCGGTCAGCGGCGGCACCGAGCGCGCCCAATCGGGGGAGCTGTCCATCATCGTGGGCGGCGCCGCCGCGACGGTCGCGGCCTGCCAGGATCTCTTCCGGGCCATGGGGACGCGCATCTTCCACGTGGGCGATCTCGGGCAGGGGCTCGCGATGAAGCTCGTCAACAACATGCTGAACCAGGTGAACACGGTCGCGGTCGCGGAGGCGCTCGTGCTGGGCGTGAAGGCGGGGCTCGATCCGCGCGCGATCTACGACGTGGTGCGGGTCAGCACCGGCAACAGCTGGGCATTCGAGGCCCACGTGCCGCGCATCCTCGCGCGCGAGTTCGCGCCCGGCGGCACGATGGACATCGCGTTCAAGGACCAGGAGCTCGAGACCGCCTTCGCCAAGCAGCTCGGGGTGCCGGTGCTGCTCGCCAACGTGTCCCAGCAGGTCTACCAGATGGCGCGCGCGGCCGGGCTCAACAAGGAAGACGGCTCCGCGGTGATCAAGGTGCTCGAGCAGCTGGCCGGCGTCCGCGTCGGCGGGGAGGCCTAGCGCGATGGCGACCTACGTGCTGGTGCACGGCGCCTACCAGGGCGGCTGGATCTGGAAGCCGGTGGCGGAGCGGCTCCGCGCCGCCGGGCACGCGGCGTACGCGCCCACGCTCGACGGCTGCGCCGAGCGGCAGGACCAGGTCCGCCCCGGCATCACGGTGGACACCCACGCCCGCGAGGTGGCGCGGCTGCTCTTCTACGAGGACGTGCGGGACGTGGTGCTGGTGGGCACCAGCTCGGGCGGCATGGTCATCTGCCGGGTCGCGGAGCTGGCCGGCGAGCGCCTTGCGCGGCTCGTCTTCGTGGACGCGCTGGCCCTGATGCCGGGCGAGCGCGTCGCCGACATCGTGAGCCGCCCGGCCGGCGACGTCACCGCGGTGACCATCTCGCCCACTCGGGCGGACGCGGAGGGGCGTATGTTCGCCGACCTCGCGCCCGCCACCCGGGCCTGGGCGCTCGCGCGTTACACCCCGCACCCCATCGCCGCGCTCGAGGCGCCGATGGAGCTGACCACGTTCTGGGACCGGGCGTGGACCGCCTCGGTGGTCCGCTGCCGGCGGGCCCGCAACCCTCCCGAGGCCCACCAGCGTCGAACCGCGGAGCGGCTCGAGGCCTCCTACTCCGAGCTCGACACCGGGCACTATCCGATGCTGAGCGAGCCCGACGAGCTGGTGCGGCTGCTGGGCTGAGACCCCCCCGGCCGGTCTCCCCGGTTCTCCCCGGTCCCCAGCCGGGTCGGAGCCGGGACGCTCCGGCCCCCCCCGGCCGCTCCGGGGCGCACCGCGTCCCCCCGATGCCCACCGAACGATGGCGCCCGGCCCAGCTCGCGGTAGACTGTTCGCCATGTTGCTGGACCCGGTGCTGTGGCTCTTCGTCCTCTCGGTCGGCCTGGTGGTGGTCGGCGTGCTGGGCGTCGTGGTCGCCACCCGCCGGGCCCGCCGGGGCGAGCGGCTCGGCCTGCCCGGCATCGAGCCCGACCTGGGCTCGGACTTCGCGCGGATCCACGAGCTCAACACCGAGGTCAAGCGACTCGGCGACGAGTGCGATCGGCTGCTCGCCGAGCGGGACGAGCTCGAGGCGGTGCTCAATCGCCTCGCGGTCCTGCTCGAGCGGGCGGACCGCGCCGCCGCCGGCATTCCCGCCTCCCACGGCCGCTGACCCGCCGTTTCACAACGCGGCCCGGCCGGGGTCTCAGCCTACGAAGCACGAGACCACCAATCCGGGAGGGCCCGCATGAGCGACACGACGAGCGAGAAGGCCACGCTGTTGCGCGACGCCGACCAGGCATTCGCCGAGCTGCGCGAATCGATCCAGGGGCTGAGCGACGAGGAGATGCGTCGCGTCTGGCTCGGGACCTGGGGCGTGCGTGAGATCCTCATCCACGTCTCGGGCTGGCACGACGAGATGATCTCCGCCCTCGGTCGGGTGGGGCAGGGCCAGGCCGGCTATCCGGCCGGCACCTATGACGACTTCAACGCGTGGAACGCGCGGTTCGTCGACCGCAAGGCGGGCGTGAAGCCGGCCGACGTGGTCGCGGAGCTCGACGCGTCCCACCGTGCGTTCGTCGCGGCCGCGGCGCAGGTGCCGGAAGCGTTCTTCGCTCCTGGCGGCCCCGCGCGGGATCCCTTCGAGGGCGCCGGCGCCGGGCACTACCGCGAGCACGCCGCGCAGATCCGCCAGTGGCGAGGCCGGTGACCGGCTTCGCCCTCTTCGAGACCGCGATCGGCTGGTGCGGGATCGCGTGGGCCCCGCGCGGGATCGTCGGCGTGCAGCTCCCGGAAGGGAGCGCACCGGCGACCCGGGGGCGGCTGCTCCGCCGCTTTCCGGGTGCGCGGGAGGCGCCGCCGCCCGCCGACGTGAAGCGCGCGATCGACGACGTCACCGCGCTCCTCCACGGCGAGCCGCGCGCGCTCGACCGCGTGGCCCTCGACATGGAGGACGTGCCCGAGTTCAACCGGCGCGTCTACGAGGTGGCCCGCACGATCCCGTGGGGCGCCACCCTCTCCTACGGCGAGATCGCCCGGCGGCTCGGCGATCCGGCCGCCGCGCGCGACGTGGGACAGGCGCTCGGCCAGAACCCATTCCCGATCGTGGTCCCGTGCCACCGCGTGCTCGCGGCGGGCGGCAAGTGGGGCGGCTTCTCGGCGCGGGGCGGGGTGGCGACCAAGCGGCGCCTCCTGTCGATCGAGGCGGCGCAGCGGCCCCTGCTCGACGACTAGCGCGGGCCCTTCACGGCTCGCGCAGCAGCCGGCCGAACCCCGGCACCGCGTCGGGCACGCCCGCGAGGCGCAGCGCCCGCCAGAGACAGGCCTGGTTGCTGCTGATCACGGGCTTGCCGAGCTCGCGCTCGAGGGTCTCGAGCGCCGCCACCGTGGGCAGACCGGTCCCGCTGAGCAGCACCGCCTGCGCCTCCGGCGCGTCGGCCCGGCGCGCCAGCTCGTGCGCGCGCTCCTCGCTCTCCGCGTAGATGTCGACCACGTCGGTCAGCCGATGGTAGCCGACGATCTGGAAGCCCGACGCCTCCCAGTAGGCGCGCCCCTGCCGGCTGATCGACTCCGGGTAGGGTGTGCCGAGCGCGAGCCGGCTCACCCCCAGGTGACGGAGCGCGTCGCGCACCGCGTGGGCGGCCAGGAGCGCGGGCGCGCCGCCGAGCCGCGTCACGCGATCGACCAGCGGCTGCTCTCCGCCCACCCCGACCGCGTAGCTCGACGCGGTGTGGGCGAGCACGATCACCGCCGGGCGCACCTGGCCGAGCGCGGCGGTGGGCCCGTCGAGCCCGTCGCGATAGGCGCGGGTGCGCTCCTCCATGCCGGCGGCGCCGCCCGCGGGGCCGTCCGGCGGCGGCGACTGCAGCCGCGCGAAGTGCAGGCTGACGCCGTCCGGCACCATGCGATAGAGCTCGGGCTCCACGGTGGGATTGCCCGGAGGCACCAGGATCCCGATGCGGGCCCGCCGGCCGAACATCAGGCCGAGCCCTCCGGGGCCGCCGGCGCGGTGCCGGAGAGGCCCACCATGCGGACGAAGTTCGCCACCAGGGCCGGGCTGTGGAAGGTGCCCACCCGCTCGGTGAGGACCTTCACCGCGAACTCGCGCGAGCGCGCCTTGGCGTAGGGGCGCGTCGTGCAGATCGCGTCGTAGACGTCGGAGATGGCGGTCATCTGGCTCGCCAGGGTGGGCCGCCGTCCCACGCGCGGCACCGGGTAGTTGACCTGCCCGTCGTAGCGCATGTGGTGCTCGTAGGCCACCAGGATCGCGAGCGGGTGCGCGCCCTCCACCCCGCAGAGGTGGGTCGCGCCCTCCTGGGCGTGGCTCATCATGATGCGCCACTCGTCGCCCTCGAGCTTGCCGGGCTTGTTCAGCACGTCGAGCGGGATCTTGAGCTTGCCGATGTCGTGCAGGAACGCGGCGAGCCCGATGGCGTGCAGGCGCGCGCCCTCGATGCCGAAGGAGCGTGCCTGGGCCAGGGTCAGGAGCGACACGTTCACCGAGTGCACGAAGGTGTAGTCGTCGTGCGTCTTGAGCGGGGCCAGCGGCAGGATCTCCCGGGTCGCGCGCTGGAGCGCGTCCATGAGGCTCCACACCACCTGCTCGAGGCGCACCAGGCCGCCGCGCCGGTCGGTGCGGAACTCGGTGAAGGCGTCGCGCGCGCCGTCCACGCTCTGCGTGGTCAGCGCGTCGATCACCGAGTCGTCGGCGGGCCCCCCGCCGCCCGGCCCCGCGCCCACGCCGGGTCCGGGGCCCTCGATCGGCGAGGTCTGCAGCTCCACGCGGCCGACCACCAGGTGCCGCGTCGAGACCGGCGTGCCGCCCCGGGCCATCGGGGTGAGGAAGCGCACGCACTCCTCCGCGTCGAGACCGCGGCCGAGGGTGAGGCGCTCCACGCTCCGCCGGGTCAGGGCGCGGATGAACTGCTGGTGGTAGAGGCTGCCGGTCCGCAGTGGCTGATTCTCCACCACCAGGTCCTGGCCCACCACCAGGAAGGTGATCGCCTCCTTCTGGTACTCCTCGCACGCGGTGCCGACCGCCTCCAGGATGCGGTCGACGTGGCTCGCGAGGGCGGGATGCTCGGAGCCGTAGAGCGCGCGCATGTTGATCCCGGCGACCAGGCTCACCACGAGCCGGTCGGTGGCGGACAGCGCGCCGGGGAGCATCGGCTCGCTCACGCGGAGGCTCCCGCCCGGACCAGCGCCCGGCAGATGTCGCGGATGAGGCTGTCGCGCGACCGCTCACCCCGGGCCACGTAGGGGGCGCGCGCGCCCGGGTCGTAGGAGCCGAGCAGGCGATAGGCGGCGCGCCGCTCCTCGAGGGCCACGAGGGGGAACGGCCGCTCGCGGAAGAAGCGGTCGATGCGCGGCAGCACCGCGGGGTCGGCCAGGTCGGCCAGCGCGCGCAGGGCCTTGAGCCGCAGCGACCGGCGGCGGCCGAGGACGTCCCAGCGGAGCAGGATCTCGACGAGCAGGTCGGTGGCCTGGGTGATCCCGTGCTGGCCGGAGAGCAGCACCGCTGCCTCGGCCAGCCGCGGATCGGGGTGGTTGATCGTCCGCGCGAGCAGGTCCCGCGGCACCTTGGTGTCGAAGGCGAAGAGCGCGCGGATGGCCTCGAGGCGCACGCGCAGGTCCGGGTGGTCGGCGCAGCGCAGGATCTCGCTCATCGCCGACTTGTCGTGCACGCGCCGGAGCAGGAGCACCATGTTCCGCACCACGTACCAGCGCGGATCGGCGAGGAGGCGCCGGGTCTCGGGCACGATCGCGGGGCCGAGCGAGGCGGCCAGCTCGATGAGGCGCAGCCGGCGCGCCCGGTCCGGCTCGGCGGCCAGCGCCTCGAGCAGCCCGTGGGTCGCCGAGGCGCCGAGGGCCAGCACCAGGCTCTGCACCTGGACGAAGGGCGGCCCGCCCGGCTGCCGGCTCGCGGCCACCAGCGCGGCGAGCGTCTTGGCGTCCGCCAGGTGCTCCACGAACTCCTCGAGCGCGCCCCGCCGCTCCGCCTGCCCCGGGTCGGCGGCCAGCTCGCGGATGGCGCGGATCATGGCGATCGCCTGGGCGAAGCGGCGCACCTGGAGCGCGCGCACGAACATGTCGCGCAGGCGGCCGAGCACGAGCGGCTGCACCACGTCGGGCGACGACGCGGTCATGTCGAGCAGGGTCGTGACCACGCGGCGCTCGATCGCGTCGTCGCTCTCGGTGTCCGGGCCGAAGGCGTCCGGGTCCGCGGCCAGGTCGACCGCGATGGCGTCCAGATCGATCGTGGGCTTCTGCGCGAGCAGGGCCCGGTGGTCCTCCGGGTTGTAGCGGTCGACGTCCTCCTCCCGGAAGAGCGCGGCCATCGCCGCGAAGTCGGCCGGCGGCTCCGGCAGGCCCTGGCTCTCCGGCAGGCCCTCGTGGGCCTCGGCCAGCGCCTGCGCCATCCGGAGCGCGTGGCTCGAGAGCTGGCCCTGCTCCTGCGCCAGGCGACGGAGGCCGCGGAGCACGTCGGCGGGCGGCAGCGTGGCGGCGAGGTTCGCCAGGTGTGCGCTCGATCCCTCCTCGGTGGCGAGGACCCGGAGCGCGGCGGCGAGCACCGGCTCGCGCACCTCGGCGGGCAGCGCGCGGATCAGTTGGATCACCTGCGGCGCCAGGGTCTCCCGCTCCGCGGTGTCGGCGCTCACGAGCTTGGCCGCCACCGCGGCGGCCAGCGTGTGGGCGGCCGCGATGCCGAGACGAGCCCCCTGGCCTCCGACCTCGCCGGTGGCTGGCGCGGTGCTGCCGCCCCGGCCGGCTCCGCCGATGCCTGGCCATCCGCCCCCCCTCCATCCACTACCCCCGGGCCCACTCGCGCCGGGTCCGCCCCCGCCGGGTCCACCCGCGCCCGGGCCGCCCCCGCTCGGGCCGCCCCCGATCGTCCCCACCCCCGACGGGCCCGCCCCCGACGGGCCGCCGCCCGGTGCGCCTCCGCTCCCCGGTCCGCCCGCTCCCGGGCCGCCGCGGAAGAGCGAGGCGATGGTCTCCGCCGAGTAGCGCTCGCGCGGCATCGACATGGCGCCGTGGAACAGGGGCTGGCCGCCCAGCAGGGTCTGGATGAGCCCGTCCCAGAGCGACCCATCGTCGGGGCTGATCTCGCTCACGTCGGTGGTGGTGACGAGCGCGCTGTAGTCGATGGCGGAGACGTGGATGTTGGTGATGCCGGCGTGGTGCAGCTCCTCGACGGTGAGCGCCCGGTCCCGCGCGGGCCCGGTCTCGCCCAGCAGGGTGAGGAAGGCCTCCAGCTCGCGCGGCTCGACGTCCTCCTCGAAGCGCAGCAGGCCGCCGTTGCGCCGGTAGAGCGCCCGGGCGAAGGCCCGCACCTGGCCGGCGTCGACCTTCTTGCCGCCGCTCGTCAGCGAGTCGCGGGCGATGGCGAAGACCAGGGGGCTCGCCGCCGCCAGGCTGGCCCGGAGCCGGCCGTGGGCCGCGGCCAGGGCGGAGGCGCGGGCGGGGTGTCCGGGGGGGTAGGAGGCCAGATTCCTCCAGGCCGTCACCAGGGACGACATGAGCTCGAGCAGTGTGGGCGGAGAGCCGGGTGTCTCCACGAGTCTCGCTGGTACCGGGGATCGAGTGCTCCGTCAGCAGTCTAGCCGACGCGGCCGGCTTTTCCCGCAACTTGAGCGGCCGGGCCGGCTCGCTTATGCTCGCACCATCCGATCGGGAAGGGAGAGCCTCGGGCATGAAGATCAGCGCGTTCCACCTGATGCCGCATCGCGAGCTGCCCCCGGATTTCGAGCGCCGGTATCCGAGCGTCTGGGTGACCCCGCCCTGGGGGGAGCTGGCCGACGCCCGCCGGGTCGGCCAGTACTACAACTGGACGCTCGACGAGCTGCTCTTCGCCGCGCGCGCCGGCTTCGACGGGGTGTGCACCAACGAGCACCATCAGAACGCGTACGGCTTCATGCCGAGCCCCAACCTCATGGGCAGCGTCCTGGCCAAGCAGACCAACGGCCTCGACGTGGCCATCGTCCAGATGGGGATGACCCTGCCGACCACCTCGCCACCGGTCCGGGTGGCCGAGGAGTACGCCATGATCGACTGCATCAGCGGCGGGCGCCTCGTGGCCGGCCTCCCGCTCGGCAGCCCAATGGACGTCAACCTCGCCTACGGCATCACCCCGATGGAGCACCGCGAGCGCTACCGGGAGGCCTTCGATCTGGTGCTGAAGGCGTGGCAGGCGAAGGAGATCTTCGCGTGGAACGGGAAGTACTTCCAGCTCGGCCAGGTCAACCTGTGGCCGCGGCCGGTCCAGGAGCCTCACCCGCCGGTCTGGGTGCCGGGCTCGGGGAGCATCAGCACCTTCGACTTCGCCACCGAGCACAACGTCTGCTACTGCTTCCTCTCCTACGCGGGCGCGCGCGCGGCCTCGACCATGATGGACGGCTACTGGGACGTGGTGGACAAGAAGGGGCTCGAGCGGAATCCCTATCGCGCGGGGTTCCTGCAGCTCGTGGCGGTGTCCGAGACCGACGCGCAGGCCGAGGCCGACTACGCCAAGCACGTCGAGTACTTCTATCACAAGTGCCTGCACGTGCCGCCGCAGTGGTTCGCCCCGCCGGGCAACCAGGACTATCGCAGCCTGCTCGCGGCCAATCGCAACCCGGTGCGGCGCGCCGAGGACCCGAAGACGCTCCGCTACAAGGATTTCGTGGACAAGGGCTACGTCATCGCGGGCAGCCCGGCGACTGTGCGCGAGCGGCTCGTGGAAGAGGTCATCAAGCGCCTGCACGTGGGCAACCTGATGCTGCTGATCCAGATCGGCTCGATGCCGCACGAGCTCACCCTCAAGAACACCGAGCTGCTCGCCCGCGAGGTGCTGCCGGGCCTGCGCGAGATCTGGGACGACAAGGGCTGGGAGAACCACTGGTGGCCGAAGAGCCTGCGCGGCGCGCGCCAGGCGGTGCCCGCGGCCCGATGACCGAGACGCGTACCGTCTCCGTCTGGCAGGACCGCGTGAAGATGCGCGTGCACGTGCAGGGGCGGGGCCCCGCGCTCCTGTTCCTGCACGGCCCGTGGGGCCTCACCTGGGACCCGTTCCTCGACGCGCTCGCCCAGCAGTTCACGGTCTACGCGCCCGAGCACCCCGGCACCTCGCCGGGCGACCCGGACGCGATTCACGCGGTCGACTCGCTCTGGGATCTCGTCCTCTGCTACGACGAGCTGCTGGAGGCGCTCGGGCTCGACGCGCTCGCGGTGGTCGGGCATTCCTTCGGCGCGATGATGGCCTGCGAGGTGGCCGCCCTGCGCCCGTCGCGGGTCCGCCGCCTCGCCCTGCTCGATCCCATCGGGCTCTGGCGCGACGACGCGCCGGTGATCAACTGGATGCTGCTAAGTCCCGCCGAGATGGCGGCCCACGTGTTCGCCGCTCCCGACGGGGCGGCCGCCCGCGCGATGTTCGCGGTTCCCGAGGACCCCGAGGAGGGCGCGCTCGCCCGCACCCGCCTGACCTGGGCGATGGGGGCCACCGGGAAGTTCATCTGGCCCATCCCCGACAAGGGCCTCAA
>Ga0210384_10006672_pt1 | contig 12262 bp, 15 predicted proteins | sample IncBWH2MmetaG_FD_160574 | JGI IMG/M metagenome (GOLD analysis project Ga0210384, IMG submission 160574) | Forest soil microbial communities from Barre Woods Harvard Forest LTER site, Petersham, Massachusetts, United States - Inc-BW-H-2-M | ecosystem: Environmental > Terrestrial > Soil >... | reverse complement strand
GCGAGGAAATGACCCGGCTGCTCGGCGATCTGGCCGGGACGCAGACGCCGTACTTCTGCCCCCACGGCCGCCCGATCGTGAGCCGCCTGTCGCTGCGCGACATCAAGCGCGAGCTCGGACGCACGTGGTGAGCCGGCCGCCGCTGCTCGCGCTGGTGGGGCCGACCGGCGTCGGCAAGACCGCGGTGGCGGTGCGTCTCGCGCAGCAGATCGCGATCGAGGTGGTGAGCGCGGACTCCCGGCAGGTCTACCGCGGCATGGACATCGGCACCGGCAAGCCCACGGCCGATGAGCTCACGGCCGTCACGCATCACCTCATCGACGTGGTCGATCCCGCCGAGCGGTATCACGCCGCGCGCTTCCGCGCCGATGCGCTGGCGGCCATCGCGGGCGTCCACGACCGCGGCCGGCTGCCGGTGGTGGTGGGCGGCACCGGGCTCTACGTGCGGGCCTTGCTCCGCGGGCTCGCGCCCGCACCGCCGGCCGACCCGGCGCTCCGGGGAGAGCTGGAGCGCTTCGCCGAGACGCACGGCGCGGCCGCGCTGCACGCCCGGCTGGCCGGGGTGGCGCCCGAGACGGCGCGCCGCCTGCATCCGAACGACCGCGTCCGTATCGTGCGCGCCCTCGAGGTGCACGCCCACCGCGCCGCCGTGCCCGCGCGGGCGGGGGAAGGCGACTGGGCCGAGCCGCCCCGCCCGTGGCGGCTCCTGATGATCGGCCTCGCCCGGGAGCGCACGCGGCTGCGCGCGGCCCTCGCCGAGCGCGCGCGCAGCATGCTCGCCCGTGGCATGATGGACGAGGTGCGGCGATTGTTGCAGGCGGGTTACGATCCGGCGCGGCCGCCGATGGACGGCATCGGCTACCGGCAGCTCGCGCTGGCCGTCCAGGGCCGGATGGCGGAGGCCGAAGCCCTCCGGCTCATGATTCGCGACACCACGCGCTACGCCAAGCGGCAGATGACGTGGTTCGCGCGCGAGCCCGAGATCCGCTGGCTGGACGTGGACGAAGCCGGCGGCATCGAGGGCGCGGCCGAGGCGGTGCTCAAACAGCTCACGCGGGAGGGATTGATCGAGTGAGATCGCGGGAAAAGGCAGTGCTGGCGGCCCTGCGGCTGCCGAGTCAGCCGCGGGTCGTGGTGGAGGAAAGTTTAGACGAGCTGGGGCGACTGGCCGAGTCGGCCGGCGCCCTCGTGGTGGGGCGGGCCACCCAGGATCGGCGGGCGCCCACTCCCGGGCTCTATTTCGGTAAGGGCAAGGTCGAGGAGATCAAGACGCTCTCCAAGCGGCAGGGCGCGGACCTGATGATCTCGGACGACGCCCTCTCGCCGATCCAGGAGCGCAACCTCGGCGGTTCCCTCGGAGTGCGCGTGATCGACCGCACCGCGCTCATCCTCGACATCTTCGCCCAGCGCGCCCGCACCATGGAGGGCAAGCTCCAGGTCGAGCTGGCCCAGCTCTCGTACCTGCTGCCGCGTCTGGTGGGGCAGTGGAAGCACCTCGAGCGCACCGGCGGCGGCATCGGGACGCGGGGACCGGGCGAGATGCAGATCGAGTCCGATCGCCGCATCATCCGGCACCGCATCCAGAAGATCCGCGACGAGTTGCAGCGGGTGCGCGTGCACCGGCGGCTCCTGCGCGATCGCCGGAAGGCGAGCGGCGTGCCGGTGGTGGCGCTGGTCGGCTACACGAACGCGGGGAAGACCACGCTGCTCAATCATCTGACCGGGGCCGACCGGGTGGCCGCGGACGCGCTGTTCGTCACGCTCGACCCGACCGCCCGCATCGTGACGAGCCCGACCCACGCCTCGTTCATCCTGACCGACACGGTGGGATTCATCCGCAAGCTGCCGCACCAGCTCGTGGCCGCCTTCAAGGCCACGCTCGAGGAGCTGGCCGAGGCCGACGTGCTGGTGCACGTGGTCGACGCCAGCCACCCGGGCCTCGACGACCAGGTGCAGGCGGTGGAGGCGCTCCTCGGCGAGCTCGAGCTCATGGGCCGGCCGATGGTGGTCGCGCTGAACAAGGTCGACCGGCTCGACGCGGGCGCCGCCCGCGCGCTGCTCGCGCGCTTCGACGGCGTCGCGGTCTCGGCGCTCACCGGGGAGGGGATGGAGGCGCTGCGCGTGCGCATCGACCTGGCGCTGAAGCCCCGGGTGGCGCACCTCGCCCTGCGCATCCCGTACGCGGACGGTCCGGCCCTGGCCACGTGCTACGAGCGGGGCCGCGTCCTGGTCCGGCGCGACGAGCCGGACGGCATCCACCTCGAGGTCGAGCTGCCGCGGCGGCTCGTGGCCTCGCTCGAGGGGTACCGGCTGCCAGGCTGAGCGGAAGTGCTACAATCGGGGGCCTCCGCTCCCGCGGACCATCCATGGGACTACCCAACTGGCTCACGACGCTGCGCATCCTCCTGATTCCGGTCTTCGTGTCGCTGCTCGTCTACCGGCGGGCGGGGGCGGCGCTGCTGGTGTTCTGCCTGGCGAGCCTCACCGACATGCTCGACGGCTACATCGCGCGCGTCCAGAACCGGCAGACGCGGCTCGGCGCATTCCTCGATCCGGTGGCCGACAAGCTGCTGCTCACGTGCGGGTTCGTGACCCTCACGTGGCTCAAGGTGATCCCGTTCTGGATCACCGCGGTGGTGGTGAGCCGCGACGTGGTGCTGAGCATCGGCGTGCTCGTCATCCACGTGGCGGGCGGCACCGTCCATCCCACGCCATCCTGGATCGGCAAGATGTCCACCGTCTTTCAGATGGCGAGCGTGCTCGCGGCCATGGCGGGAGTGTACTTCCAGCTCGTCCCGCCGATCGTCACCCGCGTGCTGGTCTGGGTGACCGCCGGCTTCACGATCACCTCGGGGCTGCAGTACATCGTGATGGGTCTCAAGCAGCTCGATGCGCCGACGTCGGTCGGCGGGCGGGTCTGATCGTGGCCCGGCGCACGACGCAGGCGGGCGACGGCGTGGTGGTGGCCGCGGTGAAGCCGGGCACCGCCGCCGCACGGGCCGGCCTGCGGCCCGGCGACCGCATCGTGGCCATCAACCAGGCACCGCTCCGCGACGTGATCGACTTTCACTTCCACGCGGGCGAGGAGCGCCTCCGCCTGTCGGTCGAGCGCGAGGGGCGGTCCCACCGCGCGGTGCTGACCCGCCGCGGCCCGGGCCTGGGGCTCGAGCTCGAAGCCCCGCGGCCGGCCGAGATCGCGACCTGCGCCAACAAGTGCGTATTCTGCTTCATCCACCAGCTCCCGAAGGGCATGCGCAAGAGCCTCTACGTGAAGGACGACGACTTCCGGCTGTCGTTCCTGCACGGCAACTACGTCACGCTGACCGATCTCGAGGAGAGCGAGCTCCAGCGCATCGAGACCCAGCGGCTCTCGCCGCTCTACGTCTCGGTGCACGCCACCGACCCCGACCTGCGGCACGCGCTGCTGGGCGAGCCGCGGGTGCGGCGCGAGCTGCTGCCGGTCATGGAGCGCCTCGCCAAGGCCGGGATCGCCATGCACGCCCAGATCGTGCTCTGCCCGGGCTGGAACGACGGCGCGCAGCTCGACCGCACGGTGCACGAGCTGGCGCGCCTGCATCCCGCGGTGCCGACCACCGCGGTGGTGCCGGTCGGCCTCACCCGGCACCGAGAGCGGCTGCCCGCCCTGCGCGCGGTCACCGCGGACGAGGCACGGGCGCTCGTGAGCGACATCGAGGGCTGGCAGCGCGACTTCCAGGCCTCGCTCGGCACCCGCTTCGTGTGGGCGGCCGACGAGCTGTATCTTCAGTCCGGTCGGCCGCTGCCCACGGCGGCCGCCTACGAGGGCTTCTCGGTGGCCGAGGACGGCATCGGGCTGGTGCGTCGCTTCGAGGACGGCTTCGCCCGCGCGGTCGCCCGGTTGCCCGCCCGGCTGCCGGCCCCACGGCGAGTGACGGTGGTCACCGGTGAGATGTTCGCCCCGCGGATGCGCGCGCTCCTCGACCGGGTGGCAGTGGACGGCCTGTCCGTGCACCTGGCCCCGATCGCCAACGAGTTCTTCGGGCGCGGCATCGGGGTGGCCGGGCTCCTCACCGGGCGCGACATCCAGACGCAGCTCGCCGAGCGCGCGGTACGCCCGGACGGCCAGCTCGGCGATCTGGTGCTGGTGCCCGCGGTCGCGGTCCGCGACGGGGCGGGAGTCTTCCTCGACGATCTCACGCCCGCCGATCTCTCCCGCTTCCTCGGCGTGCCGGTCAGCGCCGTCGAGCCCAGCGCGCCGGCCTTCCTGGCCGCCCTCCTCGGCCGGTAGGCGGCGCGGCCGGAGGCGATGTCGATGCTGCGCCCGATCATCGCGATCGTGGGCCGCCCCAACGTGGGCAAGTCCACCCTCTTCAACCGGCTCATCGGCCGCCGCCGCTCGCTCGTGCGCGACGTGCCCGGGGTCACGCGGGATCGCCTCTACGGCACCGTCGTCTTCGAGCGCTGGCAGGCCACCGTGGTGGACACCGGCGGGTTCGACCCGAGCAGCGAGTCCGATCTGGTCCAGGGCGTGCGCCGCCAGGTGATGCAGGCGGTCGAGGAGGCCGACCTGATCGTGTTCGTGGTGGACGGGCGTGCGGGTGTGACCGGGCTCGACGAGGAGATCGCCGGCATCCTGCGCAAGAGCGGGCGGGTGGTGCTGCTCGCGGTGAACAAGGTCGACGGGATGGGGCAAGAAGCGCCCGTGGGCGACGCGTACCGGCTGGGCTTCGCCCCGGTGCTGACGCTGTCCGCCGAGCACGGACGCGGGGTGGCCGAATTGCTCGAGGCCTGCCGCGAGATCGCGCCGGCCACCCCGCCAGAGACCGCCATCGAGGGCACCCGCGTGGCGATCATCGGGCGGCCCAACGTGGGCAAGTCGTCGCTGGTGAACCGCGTGCTGGGCCACGAGCGCGTGCTCGTGCACGACCAGCCCGGCACCACGCGCGACGCGGTGGACACGCCGGTGACCTTCCGCGGTCACGAGTACCTCCTGATCGACACCGCCGGCATCCGTCGCAAGGGCAAGGTCACCGAGCCGCTCGAGAAGCTCGCGGTCGTGATGGCGCTCAAGAGCCTGGAGCGCTGTCAGGTCGCGGTGCTGGTGATCGACGCCACGGAGGGCGTGGCCGCTCAGGACGCGCACATCGCCGGCTACGCCAACGACGCGGGCCGCGCGGTGGTGGTGGCGGTCAACAAGTGGGACCTGGTGCCGCCCGGCCTGCTCCAGAAGAGCGACGTGGTCACCCAGATCTACGAGCGGCTGCCGTTCCTCGAGCACGCGCCGGTGTGCTTCACCTCCGCGGTGACCGGGCTCGGGCTGCGCGACCTCTTCGACCAGGTCGACGTCGTGGCCGCGGATGCCCAGAAGCGCGTGCAGCCGGGCGAGCTGCTCGCGACGCTGCGGCAGGCGGTGGAGCGCCGGCCGATGTCGTCGCGCGGCGTCCCGCTGCGCGTGCAGAGTGCGCAACAGGTGGCGGTCGCGCCGCCCACCTTCGCGCTCCGCGTGAATCTGCCGGACCAGATCCACTTCTCGTACGAGCGCTACATCATCAACTCGCTCCGCCACAGCCACGGCTTCGCGGGCTCCCCGATCCGGCTCCTGTTCCGCAAGGCGGTCGGCCGGGGGGCCGGGCGGCCCGGGCGGGCCCGCCGCCGGGCGAGCCGGTAGCGTCTAACTAGGCAGAACCCCTGGCGATTTCGTTTGAGCGGCTCTGGCACTGGTGCTATAACATGGCGTAGCTTTTCACCACCCGGCAGCCAGCGAGGACTGAACGAGTGAGCCCTGATCGCCCCGAACAGGACGATTTTCTGGAAGACGAGGAACAGGAAGCGTACGGCCAGCGGAGCATCTTCGCGACCGGCTGGTTCCGCGCCGTCCTCGTTCTTCTGGTCCTCGCGGTGATCGCGGTGATCGCGGTGCCGCTCATCGGCGGCTGGTTCGAGCCGACGCCGCCGCCGAAGGTGACCACGAAGGCGCTGGAGCCGGTCAAGCCCGTGGAGCCGCCGCCCACGGTGGTGCCCGCCCCGAGCACGCCCGCGCTGCCGCCCGCCGCGACGCCGCCATCGGCCACGAGCCCGGCGACGCCGCCCACCGCGCAGCCACCGAGCATCGCGACCCCCACGCCAGCCACCCCGCCGGCCGTGGTGATGCCGCCACCCGCGACGAGCCTCGCGCCGGCGAGCCCGGAGATGCCGGCGGCTCCGAGCAAGCCCGCCGAGAAGACCAAGGCGCCCGAACGTACCGCGGCGGCCAATGGCAAGAGCGCGAGCAAGGCCGCGTCGAGCGGCAGCTACTGGGTGCAGGTGGGCGCGTTCAAGGAGAGCAAGAACGCCGACGGTCTCGCCAAGACGCTGCGCTCCGAGGGCTTCGCGGTGCAGGTGGCCACGGTGAATCGCGACCAGACGCTGCACGTGGTCCGGGTGGGAGGCTTCCCCGACCGCTCGAAGGCCAGCGCGGCGCGTGAGGAGTTGCAGGGTAAGGGGCATGCGGGCTTCGTCACGCAGGGCCCGGCCAAGTAACCCGACGAGGGGAGGTGACGGCGCTGACCAAGAACGATCTGATCAACGCGGTGGCGGCTCACGGGCTGTCCAAGCGGCAGTCGGCTTCGGTGGTGGAATCGCTGTTCGACATCATCTTCCGCTGCTTCGAGAAGGGGGAAGATGTGAAGATCGTCGGCTTCGGCCATTTCCGGATCCGCCAGAAGGCGTCGCGCCGCGGCCGCAATCCCCAGACCGGTGACAGCATCGAGATCACCGCGCGAAAGGTGCTGACGTTCAAGCCGAGCAAGGGCCTGAAGCTCCGGATCAACACCTAGCCGAGATCGGTGGGGGGATGAGCGCGATTCCCGACAAGCTCTACTACCGGATCGGCGAAGTCGAGACGATCACGGAGATCCCCGCCTACGTGCTCCGCTACTGGGAGTCCGAGTTCAAGCTGCTCCGCCCGAAGAAGAACCCGGCGGGTCAGCGGTTGTACCGCAAGCCCGACCTCGAGCTGGTGCTGCGCATCAAGTCGCTGCTCTACGACGAGCGCCTCACCCTCGAGGGCGCCAAGAAGCGGCTCCGGAGCGAGTCGCGTGGCCTCGACCAGATGGACCTGGGGCTGCGCGGGGCGACGCTCGAGGAGACACTTCGCCGCATGCGAACTCGCCTGCAAGCCATCCGCCAGCGTCTCGCCGCGCCGCGTCCCCGCCGCTCGTCTTGAGTTTGCCCGGGCCTGCCCGTACAATGCCCGATGGGTCGGGGCGTGGCGCAGCCCGGTAGCGCACTTGACTGGGGGTCAAGGGGTCGCTGGTTCAAATCCAGTCGCCCCGACCAATTTCAATCATCATGGCGCCCGTGATTCTTGTCACGAACGATGACGGGATTCACGCGCGTGGTCTGTCCGTCCTCGCGGAGGCGCTCGCGCCACTCGGTGAGGTGTACGTGGTCGCGCCGGATCGCGAACAGAGCGCGGTCGGGCACGCCTTGACGCTGCACCGGCCGCTCCGGGTGGACCGGGTGGCGGACCGGAAGTTCGCGGTGAACGGCACGCCGTCGGATTGCGTGAACCTCGCCGTCCTCGGGCTCTTGCCGGAGCCGCCGGTGCTGGTGGCGGCGGGCGTCAATCACGGCTCGAACCTCGGCGACGACGTCACGTACTCGGGCACGGTGTCGGCGGCGATGGAGGGCACGCTGCTGGGCGTCGCGTCCATGGCGGTCTCGCAGTCGGATCCGGAGGCGGACGACAACGGCTTCGAGGCGGCGGGGGAGGTGGCGCGGGCGGTGGCCACCCGGCTGCTGGTGGAAGGGCTGCCGGCCAAGACCCTGCTGAACCTGAACGTGCCGCGCGGGCCGGTGAAGGGCGTGCGGCTCACGCGGCTGGGGCACCGGGTCTATCGCGAGAAGGTGATCCGCGAGGTGGACCCGCGAGGCCGGCCGTACTACTGGATCGGCGCGGGCCCGCCGGAGTGGGCGGAGGACGCCGCCTCCGACATCGCGGCGGTGCACGCGGGCTTCGCCTCGGTGACGCCGCTGCACCTGGACCTGACGCATCACGGCGCCCTCGGTCGAATGACCGAGTGGGAGGGCGCGCTGAACGCCGTGCTGATGAAGCGGAAGCGGTGAGCTCGCAGCGCTTCGCGCGCGAGCGCGAGCGCATGGTGGACGAGCAGCTCGTGGCGCGCGGGGTCACCGACCCGCGTGTGCTCGAGGTGATGCGACGGCTGCCCCGCCACGTGTTCGTGGAGGAGGCGCTGCGCGATCGGGCCTACGGGGATCACCCGCTGCCGATCGGGGAAGGGCAGACGATCTCGCAGCCCTTCATCGTGGGCCGCATGACCGAGCTGCTGCGGTTGACCGGACGCGAGAAGGTGCTGGAGGTGGGCACGGGCTGCGGCTACCAGGCCGCGGTGCTGGCCGAGCTGGCCGCGCGGGTGTGTACGATGGAGCGAATTCCGCGCCTGGCCACCCGGGCCCGTGAGACGCTTGAGGGGTTAGGGTACCGCAACGTATGGGTGCGGGCGGGCAACGGGACGCTGGGGTGGCCGGACCAGGGACCGTTCGACCGTATCCTGGTGGCGGCGGGCGGGCCGGCGGTGCCGCCTCCGCTGTTCGAGCAGCTGGGCGAGGGCGGGCGGATGGTGATACCGGTGGGTGACGTCACCAGCCAGGTCCTCGAGGTGATCGAGAAGGTGAACGGCACGATGCGGGTCACTCCTGATTCGGGGTGCAGCTTCGTGAAGCTGGTCGGCAAGTACGCCTGGGAGTCGTGAGACCCGGGCCTGACGGGTTACGGACGGGGCGTAGCGCAGCTTGGTAGCGCGCCTGCTTCGGGAGCAGGAGGTCGCTGGTTCAAATCCAGTCGCCCCGACCATTTTTTCTCGAGCCGTTGCCGGAGCCGCGATGGGTGTCACGGGACTGCGCAGCGCCGCCGAGATCGTCGTTGAAGGGCGGGTGCAAGGAGTCGGCTACCGCGACTTCGTCCAGCGCAAGGCGAGCTCGCTCGGCCTGACCGGTTACGTGATGAACCTGAAGAATGGCCGGGTGCGCGTACGGGTGGAAGGCGGGCGCGACCTCATCGAGGAGCTCATGCACGACCTGGAGAAGGGCCCGCCGCTGGCACGGATCGAGCACCTGTCCGTGACGTGGCGCCCCCTGACGGGACGGTACAGTTCGTTCTCGATCCGCTACGCGGAGTTCGACCCGTGAGGTGTCCCGGCGGGCGGGCCCGCTGGGCAGCGCGCCCTGGGCTCCTCGTCCCCGCCCTCGCGGTCGCCCTCCTGGTCGTCCTCGCCTTCGCCGCGCACGCGCAGTCCAGGCCCCCGAGATCCGAGCAGGTCCCGTCGCCGACGTGGAGCCGCGCACCCCAGGACCCGGCCTCGCCGAGCGCCGGGTCCGGCGACACCGCCGCCGCGCCGAAGGCCTCGCGGCGCACGAAGGCGGTCCCGCCGGCGCCCTCCGCGTGCAACCACACCGTCCGCGCCGGCGAGTCGATCAGCCGGATCGGGGCGCGCTACAAGGTCTCCCGGGCGTCGCTGATCGCGGCCAACCAGCTCGTGAACCCGCATGCGCTCCGGGCCGGCCAGCACCTGATCGTGCCCGATTGCCGGCCGCACGTGCAGACGGCGCGGGCCGAGCCGCCGGTTCTCACGCCGGCCGTCGATGGCAGCGTCACCAAGCGAGTGGGCCCGCTTCGCATCCTGACCAAGCTGGTGCTGGCGGAGCCGGACTTCCAGGGCGCCAGCATCCCCCTGGTCTGGCCGGTCGAGGGCCCCGTCATCTCCGCGTTCGGCCAGCGCCCGCGAGGCGGCTGGCACGCCGGCATCGACATCACCGCGGAGCTGGGCTCCCCGGTGCACGCGGCCGCCGCCGGTACCGTCGCGTACGCGGGCTGGATCCGCGCCTACGGCATGGTCGTGAAGATCGACCATGTCAATGGATTCACCACGCTTTACGCCCATAACCTGAAGAATTTGGTCGAGCCCGGTGAGGACGTGGAGGCGGGCCAGGTCATCGCCGCCGTCGGACGGAGCGGTCACGCCACCGGCCCCCACGTCCACTTCGAGGTTCGGCGCGACGGCAAGGCCTACAATCCGCTCCACCTGCTGGACGCCTCGGACCACTCGCCGGTGTTCGAGGACGACGTGGCCGCCTCCAGCTCCGAGCACGATTCCCACGAGTGAGCCAGGATGCCGCCGGAACCCGAGGCCGCCGATGAGCTGGAGGGAGGCGACGAGCCCCTCGAGACCCTCCTCGAGCGCGATCCCGCCGACCTCGCCGAAAAGCCGGACGACCCGAAGGCCTCCGAGCGCAGCCGCGAGCTGATCGCGCTCTACCTGCAGGAGATCTCCCGCGTCAAGCTGCTCACCGGGGAGGAAGAGCAGGCGCTGGCCCGCCGCGTTCAGGCGGGCGACACGGAGGCCGAGCGGCAGCTGGTCGAAGCCAACCTGCGGCTGGTGGTGAAGATCGCGCGGCGGTATCTGCATCGCGGCCTCTCGCTCCTCGACCTGATCGAGGAGGGCAACGTGGGGCTTCTCCACGCGGCGCGCAAGTTCCGGCCCGATCGCGGCACGCGCTTCTCCACCTATGCCACGTGGTGGATCCGCCAGGCGGTGGTGCGCGCGCTCGCCAACCAGGCGCGCACGATCCGGCTCCCGGTCCACGTCGAGCTGCTGCTCTCGCAGTACATGAAGCAGCGGAACGCGCTGACCCAGAAGCTCGGCCGGCAGCCAACCACCGAGGAGGTGGCCGCCGCGATGGGTCGGCCCGCCGCGCAGCTCGAGCAGCTCGAGAGCCTGCGCCTGCATCCGGTCTCGCTCGACAAGCCGGCCGGGACCGACGGCAAGGGCAACCTGGGCGAGACCGTGGAGGACCCGAACGCGATCGCGGGCGCGGACGTGGGCGCGGTGCTCCGCGCGCGGGCGGACCTGGCCGGCGTGCTCCAGGACCTGCCCGATCGGGAGCGCACGGTGGTGACGCTGCGCTTCGGCCTGGCCAACGAGCCGGCGATGACGCTCGAGGCCATCGGCGCGCGGTTGGGGCTGACGCGCGAGCGCATCCGGCAGATCGAGGTGGCCGCGCTCGAGCGGTTGCGGCGGCTGCTGGCGGCGCGCAACGTCGAGCCCACGGACCTGCTGTGAGCCCGCAGGGCAAGAAGCTCAGCGAGGTGGTGCGCGAGCTGCGTGAGCGCCAGGGCCTGACCCAGGCCCAGCTCGCCGAGCGCGCCCAGATCGCGATGAGCTATGTCACGCTGATCGAGTCGGGGCAGAAGGTGAACCTCTCCCCGTCGGCGGTCGGGCGCCTGGCCCGCGCCCTCGCGGTGCCGACGAAGACGCTGACCGAGATCGAGAGTTAGGCGGGAGCGCGCATCGAGAAGACCGTGATCGGGTAGAGGCAGTAGTAGTCGGCGCTGCGCAGCACGTTGGCCGGGGACCCCTCGCCGCAGAGCCGGTTGCGCTCCGTCCAGTCCTCCGCGGTCAGCAGCTCCCGCAGCCGGTCGCCCCAGTTCCGCGAGAAGACGGTGTGCTGGATGTAGTCGTGATCGGCCGGCCCGAGCGGCGCACGGCGCTCCAGCACGTAGGTGCGCAGGGTCACCTCGGCGAGTCCCACCGCGCGCAGGGAGGCCGGCGTGGTCTGTCGCCGCTCCTGGAACGAGCGCCCCTTGCCCTCGTCCAGGGTGCGCCGGATCTCGGCGATCTGGATGCGCCGCTCCAGCTCCGGATGGCCGGGCAGGAACATCGCCGAGAAGACCTGCGACTCCTTGACCACGATCCGCCCGCCCGGGCGGACGACCCGCCGGAACTCCCGCAGGGCCTGCTCGGTCTCGACGATGTGGTGCAGCACGTCGCCGCACCAGACCCAGTCCACGCTCCGGTCGGGCAGGGGAATGACGGTGCCATCGCCGGTCTTGAATTCGACCCGCCCGGGCTCGAGCCTCCCGCCCACGAGCGCGCGCGCCGCCTCGACCTTCTCCCCCTCGGGCTCGATGCCGAGCACCCGCCCGCCCTTGCCGACGGCCTCCGCCAGCCACAGCGCGTACAGGCCGACGCCACAACCCACGTCGAGCCCCTGCGACCCCGCGGGCAGGCCCAGATCGCGAATGATCTGGCGCGCCTCCGCCTCCTGGAAGCGGTTCATGCGCTCGAGTGAGGCGTGGGGGCCGACGTCGGCAGGACTCATCGCGAGCGCGATCCTACCAGACGGGCGATGCGGGGGTGGTAGAATCGACGCTGCAGGCAGACCTCCCACGCGCCCCCGTAGCTCAGGTGGATAGAGCAGCAGTTTCCTAATGGCCCCCGGCGCT
>Ga0210384_10006671_pt1 | contig 12262 bp, 14 predicted proteins | sample IncBWH2MmetaG_FD_160574 | JGI IMG/M metagenome (GOLD analysis project Ga0210384, IMG submission 160574) | Forest soil microbial communities from Barre Woods Harvard Forest LTER site, Petersham, Massachusetts, United States - Inc-BW-H-2-M | ecosystem: Environmental > Terrestrial > Soil >... | reverse complement strand
GAATGGACGCGAGCTCCTCGCCCTTGGGGTGGCTCGCCGGGATGCGGGCGAAGTCTCGAGGGAGCCGGTCGCCGCTCACGAACTCCCAGGGCCCCTGCAGGGTCTTAGCGCGGAACCAGCGGCCCGAGAGCAGCACGTAGTACGCCTGCTCCGGCGTATACAGGAAGAGGTCGTCGTCGGTGTTCGTCACGTCCAGGATGCCGGTGGTGGCCACCGGCGCAAAGGTCGGCTGGCCCTTCAGCACAACGAGTTCGGCCGGCGTGGTGCTCACGTAGATGGTCGGCGTGGACCCGGCCTGGAGCAGCGGTGTGAGATCGGGGGTCACGTTGTCGAGGAGATCCACCTGTCCACCCTGGACCGCCACCTGCTTGGCCGCCTCCAGGGAAGACGGCGGATTGCTCGCCACCGCCCAGGGCCCGTCGAGCTTCGGCGCCGCGAACCACTGATTCCGCAGCCACAGGTAGTAGCGGCCCGCCGACGGGTCGAGCAGGAGCAGCACCCGCGTGTTGATCACCCGTCGGAGCGACGTCCCCGCGACCGCGCGCAGGACGGGCTGGCCGTCGATGCGGACAAGCAGCGCCGGCGCCTGGCTCACGATGATGCGCGGCGGATCGTTGCGGACGGCAACAACACGGTCGGGGGTCTCCACCTGCTCGACCTTGAGCTCGGCCTGGAGGCGATCGCGCGCGATCGTCAGCGGTGCCTCCGAGAAGGCGCGCTGCAGCGCCCCGAGGTAGCTGGCCCCACCGTCCGGCACGGTCGGGAAGTCGGCCTTGGAGACGGTCAGGTCCTCGAGCGTGACCAGCTGCGTCTCCTTGTCGACTTGGGTCCGGGCCGTGAACCAGATCACCCCGTATCGGGGCTCCGGCGACGCCAGGCCCTCGACCGCCACCGCCGACCGGCCGTCCAGCCGGCCCTGCCCCCAGTGGTCGTACTGCGGCTGGAAGATCGAAAAGGTGTTGTCCCCGCTGGTGAGCTGGCGAGGCCACGGGCCCGCCGGCGGCTCAACCATCGCCGGCAGTGCCGCCTCACCCGAGACCGGCATGGCCGGTGTGCACGCGGCCAAACCCGGCACCACCAGCAGCACGCAGAGGACCACGCCCAGCAGCTTCCGACTCCTCCCGTACTGCGCGAGCAGGCCGACGTCGCGCTCGGCCAGGAGCCAGAGCAGACTACCGAGAAATGCAATCACCGCCCCCACCTTGATCCACTCCCTGAACCACGTCCCCATGCTGATCCTCCTACTCGCTAGCTTTCGCTCTTGTGACGACCGGGGCGGCTCGCGGGGATCCGCGCGCTGTCCTGGTCTTGCGAAAAGAAGCGAAGGGGAATTCCGTGACTGCGGGCCGCGTCTAAAGAGAGGCAACTCGGCCTCCGACGCACCAGTTCCTCGATCGTCAGGTGGAGCGCGCCCGGGATGATCGTCCTGACTCTCGCATTCTTGCGGTAACCCCGGCCCATCCGTCGCCGCTCGTGTGTCGATCGCATCAAATGAAGCGAGGGATACCTCGAGAGGAGCAAGATCGACATGGACCGGACCGGAGACGCGGTGCAGGGGAAGTGTCGGCAAGGAGCGGCCGGGTTCGGTGCCGGCTGAGATCTGGCGGCTCAGTAACCCCACCACGTCATCAGAGAGCGTCCCGGATGCGTGGCTGAGAATCAGGGCGCGAACCTATCGCGGTCCAGCGAGTTGCCCTCATCGGGAGCGGGCGTCCATTCCGGCCGTGTAACCCGCGATGACGAACTGGCCGGGGCCGGACGTGCTTGGACGTCCAAATACCGTCGTGCGGAACGTCTGCCCCGGCTTCCCCAGATCGTAGTGTTGGCCCGCGATGGTGAACCCTGGGCTCGATGTGATGGTGTTGATGAAGGCCGCGGTGAATTGGTTCGTCACAGTATCCAGAATCACCTGATGGCGCAGCGCCGCGACCATCACCGGAGTGCCAGCCCGAAATGAGTCGGGATTCGCGAAGTTGCCGTTGGGCTTCTCGTCGAAATATACCGTCATCGTTCCCTCACGATTCACGGTCCGGAGGGAGCCGTTGTTGATGACCCGCAGCGTGTTCGTGTCGTTATAAAATGTGAGCAGGGCCGTGGCTTCGTTCTGCGGGCGGCCGGCAAAGATCTCCGCGATGCCATTGATAGAGCTGATATAACCGTACTGGGCGGAGGACCCGCCGGTGTTGAGTACCGCACCGATCAGTTCCATCGCCCGGTCGCTCTCTCCTGCCCCGTGTGACTCCGGAGGGGCGGGAACGGCGAAGATGACTACCACGACGGTCGCTAGAAGCACTTTTCGAAGCATCGTCCCTTGCATCGATGAGCCTCCCTGTTCGGTGTGGAGGCGGCTCCGGTACTGCCGGGAAGACCGCCGGGCCGCCCGATGACGATTCGTACCCCCACGGACGCTACCGCAAGGCCTCCGCGGTCGTCCTGTAAGCGACCTGAAGAAACTATGAAGAAGTTCTGAAGGTGCCGGTGAGCCAGTCGGGGAAGACCTACCAGTTCGGTCCCTTTCGGCTCGACACCGCCGAATGCCTGCTGCTGCGCGAGGGAGAGCGCGTGCCTCTCGAACCCCAGGTCTACCGGACGCTACTCGTCCTGGTCGAGAACAGCCACCATCTTTCCAGAAGAGAATGGCTGTTAGCGCAGGTCTGGGGTGATACCCACGTCGAAGAGGGCGGCCTCACGAGGAACATCTCCGTGCTGCGGCGAGTTCTCGGCGACGGATACATCGAGACTGCCCCCAAGCGTGGCTATCGTTTCGTCGCCGAAGCGGCCGAAGTGAGAGCAGGGACCGAGAGCCCTGAAGCCTACCAGCTCTATATCAAGGGCCGTTATCAGTGGAATCAGCGGAGCGAGGCGGCCTTGAAGAAGGCCACCGAGTACTTCGCTCGGGCAATCGAGACAGACCCTGCTTATGCGCGTGCCTACTCCGGACTCGCCGATTCCTACACCACCCTCGGGTACCTGAGTCACCTAGCGCCGAGGGACGTCTTCCCGAAGGCGAACGAGGCGGCGACGAGAGCACTGCAGCTGGATGTCACCCTGACCGAGCCTCACACGTCATTGGCCTACGTGAGGCTGTACTACGATTGGGACTGGGTGGAGGCAGAGACGGCGTTCCGGCGAGCCATCGCGCTCAACCCGAACTACGCCACCGCCCATCACTGGTACGCCGTGTACCTTACGGCGATGGGGCGGTTCGACCAGGCCCGGGTGGCCATCGGACGTGCGCAGACGCTCGACCCGACCTCGCTGATGATCAACACAGACCTGGGATTCGTCCTCTACTACAGCCGTCAGCACGATGCCGCAATCAAGCAACTGCAGATGGTCATAGAAATGAATCCGGAGTTTCCGCTCGCCCATTTCTGGCTCGGGCGGGCGTATCAAGAGAAGACGATGTACGAAAACGCCATCGCTGAGTTCCGGCGGACCGAGACGGTACTGGACGCCTGGCCGGTGGTGCGGGCGGCGATCGGCTACGTTCAGGGCGTGTCCGGTCGGAGGCGTGAGGCGCTTGAGACGCTTGCTGAGTTGAAGCGTCTGACGAAGGAGCGGTATGTGACCCCCTATGGGGTCGCCCTCGTTTATGCCGGACTCGGGGAGACGGATCAGGCGCTGCGCTGGCTGGAACGGGCACTGGAAGATCGCTCGCACTGGCTCGTCTGGCTGAAGCTGGATCCTCGACTCGATACCTTGCGCTCTGACCGTCGGTACAGAAGCCTTCTGCAGGGCGTCGGTCTTCGATGATCCTGTTCGTGGGCGAACCTTCGGCACCCCGATGTGGTGCCATGATCACCATTCTCGTCGACTCGCTGATAAAGCCGTTCGAACAGCGAGCGCCGCTTCTGCGGAAGGCTCACCGGGAGGGTGCCATGAGGCGACGCGTATCGATCGGGTTGTACCTGGGCATCTTCATGATTGCAGTCGGCCCTGTCTCCGCGGAAGAGATCGCCGACTGCCAGAATCGGTACTTCGCGCAACGGAAGGAAGCCAAGGAAGAATACGAGCGTGAACGGTCGACGTGCGACAGACGGGACGTGCAATGTAACATGCAAATGGACGCGAAGTTGCGCGCCCTCCAGCAGCGGGCTGGTGACGAGAATCAAGCCTGCCAGAAGCGCGTCATCAGCAAGATGCCGCCACCCCCTGCCATTCACTGGAAGCCCGGTGACCCATCGCCCGTTGCGCCAAATGGACAGCGGTACATCATGAGCTGCAGCGGCAAGGTCGTGGGCGTCTACAAGCCCGGCGGAGCCATGGAGGTGGAGCTGCAGTCTCGTCCCGGTAACTGCATTCCAAGCGACAACCCGTGGCCCGGACCCGGTGTCGGCGGTACGGCTGCCAAAGAGCACTGCTATGAACAAGGGACGGGTTCGTACAAGGAATATTCCGGCGGCCGACCCAGTTGGTGCGATCCCAACCGCTAAAGGGAAGGACGACCGCTGACGAGCCGGATACTTAGAATCTCCGGACGGGAGGAGGCGATTTGGCCTCGTATCTCGGTGCGCTCTTGCTCAAGGGATTGGCGTTCGTTCAGGGGGCGGGGCATTGCTCAAGGTCACAATGCCATACGCCCGCCTACGCTGATAGACTCGCGCCCAAGGGTACGGGCCAACCACAGTGAGCCTCGGTGACGTGCTGCTGACCGTGATCATCCTCGGTTTCCTTTACCTGGTTCTGAGCCGGGGGCGCAGGCCGTGAATGCTGACGTGGTGATCCTAGCGGGGTGGGCCTTGCTGATCTTCTTCTTCCTGATACGAGGAGGGCGGTAGCCTCACCCTCTGTCCCCGCACGCCCGGCTGCGGTGGTAGATTCGCAGCAACCAGGGAGGTGCCCGATGGACAATAACGACATGATGGCAGCTAAGCTCTCCGTTACTGCGCTGAGAAATGCGCTGCTGGCCAAGAAGGTCTTGTCTCAAGAAGAGATCGACCATGCTGTCGGAGACATCTTCGCCAAGATCGCCCTGGATAAAACCCTCGGTGCTAGGACTGAGCTGCTCGACGCATTCGACGTGCCCAAGATAGAGCGCAGCGTCCGAGCGATGCTCCATCCTGGAGGGTATCGAGAGACTCGATCGTGACGGTTCACGTGTGCGGGTGCGCCCCGCCTTCGATCCAGACCACGATGCCGACGACGACGAGAACAAGCGACAGTAGGAGGCTGTCCAGCACGGCTCGTGGCCGACGCCCTCTTACCCAGGTCGCGCGGCCCCAACGCAGGGTCGCCGCTTCTGGCAGGCGTCGCACATTCCAACTAGCCTCAGCTGCAACTCGCCGGGGCGCTTGAACGTGTCTTTGACGGCCCCCTGGACGGAAGCCAAGGAGAAGGCCCGCGACCCACGCTGTCGGAGCTGTGCCACGAGGCAAGTGGCGCAGTAGAACTTCCCGGCCTCCTCCCGGCGCCGGAAGAACCCCTCGAGCAGCGCGAATCGGGCCAGCGCCGCGTCGTCGTCCATGCCCTCGACGAGGTTCAGTCCACGGACAGCGCGGAGAGGAGGAAGACCGCGACCTCGAGGCCGACAAACGCAAGGACCACCAGGGTGAGCCCGACGACCACCTGGCGCACGACCGACCAAGACACCGCCATCCAGGAGAGCATGTTCGCCTCCTTGTCCGACCCGCAGCCTGCACGCGTGTGAGCCGGGGGTGGCGTGGGCGCCCACCCAACTACTACGGTAGCACCACATGATTTTCCGCCAGTACGGGCTGGACGAGGCGGGCTCAGGCTGGCTAGTCGCCGTCTTTGCGTCCCCTACGGGCATCGCGGCGGTGCTCGAGCCACACGATGACGAGCCACAGGGCGACAGCAACGGCGCCAGCGAGGAGGAGCGACCACCCGAGCGCGCGCATCGGCAAGCCATCCCCTGCGCTTCGGGCTCTCGTGAGGCGGCGGGAGTGGTGGAAACGCCGCGCCGTGCAGGATCCCGAGACCTCGTCGCGCCGTCGTTTCGCCGGCGGGCTTGCCTTCCGGCCCTCCGCCTTCCCTCCGGCGGGGGCTGTCTAGGCCCCGGGCGCCTCGGGCGCAGTCGCCTCAGACGGGGAAAAGTCCGCTTGCTCCGAGAACGCTTCTGGCACAGCACGGCTCCCAAGGATGCCGGCGAGCTGGACGGCGTCGCGGATGGGGCCGTGTTGGGCGCGGAATCTCAGGATGGCCTCGGCCTCCTCCGGGCCCACGCCGGGCAGCTCCAGCAGTTCGAGCGGGTTCGCCAAGTTCACACGCACTTTGGTCGTCATCGTCACACCTCCGTGGCTGGTGATCGGGAACATCACCTGTCGGAGTGATTGGCGTCTCAACCTCCATGTCCTTTCGGAATGAACCCGGGAACGCCGGTCTCTACAACGGCATTGAACCTGACCCGCGACTTGATCCCTTCGCTAATCTCCCGCATGGCGTCTTGAGGAAGGGCGGAGACTTCAAAGTTCTCCTTGATCTGGCTGGGGGTCTTCGAGCTGGTCAGGAGGGCCGTTCCGCGCTGGATAGCCCAGGCGAGCAACACTTGCGCGGGGGTCTTGTTGACTCGCTTGGCGATGGCGGTGATGACAGGATCTTCCAGCAACTTGGGCTCGCTACTGTGCCCTAGCGCCGCGAAAGCTTGCAGGACGATGCGATTTTTTGTGCAATAGTCCAAAAGCTCCCACTGCGGGAGATACGGATGGGACTCGACGTGAACAACTGCAGGCTTGATCCTCGCGGCTTCGAAGATTTCTCTCGCCTGTTCCAGGCTGACGTCGGATAGTCCGATGGCCTTGCACTTGCCCCCGTCCACGAGGCCCTCCAACGTCCTCCATGTATCCAGCAACGTAACCCCTTTGTCATAGATCACATTGCCGTTCGCATCCCTCGGGTCTTGCTCGTCTCCAGGTTGGAAGGCAAAAGGGGTGTGGATGAGATAGAGATCGACGTAGTCGAGTTGGAGTTTCTTGAGACTGGCCGCGAAGGCGGATTTGGCGCGTTCAGGACGATGATTGTTGTTCCAGAGCTTCGTGGCGATAAACACGTCCTCTCGCTTGATCTTCCCCGCCTTGAACACCTCCTGCATCGCTTCGCCGACCTCTTTCTCATTTCCGTAGCGTTCCGCAGCGTCGAGCTGACGAAATCCTGCTTCCAGCGCCGCCTTGGTCGCGTTTTTGGTTGCCACAGGGTCGGGAATCAATGTGCCGAATCCGAGCGCGGGGATCGCGCCGGATCCGTTGTTGAGCGCCATCTCCGTATAGCGAAGGTTGTCGAGTTCTACCATTGTTTCACTCCTTCGATGTTTCCCAGGTGGACTTCAGCCCTCGACTGCGAGTCAACAGGTGTCCGGCCGAGCCGGCAAACGTGGCGTACGGTCTCGCCCGGCGCCGGCAAGCGCGGCGCCGCGATGGTGAAGTCGACGTTGGCGGAGCGGGCTACGAGGATGCGGGGCATAGCCGGTCGAAGAACAGCGCGAGGAAGCGTTCCGCGTCGATGACGTGCGCGACACGGCAGTTCGGAGCGCCGGCCGCGCGCCGGGTCTGACCGCTCTCGCCCACGGCGATCCGCGCCGACTGCCATTGCGCCAGGCTAGCGTCGACGGCAAGACCGACCGCCAAAGGGTCGTGCAGGTGCATGTAACCCCAGAGACGGAACGTTTGCTCCGTGAACGCCTCAATCCGGGCGGCGAGCGGGCCGGGCCGGCCGGCCAGCGCGGCGTGGAGCTGGTCGCGGTTGATCGTGGTCTGGCGCGTGGCGTCCAGCGGCACGAGGTCCACCCGCAGGCCGGCGCCGAAGACCTCGCGCGCGGCGTCCGGATCGACATAGGCATTGAATTCCGCGTCCGGGGTGACATTGCCACGCACGTCCACCGCGCCACCCATCATGACGACACGGCCGATCCTCCGCAGGGCATCGGCGTCGAGGCGAAGAGCGAGCGCCAGGTTTGTCAGCGGGCCCAGCGCGATGAGCGTCAATCGCTCGGCGTGGGCCCGGGCCAGGGCCACGAGGGTCTCGGCCGCGGACGGCGAGGCGGGCGGGCTGGCCACGGGCGGCCAATCCGGCGCATCGCCGAGGCCGTCGGCGCCGTGATCGTCGTGGGCGGCGGTCACCAACGCCCTGCGGAGCGGGGCCGCGGCGCCCAAAGCGATCTGGGGCAGGCGAGCCGGCCGGCGCACCGCGACCAGACGGGCGGCGTTGCGCGCCGTGTCAGCGAGCGGCGCGTTGCCCGCGACCACCGTCAGCGCCAGGACATCGAGTTCGGGCGAGCCCCAGGCGAGCAGCAACGCGAGGGCATCGTCGATGCCGGGATCGGTATCGAGGACCGTCGGGGTCAGCGCATCCATGACGACCAGGCGAGCGTCCCAACGCCCGATCCTACAATGGCGGCCACCTCCGCCAGCTCGGGCGCTGCGCGCGCCTTCTCGCGAACGAGGCCCGGGATCAAGCTACCCATCGTTGCCATGCAGGGATTCTACCAGCCTAGTCGAGCGACCGCCGGCCCCTGAGGGCCTAGGCGAGCCGCGGGCGATGGGATCACGGCGATCGCGGACGCCAATCAGACGACGTCCACCTCGCAGAGGAGGCGAGTGGTTGGCCGTCGGTCGCGGTTCAGATCCATCCTTGGAGTCGCCGCCATTCGGCGGGTATCGTCGCTGACGATGCTGTGTAACGGCCCCCGCCGGGCCGCCGGGCCGAGACCCCACTCCAGTTGGCCGCCTCCGCGCCGGTCACATCCCAGTCTCCAGTGAGTGATGCGGCAGCGCCTCCACGGCCGGCCAGGCGCGGCAGGTGACTGCCCCAGTGCCGCCCACGGCGGGCCCCGCCTCGCCTTGCCGCGCCTTGCGCTCGAGCCTACCGAGAGACAAGCCCAGACGATGATTGATGACTTGCTGTGGTGGACGGCCTCGGTTTCTTCCTCCGTGTGCAACCCGGATGACGGCGGCTGCGTCTATACGGGTGGATGCGGACCGGTCTCAACTTCGGGCGTTGCTGATCGACGCGGCAAGGGGTGCACAGCGGTGGGCGATCTCGAAAGGCGCGGCGGCATACCGGCGGCTGGCCGGCGCCGGCCGACACCTCCCCGGGCGGGCCAGACCCAAGGTTCTGGCGTCGAGACGCAGGCATGGGCCGTCGTGCTCGCCGGGGGCAAGGAAGTGCGTCTGAGCGGGCTGACGCGCCACGTCTACGGCGAGGACAGACCCAAGCAATACATCGCTCTGACGGGCGGTAAGTCCCTTCTGCGCCAGACGCTCGCAGCCATCAAACTGCTCGGTCGTCCTGCACTTCGCTGATCTCCCTCAGTGCGACATCGGAGCTGCTTAGGGAGCGCGGGTAACAAGGCCGATGCGGACAATTCTGCCAACCACGCATAAGCCGACCGGGGCGTCCATCATGTGGGCCGGATCACCCTACGCGCACGTGCACATCATGGGACGCCCGTAGAAAGGAGAATTCGATGAAGATCGTTGCTTTCTTGCTACTCATCACGGCTGTCGCCTACGCTCAAACGCCGGCAGCGCAGAAGCCGAAGTCTGATGCCGAGAAGATCGCATCCGCGATGGAGGCGGGTCCAAAGTTTGTCACGCAAAATGCAACCGTGCTCGACTGGCCGTCTTCGCCCGGCGGCGAGTTCCGCGTTCTCCGAGCCGGCACCAATCAGTGGACCTGTCTTCCGGGTCGCCCTGAAGGCGCCCACGATGAGCCCGGGTGCTTTGACCAGGTGTTTCTGCAGTTCATGAAGGACAGTATGGCCGGCCGTATACCTAATGTGCAGAGTGTCGGAATTTCATATATGTATGGCGGCTTCTGGGTGCCAAACAAGTCGCATGCGATGGGAAGTGGCAATGAATTCCACGTTGGGCCACACATCATGATCATCGGACTGGATCAAAACATGCTGCAGACATTGAACCATGACGGATCGAATGGCGAGCCTTATGTCAATCATCTTCCGGGCCGCTCCGAGCTGTACCTAGTGATCCCGAACCGCGAATGGGAGGATTCGCAAGCAGTCTCCACCATCGGCGCAACGCGATAGTTCTCGCCTGGCGGCAAAGGGATGTAGCTCGCCCGTGGAGGTGAACATGGCTAAGGTAGAGCGCTACGAGATCCTTGTTATTGGAAGCGGAGAAGCCGGCAAGCACCTGACGTGGAACTTGGCGCAAGCGGGTCAACGTACGGCCGTCGTGGAGAGGAAGTACATCGGTGGATCGTGTCCCAATATCGCATGCTTGCCCAGCAAGAACGTGATTCGCAGCGCCAAAGCGAACTGGTTCGCGCGGCAGGGCGCGGAATACGGCATTCAGAGCGGGCCAGTGTCGACGGATATGGAGGGCGTCCTGAGCCGCAAGCGGAAGATGGTGGAGGCCGAGGTCCAGGGTCATCTCAATCGGTTCAAAGCAAGCGGCGCGGAGTTGGTTCGCGGCGAAGCGCGGTTCGTGGCTCCGAAGACGGTTGAAGTGCAGATGAACGACGGCGGCCGGCGGATGATCACTGGCGACCGTGTGTTTCTGGACCTTGGCTCGCGCGCAGCGATGCCGGATGTCCCGGGGCTCGTGGATGCGAAACCTATGACCCATGTGGAAGCGCTGGATCTCGACCGTCTGCCGGAACACGTGATCGTACTCGGTGGCGGGTACGTGGGCCTCGAATTGGCGCAGGCGCTTCGGCGATTCGGGTCCAAGGTCACGGTGATTGAGCGTGGCCGGCAACTCGCCGGCGCGGAAGACTCTGATGTCGCGCAAGCAATTCTGGGGAACTTCACGAGCGAGGAAATCGAAGTACTGCTCGAAACGCAGGTGCGCCACGTGGAGGGTGTGTCCGGCCAGGAGGTCCGAATCGGGATCGAGGGCGGCCGCGGGCAACAAACCATTGAGGGAACTGATCTGCTGGTGGCGACGGGACGAACGGCGAACACGCAGGGGATCGGGCTCGAAACGGCTGGAATCGAACTCGACGCGCGCGGCTACATCAAAGTGAACGAGCGGCTGGAGACGACGGCGCCGGGAGTGTGGGCGATGGGCGATTGCGCCGGGAGCCCGCAGTTCACGCACGTCGCGTTTCACGATTTCCGAGTGGTACGCGACAACCTGAACGGAGGCAACCGTACGACGCGCGATCGGCTCGTGCCGTTCTGCATGTTCACTGATCCGGAATTAGCGCGAGTCGGTGTGAACGAATCGGAAGCGAAGGCGCGGGGCATTCCGTATCGCCTCGCAAAGATGCCGATGGCCGGGGTACTTCGCGCTGTTGCGATCGGCGAAACGCGGGGATTCGTGAAGCTGCTGGTTGATGCGGAAAGCGATCGCATCCTGGGATTCACCGCGTTTGGGGCGGAAGCCAGCGAAATGATGGCGGCCGTTCAGACGGCAATGCTGGGCGGATTGCCTTACACGGTATTGCGGGACGCGATTTTCACGCATCCGACCGTCGCCGAGGGCTTGGTCTTTTTGTTGGCCAATGTCTCCGCACGAGCTATGCGACATGGCTCTTCTTCGGTCGCCTCTGCCTGAATCGGCACCAAAGTTGCCGGGCTCATATCTCAGCACGATGCGCCAGTCGGCAGTGGTCAGGCGCCCGTTGGGTGCCCAGAAAACGGCTTCCTGAGGCGCATGAATATGTGACTCGAAGAAGGCGGAGACAAGCCCTTGTGCGGTGGCCATGGATGTGCCGCTCAGACGGAGATAGTCCTCCCGCCCGTGCGGCGCCGTTTCCGGCCCGACCTCTATTGGCACAGGTGCACAGTGCTGCATCTCTGTCCAGGTCGCACGGTGAATCTTGCCGGTCTTACGGTCCTTGGGAGCTGTGGTCGCCGTTGGCTCCCACTGAGGATGGATTGAGAACCAGACGGCTGGTCGCTCGCCCGGAGGCAACCCGTCGAGCGGGCCGGATGACCGCAATCCCGCACGATCTTGTTGTAGTCCTCGACGACGGTGTGAAAAATCCGCGGTTCACCATTGCCCTGAGCGGACTTGTCCGAGCCAGCCACGTTCCGCATGGTCGGCGAGCTTGCCCTCGGCGGTCAGATCCCGTTCGGTCCGTGGCGCGCTATGTCCCTACCATGCTTCTCGGCGCCTTCATTGCCTGCGGGGGAGCATCAGCAATGCGGTGAGCTGGCCGGCCGGCTCGAGGACGGGCACGTGTGGATAGCGTGCTCGTGCGGATAGCGTTGCTCGTGCGGAACAGTTCGACCCGCTCTCGCCGCGGTGGTTCGCGGTGAGCGGGTCGCGACCCGCGAGGACCCGCACCAGCCCGATCGTCTCCACGTTCCTCCTCTGTTCCCCCCAGCGCACTCTAG
>Ga0210384_10006668_pt1 | contig 12266 bp, 7 predicted proteins | sample IncBWH2MmetaG_FD_160574 | JGI IMG/M metagenome (GOLD analysis project Ga0210384, IMG submission 160574) | Forest soil microbial communities from Barre Woods Harvard Forest LTER site, Petersham, Massachusetts, United States - Inc-BW-H-2-M | ecosystem: Environmental > Terrestrial > Soil >... | reverse complement strand
CCGGACTGGCAAGAAGGGCTTGTATACCGGCGGCCTTGGGATGACCCTGGGGAACTCGGCGCTGGACGCGCGGCCTTATTCTCTGAGCGGGCAGAGCGCGCCCAAGTCGCAGTACAACCGATTGACCTTCCTCGCAACGTTAGGAGGCCCGCTGCATATTCCCCATCTGCTTCCCCATGGGCCGAATTTCTTTGTTGCTTACCAGTGGACTCGCAACGGCGATGCCACCACGCTGACAGGACTGGTGCCGACGGCGGCGGAGCGAAGTGGAGATTTACCCTTCGGTGGTATAACTCCGGTCACGCAGGCGCAGGATTTGTTGAAGCTATATCCGCTGCCAAACGTCTCTGGGAATTCGTTGTACAACTATCAGGTTCCGGTGATCACCGACACCCATCAGGACGCGATGCAGTTGCGTCTGGACAAGACGATCGGCAACAAGAATCAGCTTTACGGCGGCTTTGCCTTTCAAAGTGTGCGGTCCAGCGGCTCCAATCTTTTTGGCTTTCTCGACACGACGGATACGCTGGGCATCAATATGAACGTCAACTGGGCGCACCGGTTCAGCCATGAGCTCTTTCTTACGACCGGATATAAATTCAGTCGATTCAGGACGCAAGTTGTCCCCTACTTTGCGAATCGAATCAATATCTCAGGCGCGGCGGGCATTACGGGCAACAATCAGGACCCGGCCAACTGGGGACCGCCGACGCTGATTTTTGCGAGCGGAATCGCCAGCCTCTCCGATGGGGACAGCGCCTTTGATCGCAATGAGACGAATGGCGTTTCCGTCTCCGTCTCGAGGAACCATGGCCACCACAATGTCACGCTGGGCGGAGACTTTCGCAGGCAGGAGTTCAATTACCTCTCGCAGCAGAATCCACGGGGCACCTTCACCTTTACCGGCGTTGCGACCGGCCATTCGGATTTCGCCGACTTCCTGAAGGGTATTCCGGACACCAGCGCTATTGCTTACGGCAACGCGGACAAATATCTGCGGCAATCTGTTTACGATGCGTATCTGACGGATGACTGGAGACTGCGGCCGGAGCTCACCATCAATGCCGGAATACGCTGGGAGTATGGCGCACCAATCACTGAGCTCTATCAACGGCTGGTGAATCTGGATATTGTTCCGGGCTTTTCAGCTGTTGCGCCCGTTTTGGCGAGCAATCCGACCGGACCTCTGACCGGCCAGACCTATCCGGCTTCGTTGCTGCGACCTGACAGACTCGGAATCGAACCGAGGATCGGAATATCGTGGCGTCCGATACCGGGATCGTCGGTGGTTGTGCGCGCTGGATACGGGGTCTACGATGACACTTCGGTCTATAGGGCGACGGCGCTCCAAATGGCCCAACAGTCACCGCTGTCGACGAGTTTGAGCGTGCAGAACAGCGCATTGTGCCCACAAACCCTAGCAAGCGGGTTCAACGCCTGCTCCTCGACTACTGCCAATACGTTTGCGGTCGATCCGAACTTTCGCGTCGGCTACGCGCAGACCTGGCAACTCGCCGTGCAGAGCGACCTGCCCGGTGCGCTGCAGTTGACGGCAACCTATCTCGGGATCAAGGGAACACGGGGAGTGCAGGAATACCTCCCGAATACTTACCCGATAGGCGCCGCGAATCCATGCCCGTCATGTCCTCTGGGCTTTGTCTATCGCACGTCGAATGGCAACTCGACGCGCGAGGCGGGCAGCCTTCAGTTGCGGCGAAGGCTACGCAGCGGATTTACCGCCACCTTGCAGTACACGTATTCAAAATCGATCGACGACGATTCGACACTTGGGGGTCAGGGGCCAGTCGCAACCACGTCAACCACTTCAACGGGACCTGCAGCCACAGCGGGAATTACAACTGGAGCGGCAAGCCCAAGCCCACAGACCTCCGCGATCGCGCAGAACTGGCTCAACCTGAGCGCCGAGCGCGGGCTCTCGACCTTCGATCAACGTAATCTGCTAAACGCGCAGATTCAGTACACTACGGGAGTGGGGCTGGGCGGCGGTTCTCTGTTGAGCGGCTGGCGGGGAAAATGGCTGAAGCGGTGGACTGTGCTTGGCCAGTTTGCCGCAGGGAGTGGTCTGCCGCAGACGCCAATCTATCTTGCGGCTGTGACCGGTACCGGTGTGACGGGCAGTATCCGGCCAAACGTCACAGGCACATCGGTCTATGACGCACCCGCAGGCTTTCATCTGAATGCAGCCGCCTACACAGCACCTCTCCCGGGCCAATGGGGAGACGCGAGGAGGAATTCAATCACAGGCCCCAGCACCTTCACCTTCAATGCGTCGCTGGCGCGAACCTTCCGATTGAAAGATCGCTACAACCTCGATCTGCGGGTGGATTCGACGAACCTGCTCAACCACGTTGTCTTCACCAGCTGGAATACGACATTGAATCCGGTCTCGAACCCGGCCATAGATCCAGCCGTGAACAGCCCTCTCTTCGGACTGCCGGCAGCTGCCGACGCGATGCGCAGCCTGCTAATCACGACGCGCCTGAGGTTTTGACCTATGCGATCTCTGTTCACGATTCTTCTGCTTGCGGCGTTCGGCACCCAATCCGGGGCCCAACAGATAGGGCAGAACGCAGCTCCCGCTACCAACGACACCCCGACGTTATCGGTGCGGTCGCAGATCGTCATCGAAACCGTAGTCGTCAAAGACAAGAAGGGGAACACGATCGACGGCCTCACCGCGAAAGACTTCACACTGACCGAAGATGGGGTGCCGCAAACGATCCGTTTCTGTGAACCGCAGTCCATGCCGTCAACGCTCAGCGACGTTCCTCTGACTCCACTGCGGCCGGGAGACATCAAGATCTACAACACGCTGACGCGAACTCAGATCACTCCCGAAGCTCCAGGAGATGTTCGATATAAGGATCACCGGCTGCTGGCGCTGTATTTCGACATGACGGCCATGCGGCCTGCAGATCAGTTGCGGGCGTTGGCCGCGGCGGAGAAATTCATCCGCTCACAAATGACGACCTCGGACCTGGTCTCCATCATGCGATATTCGGGAGGTTCGGTCGATGTGCTGCAGGATTTCACGACGGATCGCAATCGTTTGCTGAGTATCCTCGAGACGCTAGTGGTAGGGGAAGGCCAGGGTTCTGCCGAATCCGTCGATGACGCCAGCGGTGCCGATACCGGGGCAGCCTTCGGCCAGGATGACAGCGAGTTCAACGTCTTCAATACCGACCGTCAACTTTCCGCATTGCAAACCGCTGCCCGGATGCTTGGGCAGTTGAATGAAAAGAAGTCGCTCATTTATTTCGCCAGCGGCCTGAGACTAAACGGCGTGGATAATGAAGCGCAGCTTCAGGCTACTGTCGACGCAGCTATCCGCGCAGGCGTTTCGTTTTGGCCAATCGACGCACGTGGTCTGGTGGCGCAAGCGCCGCTTGGCGATGCGACGCAAGGATCGCCGGGCAACGCCGGGATGTACTCCGGGGCCGCGGCACTGGCGACGACCACCAATCTGCAGCGCTCGCAGGACACGCTGTTTTCTCTCGCCGGAGACACAGGCGGAAAGGCCCTGCTCGACTACAACGACCTGACAAAGGGAATCGTGCAGGCGCAGCAGTCGATTACCAACTACTACATCCTCGAGTACTACCCCACGAACACCGCGCTGAACGGGAAGTTTCGCCACGTCAAGATCTCGGTGAATCCCGAACTCTCCGCGAAACTGGACTACCGCCAGGGCTACTTCGCCGGCAAAGAGTTCAGCAAATTTACCACGGTCGATAAAGAGCGGCAGCTCGAGGATGCCCTCATGCTGGGCGACCCTATAACCGACCTGACCATCGCCATCGAGATCAATTATTTCCAGTTGAACCGAGCGGAGTATTTCGTCCCCATTGTGGTGAAGATTCCGGGAAGGGAACTGGCCCTCGCCAAACGGGGTGGCGCGGAGCACACCCTGATTGACTTCGTCGGTGAGATCAAAGACGTCTACGGCGGCACGACAGTGACCAACGTACGCGACAACGTGAATATCAAACTCACCGATGCGACCGCAGCCGAGCTGGCCAAGCAGCCCATCGAGTACGAAGCCGGGTTCACACTGTTGCCTGGGAAGTACATGATCAAATTCCTTGCGCGCGACGATGAGACGGGGAGAATCGGCACTTATCAAACCACGTTTGTAATTCCCAATCTGAATAAAGAAGAGAAGCGAGTCCCCATCAGCTCGGTCGTGTTGAGCGGACAACGTGTCGATCTCAAGACTGCGATCTATAACGCGGCGAAGGCGAAAGACCAGGAGAAGGAAGCGATGGTCAACCCACTGGTCCAGAATGGTAAGAAACTGATCCCCAGCGTGACCAGGGTCTTCAGCAGAGGGCGCGATCTGTATGTCTACCTTCAGGCGTACCAATCCGCCGCGGCAACACCGAAGCCGCTCGTTGCTTTCGTGAGTTTCTACCAGGGGCAGACGAAAGTTTTTGAAACCCAACCCATGGCCGTTACGCCAACGGCAGCCAGCCGATTAGGAACGGTACCTCTCAGCTTCAGCATCGGTCTCAATCAGCTTCCGGCAGGCGAGTATGACTGCCAGGTGACTGTGCTCGACCCAACAGACACGAAGGGGACCTTTTGGCAGGGTCAGATTAAGCTTGTGCCGTAGGGGAAGATCTATTTGGAGAGTTAGAAATAACAGGCTGAGTCAGAAATTGCCGGACGGATCCGATACCGCATCAGGCTACTGTATAAAGGTCATTGCCTGAAGGCTTGCCAACCTTATCGTGAATTCGACTCCAAAGAACCCGATCCCAAGACGCCGATGGCGCATCGCATGGCTTTTGGGCTTCGGCGTTCTGGTCAACTATTTCGACCGGGTCAACCTCTCGGTTTCCCATGCGGCTCTCGTCACCACCTTCGGCATCTCGACCGTCACCTTTGGCTACCTGTCGGGCGCATACAACTGGACGTATGCGCTATGCCAACTTCCGATCGGGGTTTTGTTGGACAAGTTCGGAATTAAACGTGTCGGCCGCATCAGCACCTTCTTGTGGAGTATTGCCTCCTTTGCCGCAGCTATTACGCCCACCGTCAGCGGCTTCTTTGCGGCCCGCTTTCTGCTTGGGATAGGCGAGGCGCCAACCTTTCCAGCGAACGCAAAGGCCATCGGCTATTGGTTTCCCTCTCGCGAGCGCAGCTTTGCTACCTCGATCTTCGATGGAGCCGCCAAGTTCGCTTCCGCGATCGGCGTTCCGCTCATCGGCATCCTGCTGCTCAAGGTTGGCTGGCGCTGGAGCTTTGCCGTCACCGGCCTCATTAGCCTTCTATACTTCCTTTTCTTCTGGCGAATCTATCGCGATCCCCAGGATGACCCTGAACTGACCAGCGTCGAACGCGACTACATCGCAACCGACGATCAGGTCTTCGCCGCAAATGAAGTCGGACAAGCCTCGCTCGGTTATCTCCTCCGCCAACGCAAGGTCATTGGGATGGTTCTGGGGTTCGGTTCGTACAACTATGTCTTCTACCTGCTCCTTACATGGTTGCCGAGCTATCTCTCCTCCGCCCTGCACATCGATCTGCTGCACTCATTTCTTTACACAGGTGTTCCATGGCTGATCGCGACCGTGGCGGATCTCGCCATCGGCGGCTGGCTTGTGGACGCTCTGATTGAACGTGGATGGAACGCGAACTCCGTCCGCAAGAGCGTTCTGATTGGCGGAACCGCCTGCGGTCTAGGCATCCTCGGAGCGGCAAATACCCATCGCGCCCTCACCGCACTTATCTGGATCAGCATCTCTATTGGCGGGCTCTCCGCTGCTTCTCCGGTTGGCTGGTCGATCCCGTCGCTGATTGCTCCTCGTAGCAGCGTGGGAAAGGTAGGCGGAATCATCAACTTCTCCAATCAGCTCTCTGGCATCTGCGCGCCAGTCATTACCGGATATTTGGTCGCCGCCCGGCAATCGTATACGTGGGCTTTTGGAGTGTCGGCGGTCTACTTACTGATCGGCATCGCAGCCTACATCTTTCTGCTGGGCAGAATCGAACCCATGCCCGCCGAATCGCAAACCGTGGCCTGAAGGGTAGGCAAATATTCACTACGAAGACGGCGGCTTCACTGTAACACGCATGGCGCCCGTCGATATCCCGCCATCCACCAGAAGGGTCTGACCCGTGATGTAGCGGCTGGCTTCAGACGCCAGGAAGACGACTGCGCCGTCCAGATCATGCGGCTGCCCCGCGCGCTTCACAGGAATACGATCGACCAGGTACTCGACCCACTCCTTGTCTTCGTAGAGCATCTTGTTCTGCTCGGTGCGAAACCATCCCGGAGCGAGGCAGTTCACGGTAATCCCATACTTGCCCCAGTCGTCAGCCAGGCTCATCGTCATTTGCCGCACACCGCCGCGGCTTGCTCCGTAGGGCGCCAGGCCCGCGTACCCGAAGACGCTCGTCACGGAGCCGATGTTGATGATGCGGCCATAGCCATGCTCTATCATGCGGCGCGCCATCTGCTGCGCGACAAAAAATGTTCCGCGCAGGTTCGTGTCGAGCACCATGTTCCAATCGTCCCAGGTCACATCGAGAGCCGGTTTCCGGGCATTGCATCCCGCGTTATTAACCACAATGTGTACCTGGCCCCACCCCTGCTCCGCTGCCGCGGCCATTCGTTCAATGCTGCCCTGGTCGCGAACGTCCAGCTCAAGCGGCAATACTTTGCGGCCCAGCGCTTCGATCTCCGCCACAAATGACGTCAGGTCTGTTAGTTTACGACTCGTCAATATTAAGTTCGCACCAGCTTTGGCCAAGGCTCGAGCGAAGTACTGACCCAGGCCTCGGCTTGCCCCAGTCACCAAAGCCACCTGACCGCTGAGATCGAACAGATTTTCGCTCATTGAGCGTGCCCCGAGCCTGTCGGTGAACCTGTCCTCGAATCTATCCGTGGATCGAGTACCACCTTCATCAAATTCGGCTCACCCGAATGAAGACGATCAAACCATGCCGGTCCATCGCTAAGCGGCGCAACGGCGGTAATCAACGGCCCCACCCGAATCTTTCCAGTGGCCATCAATTCCATCGCTTCCGGATATTCACCACTGGAAGCGCACGATCCCTGCAACCGTATTTGGCGCGATACAACCTTTTGTAACGGCAGATTCACCTGTGGTGTAATGTTGCCGATTAGCGTTACGGTGCCGCCTTTCCGCACGCAATCGATCGCAGCAGAGATTGTTTCATTTCGTCCAACAGCCTCCAACACTACATCAACGCCGCGCCCCCCGGTCAACCCCAGGATCTCCTTCGTCAGCTCATCTCCAGAGGCCAGAATGGTCTTATCCGCGCCTAAATCCGCTGCTGACTTCAGCCGCGTCGCATCGATATCCGCAACAAACACCTGAGAGCAACCGGCAACGCGAGCAGCCTGCAGGGTCAACAGTCCGATCATGCCTGCACCAATGACGAGCGCCGTCTCGCCACCTTTGAGCTGTGAGACTGCCACTCCATGAAGCGCAACCGACACAGCTTCCAGCATCGCCGCCTCCGCGAACGCCAGATTGTCGGGCAATTTGTAGACGATTCGCGCAGGCACGGCCACATACTCCGCGAAGGCCCCAGCGCGGCGGTAGTCGCCGCATGAAACTCCGACTACCTGCCGGTTATCGCAGAGATTCACCTCGCCTTTGCGGCAGAAGGCGCATACGCCGCAGTACACCGTCGAGTCGAACGTCACGCGATTGCCCACGGCGAATCCGCTCACCTCTGCGCCGACCGCCGCAATCACACCTGCAGCCTCGTGTCCCATGACGATCGGAGGAATGCGCCGTCCCGAGGTGCCGTCATAACCATGAACGTCGCTGCCGCAGATCCCGCAGGCAGCAACCTGTACCAGCACGTCCAACGGTTCCGGCACTGGAACCGGTAGAGTCGCGATCTCCAGGTGGTTGTATTCGGAGAGAAGAAGAGCATTCATCGTAGGCCGTCGAACCTCGCACGATTAGGGTATACCGTCCGCGTCGTTGAGGATTCCCGGTCTGAATCCGCGCCGCAGCCACAATTGCGATTCTATGTCAGAGGAGCGAACCCAAAATTTATTTACATCCTCATTGGCCCAGTCGATAATGGGCGGACAATCCAAATGAGCGCAAACCCCTCGGCGGCCCCTGCATGACGATACCCTTGTTTGAAAACACCATCCCATGCTGGATGGCAATGTTTGTGGGCTCGCCTGAGAGCAGCTCCTGGATGCAGGCATACGATCCATCGCATCACTGGTTGCTCTCGACCTGCTGGGCCGCGCTTCCTCTGGTAGTTCTGCTCGCGGCCATGATCGTTTTGCGGCTCAAAGGACATATCTCCGCGTTGCTGGCGCTCGCCGTCGCGCTCATCGTCGTCATTGTGATCTTCCACATGCCGACGAATCTGGCGGTTCTCTCTACGATTCTTGGCGCCGGATACGGTCTGTTTCCCATCTTCTGGATCGTGTTTCCCGTCATCTTCATGTACCAACTCACAGTTCGTGCCGGTAGGTTTGGCCTGTTGCAGGAGTGCCTGGTCGGAGTCACCGAAGACAGCCGCCTTCAACTGCTGCTGATCGCCTTTATCTTCGGAGCTTTCTTTGAAGGCGCCGCGGGCTTTGGAACTCCTGTCGCGGTTTGCGGCACAATCCTGTTGGGTCTTGGCTTTCTTCCGCTTGAGGCTGCGGGTCTGGCGCTCCTTGCGAATACCGCGCCGGTGGCCTTCGGTGCGCTGGGTACGCCAGTGATCGCGTTGCATGGCGTCACCGGGCTCGATACGCTCGTGCTTACCAGCGTCGTTGCCACCCTGCTCACGCCGTTTTGTATTCTGGTGCCCTTCTGGCTCATATGGGCGTTTGCCGGCTTCAAAGCCATGTGCGAAGTCTGGCCCGCGATTCTTGTTGCAGGCGTCAGCTTCGGTTTCGCACAACTTCTGGTAGCCAGGCTTCACGGCCCTTGGTTGGTTGATATCTCTGCCGCGGTCATTAGTCTGTGTCTCTTCGTTCTGTTTCTGCGCGTATGGAAGCCGAAGCGAATTCTAGACGCGCAGCGTAAGGACGTTACCCACCTGCCACGCTCGCTCCGCAAAAACCACGCGTCCGTAGTGACTAGGGCGGCGGTTCCGTGGCTCATTCTTACGTTCTTCGTTACTGTTTGGGGAACACCACGGTTTACCGCATGGATCGACCGCATCACGACTCTGCGGCTGCCGCTCGCTGGTCTCGACCGCGTCGTCTTCCGCGTCCCCCCGGTTGTTCCTCATCCAGCGCCAGAGGCGGCTATCTTTACGTTCAACTGGCTATCGGCCACAGGTACCGGTATCTTCGTCGCTGCACTGATTGCCGCGTTCGTCATGGGGCTGCGCCCACGCGCGATCCTTCAGGTTTTCTGGCATACGATCGTCTCCACGCGCTTTACGATGATCACGATCGCCGCGCTGATGGGGCTTGCCTTCGTTACGCGCTTCTGCGGCTTAGACACCACTCTCGGTCTGGCCTTTGCGCGAACCGGCGCCTTCTATCCTTTTTTCGGCACCTTGGTTGGCTGGCTCGGCACCGCCTCCACGGGCTCGGACACTTCCTCGAATGTTCTCTTCGGAAACCTGCAGAAGTTCACCGCCCAGCAACTTGGAATCTCGCCCTTCATCATGGCTTCAGCCAACTCCGGCGGAGGAGTGATGGGCAAGATGGTTGCCCCGCAAAGCGTTGTCGTTGCGAGCACCGCTACGGGCATCTATGGCAGCGAAGGGAGCATTCTCCGCTTCGTCTTCATCCACAGCTTTATCCTTGCCTGTTTGATGGGTGTGCTGGTTTCTCTGCTGGTCTATTTCCCGTCGCTCACGAAGTTAATACTCATCTAGCCTCATTGCAGAAGAGAACAGAGCCGCCGATTCGTCCTTTACGGAGGGATCGCCTCTAGGCACTGCTCAATAAAATACGTAGGTCTCTCACATTATTCCCAGTAGGCCCGGTGATGATTGCATCATCCAAAGCGCGGAAGATCGGAAAACTGTCGAACTGGTCCAATGCGGAGCTGACGTCTAAGCCCATGGAGGCTGCTCGCGCCCACGTTGTCTCGTCGCACACTGCCCCGGCGGCCGGACTATTGCCGTCAATTCCATCCGAGCCCCCACTGAGAACGGTCGCCTTCACATTTCTTCCGTTGATCAGGCGCGAACACTCCAGGACAAACTGTTGATTGCGTCCCCCCACTCCGTGTGCCGGCGGCAGCCGTACTGAAACCTCGCCGGCAGAGAGCAGACAGACCTTCGAATACCGTTGGCCCAGCCCCTGCAACCGATCCAATAGATACACCGCGGCATCCCTGTAGTCCCAGTCGTCGCAGCGATTATCGACGACAACCTCAAATCCCAGCCTCGCTGCGGTCTCTCCGGAAATTCTGCAAAGATCGTCACTGGATAACAGAGAAAACCAACTCGCGTTGCCGAAAGCAGGATGTCCGGCTTTCGGTGTCTCTTCGAGCGCAGGATCGCTGAAGAGGGCAAGGAGCTTTCCCGAAAGATTCAAAGCGTCCAGATTGGTGGCAATAATCTGGCGGCAATCCTCCGTCGTAGAAGGGTCGGGAAGGGAAGGCCCGGAACCGACCACATGCAAAACGCTATCCGGAACATCGGAGATCAGCAGAGTGCATTGTGTCGCTCTCTGTGCGGCCACGGCAAGCCGCCCTCCCTTCACCTGAGAGTAGTGTTTTCGCAGAGCGTTCATCTGCGTAATCGGTAGGCCGGAATGAACAAGCGCTCGATAGAACTGGGCTGTCTCTTCGACCGTGACGCCGCTATCGAGAGCCTTCTCGATCATCGCCGACGCTCCACCGCTGATCAGAAACAGGACCAGGCACTGATCGTCGCATGAGCCAAGCAGCTTCAAAACTGCTTCTGCCGCGTCGAGCGAGGTCTGATCCGGCAACGGGTGGCTACCCGTAAAAAATTGAACCCTGCGGTCCTCCTCTTGCAGCCTAGTTGACCCAACCACAACCGCCTCGATAGCCTGACTCCGCTGCAAAGCCGGTTCAAGCTCCGGCCGCAGCGCGTCCCACATAGTTGCCGCGGCTTTGCCCATCGAAATCACAACAACACGATTAAAGTCCCGCAGGTCGTACGTTGACTCTCCAAGAGAGAGCGTCTCCCCCCGATTATGGACACGAGTCCGCATTAGCTCTTCAATCCTCAAATGATCGAGAGTATCGAGAAAAATGTCTTTGGCCGTTTTGCGTAAAGTCATGAGCGAGTCATCTTGATGCAGCCCCTGGGCGGCAACACGACCCCGGAAGGACTTCGAAAGAAAGCAGACGCTGTTCGAACAGCGGAGAAACTCTGAGTCATGGCCATAAACTAGTCCTAACGTACAGCCTCAGAGCAGATCGGCCCGATGCCGGCGATGTTTTGCATCAGGTTTTGCGGGATGCCATGTCGGTCCTTCAAATAGTCTGGGCTGTTGTACGAAAGCCACACCTTGCCAGCATCATCCTGCCAGACCAATGCCTTGAGGGGCAGATCTATAGCAACTGTCGGCGAGGCGATCATCAACGGCGTTCCCGATTTCGCATTGCCAAAAATCAGCAGTTGGGTCGGCTGCATCTGCAAACCCGCTTTTGCTGCGTCGCCGCTGTGATCGATCCGTGCCAGGATGGTCAATCCCTTCGACTGAACGATCGTCTCCAATCGTGTCAAAGTCTCCATTACTGTGCGAGGGCTACTGAGGTGAACCATTCCGTTGTCCGCCAGCTTAGTCACTGTTCCTCCTTAGGGCCATCTTGAGGGGCTAGCATAGCAAATTCTCATTTACGCTTTGTGGAGGTGGCTTGCAAACTGAGCGTTTTCGCAGATGCATACAGGCAGGAGATCAACTCCTGCCTGTCCGCAATACTTCCGTCAATCGTGAATATCGCGTTGAAAGATTTAAAAGAAAACCGTAGCCGCAAACTGCAGCTTGCGCCCATTCGTCGAAGTGTTGCCATTATTTCCGAATGTCGAGCGGATGCTGCCGAAGTTCACTGCTGAGGTTGTCGAGCCGACAATCAAAGGATAGGACCCTCCCGCTGCCGGACAAGAGCCGCCATTCGTCGATGTCGTCGAGCAGGAAAACGTAGCCTGGGGCTGCCCCAGGTTCGGCGTGTTGAAGACGTTGTAGCCCTCCACACGAATGTTCAGGCGCATTCCTTCGCGCCACTGCGCCAGCGGAAAGTCACGCCCTATCGTCATGTTCGTCATGATGTAGCCTGGACCAATAAATGCGTTCCTTCCGATCGGACTGAAAGTTCCGA
>Ga0210384_10006667_pt1 | contig 12270 bp, 10 predicted proteins | sample IncBWH2MmetaG_FD_160574 | JGI IMG/M metagenome (GOLD analysis project Ga0210384, IMG submission 160574) | Forest soil microbial communities from Barre Woods Harvard Forest LTER site, Petersham, Massachusetts, United States - Inc-BW-H-2-M | ecosystem: Environmental > Terrestrial > Soil >... | reverse complement strand
ATGTAACCGCCGCGGTCAATCAATTCATACTTTGCGTCGACGAACTCGGTGCCCCCGGCGGTATCCCGCCGAACGGCATTCTCAAGCACCACAACGTTGCTGGGACGCCGCACGGCATAATAAGGCTCCGCAGTTACGATCAGCGCGAAAGCTTGCAGGTCCGTGGTCACGTCCAGCTTGCTGCGGTGGTTTTCGCCCACCAATACTTCACCAATGTTTACTGGCCGGCCTTCCGGCGAAATCGCCCACAACACGTAGGTCAGATATTCGTTGCCGAAACTCGTTGGTCTGCCCAGCCCGGAGAATTCAGCCTCGATTTCCAATGCCCCGCGCTTGCTCTCGACTTTGGCCTCACCCGCTCCGCCAGGCATTAAATCTGTGCCTTGGAAACTGATTTTTGTGGCGCCACTGCGGTGCTTATAGCTGACCGCCTGCGTCGTCCGGCTCACCACATTCATTCGATACTCCGGTGTGTGATTGCCGGAGTCTGCCCGCACTTGCGACTCGGTCTGCGCATGCGCAGAAACACCAAGCCCCATTACCGCTATCAAAGTGATACTCGAAAGCTTGAACATAAGTCTCCTTCTAAGAATCTCAACACCCAAGTATCAGGCTTCCCAAGCTTCAATACTGTGCTGTTGTGCACGCTTTGAAAGAAACAGGAAAGGAGCCGAATTGGCGATCCCACCAGACGGCGGGAGATTGAGCTGCAAGCAAACCGCAGGTTAACGCGTGTTCAACCGCCACCTTATCAGTGATTTATCAACGTGCGTTTTCAGGCGCGGGAGGGCGCAAAGCCGCCGCGAAACGGAAGCAGCGCAATAAGCGTAAAAATTCCCAGGGTGGTTCCAAACGGAAGATCAGAGACCGACAAGATTGCCGCAGCCAGCGCCAGCCTACGCGCCGGCCCTTGATTTGCCAGAAGTGCCAGACCCGCAAATAGCCCAAATAGACCGCACACAAACGACAGCACGACGAAAACTGCATAAAAGAGGTGGAAATCCGCCATCAAGCTGAACGCATCCGGCACGCGACCCAGCAGCGCGCCAAACATCACGGTCGCCGTCCCGCTATACACAAGGAGACAAATTCCCATGACAAGTCGAAATATCCCATACACGATCCAGCAAACACCCACAGTTTGCCGGTGACCACTCAGGCTGCCCGTTGCTGATTCTTCCAACGCCATCGCTGGCTCCCGACGGATCGCTTCGTTCCACTCGCTGGTCACTTGATTTGTAACCATTTCCTTGGCTTCCGTCTGTCCAGTTTGGTACATCCGCCTGCCAAGGCTCGCCTGTTCGCATCCCCGGTGCCCATCGGGATGCTCTGTGTCGCAAACCTGTTTGATGAAGTAGTTGAATCCAAGGAAATGGTGGACGTGACAGGGTTCGAACCTGCGACCCCCTGCTTGCAAAGCAGGTGCTCTCCCAGCTGAGCTACACGCCCACCGCGGGAACTACTATTGATTTTAGAGCATTTGCAATCATTCGCAAGCTCCAAAACACCACATTTTACCGTTCGCCGTGCCAAAACTCATGACATTGGGGGTACCAGATGCGCCGCACCCCCTGCATCAGTGAATCGAAGGCCGCTCAGCCTGACGCACGCACGGCTAAGAGTTGGGACGCCAGCGCGGCAGGCCGATGCAGTAAGGTGTTCGGCTATTTCCAGGCTCCCAACAGTCGCCGCAGCAGGAGCATCTCCCCGAGGTGGTAAGCATTGTGATCCGCCAGCAGGAGTGCTTCGCGCAAAACTGTTTGCCCGTCACCGTGGGAAAGTGGGGCGAAGAAATCCGTTGATTTGCTTTGCACGATCTTAATCATTGCTTTCAAGCCGGAGCGAAACGCCGCCGCGCTATTGTTCCATGCTTTGTTGTCCGGGGGAGCCTGGTTCTTCGGCCAATATCCGGCGGGAAATTCGGGAGAAACATGCCTGGGGTTGCGAGTGAACTCCAGGATGTCCCACTGGGCGATGCGCATGTGTTCCAACACTTCCCAGGCCGAATGCGCCGCGCCCTCTGGCTTTTTCCCTTGCAGATTCGCGGGCCAATCCTTCACTACACTATCAAAATCCACGTGGGCCTGGCCGCCGTTGAGCAATTCCACCAGATGCTCTTGCAATGATTTTTGTTTTTTCATTTTTTTCATCCTACATCCGCCCTTCCACAGTGTGATTGGACATTATCCCTGCGTGGCAGACACGTCCAGCGCAGACGTCAATTTTCACACTTCCATGGGTCCTCCATAATAAACGCAAAACACCGGGCCAAACTTCTTCCAGAGAAACCTTTGGATTAAAGCGAGGCGAAAAGGGTTACGCGCCCACCCAATCGGGAGTGCGCGGAAATCCGGAGCGGCCCGTCCGGCCAAAGGGATTCTCGAATTTATCTTGGAAATAAATGCGGGACGTACCAGCGGGCGTAGGTTGCCAAGCCCAACAAGAGTACAAGCCACCAAAGCGCCAACACTGTTCGCATCCAGATCTTGTACCTGGTGATGCGAACTCGTTGGGGAAAAACGTTTGTGCCCGCTGCCAGCAGAATGTACAAACCCGCGACTTCGGTGATCGTGCCAAGCGCTGCGTGCGCCGTTGCCAGGGCATAATATGCCTTGCCAAGTTTGAGGGGAATCTTCGGGCTGACGTGAACGCGAAACGATGGAACCATCGTGAGCAGGATGACGGCAAGGTTTAGCAGGACGATTGCCGCCTGGCAGCAGGCGTGCCAGCGAAAAAGCCGCAACCGAGCAAGCAGGGCGCCGAGCAGCAGCCCCACTCCCATGACGATCTCAATCAACAGAATGGTGCTGGCGAACGGAGGTGCCATGATTCCCGCACAATTTTCTTTTCACGGCACGGTCCACGCGGGGCCTAGCCGGCTCCATTTACGCCACTGAGAAACCCGCCGAGATGTCCCGTTAGTCCCACGAGCAGCACGGCGACAGCTTCGATCGGCAGGCGGTACGTTGGCAACGTTTGTTCCGGAAGGCGCCGCGCGCGCCAGTGGATCCAAAAGACGATCCAGATCAGCACGCTCGATATCCCGCCGAAAACCATGTGCATGAGCAGAATTCCTTTCAACTTCTGCCCCTCTAGCGCCCATTGCCAGGCCACCACGCCGGTGGCCAGCACGGGCACAGTAGAGATCGCAGCAAGCAACAGATTGAAATACGCCGCCGCGGCCAGGGAGCGGTTCTTCGTCCACTGCGAGAGATAGTCGAGTGCTACGGCTGCCATAAACAGAGCAATTGGAAAATGAACCAGCACTACATGCTGTGCGTGCTTTGCCAGAATTATGGTCTTGAGGTCGAACGGATTTGCGCTCATCACCGGCTCACTGCACCACAACTTTGCCGGTCATTTTCGGGTGGATGGAACAGAAATAAGGGAATGTTCCCGGCTTGGTGAAGGTGAATGAGAATTTTTCGTCCGTATCCATCACCTTGGACTTGAACACGCCATCCGTGCTGACAACCGTGTGGGGAATATCGTCGCGGTTAGTCCAGGTGACCGTGGATCCGACGGAGACGGTGAGTTCGCCCGGGCCAAAGCTGAAATTATCGATCTTCACTTCGGCGCTCGTCGCCGTTGGGCGCGGGGAATTTGCGGAGGCTCTTGACAGGCTCGCCAACAGAATTCCCGCAAATAGCAAGATCGCCAAACCTGCAAGGTAGAATTGCTTTCGCGTCATCCTAGTCCTCTCTGAAAATTGCCTCAGTTAGGTTCTTTTTCCCGTAGCGCACTCGCGCCGATCCCTCATATATCCAGACTGCGAACACCCGCCTTTTATTCCAAACAGACACCATGGCGCCTGACTTTGCCGTGAAAGAAACAAACGATGGGCGGGAATAAAACCGGCTCCGAGGCCGATTCTGGCGGAAGAATGGATGTCGGAATTCATGCACAAAGAAGTCAAACGTAAGTACCCCACGTACAACGATGGCAGGTTGGATGACCCGCCAGAGGGTGATCACCCGTGAAAATGACGGATTGAGGGTATACAACCATCATGGAATGTTCGCGAAAGATTGATGAAGAATTTACGAACGATGTGTTCTCTTATTCGGTGCCCCCGCCCGCGCACGCCAGGGCCAGAAAGCCAACTTCAAGGAGCAACACCCATGAGATTCAGGCAGTTATTCCGGGCGGCGCTATTCCTGCCGCTAGTTTTAGGATTGCTGGCAGCGGCGCCGGCCAACGCCGACGGCAACCTCAAAAAAGTGAAACATGTGGTTGTGATCATGCAAGAAAACCACTCGTTTGATAACTACTTCGGAGCGCTGGCTTACGCGCCGGGCAGCCCATACCATCGCGGGCTCTTCGGATGCCGAAATGGCGATCACTCTTGCGTCGACGGCCTGACCTGCGTGCCGGACAATCTCGGGGGCTTGCACTGCTACAACGCGAACCGGGATGACGACGGGTCGCTGGTCTCCGTTTTCCATGATTCGAGGCGTTGCGCTTCGCCCGACCTGAATCATTCGTGGCTGGAGACACACCAGGAGATGAATTTCCTGAACCCTAACGGCACACGCCAATTCTCACTGAGCGACGGGTTCGTTCGCGTGAACGATAAGACCGAACAAATTGACAACGGAGTCGAGAATCCCACAGACGACCAGACTATGGGCTTCTACACCCAGGACGACATCCCATTTTATTACAACCTGGCCAGTCAGTTCGCGATCAATGACCGCTACTTCGCGTCTGTGCTCGGTCCGACATTTCCGAACCGCTCTTATCTGCTGGCGGCGACTTCCTTTGGGCACCTGACGACCAACGACACGTTTCCGCCTCCAGGCGGCTACAAGCCCGTCAACGGAACGATTCTTGACCTGCTGGAGAAAAATAATGTGGGCTGGGCGGATTATTTCCAGGATGCGCCTCAGGCCGGCGCGTTCCGTTTGTTTGGAACAACCGGTATTGATCCCCACTTCTTTCCGCTTCCGGTGCTTCTGCAGCAGGCAGCGGGAGCGCCCAACCTGCCGCTCCTGCCAAGCGTATCGTTTGTGGACCCGAATTTCGGCTTGTTCGGAACCGCCCACGAGAATGACGAACATCCGCCAACCGATATTCAACGCGGACAGGCGTTTGTTTCGCTGGTGGTGAACGCGTTGCGCAATGGCCCCTACTGGCAGGACACGGTTATCTTCATCACCTATGACGAACACGGTGGCTACTTCGACCACGTAGCTCCTCCGGCGGCACGGCAGGAATCTTCTAGGACACCGGACGGCATTTTCCCGGGGCAGTGCGAGGATCTTTCGAACCCTCCGCTTAGCCTTCAGCCAGGTGGCGGAGCCGAGTGCGCGCACAATCCGTTTAGCACGACGGATACTTCGGTGAATGACGCCGCGGCGCTTTGCCCGGAGTTCGCCGCAGATCCGACCGGCCCGTTTCCGGTGGATTGTGCCGCGTTTGACCAGTTGGGCGTGCGCGTGCCGTTCATGGCCGTGTCGGCGTTCTCGAAACCGCATTACGTTTCGCATACGGTGGGCGATCACACGTCCATCCTGGCGTTCATCGAGAAGAGGTTTTTGAGCACCGGCGCACCCGACGGCGGCGGTGACGAGGACAACGGAGAGGTCACACGGCAGTTTCTGACGCTGCGGGACAAGCACGCGCACGCGCTCGAGGATCTTTTCGATTTTGACAATTCTCCGTCGCTGAATACCGCGGTTACAGTGGCGGCCCCTCCGGCGCAGGACTGCACACCCAAGTAGTGGGCGGTGCGGCAAGAATGGGCGATGGATAGAAGCAATTAGTAATCAGTAACCCGCAGGGAAAAACGAGAGAAAGCACCCCGCGTGCCAAGGCGGTACGCGGGGTGTTCTCGTTCAGAACGAAACCTGTTTACTAATCGCGATCCGGATGACTATGGCGCCAGTTCCAATAATGTTGCTGGTACTTATGCTTCCGGTGCTCGTACGCCATATACGAATCGTGGCGTTCCTGCTGGTAGTTCCGGTAGGCACGGTCTTCGCGGTCATCCCAGTTGTGGTAGTCATGGTGATGCGAGTCGTAGACGCGAATTTGAACATGTTCTTCCTGTGACGCCGCCGCGGCCACGATGGGACCGCTGACTGCGAGGGCCGCCGTCAGGAACAGCCCGCTAATGAGTAAGTGTGCTCGTTGCATATAGTGTTCTCCAGACCGCAATCTCTGGATTCTCGATATTGAAATCACGGTAGGCTGAGTATGCGCGAGGCGCAGGCGGAAAGATGCCCTGAATTGAACAAGTTAATGAATTTGCAAGATTGCCCATCCCAGCGCGGCGTAAGAGGTTACATCTTTTTGGCGTAGTGGTCGCCAAAGAAATCGTGGACATTCTATCTGCAATCTATCACCGGAAACTTGCAGGATGGATCAGGAGGCGTCGGGGGGTTCCGGGTGGATGGTGACGCGGGAGATTTGCGGGAAGCGCTCCTTGACGCTGTCTTCGAGCGCGGCGGTGACATCGTGGACGCGGGTAATAGAGAGGTCGCCCTTCATCACGCAGTGGCAGGAAACGAGGATATGGTGCTCGACCTGGCGGACACGGACTTCATGGCAATTTATAAGCTCGTCGTAGGTGCTGGGCATGCCGTTTAGAAAAGATTCCACGGACATTTCGAGTTGGCGCATTTCTCCGGCGCGGGTATCGGGCGTGGCGATGTGACGGCCGAGCGGCTCGATGTGAATGTTGACGTCGACATTGTCTTTGCCGAGTTCGCGGATGCCGTCTTCGAGTTCGGTGGCGCGACGGTGGGCTTCGCGGAGGCTGAGGTTCTCATCGACTTCGAGATGAAGTTCGACGAAGAGGTGGCCATCCTGCTGCGACGCGGTGACGTCGTGAACCGCGAGGCCGAGGCGGAGAGCGACGGCGCGGACGGATTCGAACAGATGCTCATCCCGGGGAGCGCGGGGTTCGGCGTGAACGATGACGTCCGCGGGAACGATCTGCGCGATGCGCTTTTCGATTTTGTCGGTGAGGGCGTGGACCTGCTCGAGATTGGCGGTGCGGGCGACGCTGACGGTGGCATCGACGAAGTAGCGATTGCCGGCGCGGCGAAGGCGCACGCGTTCCACGTGGAGAACTCCCTCGATATTTCCAACTTCGGTCGTGAGCTGATCCTGTAACCCCACGGGAGCGGCGTCGAGAAGCGCGTCCAGGGTGCGGCGGCCGAGTTGCGAACCGACCCACAGGATCACGCCGGCGACGGCAAGGCCCGCGAGCGAGTCGGCGTAGGCGAGCCAGGGAAGATTCCAGGCATTGCCGGCCCATACGAGCGCGACGCCGAGGATGACGACAATGGTGCTCCACACATCAGTGGAGAAATGCAGGGCGTCGGCTTCAAGGGCTTCGCTGGAGTAGCGCTTGGCAACGGCATTGAGCGTACGTGCGCGGGTCATATCGATCGAGAGGGCCACGAGGAGGATCAGGATGGCGGCGATGCTTGGCTGGATATGAACGGAATGGAAAAAAAGGCGATGGAAGGCTTCGTAGATGATATAAACCGCCGTGAGGACGAGCAGGGCAGTTTCGATGAACGCGGAAAAATTTTCAAATTTGCCGTGGCCGTAAGGGTGCCGCTCGTCAGCGGGCTGATCGGAGACGCGGACGGAGAGAAACGTGATGACGGCAGCGACGAGGTCGAGGCCAGAGTGCAGCGCCTCGGAGAGGATGCCGAGGCTGTCCGTGCGAATGACCAGGAAGGTTTTCAGGCAAAGCAGTACAGCGGCTGAGCCAATGCTCAGGAGGGCGGCGCGCTTCTTTTCCTGGATGGCGGACTGGAGGCCTCGGGAAAGGAACATGAAGTAAGACTACAACATGTGGCGCGGGGATGCCGAACGACCGGGGTTTACAGCCAGTGCGAAACGGAATCCGCGCGGGCCAAAACCGTATAAGATGTTAAGCACAGCGGTTCGTATAAAGAAAGACAACGAGACTTCCAGGAGTGGCCTGATGAACAGAATGCTGGCATGTGTATTGGTATTACTGTGCAGCGCAGGAATGGCCAGCGGGCAAGCGTCCGATGGCGGAAACGTCTGGAATACCCTTGCCGCTCCGGCCATGGATCCCACGAAGTATGCGGTAACCGAGAATGTGGATATTGTCCGCGACCGCGTGCGCATCAACCTGGTGACCGGAAGCATCCAGTTCGCAAAGCCCGCAAATGGTTTGGTATTCGCCGCTGTGTTTCACGGTGACGGACGTGTGTTGGTCGATCCCCCCAATCCAACCGAAGCGCAGCAATTGAAGCTGTTCACGCGACAAGACAAATTGATTGCCGCTTTCACAGAAGCGACATTCACCTTCAGTGACGGGCTCCTGGAAGATGTGGAAAAGCAGGTCAAGTGGAAAGATGGCCCCGGCGGAGATGAATTGTACGCCAAACGACAACAGGAACGCGAGGATGTCGGTGGGGAGTATTTGCCTCGGATATTCAAGAGCGTGATTTCGCCGGATCGCAAACGAACCGCCTACTTCCTGGCCGATTTGAAGATTAAAGACAGGGGATGGATCCAGGTACGAGATGACGCCATGCAGCCGGAAGAAATCCGCGTGGGGAAATGGACGGACGTGGGCCCCTTCAAGCTTGAGGATTACTGGATGATTTTTCCGGCTGGTGGCCGAGACCCGCGGCACGTTTACGATGATCCGGCCGAGCGGCAGGATTTTCTGCTGCCGAGTTACAAGATCAACGCGTATGTGACCGACGGCGCCGAGCTGGGAGCGACGGCGAATGTGACCGTAAATCCCAGATATAGCGGAGAACGAGTTCTCCTGTTTGAGCTGGATTCCAACCTGCGCTTGAGAAGCGTAAAAGACGACAAAGGAAGGGACCTCGAATACCACCAGGCACGAGAGCGAAAAGAGAATTCCCAAAGCTACGGAAACTATGTAGCCGTGGTGCTGAACGACCCCACGCAAGCCGGTCAACCCCAGGTATTGAGCTTTGTTTACCAGGGAAAGCATGTTGTGTACCGCGTTGGCAATGGAAATTACTTCTGCAAAAGTTTTGGATGGTACCCGTCGGCGTTTGCTTCCGAGCTTGGTGTGGATGAATTTGCTTTTCGTTCCCATTTCGAGCTTAACTTCCGCAGCCCGAAAAAATATATCCTGGTAGCCACGGGGCAAAAAGTTGGGGAAACCACAGACGGAAAAGAATCGGTGACAACGTGGAAAAGCGAGATTCCGCTGGCAGCGGCCGGGTTTGCCTTTGGCGATTACAAGGTGGTGACCGACAAAGTGGGTGACGTAGAAATTCGGGTATACGCCAATAATCAGCCGGACGACCTTTTGTCGAGCATTCAGAGGGGGTTCAACAACCCGTTGGACGAACTGGCAGCCGGCCCCGGGGGCTCTCACGCGACGTCAACTGCAGCCATTGGAAATTTGACGCCCTCGGCCTTGGGTAAAACCATAAATATTGAGGCCGGAAACACGCTGCGAGTTTTTCAGGGTTACTTTGGCCCGTATCCGTACAAACAGTTGGCGATTACGAACATTATCGGCTCTTATGGCCAGGGATGGCCAGGATTGCTTTATCTCGGCTGGTTCACCTTCCTGGATTCGACGCAACGCAACGCGCTGGGAATCCGAAATCAAACCCAGTTAACGGATTTCTTTCGAGGGCACGAGAGCTCGCACCAATGGTGGGGCCATCGCGTGGGGTGGAAAAGCTATCACGACCAGTGGCTTTCGGAGGGCTTTGCCGAATTCTCCGGGCTTCTCTACGTGCAATACCGCGAAAACATGAAGGAATCTTTAACACAATGGCGACTGGACAAAGAGCATCTGAATGAACCGGACTTGAACAATCACAAAACCGAAACACTGGGGCCAATCTGGATGGGGCTTCGCATCCGTTCCTCAGTTACAAACCCGGGCTCCTACCAGAACCTGATCTATTCGAAGGGAGGTTTCGTGCTCCAGATGATCCGGATGCAGATGATGGACTCACGGAACCCCGATCCGGAGCATATCTTCAAGGAAACAATGCAGGACTACTGCAAGACATACGATAACAAACCGGCTTCCACGGAAGATTTCAAGGCGATCGTTGAGAAGCATATGACGCGTATCATGGATCTGGACGGGAATCACAAGATGGATTGGTTCTTCAACCAGTACGTGTACGGCACCGAACGGCCGCAATATACGTTTCACGCTACGGTGACGGCCACGCCGGATGGAAAATCAAACGTCAGCGGAACGCTGCAACGCACCGGAGTATCGGAAAATTGGAAAGATGTTGTGCCTATGTACGTCCACATCGGAGACAAGGTTGTGCGGCTTGGGGCGATCACCGCTACCCACGATACTGAAACACTGACCTTTGTGATTCCGCAAAAGATAGACAAGCTCACCATAAATGATTACCAGGATTTGATCGCGGACGTGAAATAGCCCGCTCATCCTGAGCCGCCGTCTCCGTTTATGATTTCTTTGCAGGGAGGAAGCGGAGAGACGCGGAGTTCATGCAATAACGCAGGCCGGTGGGCCTGGGGCCGTCGTCGAACACGTGGCCCAGGTGCGCGTCGCAGAGGCGGCAGGAGACCTCGTCGCGAGACATACCGAGGCTGTTGTCCGTGGAAACAAAAATGTTTTCCTTGGCGATGGGCGCCCAGAAGCTGGGCCAGCCGGTGCCGGACTCAAATTTCGTGTCCGAAGTGAAAAGAGCGTTGTTGCAGCAGATGCAGCGATACAGGCCCTTGGCGTGATTTTCGAAGTAGGCATTCTGGAAAGGACGCTCCGTGCCGGCGCGCCGGGTGACGTGATATTGCCCGGAATCGAGCAGCTTGCGCCACTCTTCGTCGGACTTCACGACTTTCGGAAGAGCAACCAGACCGAGTTTCTTCCCGGCATCGTCAAATTGAACTATTTTCACCGGGCCGCTATTGGAATCGGCGGAAACACGCGAGGAAGGAATGAGGAGTTCGCGGCGCACGCTCCACAGCAGAAGCGAGCCGCCAGCCAAGCCACCCAAACCAGCAAGAAACGCGCGGCGATTGGATTCCATAAGAAAACCTCCGAACGACAGGACGAGGTCGTCCACCCGGACTAGCCCCTCCCCATCTGAGTTGCGCGCGCGGAAAAGGTTACAGTGAGCCCTTGGCGCTCATGGGAGGCTCTGGTAGAAGCGGCAGGTGCTTGGGCTCGCCACGCGCACCGCGCACTTCGACTTCCTCGAACAGCAGCGATGGAGCCACAACGGAAGCCGGCAAGCCGTTCTGCGCCGTGCCGAAGGCAGCTAGCGCGGTGCCCGAAACTCCGGCAGTCTGGTTCTGCATGTAGCTGAAGACCGCGTTGTCGTTGCCGATGGCCTCGATGTTGCGCAGCATGCGCGGGCTGAAGCCGCTGATGCGCGCGCCTCGCACGATCTCTTCGCGGCCGTCAGCCGTGTAGATTTTGTAGACGACGAGCGGCAGGCGATCCGTGGCCGCGTTGCCTCCGAAGCTGGCCAACAGTTCGCTGAAGTCTTCCTGGTGCAGCAGGCTGAGCGACGGATTATCCATCTGGCGCACCACGATGCAGTATTCGAGCTTTTCCGCGCGGCAGGAGTCGAGAAACTTCTTCTTCAAATCTTCCTTCGAAAGCGATTCTGTCGAAGAGAAAAACAGATTGCTCATCACCGGCCTGGCGTCGCTGAGGAACGCGCTGCGCCCGTGACCGTTGGACTTTTCGAAATCCGGTCCGGGGCGGCGAGACATCAAAAGGGTTTTGAGCTTGCCTTCATCCACCACCGTGACCTTCTCACCCGGAACGCCTTCCTGGTCGATGGCGTAACCGCCGACGAGCAAAGCGCCTTTGTAGTCCGTGGCAGCGGGATTATCCATGAGGGTGGCGCCCGCGGGAAGAACGCGCGTGCCAACTTTGCCGCTCCAATCGCTGCGTCCGCCGAGGCTGCTCATCAACTGCTCAACGACAGGCTGAAACGCGAGGGGCGGACGCGCCCCGCTAAGAGACGGCGTGAGCACTTCGGCCAGAAGCGCGGCCGCTGCGCGCGGTTCGAAGAGTACCGGCCCGGTGTAGTCCGGTGCGGGCGGCGCGGCGCGCATGGCCATCAGTTCGGTTCCGGCAACGTTGAGCGACTTGCGGACCGCATCCGGGCTGGGGAGATCGGCGGGCCGCGGCACATACGTGGCGTAATAATTGCTTACCTGCATACCATCGTCGGCGAGAGAGCTGAGCCCCGATTCGATCGCGGCGAAGGAATGATTCGCGCGAACTTCCGTGCCTTCGCTGGTGAGCAGGTACTCGGTCGTGAACACGAGATAGTACGT
>Ga0210384_10006665_pt1 | contig 12271 bp, 11 predicted proteins | sample IncBWH2MmetaG_FD_160574 | JGI IMG/M metagenome (GOLD analysis project Ga0210384, IMG submission 160574) | Forest soil microbial communities from Barre Woods Harvard Forest LTER site, Petersham, Massachusetts, United States - Inc-BW-H-2-M | ecosystem: Environmental > Terrestrial > Soil >... | reverse complement strand
GCCTCCTCTTTGAACTCACGCGTGTAGGTGCCGCGCAGCTGCTTCTGTTTCACCATTTTCCGTTCTCCTTGCTTGCTTAGGCGCTCAGTAAGGGATACGTTTTCCGGGGGCAAGGTCAGCAAGGTCAATTTAAAGCGGAGAGCCGTATTTGTCCCAACTGCCTGGGTGAACCGGCGTCGAGGTGGGCGTGTACTTGGGGAGACGGCAAACCGGGCCGTCGAGGGCATCGCGGCGGGTGTTCAAGGCGCCGGGCGCGGCCCGCCAGCATGCGCGGACGAACCTTCACCGAGTGCCCTCGGAATTCGGCCGTCCAGGCCGAATTCAGGCGCCCGTTTGACGTCGAGCCAAGTGCGCGCCCACCTTGGCGCAGCGCGCAACCTCGACACGCGCGAAGCGTCAAGCGTCAAGCGTAAAAAGCGCGTTCCGCGGCCGCCGGGGTGGAGAAACCGGCGTCCGCAACGGCCGCGTGACCTAAAATCGACGATTCCCTCATCCATCCGCCTGCCCGCGCCACGCACGGGCGAGGGCGCGCCGTGGCCTCCGGCGCGCCAGGCCATCCGTCCCGAACATGTCCGCTCACAGCCTCCGTCCCCAGACCCACGCCCCCGTCACCGGCCGCAAGGTGCGCTTCGCGCTGGCCGGCGCGGGACGCATCGCCGCCAACCACATGGAGTCGGTCAAGACGCATGCCGAGCGGGCCGAGCTGGTGGCCGTGTGCGACACCGACCCCGTCAAGCTCGCCGCCGCCGTGGAGCGCACCGGCGCGCGCGGCTATCCGAGCCTGGAGGCGATGCTGGCCGCCGAGACGCCCGACTGCGTGATCATCACCACGCCCAGCGGCCTGCACTCGCAGCAGGTGATCCAGTGCGCGCGCGCCGGCTTCAACGTGATGACCGAGAAGCCCATGGCCACGCGCTGGCAGGACGGCCTGGCCATGGTGCGCGCCTGCGACGAGGCCGGCGTGCGCCTGTTCGTCGTCAAGCAGAACCGCCGCAACAAGACGCTGCAGCTGCTGAAGAAGGCGATGGAGCTGGGGCGCTTCGGCCGCGTCTACATGATCAACGTCAACGTGTTCTGGACGCGCCCGCAGGAGTACTACGACTCGGCCGCCTGGCGCGGCACCTGGGAGTTCGACGGCGGCGCCTTCATGAACCAGGCGAGCCACTACGTCGACCTGCTCGACTGGATCGGCGGCCCGGTGGAAAGCGTGATGGCCTACACCGGCACGCTGGCACGCAACATCGAGGTGGAGGACACCGGCGTGGCCGCGCTGAAGTGGCGCAACGGCGCGATGGGCACGGTCAACGTCACCATGCTCACCTACCCGAAGAACCTCGAAGGCTCCATCACCATCCTGGGCGAGAAGGGCACGGTGCGCATCGGCGGCGTGGCGGTCAACGAGATCAAGGAATGGCAGTTCGCGGAGCCGCACGCCATGGACGCCGAGCGCGACGACGCCAGCTACCAGACCACCTCGGTCTACGGCTTCGGCCACCCGCTGTACTACGACAACGTCATCAACACGCTGCGCGGCGAGGCCCAGCCCGAGACCGACGGCCGCGAGGGCCTGAAGTCGCTGGAGCTGCTGATCGCGATGTACCTCTCGGCGCGCGACGGCAAGCGCATCAACCTGCCCCTGGAATACTGATCTTGCCGACGACCATCCATCCGACCGCGATCGTCGACGACGGCGCCGTCCTCGGCGACAACTGCCGCGTCTGGCACTGGGTGCACATCAGCGCCGGCGCGCGCATCGGCGCGGGCTGCTCGTTCGGCCAGAACGTGTACGTGGGCAACGACGTGGCCATCGGCGACAACGTCAAGATCCAGAACAACGTGTCGGTGTACGACGCGGTCACGCTGGAGGACGACGTGTTCTGCGGCCCCAGCATGGTGTTCACCAACGTGTACAACCCGCGTGCCGCGGTCGTGCGCAAGGACGAGTACCGGCGCACGCTGGTGCGCCGGGGCGCCACGATCGGCGCCAACGCCACCATCGTCTGCGGCAGCACCATCGGCCGCCACGCCTTCGTGGGCGCCGGCGCCATGGTGCAGAAGGACGTGCCCGACTTCGCGCTGGTGGTGGGCGTGCCCGCGCGCCAGATCGGCTGGATGAGCCGCTTCGGCGAACGCCTCCCACTCCCGCTGGAAGGCCAGGCCGAGGCCGCCTGCCCGAACAGCGCCGACCGCTACCGACTCGACGGCCGTGTGCTGTCGCTGATTTCCGAATGACCATGAACAAGATCGAATTCATCGACCTGAAGGCCCAGTACGCCGCGCTGCGCGACGAGATCGCGCTGCGCATGCAGAAGGTGCTGGACCACGGCCAGTACATCATGGGCCCCGAGGTCAAGGAGCTCGAGACGGCGCTGGCCGCGCACACCGGCGCGAAGCACTGCGTCACCGTGTCCAGCGGCACCGAGGCGCTGCTGATCGCGATGATGGCGCTGGACCTGAAGCCCGGCGACGAGGTCATCACCACCCCGTTCACCTTCGCGGCCACCGCCGAAACCATCGTGCTGCTTGGCGGCGTGCCGGTGTGGGTGGACATCGAGCCCGACACCTGCAACATCGACGCCTCGAAGATCGAGTCCGCGATCACGCCGCGCACCCGGGCCATCATGCCGGTGAGCCTGTACGGCCAGTGCGCCGACATGGACGAGATCAACGCCATCGCCGCGCGCCACGGCCTGCCGGTGATCGAGGACGCGGCCCAGAGCTATGGCGCCACGTACAGGGGCAAGCGCAGCAACAACCTGTCCACCTTCGGCTGCACCAGCTTCTTCCCCAGCAAGCCGCTGGGCTGCTACGGCGACGGCGGTGCCATCTTCACGAACGACGACGCGCTGGCCCAGGCCGCGCGCGAGATCCGCGTGCACGGCCAGAGCGCGCGCTACACGCACACCCGCGTGGGCGTGGGCGGCCGCATGGACACGCTGCAATGCGCCATCGTGCTGGCCAAGCTGGGCCGGCTCGACTGGGAGCTGCGGCGCCGCCACGAGATCGGCGCGGCGTACCACGCGCGCCTCGCCGCGCTGAACCTCACCACGCTGACGGTACGACCCGATCGCGACAGCGTGTGGGGCCAGTACACGGTGCGCGTTGCCGATCGTGCCCGCGTGCAGTCCGTGCTGGCCGAAGCCGGCGTGCCCACCGCGGTGCATTACCCGAGGCCGCTGCACCGCCAGCCGGCCTACGTGAAGTTCGGCGACCCCGACAGCTGCCCGCTGGCCATCGCCGCGGCCGACGAGGTGATGAGCCTGCCGATGAGCGCCGACCTGTCGGACGCCGACCTCGACCGCGTGGTGGCCGCGCTCACGGCGGCCGTCGGCCTGCGCGCTCAGTGACAACGTGACGGCGACGTCCAGCCGCGGCCTGCTGCGCGCCGTGCTGACGCTCGTCGCCGGCGGCGCCATCGCGCAGGCGCTGCCGCTGCTGCTGGGCCCCTGGCTCACGCGGCTGTACACGCCGCAGCAGTTCGGCGTGTACCACCTGTTCGCGGCCGTCTCCGCCAACCTGGCCGTGGTGGCCTGCGCGCGCTACGAGTTCGCGCTGCCGCTGGTGGGCGACGCCGCCGACGCCGCGGCCTTGCGCGCGCTGTGCCTGCGCGTGCTCGCGGGCGTGACGGGTGCCAGCGCGATCGGCGCGGCCCTCTGGTTCGCGTGGTCGCGCGACGGCTGGACCGCCTGGCTGCCGGTGGCCGTGGCCACCCTCGGCTGGCTGTCGCTGGCCACGCTGTGGGCCACGCGCGCGCAGGCCTACCGCGCGCTGGCCATCGCGCGCGTCGTGCAATACGGCGGCGCGTCGCTGACACAGGCCGGCGCCGCGCTGCTCGGAGCGGGCGTGCAGGGGCTGATCGTCGCGCCCCTTGCCGCCGCGGCCGCCGCGGCCGCCGTGCTGCGGCTGCCGTTGAACGACAAGGCGCGCCCCGCGCCCGCGCGCTGGCGCGAGCTGGCGCGCCGCTTCCGCGACTTCCCGCTGCTCAACACGCCGCACGCGTTCATGGGCGCGCTGCAGGATACCGCCGCCATTGGGATGATCGCCGCCTGGCAGGGCCCGATGGCGGCCGGCTTCTGGGGCCTGTCGCTGCGCTACCTCAAGGCGCCCGCCACGCTGGTGGGCGGCGCGGTGTCGCAGGCGCTCTATCCGCAGCTGGCCGCGCACGGCGCGTCGATCGAGCACGACACGGACGCGCACGCGCCGCCGCGCGTCACGCGCGCGGGACGCACGGCCGTGCGCCGCGTGATGGCGGGCCTGGCCGCCATCGCGGCCCCGCTGGTGCTGCTGCTGTGGGCCTTCGCGCCCTGGGCGTTCGAGGCGCTGTTCGGCGCCGGCTGGCGCGGCGCGGGCGAGCTCGCACGCACGCTGGGCCTGTACATCGGCGTGCACTTCGTGGCCGCGCCGCTGGCCGTGGTCACGCTCGCGTGGGGCGCGCAGGCCTGGGCGCTGCGGCTCGCGCTGGTGGGCCAGGTGGCCTTCGTGGCCGCGCTGGCCGCCGGCCTGAAGCTGGGCGGGCTGCCCGGCGCGGGCTGGGGCGTGTCGATCGCGATGACCGTCTACTTCGGCTACTACTTCCTGCGCCTGGCCACGTGGCCGCTCACTGAGAAAGACCCCGCATGACCTTGCGCACCACCTTCAACCGCCTGCGCCGCCGCTGGCTGCGCCGCTGGATCTGGCAGCCGGTGTTCGGCGAGGAGCAGCGCGGCCGGGTCCTCAAGCACACCCGCATCTCGAGCGCGAGCGTGATCGAGCACGAAGACAGGCTCGTGCTCGGCGACAACGTGTTCATCGGCGCGTTCAACTTCATCGAGGCCAGCGCCGGCATCACCATCGAGGAGGGCGTGCAGATCACCAGCCACAGCGCGATCGTCACGCACAGCTCGCACCGCTCTCAGCGCCTGCTGGGGCCGGCCTACACGACGTGGCCCACGCCGCTGGGCGGCGAGCGCCCGGGCTGGATCTCGGGGCCCGTCCACATCGGCGCCTACAGCTTCATCGGCCCGCACAGCCTCATCGAGGCCAACACGCGCATCGGCCGCGGCACGCTCGTGTGCGCCGGCAGCTTCGTGCGCGGCAGCTACCCCGACTTCGCGATCCTGGAGGGCCGTCCCGCGCGCGTGGTGGGGGACAGCCGGCGCGCCGACGAGCGCGCGTTGGAGCGCTTCCCCGAGCTGCGCGTGCTGTACGACGCGTGGGCGAAGGTGCCGCAGCCTGTCGACCTGGAAGGGCCGCGGTGACCCTGCGCGTCGTCCTCTTCGGCGACGGCGAGAGCCCGCACCTGCTGAAGTGGGCACGGGCGCTGGCGCCGCGCGTCGAGTTGCACGTGGCCTCCAGCCGCGGGCTCGCGCCCGCGCTGGCCGAACTGGTCGCGCCCGGGCGCACGCTGCAGCTGGGCCACGCCACGAAGTTCTCGGGCGGCAACGCGGCGCTGCTCAAGGCGCTGCCGCGGCTGGTGCGCTGGCTGCGCGCGGTGGATGCCGACTGGATCAACGCGCACTACCTCACCTCGCACGGCACGCTGGCCTGGCTCGCGCGCAAGGCCGGCGTGCGCGCGCAACTGGCCGCGTCGGCCTGGGGCTCGGACATCCTCGTCGCGCCCGCGCGGAGCCGCGCGCTGCGCTGGGTGACGTCGCGCGTGCTGCGCGATGCGACGCTGTGCACCAGCGACTCCGCCCACATGGCGCGGCGCATGCGCGAGCTGGGCGCGCGCGACGTGATGACCTTCCCGTTCGGCCTGGCCGCGCTGCCGCCGGCGCCCGCCGCCAAGGCGCCGCGCCTGTTCTTCGCCAACCGCGGGCTGGAGGAGATCTACCACCCGCAACGCGTGCTGTCGCTGTTCGCCGGCGTGGCCGCCGCGTGGCCCGATGCGCGCCTGGTGGTGGCCAACAGCGGCGCGCTGCGCGAGGCGCTGCAGCAACGGGCGGTGACGCTGGGCCTGGCCGATCGCATCGAGTTCGTCGGCCGACTCGACGCCGCCACGCAGTCCGCCTTCTACGCCCGCGCCCGCTGGTACCTGAGCGTGCCGCGCAGCGATTCCGTGGCCGTCTCCGTGCTGGAGGCGATGGGACACGGCTGCATCCCGCTGCTGTCCGACCTGCCCGCCAACCGCGAGCTGGTGCGCGACGGCGACAACGGACTCGTCTTGCCCGACGGCCAGGACACGCTGCCGGTTGACGCGCTCGAAGGCCTGCAGCCCCGCGCCGACGCCATCGCCATCGCCAACCGCGACTGGGTCGCCGCGCACGCGCTGTTCGAGCCCTGCGTGGACGCCTTCGTGGCTCGGCTGGAACAATCCACCCCTTCCCGACCATGAACATCCTCTACATCAACCACTACGCCGGCACGCCCGCGCTGGGCATGGAGTTCCGCCCGTACTACCTGGCGCGCGAATGGGTGCGCGCCGGCCACCGCGTGCAGATGCTGGCCGCGTCGTACTCGCACGTGCGCGCCCGCCAGCCCGAGGTGGGCGCGACGCCGAAGAACGAGACGGTGGACGGCATCGCCTACCGCTGGTACCCCACGCGCCGCTACGTCGGCAACGGCGTGGGCCGCGTGCGCAACATCTGGGAATTCCTGAGCCAGGTGTGGCGCGACACCGACCGCCTGGTGCGCGACGCCAGGCCCGACGTGGTGATCGCCTCCAGCACCTACCCGATGGACATCTGGGTGGCGCGCCGCATCGCGCGCCGCGCCAAGGCCAAGCTGGTGTTCGAGGTGCACGACCTGTGGCCGCTGTCGCCCATCGAGCTGTCGGGCATGTCGCCGAAGCACCCGTTCGCGCGCCTGTGCTTCAAGGCCGAGTCCGACGCGTATCGCGACGCCGACGTCGTCATCTCGATGCTGCCCTGCGTGCACAGCTACATGGCCTCGCGCGGACTCGACCTCGACAAGCTCGCCATCGTGCCCAACGGCATCTCGCCCGACGACTGGAGCGACAAGCCGTACCCGATCTCCGGCGACTTGGCCGGCACGCTGGCCACCGCGCGCGCGGTGGGCGAGACCGTGGTGGGCTACGCCGGCTCCATGGGCGAGCCCAACGCGCTCGACACGCTGCTGGACGCCGCCGCCCGCCTGCGCGTCGACCCCGTGGGCCGCCGCCTGCGCTTCGTGCTGGTGGGCGACGGCCACCTGCGCGCCCACCTGCAGGAGCGGGTGCGCGCCGAGGGCCTCGTCAACGTGACGATGCTGCCGCCCATCCCCAAGCTGCAGGTGCCCGCGATGCTGGCGCAGGTGGACATCGCCTACATCGGCTGGCAGCACGTGCCCATCTACCGCTTCGGCATCGCGCCCAACAAGCTGATGGACTACATGATGGCCGGCCGCGCCGTGCTGCACTCGGTGGAGGCCGGCAACGACCCGGTGGCCGAGGCCGGCTGCGGCGTCACGGTGGCGCCGCAGGACACGAGCGCGGTGGTCGGCGGGCTGCTCAAGATGATGAACCTGGCGCCGGCGGCGCGTGCGGTGATGGGCGAGCGCGGGCGGGCGTTCGTGATGGCGAAACACACGTATCCGGTGCTGGCGAAGCGCTTCCTGGATGCGCTGCAAACGAATTCCCGACCTTGACGCGAGTCAACAGCCGGACGCTTTCACGCCGGCGACGATGGCGGCCCGCCCTGGATCGGGAGGGTGAGCCGCTCCTGCTGCAACCAGACATTGCGCACGAACGGGTCGGCCACCATGTAGACGCCGTGCCCCGGACGTGTGATGAGGTTGGCGGCGATCATCTTGTCGGCGACGCTCTGTACCTGGGTCGGCTCGACCTCGACGCCGGTCTGCTTGCCGTAGTCGGCCAGTGCATCTGCGCTGAACAGTCCGGTGACGCCCTGTTCGCTGCCTGATGCGATGCGGCGAAAGATGGCCTTGCCCAGGTCGCCGAATTCCTCGAGGGCGTGCAGCTCGACGTCGGCGGCGGCCGACGCAAGCGTGGCGCAGATGACGGGAAAGGCCTCGTCGGGAGGCAGGCTCATCGACTGAAGCTGGACCAGCGCCTTGAAGAGTTCCTCCGGCCGATTGCCCATCGACTGGAAGCCTTCCCAGGCGATCTCGATGTCGGGAAGGCGGGTGCTTGCGGATGCCGCGGCGATCCGGTCGAGCTGCCATCGCACGAAGTCCATTCCCAGCACCTCGTAGGCCGCCGACACCGCACCGGTGAACGGTTGCGAGCGGCGGGTCGCCATGTCCGTGACCAGGGACTTGTGCGAGCCGGTGCCGAGAAACAGGAAATGTCCAGGGGCGCCCGGCCTGGAATTGACCGCGTCGCGCGCCGCCTTCAAGGCATGAAGCAGCCCATACCCGTCGTCCGAGCTGAGCGTCTGTTGCACTTCGTCGACGATGAGTACCACGTCGGACTTCGCCTTGGCGACGAGTTCGGAAAACGCCTGGGCCAGGGTGGTGCCGCCGGGAGCCCCGACACTGTCGATCTGGAACCCGAAGGAAAAGCCCGCGGCGCCCAGATTGAGGCCCTTGAATCGCTGCAACAGGCTGGAGCCTGGCGTGGCCAGCTGACGAAGCGTGTCGCGCACCGCGTCGTGCACGAGCGCCGCAGGGCTCTTGAGTCGATCGGCCCAGAGGTCGATGTAGACCACGATGGCCCCCCGGGCCTCCAGGGCGGGAATCAGGTCCTGGCGCAGGAAGGTGGTCTTTCCGACCCGGCGTATGCCCGACAGAAAGACGCCCGAACGTACGTTCTGGAACAGCGGCGTGGGATGCAGCAGCTGTTCGGCCAGGTCATTGGCGTACTGGCTCCGGTGGAATACGTCGGGGCGCGTCATTTAGGGATGATTATCCATTTCAAATAATTATGCAATCTGCATAATTGCTCATAAAGCCTCTGGGCCGGGAATCGCGTTCCGTGCCGACCGCGCGCCCGCAATGGCAGAGCTCGATTCGATGGCCGGGCCGCCAAATCACCGACAATCCTCCCCCATGACCGTTCCCGCAACCCCATTCCTGCCCTTCGCCCTGCCCGAGATCGGCGACGAGGAGATCGCCGAAGTCGTCGACACGCTGAAGTCCGGCTGGGTCACCACCGGCCCCAAGGCCAAGCGCTTCGAGGCCGCGTTCACCGAGTTCCTGGGCGACGCGTCGCTGGAATCCATCGCCGTCAACTCCGCCACCGCCGGCCTGCACCTGGCGCTGGAGGCACTGGGCATCGGCCCGGGCGACGAGGTGATCACCACCACGCACACGTTCACGGCCACCGCCGAAGTGGTGCGCTATCTTGGCGCCGACGTGGTGCTGGTGGACGTCGATCCCGATACCCTGTGCATCGCGCCCTGGGCCATCGAGGAGGCGATCACGCCGCGCACCAAGGCCATCATCCCGGTGCACTACGCGGGCCTGGCGGCCGACATGCCCGCCATCCTCGCCATCGCGAAGAAGCACGGCCTGAAGGTGGTGGAGGACGCGGCGCACGCGCTGCCCACGCTCAGCGCCGGCAAGCTGGTGGGCACGCTGGACTCCGACATCACCGTCTTCAGCTTCTACGCAAACAAGACGATGACCACGGGCGAGGGCGGCATGATCGTCACGCGCCATCCCGAGCTCGCCAGGCGCATGAAGGTGATGCGCCTGCACGGCATGAGCCGCGACGCGTTCGACCGCTTCACGGCCACCGTGCCCAGCTGGTACTACGAGATCGTGGCGCCCGGCTTCAAGTACAACCTCACCGACATCGCCGCCGCGCTGGGCCTGCAACAGCTCAAGCGCATAGACGGCTTCCAGAAGCGCCGCGTGGAGCTGGCCGACGCGCTCGACGCCGGCCTGGCCGGCCTGCCGCTGATCCTGCCGCCGCGCGCGCCGGCCGGCGGCCAGCACTCCTGGCACCTGTACGTGGTGCGCCTCACGGACGATGCGAAGGTGTCGCGCGACCAGTTCATCGAGCGCCTGTTCGCGCAGGGCATCGGCGTCAGCGTCCACTACATCCCGCTGCACCTGCAGCCGTACTGGCGCGACCGCTACAAGCTCACGCCGCAGCAGTTCCCGCACAGCCAGCGCGCGTTCGAGCGCATGGTGAGCCTGCCGCTGTACACCCGCATGACCGACGCCGACGTGGCGCGCGTCTGCGCCGCGGTTCGCGCCGCGCTGGCCGCCTGACGCGGCGGTTCGACCCCATGCCTGCCGCCGGGCCGCTCTCCGACACCTGTCCATGCTCCTGATCCTCCTCGTCTCCTTCGCCTGCAGCCTGCTGGCCACGCTGGCCGTCATCGCCTCCGCGCACCGGCATGCGCACCTCTCCGCCGACCACGACCTGTCGGGGCCGCAGAAGATGCACCACGAGGCCGTGCCGCGCGTCGGCGGCGTGGGGATCTTCGCTGGCCTGCTGGGCGGCGCCGCCGTGGCCGCCTGCCTGGTTCCGGCCCACGTGCACCAGATCCTGCTGTTCGGCGCGTGCGCGTTGCCCGCGTTGCTGTCGGGGCTGTGGGAGGACTTCACCAAGGCGATCTCGCCGCGTCGTCGCATGGTCGCGCTGGCGCTGTCGGGCGTGCTCGGCGTGCTGCTGCTCGACGGCGTCATCCTGCGCACCGGCTTCCTGCCGCTCGATCACCTGCTGCTGGCCAACGGCCTGGCCTGGACGGGCGTGGCCGGCGCGATCTTCGGCGTCACCGGCGTGTCCAATTCCGTCAACATCATCGACGGGCTGAACGGGCTCGCGTCGATGTGCGTCGCCCTGATGGCCGGCGCGCTGGCGTGGATCGCGTTCCAGGTGCACGACCCGCTGGTGCTCGCGCTCGCGCTGGCCACGCTGGGCGCGACGCTCGGCTTCTTCGTGTGGAACTACCCGCGCGGCAAGGTGTTCCTGGGCGACGGCGGAGCCTACATGCTGGGCTTCATCGTGGCCGAGCTGGGCATCCTCGTGTCGGCGCGACATGCGCAGGTGTCGATGCTCGCGCCGCTGCTGATCGTGGTCTACCCGTTCTTCGAGACCCTGTTCTCCATGTACCGCCGCCGCGTGCTGCAGGGCCGTTCCATGACCCAGCCCGACGGCATCCACCTGCACACGCTCATCTACCGGCGCCTGCGCCGCGACGCGGCGGGCAACGCGCGACGCGCCAACTCCGGCACCTCGCCCTACCTGTGGCTGCTGGCGGCCGTGGGCATCGTGCCCGCGGCGATCTGGTGGAACAACTCGCCGGTGCTGTCGGTGGTGCTGCTCGTCTTCGTTCTGGGCTACCTGAGCCTGTACTGGCGCATCGTCCGATTCAGGTCGCCGGGCTGGATGAAGTCGCGTCGACGCGCCGTGCCGCGGTCCGGCGCGGGTCGATAGCCGGGTGCGGGCATGTTCAAGCGCCTCTTCGACATCGTCTCGGCCATCGTCGGCCTGCTGGTGTTCGGCCTGCCGATGTTGCTGGTGGCCTCCTGGATCCGTCTCGATTCGCCCGGGCCCGTGTTCTTCCGGCAAGAGCGCGTGGGCCGCCACGGCAAGGTGTTCCGCATCCACAAGTTCCGCACGATGGCGGTGGATGCCGAACGCAGCGGCCCGCAGCTGACGGTGGGCGCCGACGCGCGCGTCACGCGCGTGGGGCGCGTGCTGCGCGCGAACCGCCTCGACGAGCTGCCGCAGTTCATCGACGTGCTGGCCGGCGACATGAGCCTGGTGGGCCCGCGCCCCGACGTGCCGCGCTACGTGGCCCTGTGGCCGCCCGCGCTGCGCGAGCGCGTGCTGGCGGTGCGGCCCGGCATCACCGATCCGGCATCGCTGAAGTTCCGCGACGAGGCCACGCTGCTGGCCCGGGCCGCCGACCCCGAGCGCGAATACGTGGACGTGATCCTGCCGCGCAAGCTGGCGCTGGCCGCCGACTACGCCGACCATGCCTCGCTGTGGACCGACCTGGCCGTGATAGTCCGCAGCGTGGGTGTCCTCCTCTTCCGATGACCTCGACGCCCGCGCCGTGAACCCACCTTCGAAACCCTCGCCGCCCACCGTCTGGCATCGCCTGGATCACTTCCTCGCGCGCCTGCGCCCGCACCGCGAGCCGCTGTCGCTGCTGGTGGACGGACTGCTCATCGCGTTCGCCTGGAACGTCACCTACCTGTTCCGGCTCGGCCTCGAGCGCTGGTTCGAGGCGCGCCCCTGGTACGACTTCTGGGTGATGCTGGGCGTCATCGCCACCTACCTGTCGCTGTTCGCGCTCCTCAAGGTGCCGCAGAGCATGTGGCGCTTCTCCGGCTTCGGCGAGGTCAAGCGCCTCACCTGGGCCTGCCTGGGCGCGGGCGTGGCCTGCGCCGCCGTCGTGATGGGATCGCAGCTGTACGGCGTGCCGCGCTGGTG
>Ga0210384_10006663_pt1 | contig 12275 bp, 6 predicted proteins | sample IncBWH2MmetaG_FD_160574 | JGI IMG/M metagenome (GOLD analysis project Ga0210384, IMG submission 160574) | Forest soil microbial communities from Barre Woods Harvard Forest LTER site, Petersham, Massachusetts, United States - Inc-BW-H-2-M | ecosystem: Environmental > Terrestrial > Soil >... | reverse complement strand
TCTGGCCGCTGGAGCGCTGTTCAAATCCTTCGGGGCCCGATGTAGAAAGTCCAGCCCCTCATAAAAGCGCGCCCGCAAGGCCGATGGCGCCACCCAAATTGCGGCTCGTCCCACTACCAGAAAATATGGCGCCAGTTGCGAGTTCTCCAGCATCTTGGAGGTCGGAGTGAACGCGGTCAGTCCCATCAGGACCACGGCCACCACCAACCCACCCTTCAGCATTCCCAACAACGCACCCAGAAACCGGTCAAATCCACTCAGGCCGACCGCCTTCATCAACTTCCGCATAACCCTGCCCGCAATGCTGAACAGGATCAAGATCGCGAAAAAGATGACCAGAAACCCAAAAATATCGGCCAGCCATTCGTTCTTCAAAAACGACATCAACCACGCCGCCAGGCGCTCATACTGCCAGGCTGCCACAATGTAACCGATCACCAGCCCAGCCATGCTCAGAATTTCCGCAAAGAAACCCTGAATGGCTGCCGTAACCATGTTCAACAAAATCGCCACGACTATCAGCCAGTCCGCCGCGGTCATTATTCTCTCCCGCCTTTGTTCCAGCGGACAGTTCGACTGCCAGCCGCTTGGCGCTTACACATCCAGTGTGCGCCCCGTGATCTGCCGGTAAGCGTCGAGATACTTCTCGCTGGTTCCGTTTGCCACCTCGGCCGGTAACGCCGGCGCTGGGGGCTGTTTGTTCCAGCGGATCGATTCCAGATAATCGCGGACGTATTGCTTGTCGAAAGACTCCTGTCCACGGCCGGGAGCGTACTTGTCGGCTGGCCAGAAGCGCGAGGAGTCCGGCGTCAGCACCTCATCCGCCAGCGTGATCCCCTTGGCCGTCCGGCCAAATTCAAACTTCGTGTCGGCGATAATAATTCCCCGCTGCCGTGCGTATGCCGCGGCCTTCTTGTAAATCCGGCAAGTCAGGTCGCGCAGGGTGCTTGAAGTCTCGGTTCCCAAAATCTCGCACATCTCGGCAAACGAAATATTCTCGTCGTGACCGCTCACGGCCTTGGTAGCCGGAGTAAAAATCGGCTCCGGGAAGGCCTCGGACTCGCCCAATCCTTCCGGCAGCGCAATGCCGCACACTTTGCCCGTAGCCTGGTATTCCTTCCACGCCGATCCTGAAATGTATCCTCGCACTACGCACTCTACCGGAAACATCTCGGCGCGCTGCACAATCATCGACCGTCCGCGCAACTGGTCCGCATACTTCTGCAGCTCCTGCGGATAACGATCCACATCCGCGGTGATCACATGGTTGGGAACGATGTCGGAAAGAAAATCGAACCAGAACAACGAAATCTGGCTCAGCACTCTGCCCTTCTGGGGAATGCCGGTGGCCAGCACATAGTCGAATGCAGAGATGCGATCGGTAGCCACGAACAGCAGTCGCTCGTTATCCAACTGGTAAACGTCGCGCACCTTGCCGCTGGCGTGCAGTGTGAGGTCAGGAAAATCGGTTTTTAAGATTACGGGGTCAAGAAGTTTAGGAGTCATGTTTGAAATTTTACAGGTAAGAAGCGAGCCGTATTCTAGCCCCTCAGAAATATTTGTCAACGGCAGAGATTTGATGCCTACAGGAAGGGCGGTATCCCGTTGAAGCGGCGCACGTTGGCCGCGCTGAACCGGCCTGTAGCAGTAAAACGGAGTCCATCCGCGCCCATGCGGTTGTGGAAAAGCTGAGGATGAGCGTGGATATCGTGTCTTTGGGCAGCAACCCGCGGCGTCATTCCGGCGTCCCGCGTTTTCCCCAGCGGAACGAGAGCCTGCCCTGAGCGAAGCCGAGGGGGATCTCCTGAAGCATACTCCATGTCTTGAAACTAAGCAGAACGAGTCTTTGGGCTCCATGAGAATCTCGTCCGCTCCATGAGAGAATGTCCGGCGGGTGGCCCAGGCTTTTGATCTCGCCCTTCGCCCTGTCTTGGTTTCGCCGCTTACGGGTCTGGTTAGAATCTCCGGCTCAACTAAAACTTCTCGCATGGAGCACACTCCCGTACTACCATTTGGGTTGGCCGGCTGGCCCAGGTTTTTGGTCTGGCTGGCATCACCACCACAGTGGGTGCCCCGCTCCTTCGCGTTCTTTGAGAAGGGGCGGGTACCACGAACGCCTACAGTGGCGAAGCTACGCTGCCCGACCCCGAAAACGAAATCTTCGTCCAGCCTTCATTCATCTGACCGACCACGAACTGGTAACGCTGGCAGGTCTGTTTTCAAAATTGAGAGAAGGCGGTCGCGGCCACCAGCGGTATCGAGAAAAGGCAATCGCCGGTAGCACGAGCAAGTGATAAAGTGCAGGTGATGCTCGCCATAGATGGTGCAGGCAGCATCGTACCCGCCCTTGCAAAAAACGCAAGGACGGGGCACCCAGAGTTTCGGAATGGAAAAGAGAGAACGGGACAGCAAGGATGGGCCACCCGCCAGTCACAGGACGGCAGAGCAAGAAAAGACGCACACCCGGCAGATGGACGGGGTGGGCACTACCACCCTAACGACACGAACAGGAGTGCAAGTGACCATCACTATTTCCCAGACAACTAGTGGAAACGGGTCTCTCTGGACTGGGCTCTTTCATTTCGCGGTAGACTCAGACTGTAGCATTGATTATTTGCGGGGAGCCAAAGGAGGCTATGTCAGCGCAGTTAGCCGCGCTGTCACGACTTCGGATTTCATAGAGCGCGTGTTTAGAGCTCTGTGCGAACGCCAACTTACTCCTATCGATTTTTCGGGCATTACAAGGTTTACGCCGTGCGATCCTATGCAAAATCCTTCTCTGGAATGGGCAGAGCTGTCCAAGAAAGCACTCCTCGGTGGAGAAGTTGAGTTCACCGAGTTCCACTTGTACAACGAGGGGAGTTCTTACGTCGAAGAATAATGTAGTTTCCGTTTTTATCGTCGTTCTCGTAATACGCCAGCTCGCCAGGTACGCAACAAACGATCGTGCCCGGTGCCAGATTGAGCACCATTTCTAACGCCGAGATCAAATCGAGATCTTTGCCGTCAAGTCCGGGCCTCGCTGAGATTATATGAGATAGCGTAGAGGCGCCAAGATTCCTCAACCTAAGCGAAAGCCGTTGAACGGTTCTCTCGCTGGGATCCACTTGTATCATGAGGTTTCGGTCGAAGTCCTCTCCATTCCAAAGCGTCTTAAGGAGTTTTTTCCGGCCCTTCGGTCTGGGAAAGAGTTCTGTCCAGCGAGAGCGTCGGTCTTCCCGCAAGAAGGGTAGAATCATTTCAATCTCGGACGTAGCGTCGCTAAAGCTTCTCATTGGCCCGGTTCGCGTACAGATAGTACAGATAGAGGGTAACATTCGATGGTGGCGGGGTGGGCTGATGAGATAACCGTGTCGGCTCCCTTCGGGCGAGTAGACTTGGAAGCGCTCAAGCGACCAAGGCTCGGAGGAAAGGAGCCGAGCGATGATGATTATAGGGTGTGATTTGCAGACGCGCTACCAGCAGATCGCGATGTTGGATCTGGAGACTGGGGAACTGGTGGAGCGGTGGCTGGAGCATGAGAACGGAGAGGCGCGAGCATTTTATGCTGCGCTGCAGGGAACGGTACGGGTGGGCATCGAAGCCACCGGACACACGCACTGGTTCGAGGCCATGCTGACGGGAAAGCACAAGACAGGGGCACGAGGAGGGCGAAGCGCGTGCAGCTCGGGACCGTGGAGGAGAAAAAGGAGACAAGGCGGGGACCTATCCCAGAAAGCCGCCGAAGGGATGGAAAACAGGCGAGCGTGGGAATAAGTCTGGAAAGTGGCCGCCGACAAACCCACGTGATCAGCGCATCGCCGACAATTGATGGGGCGATGAGTCAGGAGAAAGACAAGTTGCGCAAGACGTTGAACGCCGTCGGTGCATCCAGTAGCGGGTTCGAGCCAAGAAGAGTGAAGCCTCCAATGGGTAAAGGAAATGCCCGCGTTGGTAGGCACACTTTCCTAGGAGCCAGACGCAGGTTTAATGAGGGCTCAGGCCAGGAAGATTACAAAGCTGGGTTCGCTCTTCTGAAAAAAGCGGCCTCGATGGGCTGTGTCGAAGCACATGAGTGGCTGGGCTACGTTTACGACTACGGGTACGGGACTCCACCTGATCGGCACCTTGCATTCGAGCACTATATGACTGCGGCGCAAGCGGGCAACGCGAACGCTGAGTATCATATCGGTGTCTTCTACCACGAGGGGATTTCTGTTCGTAAAAACTACCGCCTCGCTGTCTCATGGTTTCGACGAGCCGCTGATCACGGAGACGCAACTGCCCTGCATGCACTCGGCAAAGCTTATCGATATGGCTGGGGCGTTCGGAGGAACGTTAGGAAAGGGTTCGAACTGGAGTTGCGAGCGGCAAGAGAAGGCGAGTGCGAAGCACAGTTCTCAGTCGGGCTTTGCCTTAGTCGAGGCGAAGGTGTTCCCGCCGATCCTCGGCAGGCGTACAAGTGGTATCTTCTTGCGGCGAGACGAGGGCACAAGGAGGCAGCGCACAATCTCGCATACTTCTACGAGACGGGGCACGGTGTTCGCCAGGATGGGAAGAAAGCTGAGTTCTGGTACAGGCGGGCCAAGCAGTGAGCGGGGGCTTGCTGTGCTCGGCGACGGAACAAGGGTATGGAGGAAGCGAAGCAGGTGCGGCATGCGAGACATGGTTGTTGAAAGGATTGATCCTGCTGTGTTCAAAGTCCGAGTACCTCCCAAAGGATGCTTCTATTTGGAATTCAGAGATGTCGACGCGAGCGAATACTCTAGGAGCGTTCTAGTCGAGGGATGAAGTTGGCCGAGGGCAGCTGGCCCACCCTTCGTTCTTTGAAGGGTGGGATTCCACGAACGCTTCATTTGTGGGACGAGTCCGCTCAACTCCTGGCGCTGCAAGATTTCCACAGCTCCAATGTGACATCTGACCTTGCGACCTATCTTTATTCAGCGCATCATAGTCGAGGCGGGAGTTCTGTAGGAGCCTGCACAAGGCGGCTCGTAACTCCTTTGCGCTCAAGATTTTGACCTCTAAGTTCTTTGACATCAAGATTTTGCAAACATTTTTTGTAAGACCCGCGCCCCGCAAGACTTTCACAGGGTATGGGGAGGGGGGGTACTCCTCCGAAACGGTAGTTTTCCCAGTTTGGATCGCCGCTTCGGGCGATGCTCACGGAATTATTTTAAGCGGTTATCCACAGGCTTACGCTGCTCCAAACCTCACAGAAACCAGTTTTGATACTCCCGGTTCCTGCATGGTAACGCCGTAAAGTACAGGCGCAATGCTCATCGTTTTCTTGCTGTGCGTGATGAGCACGAATTGTGTTTTGACGCTCATCTCTTTCACCAGTTCGGTGAACCGGCCAATGTTGGCCTCATCGAGCGGCGCATCCACTTCGTCAAGAATGCAGAACGGGCTCGGAGTGTACTGGAAGATTCCCACCAGGAGCGCGAGCGCCGTAAGCGCCTTCTCTCCGCCGGAAAGCAGCAACACGCTTTGCAACCGCTTTCCCGGAGGCGAAGCCACAACGTCGATTCCGCTCTCCGCGGAATTTTCCTCGTCGGTCAGCTTCATAAATGCATGACCGCCGCCGAAGAGTTTTTTGAACGTAGCCTGGAAGTTTTCGTTGATCCTGGCAAAGGCTTCCTGGAATTTTTCGCGCGAAACTTGATCGATCTCGCGAATTGTCGCTGTCGTGTTCTCGATGGACGAAATCAAGTCCTTGCGCTGCTTGTCGAGGAATCCATGACGCTCCGCGCTCTCCTTGTACTCTTCCAGCGCCATCATGTTCACCGGTCCCATGCCTTCGAGCTTCGCCCGCATCTCGCGGTAAGCCTGATCACAGGCTGCGAGTTCGTCCCCTGTGACCAGCACCAGCGTGGTGTCGGCCAGCAGCACCGGACGCTCAATGCCCAGTTCGTTCAGGCAAGTGTCCGCCATGTGCATCGCGTCGGCTTGCAGCTTGGCCGCCGCTGCCTGTAGCTCGCCGCGTCGGTCGCGAGCTTGATCGAGAAGTTGGCGAGCGTGCCGCAGAAGTTCGTCGATTTCCCCGAGTCGTGCGCGCAGCTGATCTTTTTCAAACTGCAGCAGGCCCTCGCGAGCTTGACTGGCATTGCGCTCCGCGGCGAAGTCCGCGACCTGTTGTTCGAGTTGAATATTCTCGGCTTCGCGCTGTAATTTTTCCGCCGCCGAGGCTTCAATCTGCGAAGCAAGCCCGTGAACGCGCTCGCTCATCTCGATGAAGAGAGAGTCGATGCGTCCCAGCACAGCAGTCGCCGAGCGGTGCCTCTCCTCCAGCGCCGCCACACGCGCCACGCGCTGCGAGCTGGCTTGCGCCGCATCTTCCCGCCGCTGCCTCACTGCAACCAGAGACTCCTGCGCGCTCGCAATTTGCTGTTCAAGTTGAGTGCGAGTTTCTTCCAGCGTGGCGATCTCTGCGTGACGTGCTGCAATGATCGCTTCTTGTTCAGCCCGCTCGGTGGCAAGACGTCGCAACTCCGCCTGGGAAATGTTCATGCGCTCGGCAACACGCGCCATTTCCGAATCAAGCTGTTGCAGCATGTGGCCAGAAGTCATCGACTGATGCTCGGCTTCCCGCTTTTCCCCTTCAAGACGTTCCAGCAGGGAACTGAAGTCTTTAATCTCTCGGCTCAGAGTAAGCACTCGCATCTCTTCTTCCCGCAGAGCGCGTTCCAGATCTTCCAGTTGGCGCAGCACTTCGCGCAGTTCGCGCTTCATAGAGAGCGGTCCTTCCGAACGCTGCTTGCCGCCAGTCACGGTCACGTTGTGAAAGCATTCTCCAGATTGCGAGAGGAAGAACGCGTCGGGGTTTTCCAACGCGAGGCCACGCGCAGTGTCGGAGCCGGGAACAATGTAACCATCGCGCAACTTCGGCAAGATGACTTCAAGCGACTTGCCGAAACCGTCGAGCACACGAATCGTGTTCTTCAGCGGAACGATGGAAGCTGTCGGCGGCGCACAGTGTGCGGCTTCGTCGACGATAAAGGAAAACTTGGCTTGCGAATCCTCGGGATGAACCAGAAATGTGGCGCGGCCATCAACGTCGCTGCGCAGCAGGCGCAGGCCTTCGTCGGCAGCGTCCCAGGACTTGACCACAATGTAGTTCAGCTCGTCACGCAGAAAGTCTTCCACCACCCGTTCAAAGCGCGGCTCGACTTCCAGAAAGTCCGCGAGCACTCCCACCGGAGCGAGCCCGCTTTGCATCACCCCCGATTGAAAAAGGCGACGAACGGATTCAGTTGAGTAGCCGTGTTCGGCAATGACTGCCTCCAGCGATCCTTTCTTGCCGAGAGCCGTGGCAAATTCTGCGCGCAGCCCGTCGAGATTCGCTTTCGCAGTGGTTTCTTCCCGACGCTTGCTTTCGATCACGCGGCGAAGCTGGCTGATCTCTTCGCTGATTCCAGTTACGCGCTGTGTGACCGTTTCAAACTCGAGTGCGAGTTGTCCCCGCTGCCCGCCGAAGGCTTCCACCTGCAGGTTCGCATTGGTAATTTCTGCTTGCAGACGCCGCGCCTCGCGATCCGCACCGGCAAGCCGCTCTTCCGCTTGAGCCAGCTGATTGCGCACCCGCGAAGCCGATGACACGGTGTCAAACATGGCCACGCGAGACTCTTCCTGCTGGCGTTCGAGCGCGGCCAGCGAGGCAGTTGCCGCAGCGGCTTCTTCTTGTGACAGCGCCAGCTCGTGATGCGCCGCAGCCAGATCAGCGGCAGCGGATTCCAGCGCCTGCCGGTTGGAATCGCGCTCGGCCTCCAGCGACATCAAACGATTCTGCGCTTGCGCTGACTCCGCTTCCGCCGATGCAGAACGAACTAATAGCTCGGCACAGCGTTCGTCGTTGTGGCGGCGGCGCGCTTGCGCCCGATCAATTTCCATCGCGAGTTCGCTCAAGCGCTCGCGATTCTCGCGCAACTCAGTCTCGATCGCATAGCTGCGTTCGGTACCTTCACCATGCTCGGACTCGAGTTGCTGCACCGCTTCCGTGCGGTGCTTCATATCTTCGGCTAGTGTGTTCAGTTGCGCGTCAAGTTCCGTGCTCTCGTGCTCAATCGCAGCAAACTTGCTGGCCAGCACCACGCGCAATTGAGCGCGCATTTCCTCACGCAATTTGGCATAGCGCTCAGCCTTGGAAGCCTGGCGCTTCAACGAATTCATCTGGCGCGTGATTTCTTCAAAAATATCGTTGATGCGGGAAAGGTTGAGTTTGGCATCTTCGAGGCGCGCTTCCGCGAGCCGCTTCTTGGTTTTAAATTTTGTGATTCCCGCCGCTTCTTCAAGAATTGCGCGGCGATCGGTTGGCCGGCTGCTAAGGATTTGCCCGATTCGTCCCTGTTCAATCAGCGCATAGGTTTCCGGACCGAGGCCGGTGCCCATGAATAAATCCTGAATATCTCGCAGGCGGCACAATTTTCCGTTGAGCAGATACTCGCTGTCGCCAGAGCGGAATAGCCGCCGCGTGACGACAATCTCTCCGGTGCGAAATTGCCGCTGATTAAAGTTTCTGCGTCGGATTCTCAACACCACCTGCGCCGGCGCGCCGACAGCAGCGGCAGTAATAGGAGTCACTGCTGCCAGCGATCCCGAAGGCAACGCGAACACGGGCTCGTCGTCGGGGAAAGCAACTGCAATCGTCGTTATTTTCGACCGCGGGATTTCGACTTCTTCCGTCTTTCCGGGCTGAGCATCTTCGACAGAGCGTTCGGTTTCCTCGGCGGCGCAAGCGCGGATGGCGGTCTCGTCCCAATCGTCCGCTGGCCGGCGTGAGGCCTCCGCGCTGACCGGCAATTCATCCTGGATATCAATCTCGGTAGGCTCATTCGCTTCCGGCCCGGGATACTCCTCGGGATCGATCAGCGTCAGAGACACTTCGGCCATGCCTGTGGGCTTGCGATCGCGCGTGCCGGCGAAGATCACGTCTTCCATGCGCGATCCGCGCAGAGTCTTGGCCGATTGCTCGCCGAGCACCCAGGAAATGGCGTCGGCAATATTTGACTTGCCGCATCCGTTGGGGCCGATGATGGCCGCAATGCCCTCTCCGTGGAACTTGAGGTCGGTGCGGTCGCAAAACGATTTGAACCCGAGTATCTGAAGCCGCTTCAGTTTAAGCAACGTGAACTCCTTGAAAAAAACAGTGGCCAGTTGTCAGTGGCCAGTTTGTCCTGCCGGCTGACCTAGTTACCATATCGATACCGCTAGCGCCGAGACGGTGCTTGCTTGGACCAATTCGTCCCTGGCTGGATAGGGCGGGCACAAATTAGCCCTACTGTAACGGTGAAATCGGGGTGGGGTCAAGCAATATAACACTATATATTGTATGGCCTTGCGACCGAGCGCGTTGGGTTGCACATGCATTGCAGCAGTTGGGTGTAAAATATCTGGAGGGAAATGGGGGAAGGGAAAATCGCGAGAGCAATATCAGATTACAGCGACTAGCGGATTACGGCAATGAAAAGGTGAGGTAGGTATGGCGGGGGAGCAAAGAGATCAAAGCGCAAGTTTGAGTCTGTCAGAACGTGTCGGTCGTTACAGGCAGGAGGTCGAGAAGGTGGTTCAGGACGTTGGTGAACACCCGTTATACGAACTGAAGCGCTCCTGCGACTTTGCCAAACTGGCCGACAAGATTGAATTTGTTAAGGATGTCCAGTCCATTTGCACTTCGAGAATTGAGTCGGAGAGGTATCTTGTCGTTGGTGCTGATGACGCCACGCACTCCTTCGTTGGGGTGGATAATCTTCCTGACTTTGACGAAGTGAAAATCAGGCAGAGATTGGAGAAGTACCTGCAGCCGACGCCCCGATTCGAGGTGTTCAACGTCAAAGCGCCCAACGGTAAGGACTACGTCCTGTTCGTGTTTCCGAGGCAAACAAGCCGCCGCATTTTGGCGCGGGAGACGGTAGACGACTCCTCAGGAATGGTACCGAAGCTTCTGCTGCGCAAAGGGGACTTGTGGACCAAAGGAGACTCCACCGGGAAGCGGCTGGCGACTTCGGCTGACTGGGACGAAATCTATGAGGAACACATCGAACTGGAGACGGAGAAGCGCACGAGGCAGCGAACCGCACACTTTCTCGATCAAGTCACGGCCCAAGAGAAACTTGGGAACCGGCACGGCTTGGAAAGCGTGCCGGTCGCCAGTTCTGATGAGGAATTCAAGGCGCTCATCGAGAGCCTCTGTGTTTCCGGCGACAGACGGAGGTTCGGGATCGTCCTCGAACGGCTGAGGGATGACTTGGTGGAGGGGTGGCATTCGATCGGGGCCTTTGGGCCGGAGAACGACCCTAATCTAGTCTCAAGCACTTTACCTGAGCGTGTGAGTAGGGTCCGCGATCACAAGACAAATGTGTTTATTCCCGCAATACAGAGGCTCGTCGCGGCCGCGATCTATGTCGTCAAGAACGCCGGACCTGTCGATTTTGTTGGGATGGTGATGCAGCTCCTCGATGAGATCTACGAGAGTGCGGGACGCCTCTCTAATCTGCTTTGGCTCAGCCCCCGCGGTTTAATGTCGGCGTCGAGCACGGAGCATGTTAGTCACACGGTCCCAGCGCTGGAGTCGCTAATCGCCCTTCATCTCATAGGGGCCTATATCGCGAAACGGAGAAGATTCGAATATCTTCGGACACTTCTGAGGATGGTTGTTCGCCCCGTCGGAGTCGACGGTGGAACACCTACCGCGCATCCCATGGCCTTCTGGCCGCTGAGGTCTGGATGGGGCGAGCCGCAAGCTCTCAGATTTCGAGACGGCAGGATCAAGGTCTGCGCGGAGCGGGTAAAGGGGGATCCCGCGCTTATAAAGACCTTCGGATCGGAGACTGCGGCGACCGAGGCTTTGTGCGAGTACGAATTTCTCTTGGAATTGAACTCGTATTTAGCGGTCGACACTGAGAACACCTCTGAAACGGTCGCGTTCATGAAGAAACACTACCCGAATATTGACTTTAGCTTCTGGGCGAGCCTTGTTGCCTTTCCGCTGGAGAACGTCGCGCAGCTCGCAATGAAGCTGCTGGCTGCTGTTAACGAGCGCAACGTAGCGGTATTGAAGGAAGTGCTCTTTGAGGAGCACCTGGCGCCTTTTCTAGTCAAGGACGGCAACGAGATTTTTCTTAAATTGCTTCGACAGCTCGATAACGATAGGAACCGGCTTCTAATGGAGCTTCGGCGCTTCCATTTCGGTACCTCCTGGCCCAAAGAGATCGCACAAGGCCTCGAGGGCCTCGGGAACGCGCGAGCACAGCGCTCTGGATGACATTTCGGCGGTGAGATGCCTCGCTGCGCTTGGCGGGACAGCCGAGGCGGCTGTCCCCACATGAGTTGTTCCGCTGGCCGCACACTCTTTACTGCTCGTACGCTCCGACGTTGATCTGTCCGCTGCCGTTGATGCGCGGGTTACCGGCGTAGTCGGTGCTGCCATAAATCGAACTGCCACTACCGCAATACCCTGCGCTGCACGTGAGACTGGTGCTGCCGGCATTGACGGCGGGCGAATTGGAAGCCACGTCGAGGTTCGGAGGCGTGGAGTTGATATTGATAAACAGGGGATCCGCATTCGGGGAATTTTTGTCTTCTCCGCTGCCCGATTGATAGGCGGCATAGGTCTTATAGTTCGATTTGCTTCCCCAGTCGATGGACGTTCCCTGCACATATCCTGCCTTGGAGTAGTACAGGTTCCAGTTGTTGGTTGCTGTCGAGCCGCTGACGTAGCTGTAGATCCACACATTCTGGCTGCCGGCATAAACGATGTTGTTTTCAAAGACGTTCCCGTTACTGGGTGCTGAATGGTACTGGATCTGAAACTCGGCGCCCTGGTTCTTGGTGTTGTTGTTGTACAGAGTGTTGTTGACGACGACTATGTGGTCGCTGCCACCGACGCCGCTGGCGTAGCCCCCGATGGAAACGCCGACGGCGTTGGCATCGTAGAAAAGGTTATTGCGTATGGTCACGTAGCTGGCGTTGTGTCCTTTGTGTTCGCTCGCCGCTTCCATGTTCAGATCGCACTTGTAGACACTGTTGCGCTCGATGATGGTGTAGGCGCAGCCGTCACAATAAATCCCGTCGGCGGCATACTGATTTCCGTATGCCGGGTTGCCATACGAGGTGATGTTGTAAATCGTGTTGCCGCTGATTTCGCCGTACTTCGGCTGATCGAATCCGGTGGGCCCCACTTTTTCGAACCCAATAGCGTCGATGCCGATGTTGTCATTGTCGTGGACGATGTTGTTAGTGATGGAGAAATAGGTCACGTTGCCATCCACGTTCATGGATTCGCTGTTGCCGGTCTTCAA
>Ga0210384_10006662_pt1 | contig 12275 bp, 17 predicted proteins | sample IncBWH2MmetaG_FD_160574 | JGI IMG/M metagenome (GOLD analysis project Ga0210384, IMG submission 160574) | Forest soil microbial communities from Barre Woods Harvard Forest LTER site, Petersham, Massachusetts, United States - Inc-BW-H-2-M | ecosystem: Environmental > Terrestrial > Soil >... | reverse complement strand
CTTCGGTTACGAAGGTGAAGGCTGCACCCGCAGTAGTGCCTTTCGCCTGAAAGGTAAATCCCGCGGCACCCGTGAACACTACTCCTGTGGGCGTACCCACGACACCATTTACTGGTGACGGGATGTTCACCACCAGCCCTTGCTTCAGTCCTTGTCCGTTGTAGAGAGTCGAAACACCGGCGTTGTTGTCCGAAACCCACCACGGACTTGTAGCGCTCGCGGTAAGCCCCCAAGGGTTCACAAGCTGTAGATCGGGCTGGCCATTTGGCGGGTCTTGAGCGAGGCCCTGAATATCTGAAACAAGGTTGGTCTGTTGGTAGGCTTGCGCGATACCCAGCGCGCTGAGAGCAAGCACGGCAGCAAGCGTGAGAGCGCAGGCCGTGCACAATCTAGAGATCGTCTTCAGATACATCCTTTTCCTCCGTAACATTGCGGAACTGAATAGTGAACACGGTGAGTCAGTCACAAGCACGAAAGAGCACCTGCCAATTGCTGTCGAGACTACATTCCGTGCAAGATGTGTAACTCCCGCCACGTGCGGAATATTCCCAAGTACAAAAATAATTCTTATGCCATTCAACGCGACGGCTTTCGATGAAAACCCGTGCATGGAAAGTCAAGAACGCAAATTAAGTCGGGATCGCAGACGCGGGTCAGAGCCGCGAGCGTCCCGAACCTGTTTCCACGACACGATCAAAAACATCCAAAGAACGCACTCCTGAGAAACGCAGCACTCATCGCCTGTCGGGGGGTCGTAACTCCTGTGACTGCGTTCGTTGAAGAGAAGGTCAAATCCACAAAGCGGCGCACGGTGTTATGTACAAGCGAAGCTGCTGTCCACAATCTCAAGGTGGAATTAGTCGATCGCTGTTTGACGCTTTTCTCTGTCAGATGTCTCTCGGTAACTACGTCGCGCGGAACTGTGGATGCCGGTTAGTCGGAGCACCAGGTTCGCGTGCGCATCTCATACCAACGACAGGAGCGAGAAATGCAGAGGAGCGTGAAATGGCAGTGAAGTTAATAGTAATGTACCCGTTTCCAAGAGAGATCGAGGCCTTCGAGAAAATCTACGATGAGGAACACGTGCCGATGGCTATCGCGAAACTGGCTGGTAAAACCAAGATGGTAGGAACGAGGATTCTGGGTTCTCAGCAAGGAGCACCGCCCTTTCACCGGATCGCGGAGGTGCACTTCCCCTCAATGGAGGTTCTCGAAGCGTGCGCTGCTTCGGAAGGGGCAAGCAGACCATCGCGCACGCGGTGTCGATCTCTTCCGGAGGAGCCCCGACCATCTTGATAGCTGAAGAGGAAACCGTTGGAGCGGATGAACGGCAGTGATCGCCATTGGCCGTCGTACGACAATTTGGTTGCTCACTAGGATGTCTGATGAGCTTTGGTAAATCTCCAGAAGACCTAGAACTCCCAGTTGAATCAAACAACTCCGAAGGCACAACCATTTCACTACGGATAAAGGGAGACTGCGACTTCCAGGGCCCTTGCCTGAACCCTGTAACAAATACGTTCACAAATCTGGCACCCTATGTTGCGGCACTCTTCAATAAGTCAGCCAGATTGTGGACATCAATGGCGCTCGCGTCACCGATCACAAAATAGCGGAGGCCGCCATGACTCCAGGTTTCCACGTTGAACGATAGCTCTTTTTTCGCGGGAGCGTTCTCGTCCAACCTAGCCCGCAGCGACCCTTCCTGGAATACGAGCACGGAAATCCGGTGCTTCCGTACCTCGTACACGAGGTGCGCGCCTGGCGTTTGAGCGAGGTAGGTCATGCGACCTCCGAGCAGCGAAAACTCAGAATTCTGGAGTTCAGGCAAATCGAAGGCGAACGGGATCTTCCCCTGGAACCATGGCTTCACCGTGTGCCGATCCGTAGAAATGACATCCACCGGGGCGGAGCTAGCCAACATCCCCACATGCAGGTCTGCTACCTCGCCGAAGACCTGTTCCGTACGGGCTCTGTCTCGGAGTCGATAGGTGGAGGCCAACCCGGCAACTACCAAAACTGCGATGACAGCCGACGCCATCATCCAGGCAATGCCGAACGTGGCGCGGCGCGGTTTTGCTTCAATTTGCCGCAGTACCCTTTTGCGGAACTCAGGACTCGCAGTAAATCGTTTTCCAACAGCCTGAATGCTGCGTTTCATCTGGACGCGCGCAAGCGCATCGGCCCCGCAGATCGGACAGCTGTGCACATGGCCATCGAAGTCGCGCATCTCTTCGGACGCGAGCTCCCCGTCAAGGTAGGTATCGAGTCTGGTCTTCCAAAGCTCACAGACCATAGTTCATTCCGTTTTTCACTGGTGTGTGTTCCATTCGCGATCCCTCACTTATCCGTTGCCGCAGACCATCTCGTAACCGCCTTCTGGCACGCGACAGGCGCGACATCACGGTACCGATCGGAACCGACAGCGTTTCCGCAATTTCCTGATATGACATTTCCTCCACCTCACACAGAAGCAAAACCTCGCGGAAATGCACCGGTAACTCAGCGATCTCTCTCTCGATCAGCTCCGAGTTCGAGCGTTCGATCAGAATCGTTTCTGGCGTAACGAACTCAACTGCGAGCTCGGGCCCCTCTTCGTCCTCGGGATCATCCAGAGGTAGTGTCGTTGTCGCTTTTAATCCAGCACAGGAGGTCAAGAATGTGTTGCGCAAGATGCGATACATCCATGCCCGAAAATTAGTACCCAGCTGAAAAGATGAGAATCCTTTCAAAGCCTTGAAGTAGGTTTCCTGCACCAAGTCCTCGGCTTCGTCGCGATTCCGGGTCAGCCAGTGTGCAAAATTGTACAAGGGGTCGAAGAGCGGCATCGCCAGTTCTTCGAACGATCCGGATTGGGGATCCACTCCTGACACGTCAATGTGGTAAACCGCAGGCAGGTCACTTTATTCCGTTCCATGGCAAATAATTTCTGGGAACTGTTTGGGCGGTAAACGACCTTTGACGCAAACCTCATTTGGCCGCGAGCAAGCGGCGAAGACTGTGCGCCCCCCGGGTGGTGGCCCCTCGCCCGCCCAAGACAGAAATGGGCGAATCCCTTCCTAACGTCTGGAGCCGACCTCGCCGGGTGAGGGCATCTTTCCTTCAACGTCAAGCCACGGGAATATTTCCAGAATGGACCGGTTTTATTCCCTTGAGGTCATCGACATGACGTTCGCGCTCCTGGGGGTTGGGTTGAATCCGTTTGATCCGAAGACGGTTATGCTCGCAAAACACGCGCAACACGTAGTGCTCATTCACTTTCCGATCGCGTTGTTTATTACCGCAGTGGCCTTCGATCTCGTTGGGCACTGGACGAAGGGAGCGGGCTTGAAGCAGGCAGCCTACTACAACCTCTTGGTGGCAGCCGCTGCGACGATCCCTGTTCTGGCGACGGGTATCCTCGCATGGCAGTTCCAGCTTGAGGGGCAGAAACTCAAGGGCATTCTGCTGATGCACCTGGTACTCGCAAGCGTTTCGACTGTGATCATCTGGCTGGCTTGGTGGTTACATTTCCGCGCGCAGCGCACGTCAAGGGCGTTACCTGGTTACCGCCTTCCGATCGAGCTTCTAGGCATCCTGGTCGTTGCCCTCACCGGGCACCTCGGAGGCTTCCTGAGCGGTGTAAACGGGCCCGGTTAGGGGGCGACGACCGGTGCGTCAGAGCGGGAAGCAACACTCCCTCGACTTATCCGGGAATAAAAGCGACTGGCACCAGTTATCAACTCCGAACGCGACAAACTATGGAGGGCAAATGGCAAACAAGAAGCAAGATTTCATTGATCAGAGGTTGCAGGACCTCAACAACGACGGTGTCGACCGTCGCGGATTTCTGAAGTGCATGGCATGGGCAGGTACCGGGCTCGTGTGGACCATGAGTGGCGGTATCCCGGTATCGCGAGCTTTCGCCCAAGGCGCCGGTCACACTGCCGGCAAGGGAGCCGACTTTACCTTTGTCCAGATTAGTGACAGCCACATCGGTTTTAACAAGCCGGCAAATCCAGATGTCACCGCCACTTTGCAAACGGCAATCAACAAGATCAACGCAATGCCTCACAAACCAGACTTTCTGATTCACACGGGCGATCTCAGCCAGCTCTCCAAGCCCAGTGAATTCGACACCCTCGACCAGGTACTGAGGGGAGCTTCTCCGAAGCAGACCTACTTCGTGCCAGGCGAGCATGACGTGCTGACCGACAACGGCGAGCAATATCTCCAGCGTTACGGAAAGAACACAAAGGGCGCAGGGTGGTACAGCTTCGACCACAAAGGTGTCCATTTCGTCGGTTTGGTGAACGTTGTCAATTTGAAAGCCGGGGGCCTCGGATCACTCGGTCATGAGCAGTTGGAGTGGCTGGAGGACGATCTTAAGGGCCGCTCTGCCAGCACTCCGATCGTCCTCTTTGCACACATTCCGCTCTGGACCATCTATCCGGACTGGGGCTGGGGAACCGACGACAGTGAACAAGCCCTGTCTTACGTCAAGCGCTTCGGTTCCGTGACAGTGCTAAACGGCCACATCCACCAGGTGATGCAGAAGATTGAAGGCAAAGTTTCATTCCACACGGCCATGTCGACCGCGTTTCCTCAGCCTGCGCCGGGAAGTGCTCCCTCAGCGGGGCCCATGAAAGTGCCAGCCGACCAGCTACAACGGGTGTTGGGAATTACAGATGTCAACTACCTGGTCAGCGGCAGCAGCTTGGCAGTCATCGACTCGCCACTCGACAGCTCGAGCTCGCCAATGTCCGGGAATGGCGGCGGCACAGACATGGCAGCGATGGCCTCAGGCGGGACTTCGACCGATTCAGCAACTGAAGTGAAGATCGACAATTTTGCCTTCACGCCGGGAGCTATCACGATCAAACGTGGAACCCAAGTGACCTGGATCAACCACGATGACATCCCGCACACGGTCGACAGTACGCAGGGCAAGTTCAAATCGGCGGCGCTGGACACGGACCAGAAGTTCGAGTTCCGCTTCGCAGAGCCGGGAGAATACCCATACTACTGCCGCATGCATCCGAAGATGACGGGCAGCATTATCGTCCAGTCCTAATGGCATTCGTGACAAGGGACGGAAGGTCATTGATCGGGCGCGCGACCTCCCCGGGAGGACAAAAGGACAGCGCTGAGGCAATGCCGGCGCAAGCCATTCCCCTAAGGTTGGAGGGAGGAGACCTGCGCCCCTGCGCCTCATAGTCCAGTTGCCGAGGTACATGGTCGAGGAGTTCTGGCGATATACGAATTGAGGTGGAAAGTGTCTTCACAAGTCGAATTATCACAACAAGAAGGTTCCCCCCTGCTCGGCTACACGAGCAGACTGCTTAGCCGCACAGACGTTGCGCAGGATACCGTGGCGTTTCGGTTTGAAAGACCGAAAGACTTTTTATTCCGGGCGGGCCAGTCGATAGATCTGACTCTCTTGGGGGTTAGACCAGATGGTTCGGACTGCCTCACCCATACGTTTTCGATTGCGAGTTCCCCCTTTGTCTCAGAGATATTGATGGCCACCCGCATACGGGATTCCGCATTCAAGCGGGCGCTCTCTATCCTGCCGCTGGGCACTCATGTAAACCTGAGCGGTCCCATGGGGTCATTTAGCCTACATCGGAATACCTCAAAGCCAGCCATTTTTCTGGCCGGAGGAATTGGAATCGCTCCGTTTCTGAGCATGCTTTGCTCGGCTGCGGTGGACAAAACCCGGCACGATATCTTTCTTTTTTATGCGAACCGGTATCTGGAAGACGCGGCGTTTATGGACGCTCTCTGGGACTTGGAGAGCTCGAATACAAACTTTCGTTTCGTCCCAACATTCACGCGCATCGACGGCACTTCACGGGGATGGCAGGGTGAAATTGGCCATATTCGACCGGAGATGCTATCCAAACACGTAAGCAACCTGCGCGGTCCGATCTTTTACATTGCCGGGCCCCCGACAATGGTTGCAGCGACGCGCCGAATGCTCGTCGATGCCGGAGTGGATGAAGACGACATTCGGACAGAAGAGTTTGCGGGCTATTAGCCATGATCGAGCGACAGTACCGACCGGACAACCCATTGTGACGCTCTTTCCTGTGCAAGGATTTCTGGGCACTGGCGCCCCATTCGCGGCAGATTTCAACCTCGTCATGCAACTCATCCTGGGAGCAGCCCTGATCGCTGGCGTGCTTTTCGCGAAACAAAAGCGGTTCAGAGCTCACGGCATCTGTCAGACGACAGTGCTGCTCGTCAATCTCTTGATGATCGCACTGGTGATGTGGCCGTCTTTTCAGCAACAGTTGATGCCGAACCTTCCGAAGATCTTTCATAGAACTTACTACGCCGTGGCTATGACACACACGCTCGTAGGAATAGCGGCCGAGGCGCTGGGACTCTATATCGTCGTTGTGGCTGGCACGAACCTTCTTCCGCAATGGCTGTGTTTCACGCACTGGAAGCGTTGGATGCGGGCGGAAACTGTGCTCTGGTCGATTGTTCTGGTAAGCGGAGTTGGGACCTATTACGCGTGGTATGTGGCACCCTTCGCGTAGCTACCTGCGAAGAACTCGGGTCAGGCGACTAACCGCCAGGGCGGAAACCACAAAAGAAACGGAGATGCGAAAATGTTGGAAGCGACTAGCTATGGACTGATCGCCCTGGGTCTAATCCTTGTGGCAGCCTTCTGTTGTATTTTGGCTGAGGAAAGAGCTGCCCTGCAGGCGAATCGCTCGTCCAGTCTCGTCGACGAGAGCAAGATCAATCCCCTTGGAAATGCCGGTGTCGTAGCCGTGAATCAATCGGGGACAGAGCCCGTCGGCAGGGAAGAGCTTACTGGGTTGGTGCTGTCCATCCAAATGACATCTCCTGCTCCAGCCCGCCCCAGCGGTTCCGACGGAAATAGTCTGCTGCGTGAACGGGGATCGGAGGGGGTTTCCCATGGCTGATGCGTGTGCCGTCGCCCTGGAACCACACTCGCCGTCCATGCCACTCCTTGCGCATCTGGAGGAGTTGCGGAAACGGGTCATTTTGTCGGTGGTAGGCGTGCTCGTTGGGTTTCTGTCTTGCTGGTCGTCGGCTGACCGTATCTTCGGTTTGATGCAGCAGCCAATTATTCAAGCGCTGCGTCACCACGGACTCGGCGGCGGGCTGGTTTATCTGAACCCGACTGAACCGTTCAATCTGTATCTGGAGGTGGGTTTCGCCGCTGGACTGTTTGCAGCCTCGCCATTCGTGTTCTATCAACTGTGGTTGTTCATTGCTCCCGGACTGTATCGCAACGAGAGGCGTTATATTCTGCCGTTCCTGATAAGCACAGTTGGATTGTTCCTGGCGGGCGGCCTGTTTGGCTACCGGATGGTCTACCCGGCGTCGCTTGATTTCCTGATTGGCTACAGTCAGCGCTTCCAGCCGATGATCACGATTGGGGAATATACAAAACTGTTTTTGACAGTCATCATCGGTCTTGGACTAATCTTCGAAATGCCAGTCCTTGTCTTCTTTCTTGCTCTGATGCGCGTGGTAACGGCCCGCTGGATGTGGCGGAATCTGCGATATTCCATCCTTGCCATTTTTGTCGTTGCCGCAATCGTCACGCCCACTACCGACATCTTGAATATGTGCCTGTTTGCGGCTCCCATGATCGCACTCTATGCAGTCAGCATCGGCGTCGCGTGGCTGGTAAATCGCTCCCAACGCTCCAGGACCCCGGTGAGTTAGCTTGCCCGGAGAATGCGAATCGGAACGGCGAAGTTGCGCACAGGTGGTTGCGCCCCAGGGTTGAAGTGTCCAAGACTGCGACCTGAGAACGAAACAACTGTTGAGTGATTTATGTTTTCCGCTTTTGCCCCTGCGATAACAGTCTTCAAACCTGAAAGCCTGCACGCGTATTTCAGAAAAAAGGAATTTTCGTAGTCTGGGAATATTTCCTGCCTGCACGAGTTCCACACAGTAGCAGGACCGCACGGCAAAATCATCAGACCAGAATTGGAGCGTAGTGCATGAAAGAAGAGAATCTTCCATCTACGGTGGTATCTGAGGCGACTTCACCAGAAACTGCTCCTTCTTCGACGGGCGACGACGTTCAGCGCCATTGGCAGGGTGTCATTAAGCGACGTTCGTTTTTGAAAGGGCTCGGCATGGCGGGGGCAACGCTATCCGCCGGCACACTACTCGCCACCGAAAGTAGAACTCAAAGCAGTGCGAGCAACGACAAGCTTTCCCGAGGCGATGCCGCACTTCTACAGTTCGCCCTCTGGGCAGAACTTGTCGAGAGTGATCTTTGGACACAATACGCGGAACTCGGCGGAGTCGGGCCTTCGGGCGGTGGGGCCGCACAAGCGAGCGAGGAATTCCAGGGGTTCATCGGAGGAAATCCGGCCTACACGTTGGCGCTTCAAAATCTGGATGGCGATATGCCGCAGTACATCACTGACAACACTGACGATGAACTGAGCCACGCAGCTTTTCTGAAGGCTTTTTTGAAGTCCAGAGGCGAAGTGCCTCTCGACCTGGAGCCATTTCGAAAGCTGCCGAGCAGTCAGGCGACTGGGGCACGGCAAATCAAGCGGATTACCAACCTTATGAACCTCAATGTGGACCTCAGTTGGTATACCCGGTATCGCAGCGGAAAGAACCCGGATCTAGGTGCGGTATTCAAGGGACCCTTTGTCATCACGAACCAACCCGCGATTCCTCTCAACGATACGGACACTCCGCCTACCACCAATCCAACGATTCCCATCACAGGCCGTGATGCCGAGCGGTTGCAAGCGATCGCCAACACCGCCGGATTTCACTTTGCGTTCATTGAGCAGGGGGGAGCGAGCCTCTATCCGACGCTGGCTTTCAAGGCAACCGACCCAACCGTCCTGCGGATCCTGGTTAGCATTGGTGGAGTCGAGATTGATCACTTCGGGCTGTGGCACGATAAGGGCGGCAACGCAGTATCGCAGCCCTTGGCCGGTGTGGTCGATCCCGTGACCGGCCTAACGTTTCCGGATCTAAACAATCCTGCAACAGAACTTACTCAGACAAACAAGATCCTGCCTGAGCCATGCAATTTCATCAGCAAGAGTCTGCCGCGCTGTTCGGTAATCCGACCGACCTCCACACAGAATGGGGGTGCCGTGGCAACGGTGAAGGCTTTCACTGATGACGGGCTCTTCATCGGTCAATCAGACGCATTTCTTCAGTTATCGATGCAGTTGGCCATCGCAGCGGACTCGGTTGAACGCGGGTTTTAATTGTTGTGTGCTCTCCCCCGCTCCATTGGCGGGCGCTGTAACCAGTTAACGGTCACAGCGCCTGCATTGTTACCACTCTCCGCTTTGAGCACTTAAGCTCATCGCCCAAATTAAGGAGCTTTTCATGTTTGAAGGACTGTTTCAACCGATGCACCTACTGGTCATTTTCGGAATTGCTTTGCTTGTATTTGGACCGAAGAAGCTTCCCGAGCTCGGCAAGGGAATCGGAGAAGGTATCCGCGGCTTCAAGTCAGCGATGAAAGAGCAAGAGACCTCGGATAGCACAACCACGAACACATTGCCCACGAGCAAGGCCTGAGCAGGAGGTGATGTGTGGGTTTTGGCGCAGAGATCCTGTTCATCCTCTTGCTCGGACTCCTGGTCCTGGGGCCGAAGCGGCTGCACACAGTGCTCGCTGACGTGGCGCGAGCGAAAGCGCGGTTCGAAGAAGTGAGCCGCGGCTTCAAGTCTCAACTCAAAGCAGAACTTGAGGCAGACTCTCAGGGCCCTGGGAATGAGGAACCCTCTCCTCTTCTTGCAACAGAAAATAGTATAGAGCCTGCCCACTCCGGCTCGCACGAGATGGCAGAGGGGGTCGCCAGCCAACGATTGTCTCCACAGGAGATCCGCGTTTGAGTTTTACGTCGAGTGCGATTGTTGGCGTGCCAGTCACGCATGTCTTGTCGCGAATCCTAGTGATCGCGGAGGATCGAGCTGCTCGAAGAGCGCTGCAACGACTTCTCGGGTCGGATGGATACGATGTGGCCGTTGTCGCGAATGAAGCCGTAGGACTTGAACTGCTTCGCAATGCTCCTCCCGTTGCAGTCGTTCTCGACCTGCATCGAAGGGAGAAAAGTGCGGGGCGGGATGTCTTTCGTAAGATCAGGCAATACGTCCCCGAAATCCCTATCGTTGTTTTGGGCACACTGTCCGAGTCGGACACAATTCTGCTTCTAGAACTCGGAGCGGATGACTACGTTTCGAGGCCGTTCAGCTGTAGAGAGTTGTTAGCGCGCGTCCATGTGGCGGTGCATCGGTCCCTGCGCACCACTGCCAGGGACGCCTTCGCTTTTGATGCTGTGACTGTTGATTTTCGCAATATGGAGCTGAGACGAGAAGGCAGCGTGGTTCCACTGACGCCACTGGAATTCAAACTCCTGAAGTTCATGGTCCAGAACGCAGAGCGCGTTATTTCGCGGGATGAGCTTCTCAACGAGGTGTGCGGAGGTCACAAGTCTGACTCACGTCGAACTGTCGATAACCACATCCTGGGACTCCGTCAGAAGTTGGAGGTGGACCCATCATATCCGGTCCATTTTCGAACTATTCATGGCTTTGGGTACATGTTCGTACCCTGAAGCAGATGATTGTCGAGGAGCGAACCGGTAAAGCAAACGACAAAGGTGTCTTTATCATTTTGTTTTTTATGTTCGTCTTCTCTCCGCTCTCGTCAATTTCAATATCAGTCGAGGCAGCTCTAGGTCCTGTATGTATCCTTCCAAGATCTTCCTTTGCATTTGCTGCAGCTGCCAACCCCATCGGCTAGGTTTACCTCGAGACGGAAGAACATGAATCTGAAATCAGTCGATTGGATAACCCCAGTTGTCATTTGATTGTCACGCTCTTGTCGTTCGATTCTTACCACGCACAACAGGAATAAAGGGTTGCCCCACGGGTTATCCATGGTGTAGGTCAATTCTTGGTCATATAAAAAAAGGAAACCAAACGACAATGAAACATTCAGCAAAGTACCTTTCCGGCATTGTTCTCGGACTGATGCTCTTTTTGTCAGCCGTACCCGGCCATGCGGACGATACGAAGAAGATCAATGTAACAATTCCGTTCGACTTTCTCGTGGGGAACAAGCAACTCAAGGCCGGCGACTACGTCGTCCAGTCGTGGGGAACAACCGGTGACGGAGCCCTACTGTTTAGATCCGAAGACGGAAGCGCACGGCAAATCGTGTTCGCGGTACCCGTCGAAACCAATAAGACCGGAAACCATGAGCGTCTGGTTTTTCATCGTTACGGAGGCGAGCAGTTCGCCGCTCAGGTGTGGTTCATGGGTGACGCGGAAGGCTACGAACTGATTCCCGGAACTCGTGAGAGGGAGTCAGCCGCGAACCATGCAGCTGCCGATCAACTGGCGGCGGGGCAGTAGCACTACACGGTTGGACAAGACAGGATGGGCGGATGTGAGTCGACCTTGGGGGAAGTGCCCACTCCTTCTTGTCGGACCGGTCCTCAGACCTCGTACGCTCGCAATCATGATTCCTGTGAGATCGAGTACGGGATGGTGAACTACAACCACGGGAAATGAATCGTCGAAAAATGTGTTCGGATTGCTCGCGAGAGACAGGCGTGCGCCGATAAGTAGATCCAAGGCGACTCTGTGAAGAGAAAGTAAAGAGTTCATCGATGAGCAATCCTCGAATTGTTGCAATTGGTACGGCAAATCCACCGCTCCGGCTGACGCAGGAACAAAGCTTTCATGCCGCGGGGTACCAAACCGAACGCGTTCGAAAGATATTCCTTAATAGCGACATCGACTTTCGGTACTTCTGTCTGGAAGGAGACTTCAGTCGTGGGGAGAGCTCGGATCAACTGAACCAACGCTATCTGCGTGGTGCCATGAAGACGGGTTGCCGCGCAATCACGAATTGTCTGGAATTGGGTGGACTGACGGCGCGCGCCGTCGATTTCCTCGTGGTGTGTACCTGCACCGGCTATGTCTGTCCTGACCTTGGCAGTCGTTTCATTGCGCACATGGGTTTCAGAGACAGCGTGCAAAGAGGCGCGATGCTTGGCCTCGGGTGCGCGGGAGCTCTTCCGACGCTGCAACGTGCAAGCGATTTTGTTCGTGCCAATCCGACTCGGGTGGCATTGATGGTCGCTGTTGAGATCTGCTCGGCCTGCTACTACGTCGATAATACCCTCGAGACCGTGGTGGGGAATGCAATTTGTGCGGACGGTGCCGCGGCCTTTCTGCTAGCCCGAGATTCCTCACCTGATCGCCGGTACCCCGAAACAGTGGACTTCGAAACGTTTCTTGACCCTG
>Ga0210384_10006660_pt1 | contig 12277 bp, 14 predicted proteins | sample IncBWH2MmetaG_FD_160574 | JGI IMG/M metagenome (GOLD analysis project Ga0210384, IMG submission 160574) | Forest soil microbial communities from Barre Woods Harvard Forest LTER site, Petersham, Massachusetts, United States - Inc-BW-H-2-M | ecosystem: Environmental > Terrestrial > Soil >... | reverse complement strand
GCGTGTAGCGCGCATAGCAATAGCGGCACCCGAATTCGCACCCGCGGTAGGGATTCACCGTCCAGCGGAATGGCACGCGCTCGGAATCGCAGCGGTTCAGAATCGACCGGACAGGCAGCAGAAAATATTCTGTCCCGCGCTTTGCTTCTGCGCAGGGGGAGGAAGCAGCGAGGCGCGCAATGCCGACCAGTTCCTGAGCGGGCTTCGTTCTCCGGTCTGGTACCGGAGTGGGCGCGGAAGCTTCGCTCGGGGACTCACAAGTGCCGTGGCGAGCGGCTGTGGGGAATAAGGTGAGACTGGTCTGCTTCGGCCGGGTCCGCCGACGTGGGAACGTCGCCGGGCTGGGCCGAAGTATGGGAGATGTGGCCATTGGTTGCCTCGCCGCACGCCCAGCAATATATTCGCTTTTTCTTCGCTATGTCAAGCAGATTATTTCGCTTTATTTTCGCCTGTACGCACAGGCAGGTTCTCTCTCTGAAATTCCAGCCCTCCGGCCAGCAGCCTTCTCCATCCACGCGGGCTATACTCAAAAGATTCGCAAACATAGGGGTAGCACATTTGAATGAAGTCGGAATACTGATCATAGACGACGACATCGTCAGCCAGCGCGCTTTGAAGCACGTCCTCGACTCAGAGGGCTGGCGCGTCCGCATTGTTCCGCTGGCCTCCCACGCCCTCACGGAGCTTGCCAGCGGCCAGTGGGACCTCGTAATCGTCAACGTCGCCCTCACCGACATGCGCGGCCCGCTCTTCTCCATCCTGAAAGAACTGGCTCAGGCAGACACCGTTGCCCCGCAAGAATCTCCTGACGATCTACCCGACCTCTCACGGCAAGAGGAAGCCCCCGATGGTGCCGTGACCGTCGTCACCAGAAAGCGCCTTCGCGTCTTGTTCCTGGTGCCATTGCTCGCCGCCAAGCACGTCCAGCCCATCCTCGAACAGGAAGGGCTCCCGTATTCCCCGAAGCCCTACCATCTCCATGACTTCCTTGAAAAAGTGAGCGAACTGCTACTCGAAGCCGGCGCCATTTCAGACCCCATCCGCAGCATGGGCGCCCTCTCCGCTGGCAAGAAGCGCGTGCGCGCTCGCCGCGTGGCGCGCGAAGGCCGCCGCGGAACCATGTTCGCATCCCGCGAGGACTACCAGATGAGCGAAGAAGAGCTCGTCGAGTGGGAGAAACAGGAAGAAGAGGAGCGCAAGAAGCGCGAAAAGGAGAAGAAAGACCGCGAACACCTTTAGCCCCTCCGCAAGCCTCGCCTCCTCCCGCGTTTCCCATCCGCACAATCATCCTGCAAGGAATTCCTAGCTCCCCGTTCTAAACAAGGAAAGCCACTGGAAACGAAGTTGGCTTGTTTCAGCGGTGTCGTCTCGTTTCAGCAGCGATGTCTCGCTTCGGCGATCTAGGAGGACGTCATGCAAGCCAAGCAGGAAAAATTATTTCTGGGTGTGAGCATGGGCTTACTCACCTTATTGGCGGGGGTACTTCTGATGATGAACACAGACCTGGACATTCGAGCCGCGGGTGGGACAGGAGTTCCGGCGTCCGGCGGACAGGGTTGGCATTTGCTGGACCCGGTCAGCTACGAAAACTTGACTATCTTCCCCGTGGTGTCCACGCAGCAATCCGACACGAGCGACTTCTCCACCCTCGACGAAGCTCTCGCTTCCGGCGACGTCGTGGTCACCGAGCAAGGTGACTATCTTCGCAGGACGCGTGAAGGCAGCGCCCAAACCATGCCTCCCCGGCCCGGCGCCCAAGTGAACCAGCTCGTGCTCATCAATCGCGGCAAGCGCCCCCTGATCCTGCTCGCCGGCGAAGTTGTGTCCGGCGGAAAACAGGATCGCGTCATCGGCAAAGACCGCATCGTTCCCATTGGCGCGCCACCTCTGCCGCTCGATGTGTTCTGCGTCGAACACGGGCGCTGGACCGGCCCCTCCGATAAATTTGCCGCTGCCAAAATGATGGCGTATCCCAGCGTTCGTGAAAAAGTCGCCGTCGAGCAGGATCAGACGCAGGTGTGGGCTGCGGTTCGCGGAGAAGCTTCCATGTCCAGCAGCGTGGAAGTGCAGTCTCAGGCAGCGGGAAGCGTTCCGGCCAAGGCTCCCCCCATTTCCTCGGGCTCCCTCGACCGCGTCATCGCCTCGGAGGCTCCCACCCAATCGTACAAAAAAATCTACGAGTCGCGCGCTGTCGGCACATCCATTGAAAATTTTGCCGAGCAAATCGAGCGCCGATTCGACCGCGCCACCAGCGGCCTGAAAGGCGAGCGCGTCGTCGGCGTCGTGGTCGCTTTCGGCGGAGAAGTTGCCTGGAGCGACGCGTTCGCTTCCTCGCAGCTCTTTGAAATCTACTGGCCGAAACTTCTGCGCAGCTACGTAATCGAAGCGCTCACACGTCACGCCACCCGCGAGAATGCTTCGTTCGACGACGCCCGCGACTTCCTCCACCCCGCCACCGGCCACTTCCGCGAGGAAACTGAGCCCGGCGTCTATCGCTGGCGCGAAAGCAACGCCGGCAAAGTCGCACAAATCGAACTCGAAGCCCTCGCCCCCAAGCCCATGACCCTCCACTGGCTAAAAGTCCTTCGCGCAAGTTGAGGATCCGGCAAGCATCGTCATCCTGAGTCAGGCGATTCTGCCTGACTCAGGATCTGACAATCCGACGAAGGATTGTCATCCCGAGCGAGTCCGTCAGCAGTTTGACGGACGACGAGGGATCCGCATATAGCTTCTTGTCGAAAAAAATGACTTCTGCCCTTCGCTTTTCTCCCCATCAGTGTTTATCTGTGTTCATCTGTGGTTAACCGCCTTCCTCCCACTTCCGCACCTCACTCTGATCCCCCGTCTCAGCCAACAATTCCGCAATGGTCTTCTGGAAAACTGGATGCCGCACCCCCGCCGCAATCTCCGCCAGCGGCACCAGCACAAATCTCCTCTCCCCCATCCGCGGATGCGGAATCCCCAGCCCCGCCGTCCGCACCACCCTCGAACCAAACAAAAGAATATCCATATCAATCGCCCGCGGCCCCTTCGGCACCCGCCGCTCACGTCCCAGCGACCGCTCAATCCCAAGCAACTCCTCCATCACTTCCTGCGGCTCAAGCTCTGTCTCCGCCTCCACCACGCAATTCAAAAACCACGCCTGCTCCCTCATCTCCACCGGCTCCGTCTCATAGAGCGACGACACCCGCGTCACGCGAACCCGCTGCGCGCCCAGCGACGCGATCGCGCGCCGAATATTCCCCGCGCGATCTCCCATGTTCGCACCCACCGATAGATAGATGGTCGTCATGGCTCGATAGCGTACCTAATCATGTCCAACCCGCCCGCGCACCAATTTTGTCGCGCGGCCCGTGGCCCCAGCAAGAAAGCGCGCCCAAGTATGCTACCTCCCGCCATCCCGAATTCAGTCGCGCCTGCACGAAGGCCTTACGTTACGTGGCAAACTTCCGGGCGCGCCGCTCGCCAATTTCACTATGTCTCACGAGTTCTTGGTGTTCCACCGCACTATCTCAACTTTGCAAGAGTGCGTCGAGTGCCCCGACCTGTCACATCTTGCAGCTTTTTATCAGTGTCCATCTGTGTTTATCTGTGGTTACTCGCGGGTTTGACCTTCTCCCCAGCTCCCAATTTGCGCTGCTTCCGATCCCTCGAACGCCGGGCCCGCACTACGTCTGACCTGGTCCTGTGAGTACTACGTAGTTTTGCGAATTTCGCGACCCCATTTTTTGTGCTACCGTGGCTTGTTTTTGCCTTTGCTAAAGCGGGCGCTGGAGGGGGTGCATCGGGTTTCACGAACGAGGAACCCACGAATTTCTAATCGGCAATGATTACGAATAGAAATTCTCGTAACTCGCTCAAAACAAATGTTCGGGATCAAGTCTAATCGGTAATTTCCCCCGGGGGGCCTTATCGCAACTCTTTCGGCGACCAAGGGACTTTGCCACTCGTAGCGCTGGCGTCCCGCCGGCGCTTTGGCTTCGCCGTTGTACCGCCGGCATCTTGCCGGCTCCGTAGTCTTGTCATTGCAGAGTCGGGCCGGGGTTTGTACGACAGCGCCAATGAATGAAAGCTGCCCGGCGAAGATCGGTGCAGCGTTACGAGAAAAGGCCGGGCTGGCGGCGGGGCTCGGACTTGGCTTGTGACTCATCGAACGGCAGGCCGAAATGCTTGTAGGCCAGCGCGGTGGCCACCCGGCCGCGTTGGGTGCGGTCGAGCAGGCCGAGCTGCATCAGGTAAGGCTCGTAAATTTCCTCGATCGCGTCTTCTTCCTCGCTGAGCGACGCGGCGATGGTATTGAGGCCCACCGGGCCGCCGGAATATTTCTGGATGATAGTGAGGAGCAGATTGCGGTCCACGTCGTCCAGGCCGTGCTCGTCCACGCCGAGCATTTTCAGCGCGTCTTGCGCCACCTCGGTAGTGATGTGGCCCTTGGCGCGCACCTCGGCAAAATCGCGCACGCGGCGCAGCAGACGATTCGCCACCCGCGGAGTCCCGCGGCTGCGGCGGGCGATTTCCGCTGCGCCCTGTTCGTCCATCTTGATGCCGAGAATTCTTGCGGAGCGGGTGACAATTTGCAGCAAATCTTCTGGCGAATAAAATTCCAGCCGGTGCACGATGCCGAAGCGCGAGCGCAGCGGCGCCATGATCAGCCCCGCGCGCGTGGTCGCGCCGATCAGCGTGAAGCGGTTCAGTTGATACGGATGGACGCGCGCTCCGGGGCCCTGGCCAATAATCAAATCCACACGAAAATCCTCCATCGCGGGATAGAGAATTTCTTCGAGCGCGGGCTGCATGCGATGAATCTCATCGAGAAAGAAAAAATCGCGCGGGTCCAGCGAGGTGAGCACGGCGGTCAGGTCGCCCTTCTTCTCAAGCAACGGCCCGGAACTGATCTTGATCGCCGAGCCCATTTCGTTCGCGAGAATTTGTGCCAGCGTGGTCTTGCCCAGACCCGGCGGGCCGTAAAGCAGCACGTGGTCGAGCGATTCGCCGCGAGCGCGCGCGGCGTCCACCGCGATTTTCAGATTTTCTTTCACGCGCGATTGCCCGATGAAATCCTCGATTCTTTTCGGGCGGACGCTGGCTTCAATCCGCGCGTCTTCGTCGAGCGCCTTCCCGGATATGATCCGGTCTCTCAATTTGCCCGCCGCTTGTCCTTCTTGCATGCCATTTACCTCCCCGCTCCGGGGAATCTATGCCTCTTCGAAAACTCCAAGTCGGCCCTCGGTCTCCGTGAACTGCTCGCCGACGCGGTCCAGCTCTTCATACTCCTTCGCAAAATTTTCCCGCATGGCCACGTGCGAAGCCAGACTGTCCCAGAAGTCGATCGTCAAATAGTGGCGCTCCGTTTCAATGTCACGCAGAAGCTTCGTGCCTTTGTATCCCGAGCTCTTGCGAAAAAGTTCCGCCCACGGGCCGTTAGATGCGAAGTGGCCTTCGAATTCTTTCACTTTGCCTGGGCGTGCCGTAAATTCCCAAACGAACTGAACCATTTCCAAACCTGCCTTTCGTCACAGGCGCCATGGCGCGCGCCCGATTTATTCTTCCCGGCCTGCGCGCGCCGATTTCTGCATCGCGCCCGTGCCCAGGATTTGCAGCGACGTTCGCAACAGAGTTTCGAAATCCGCGCCGCCCGCGCCGCGGGCTTTCTCAATGGTTTTCTCGACGGTGCGCGCATCGTACCCCAAATTTACGAGCGCGGAAGCAACGTCAGCTTCGAATTGCGAGCGCGTGGCGGGCTTTCCTGATTCGGCCACATCCACGGCCGCAAGCTTGTCGCGCAATTCCACTACCATTCGCTCCGCTGTCTTGCGCCCCACGCCGGGGATGCGCACGAGTTGCGCGAGATCGCCTCTGCGGATCGCGGGAACAAGTTCTTCCAGACTCATGCCGGAGAGAATTTTCAGCGCCAGCGACGGGCCCACGCCGGAAGCGGAAATCAGCAGTTCGAAACAGCGCTTTTCGCGGGAGGTGAAAAAACCATAAAGCGAGAGTTGGTCTTCGCGCACGTGCATGTGAACCAGCAGCGTGGCTTCACCGTGGAGCGGGCCGAGGCTTGTAAATGTTGAAAGCGGGATCTGCACCTGGTAGCCCACGCCGCCCACGTCGAGCAGGACTTGATTCGGGCTCTTCTCAATCAGCTTGCCGCGGAGCGAACCAATCATGTCCAGCGATTATTGATTAGCATGTGCAGAGTGTCAACGCGCGCTCATTGTCGCACGGCTGCTTCTGGAAAAGCGTGTTGTAGGCAATTGACCTGTGGGTGAAATGTCGCGGAACAAAAACTCGTTTCGGCCCGTACAGGGAGTCAAAGAAGGCGCGAGTTGCGCTGTGGGACAGGTGCGCGCGGCTGCGGACAGACGTTCGCGTGGCGATGTCTCCGAAAATTCGGATGTGGTGAGATTACTTTACCGATCCAAGCAACGGTCACTGTTCGTCTGCGAGAAAGCAGTGTTCGCTCCTGATGCATATTTTGATTTCGTGCGCGCGAAAATAATTTTTCGCAAACTTTTTTCAAATTTGCTTTCACCTCCAAAGGCGTCGCGTCTAACGAAGCGCAAGGGGCGATTGACGTCCAGGAGGAAAAGCAAATGTCACACCGTCGAATCAGTTTTGTGTTCGCAGTCCTTGCAGCGTTCGGGCTGGCGTTGCCGGTTGCAGCGCGAGATGAAAACTCGAGCCAACCGAAAGCAATCGTCAGCATGTCGGTGGAGCTCAGCAGCGCGGCCACGCTTGGAGGCAGGGAATTGAAGCCCGGCAACTATTCCGTAAAAGCGGACAGCGTGAAAGTCACGGTGTTGCGCGGCGGCAAAGCGATTGCAGAAGCCCCGGTGCAGTGGAAAGACGAAGCCGGCAAAGCAGCGTACTCAACCATCGTAACCGAGAGCAAACAGATCAGGGAGATTCATTTCCTTGGCAAATCGAAATACATCGAGATCACGCAGTAAGATTCTCCTCGCGTACCACCGGCGGGCCGCGCTTGATGCAGCAAGCGCTGCCCGCTTTTTTCTTCCGGAATTGTTTGGAGCAGCCAGCGGACAGCGAGGACTACTTCGCGCCTTCAATCAAATCCACGGAATCAATCACACCGATCACGGCCATATCGATGGGGGAATTGGGGCGGCCGACAGCAGTCATTGCCGAATATCCTTCCGCAGCCAGCAACACGCGCTCGCCGATTCCTGCATCCACAGCGTCGAGCGCGAGCACCGCTTCGCCGCGATCAGAGCCGTCGAGATTAAGCGGCTGGACCACGAGGATTTTGCGTCCCACATGCGAGGGCGCCTTCTGCGTGGCCACCACATCGCCAATCACGCGTCCAATGAGCATTTACGTTTTTGGTCCCGAGGCAGGAATATTCACGACATCCACGATTCCCACAATGGTGGCTTCCGTGGGAACTTCCACAGGCAAAAATGGAAAGCTGGCTTCTTTTCCGCGGCACCAGTAAACGGTTTCGCCGGCGCCGGCACCGACGGAATCCAGCGCCACCAGCACTTTGCCTTTGTCGCGTCCGCTCCGGTCAATGGGCTGCACCAGCAGCAGCCTCTGCCCCGCGAGCGAGTCGTTCTTCATGGTCGCAACAACGTTGCCGATCACGCGGCCTAGCAACATGGAATTCCTTGGGACGAGGATATTCGGTAGCTGGTCATTTCTTGCGCGCAGCAGCGAGTTCTGCTTCGTGCTGGCGATCGAGTTGGATGGAGTCAACAATGCCGATGATGGCGGCGTCCACCGGGCGGTCCTTGCATTCGGCGGCCATGCGCGCGGAGCTGCCGGAAACGATCAGCACAGTTTCACGAAAGCCCGCGTCCACCGTGTCCACGGCGATCAGGTAGCCGGATTCGTCGCCGCCTTCGGGATTGATGGGCTTGACGATGAGCAGCTTTTTGCCTTCCAGGCGCGGGTCTTTGCGGGTTGCAACGATTGTTCCGACGATGCGCGCGAGGATCATGAAGTAATGTTCAAAGCTAAAAATTCAAAGTTAGCGGCAAATTCAAACTCCAGAGCGAACATCCCGGAATCGGGAGCGAAGAACGCCGAAACAGCCGCCGATGCTTCGCCCGGCGCGCAAGCGTTGGACGAGCGGCGCCGAATCGCAGTTCGCGGCGACTATCGAGCCGCGGCCATCGGGGTCTTGCCGATGGGCAGAACATCTTCGAGCGACTGATGCGGACGTGGAATCACGTGAACGGCGATCAGTTCACCCACGCGCCGCGCCGCGGCCGCTCCAGCGTCTGTCGCAGCCTTCACTGCCGCGACATCTCCGCGCACCATCGCTGTGACGTAGCCCGAGCCGATCTTCTCCCAGCCGACCAGCGTGACTTTGGCCGCTTTCACCATCGCGTCCGAAGCTTCAATCATCGCGATCAGGCCGCGTGTCTCGATCATTCCCAGTGCTTCCCCCATTCTTCACCCTCCGGTCAAGCGCCAACGTTCTGCGGAAAAATTTTTCTTGGGGCTAGCGTTTCTGCCTGTCCTTCTCAAGCGCCTTCTGAACTTCCTCGTCCACCAATGATTCCAATTCGCGTCGCGTCAGCGTGATGCGCTCAGTTTCCGCGCTGTCCGAAGTCACCGGGCAATCCGGTCCCACGGCCGCAGCGGTTTGCAGGCCGTATCGCTTTCGCGCCGCGAGCAATTTTTCCACATCTCCGCTGGAAAGCAAGACTTGTTTGCCGATAAGTTCAGTTACCAGAGTGACGCGGGCGAAGTGCTCCGTGGTCTCCATCCGAAAGAATGCGGTCAAAAGGTCCTGGCCGTAAGTGACCACTCCATGATTGGCCATCAGGACGGCGTCGTAACTCTGCACCAGAGGCTCGATGGCCTCCGTCAATTCGGGAGTCCCCGGCGTGCCGTAGCGAGCAACTGGGATACAGCCAAGTGAAAGCACAAGCTCAGAGAGAATGGCTTTGTTCAGAGGAATGCCCGACGCTGCGAATCCGGTGGCCACGGGAGGATGCGCGTGGCAGACAGCGTTAATGTCGGGCCGCCGGCGGTAAACCAGAAGATGCATTCCTAGTTCAGAGGAAGGGTTTCGCCGACCGCTCAACTTCTGGCCATCCAGGTCGGTGATGACCATATCGTCCGGCGACATCATGCCCTTGCTGATGCCGGTGGGCGAGGTGAGAATCCGGCGCGGATCAAGCCGCAGCGAAATATTTCCGTCGGTCGAGGCCACGTAGCCCCGCTCGTGAATCCAGCGTCCGGCCGTGCAGATATCGCGGCGGTGCTCGTCCTCCGTCTTCAGCGCCCCGGGCGAAATCGAGTCAGGGAACAGAACCACCTCCGCGCAGGGAGAAAATACCCGCGCTATTTACGCGTAGATCCCGCGCAGCCTGAGCGCACGAGCCACGCGGTCAATCGCGACCATATACGCGGCGATGCGATTATTCACGTGGTGCATTTCCGCGTAACTCACCACTTGATCGAAGCTCTGGTCCATCACGTCCTGCAGCCGCTCGTTCACTTCGCTCTCGCGCCAGAAAAATCCCTGGCGGTCCTGCACCCATTCGAAGTAACTCACCGTCACGCCGCCTGCATTCCCGAGAATGTCGGGGATGACGAAGATTCCTTTCTTCTCGATGATGGAATCGGCGTGCGAAGTGGTGGGTCCGTTGGCGCCTTCACAAAGGATGCGGCATTCGACGCGATGAGCGTTCTGGGTGGTGATCTGGTTTTCCGTTGCCGCCGGCACCAGGATTTCACATGGATGAAAAAGCACTTCCTGCGCGGTCATCTTTTCGCCACCGGCAGGAAATTCCGGCAGAGGATTCCGCTGCGTGTACACCCAATCGTAGAGCTTGGGAATGTCGAAGCCCTTCTCGTTGTAGAGGCCCCCATGAATGTCGGCCACGCCGATAATCTTGTAACCAGCCGCGTGCATCAGCAGCGCGGCCTGCGAGCCCACGTTTCCAAAACCCTGGATGATGACGCGGCATCCCTGGCGTTTCATCTGCAGCTTTGCGAGCGCGCGGTCGCAGCACATCATCAAGCCGCGGCCCGTGGCTTCTTTGCGGCCTTGCGATCCACCGAGCTCCAACGGCTTCCCAGTCACGACGGCCGTGGTCGCCTGCCGGACATGCATGGCGTAGGTGTCCATCACCCAAGCCATAGTCTGATCGTTAGTGCCGATGTCCGGCGCCGGGACATCGCGTTCAGGACCAAACCATTCGCTCAACTCCGCGGTGTAACGGCGCGTGATGCGTTCGAGTTCGTTCTTTGAAAGTTTGGTGGGATCGCAGATCACGCCGCCCTTCGCTCCACCAAAGGGGATATTCACCACGGCGCACTTCCACGTCATCCAAGCGGCCAGCGCACGAACTTCATCCAGGCTCACGTCCGGCGCAAACCGGATCCCGCCTTTGCCCGGACCGCGAATCGTGGAATGAAGCACGCGATACCCGATGAAAACTTCCAAATGCCCGCTATCGCGCGCGATAGGTATGTAAACCGTGATTTCTTTGCTGGGATGCTTTAAATAGCGATAGAGACCTTCTTCCAGCGCCAGTTTCTGCGCCGCGATTTCAAATCGCGCCTCGGCAGACTTATAGACATTCAGTTCATCCTGCGCAAGGGCAGACATGACCGCCTCCTCAAATGTTCGAATGAATGCATTTCAAATTGCCGGCCGCGTGGCGTTGCAGGCGGACTGGTAACCGACATCATTTATGCGCCTTCCAAATAGCGGCGGCCAGTATACGAACAGGCGCAAGGCGGCGCAAGAAAAGCGTTTCGGATTCCTGCTCTCAGTCGAATCGAGGTTGGACGGAGATTCAGTGGCGGGTGCTGCGATGGACGAACTCTTTGAGCAGCAGATTGGCAAGCCGTGTCTGGTCATGCCGGATTACGCCAGCTTGATGGAGCAAATCGGCGGTCACGTAATTCAATCCCATGCGTCGCAGTTCCTTCAGCGAGGGGTCAACCGGTTCCGCACCCTCTGCTTCGTAACGCCGCAGCAGGCGAGGGGTCACACGAGTACGATTGATCACCACAAAATCGAATAAACCGTCTTGCGTGTGTTCGTAAATCGCGCGCACATGATCCGCCACGGAGTAATGCTCCGTCTCGCCAGGTTGCGTCATTAGATTTGAAATGTACACACAGGTAGCGCGAGCCTGCAGAATGGCCTCGGTTACCTGCTCCACCAGCAGGTTTGGAATGATACTGGTGTACAACGAGCCGGGACCGACCAGAATCAGATCCGCGGCGTGGATTGCTTCGACCACTTCCGGGACGGGCCGAACGCGGCGCGGTACCAACCGCACGCAGCGGATGCGCCTGCGCGATTTTGAAATGTTCGTTTCGCCGGCGACCCTGGTGCCATCCTCGAGCTCGGCCTCCAGCGTCACATTTTGCGCCGTGGAAGGAAAAATCCGCCCGCGAATTGCCAGCACCTGTGCCGAAACGCGCACGGCTTCCGGAAAATCTCCGGTCACATTCGTCAGCGCAGTCAGAAACAGATTTCCGAAACTGTGGCCCGCCAGCCCCCGTCCCGCGGGAAAGCGGTACTGGAACAATTGTCCCAACAGATGCTCGTCCTTCGAGAGCGCCACCATGCAATTCCGGATATCGCCGGGAGGAAGCACTCGATAGTCGCGCCGGAGTCGTCCGGAGCTGCCGCCGTCGTCGGTCACTGTGACAACAGCTGCAAGATCGGCAATCGCGCGCGGGGTACGTTCCTTCCTGCGCGCCGAGATATGTTCTTTCAGTCCGCGCAGCACTGTAGAGAGTCCGGTGCCGCCGCCGAGAGCAACAATTCGAACGGGCCGGACATGCCGGACGCGCTGCTGCGATTTGATTTTCACTGGATGATTTGGGAACTAGCCTGGGGAACCATCTCGTTCCGGGTACAGCAGTTCGGTGAAGCGCGGGTCTTCCTGCAAAAATGCAAAATCCTCATCGTTACGTGCGTGGTAGCGATTCTCGGGGCGCAACTGGATGGCGACCTTCAGGTTCTGCATGGCCGATTCTGCTTCCCCGGTCAGGCAATCCAACGCTGCCATGGCATACACAATGTGGTCGGCTTTCGGCGCCGCCTTGCGAGCGCGATCCAGATGCTCGCGCGCTTCGTCCCAACGCCCGAGATTCATCAGCGCGACGCCCTGAGTGTAGTGGTCCTCCGCCGATTTCGCGGCCGGCGCCGGCGCTCTGGATATCCGCTGCTCGCAGATCTTCAGATGCATGTGCGCGCGGTCGCCCAGTTCTTTACTGGGCCCTTCGAGCACGCGCTCGAGCGACTGCTTTGCCTTTTGAAACTTCTGCTGCTGGAAATACT
>Ga0210384_10006659_pt1 | contig 12278 bp, 10 predicted proteins | sample IncBWH2MmetaG_FD_160574 | JGI IMG/M metagenome (GOLD analysis project Ga0210384, IMG submission 160574) | Forest soil microbial communities from Barre Woods Harvard Forest LTER site, Petersham, Massachusetts, United States - Inc-BW-H-2-M | ecosystem: Environmental > Terrestrial > Soil >... | reverse complement strand
ACCTCACGCAGAGCTTGTCCTGCCAAAGGATTTCGGCCTTCCCGTCTATCTATACGAAGATAAGATGCGGCCCTCAGGGGCCTGTTAGAACTTTTAGCGAGGAGGACAGCGCTCCTCACTCGGGGCGGCTACCGCGCGATTCGCTCGACGAATTCGAGGCGGTTACCCCATGGGTCGCGCACGAAAAAGCGCTCCTGTCCGGGAAATGGATTTGCCGCGATTATCTTCACGCCGGCTTTCTCCAGGCGAGCGCGGATCGCTTCGAGATTGGCGACCCGGAAGGCCGGATGCCTGCGCGAGGCTTTGTTGACCGACGACGCGTCGTCCTCGGTGGTGAGATGGAGCTGTTGCGGACCGCATTGGTACCATGCGCCGGCGCGTCCGCTGTCGGTATTGGCGGGACGTTCGAGCGGTTCGAGGCCGAGCAAGTCCTGGTAGAATGCGCGCGCCTTCAGGATTGCGTCGTCGCCGCCGTCGATGAGCAGGTTTACATGATCGAGTCCGACAATTAGTGCCATGGACGATTCTCCGCGCCGCCTTGTCAGCAACCTTCGCTGCTCCGATTTTTTGCGCTGGACCTTATCGAGTCAATCGCCAGAAAATGCCGGGCTCAAAAATGAATGCCCCGCGAGCGGGTCGCGCTCGCGGGGCATTTTGTAATTCGAACTAAGTGCAGATTCGAGGCTCTATCACTTTGACGGAGTGATCGGGGGACCGCCACCGCCGCCACCGCCGTCGAAGGCTCCGGCTGCTGCGAGGCCGCCGACTACGCCACCGACTACGATCGCGGTACCAATCCCGATGCCGACTGCAGTGCCAAGGCCGCCGCCCGCGGCACCCACCTCCGCTCCGTCAAGCCACAATACTCCGCATGCGACGGCGCATTTATGACCCGCGTGACAGTCCTCGCATTTGGGCGGAGTCTCCGTATTGCAGGTCTGCACGGTGCCATCCTGAACCTCGAATTCAGTCCAGTGAAGGCAATCTTTGTATTTGTCGTTCGTTTTTCCGTCTTCGCTATCCGCGGTAAATTCGGTTCCGCGAACCGCTCCGATTGCGTTGGGGGTGTGAACTTCGAAGGTCGTGGTGCTCCCGCGCATCGCGCCGACTATCACCGAATGAAGCCGCCCGTTCAGCAGTCCGACCTGGCTCGGCGCCCCAACTCCATTGACCAGCACGCTTTTATCGATCGTAATCGAGCTGTCTGAACCGAGTTGGAGAGAGCTGTTGTCGACCAGCCCGACGGTCAGCGATGCGCCCGGCTGGGTGGTGATCTTGTCATTGAGCATCACCGGCATGTTCGGAGCGACCACGACGTTCAGCGCGCCGCGCTGAATATTCGCAACGCCCTGAATTTGCGTGATCGTACCGACCGTGTTCTGCGCTCTTGCCGTGGAGACCGTCGCGAGCATCGCTATCGTCAGCATCGCGAGCAGAGTTAAGGTCCGCGTATATCTCATTCTCATAGTAGTGAATTGCCCCTGAATGTACTCACGTATCTTGGTGACGTTTCTTACGGTTCGTTAAGACGGCTCGTTAATCGGACGCAGTCTGACAGATTGCCACTCTTGTAGAAAACGGAACATTACGACGTGGCTAAAGGCATAGGGCACGACGTAAGGAAGGAATATCGTGCGAAACGAACAAATTATCAAGCGAAATCGTGATCTGCAGAAAAGAAAGTCTCGCGGCACCTTTCGGCACCGCGAGACGGTTCGTTGAACTTCAGATGAAATCGCGCGTTCAGAGCGCCAATTCTACTTAAACGACGTCACTGGTCCGTTGTGCTCGTTGCTGCCTGAGCACCAGTCCATCGTTTCGGTCGCGCACAGGATGCCGACAGTTACGCCGCCGACGCCGAGCACGCCTAGTCCGATGTATTCCACAGTGTGATCCACATACGGCGGATCAACCGGGTCGATGCCGCATCCGACGGTCGCAAAATGACCGGCAGGAACGTCCTGGGCACCGGTGCCCGTCTGCGCATTCGCGACGTTGACCGTTCCGTCCTGAACCTTCACGTCGGTGAACTGTTTGCAGTCCTGGTAGCCGTCACGAGTGGTCCCTTCGCTGTATTTCAGATCCCATTCGGTTCCGTGCGCCGTGCTGATGGCGTTGGGAGTGCGAATCTCGTAGGGATGCCCCTTCATCGCGCCGACGATCACGGTATGGAGACTTCCGACGAGCAGAGTCATCTTGCTCGGAGCGCCAATTCCGTTGATGGCCGTGCTTTCATCGATCGACAGCGTCGTCGATGCTCCCAACTGTATCGAGCTGTTATCGATCAGCCCGACCGTCACCGACGAGTCCGGCTGAGTGACGATTTTGTCGTGAAGCTGGACCGGCAGATTCGGAACCACCGGTACATTCGATGCTCCGCGCTGGATGCTCACCGCCCCTTGAACTTGCGTGACAGTGCCAACGGTGCTTTGCGCCTGAGCCGTCGAAACCCCCACAACGATGGCTAGGATCGTCGGTATGACCAACGAAGCGAGCCTTGAGTTAATCGAGCACCACTGACTAAGCATTTTTCCCCTCCCGATCCGCACTCTCAGACGCAAACTATACTGTGCCTCCGCGTATCAAGGCTCTTGACGAATAATCATAGCAACTACTAGCGAAGTCCACAACTAAGATAAAGTTACTGAAATATCTAACAAATTAACTATAGGTAGGTCAACGGAGATGGTCATGGCCGACTGGCTCATCGAGCAGCATACCGCGCAATGAGCCGGATCGGACGGAAAAGGTAGTACAAAAAATAGAGAGCGGGCGGAAGTTGCAGAACATGATACTCGGCCTCAGAAGGCGAGAGGTGACCGAGCAGATAGCGGAGTCGATGGCGCTGCGATTCGAAGAGACCCAAGCAGAAGGGGATCAACTCCGACTCGGGAATCGGAATCGGCGCGGCGGCCAGCACACGGTTTTTCACGATCTTGACGAGTTTCTCCACTGCCGGATCGTAAGGAAGCGTTGCTGGCAGCGGTACCCCAAGCAAGTCCTCAGCGATCTTCAAGCCGAGCAGAAGCTCGCGCATGGTACCAGCGCGGGTCGACGCGGCGAGCACCTGGTGCCAGTGCAAATTTGGGAAGGCGACCAGGCATGACGCGACGTCGCAGATCCATCCGAGCCGTTCGAAGCCGTGCTTGGCACCATGCGCGCAGAGCAAGTGGATCAGATGTTCCGGACATAAGAGCAGAACTTTCCGACCGCAGAAATCGATCGATACGAGAGATTGCCAAACTTCTTCGTAGTCGAAAGCGCTGGCAAAATAGCTGGGCAAAATCTGCCAATGCAGATCGATACTTAACAAATGTTCATCGACCAGCGAAAGTTCTGCTTCTCTACCGCGGAGCAAAGCAGAATCGCATGGCCAGTGGAGAGAGCTTGTGACCCGGTAGCCTTTCGCGGCCAATACGTTATGCACGCGCAAGACATCGCGCGGATGGACGAGCCAATCGAGATCCCCTGAACAGCGCATCGCTAAATCGCCGTAAAGCTGCTGGCTCAGCGCGGGCCCCTTCAGCGGGACGAATGCTATTTCGTGCTCGCTAAACAGTTTGGCCAATCTGCAGAGTTCTGCGCTGAGCGCCAGATTCCAGCGGGTATTTTGTTCGAATGCTGAGCGGAAGCTCACTGCGGCATCCGGTGGCATCGCGACCGAATCAAGCGCCCGGTAAAGCATCGGGGTAACTGCATGGTCCGACGAAAGGCGAATCAATTCGTGCCAGTCGATCTTGCTCGGGTCCGGCGGAGGATCTTCGGGATGGAAAAACCGGCGAATGGCCGTGACCAGAAACTCGCCCTCGCCGCTCACTGGAAATTTTGCGCCGACCACCACGTGGCGTAGCGTCCGCCGCGCGCAATCAGCTCCTTGTGCGAACCCGATTCGATCACCTGGCCGTCTTCCATGACGTGGATCTGATCGGCAAGCATCGCGGTGGTGAAGCGGTGCGTAATCAGCAGAGCGGTGCGTCCCGCAGCATGTTCTCGAAAACGCTTGAGCCAGTCGGACTCCGCCCACGGATCCATCGCGCTAGTCGGTTCGTCGAGGATCACGATTGGCGCCTGGCGCACAAAAGCACGAGCGAGCGCCAGCCGTTGCCACTCGCCAACACTCAACTCGACGCCTTTGTCGAACCAGTGGCCGAGCAAGTTTTCGTAACCGTCTGGAAGTCGGCGAATGAAAGCATCGGCGCCCGCAGCCTCAGCGGCGGCGGCAACCATCCCATCGTCGCAGCGCTTGGAGAGATCGCCGAGCCCGATGTTTTCGCGGACGCTGGCGTTATAGTGGACCGGCTCCTGAAACAAGACAGTGATGTGTCGGCGAAGCTCGTCGATTGCGAAGTCGCGCAGATCGGTGCCGTCGATGGTTATCGATCCACTCTCAGGATCGTAAAAGCGGCAGATCAACTTGACCAGGGTGCTCTTACCCGCGCCATTGGAACCGACGATCGCCACAACGTCGCCTTTCGGCACAAAGAGCTCGAAGTCCCGCAGCGCAAGACGCTGTCTGTCTGGATAGCGAAAACTGACTTTCTGAAAGCGGATGCCTTCGAGTAGCTGGCGTGGGACGGGAACCGGGGCTGGCGGTGATACGACGCGCGGCTTGAGCGCAAGGAACTCGAACAGATTGCCGAGAAAGAGCGTGTTCTTATACAGCTCGCCCAAGTTTTGCAGGAGCTCCCGCGCCAAGCGCAAGCCCTGTTGAAATGCCTGGAACAAGAGCGCCAGATCGCCGAGCGAGAGCCGCCCGCTGAGCGTTTTGGAAACCATCCAGACGCAAGCTGCCGCAGTCACGGCCAGTGTCGATGCGCCTGCTACCAACTCGGCCACGCCTTGGGCTCGCGCCAGCTCGATACGCTTCGCGCGAAGCCATATGCGAAGCCGGCGATAGGCTTCCTCAAAATAATCGCCGAGTATAAACAGACGAATTTCGGGAGCGGTTTCTCCCGCGGTCATCATCCAATCGTAATACCAGATGCGGCGTTCAGCGGGAGTGGTCGTGATGCGAAGCTCGTGCTGCTTGACCGCGTAGCGAAGCACCATCGCGAGCGCTGGAATCGTGCTGAGCAACAACGCCGCCGGAAGCAAGATGCCGAAACCGGCCAGCACCGCGAGCATCGCGATAAGCGTCACGCCGTTCTGAACAACGGTGCCCAGCTTTTCCAGGAGCACCATTGGGCGGCTACCGGCTTCATCGCGGGCGCGATGGAGATGGTCGTAAAAATCGGGCGATTCGTAAAAAGCAAGATCGGCAGAAATCGACTTGCGGTGAATCAGTCCCGCGATGTGATCCTGTACCAGCTCGGCCTCGGCGGTGCGGACCCAGTCGATCACTCCGCCCATCAGCTCGGAGAGCAGCAGCACAATTCCCATCAGGACCGCGGGCCAGAAGATCGGCCGCCAGTCACCACTGGAGCGAACCCCGGCGACGATTCCGTTGACCAGCGGTCGGGTGAGGTAGACAGTCGCGACCGGAAGAAATCCTTGCCCCAAAAGCAGGAGGGACCAGGCGACGGTCCAGCCGGGCGCGGACTGCCACACCAAACGAAGCGCGCGCGAGAGGTCGGCGAGCTGAAGCGCCGCGCGACGCAGGCTGATGACCGAGTATTCTGACAATCTGCTATGCCGTGTGTGCTACTTGTTAGTATACGAGCGGATAGTGGTCAAACCAGAAGCCAGCGAGAGTCCGCCGGCGGAATTAGCGGCGCCCTCGACGCGCTACGCCGATTGGGCCTTGCGTAATCCGCTGCCGTGCGCGCTTGCGATTCAGGCGGCGCTGCTGTTTTACCGACTCGATCTGCTGGAGCCGTGGGGCGACGAATGGTTCAACCTCACGACAGTTCCTCAACCGCTTAGCCAACTACCTTCCCTGGTCGCGCGCGCCAGCTATCCTCCGCTCTATTACTTACTGGTTCATTTCTGGATTCAAATTCCGTGGCCGGCCAGTCTGCTCACAAAGATGCGGGCGCTGTCGGCGGTCTGGACGTTGTTGGCGACAATAATTCTCGATCGCCTCTGGCTTACCAAATTGGAGCCACGGGTGCGGCTAATGGTTCTGGCGATGTGGGTACTGTCGCCTTGTCTGCTGCTCTATTCGCGGATGGCGAGATACTACACGATGGTGCTGGCGCTGGCGCTGCTCACGATCTACGCGGCATCCAGATGGATCCAGCGGCCACAAAGTCCACGATGGCTGCTCGCGTATAGCTGCTCGGCGGGCGCGCTTTTGTACACGCACTATCTGCCCGGACTCGTGATCATGGCGGCGGTTTGGTTCGTATTCATGGCAAAAGCAAATCTGTCACCGAGGTGGCGCTTGACGCTGTCGGCGGTGCCAGTCCTGGTCGTCGCCCTCTTGTACTTGCCCTGGTTGAGCTCTCTGTTCGGGTCGGTCGCAGTATGGAGAACATCGTCCCCTTATCAGGTAAACAACTTGTTCATCGATCAGCTCGTGCGGATCGCGTATTGGTTCGTGTCATTCAGCTTCGGCGAAACGATTTCAGCGGTCGGCATCGTACTTGGCGCGGCGCTGACGCCGGCGATTGGATTCGCGTTGTATCACGGGATGCAGCCGCGACCGCGATGGATACCTCTTATCGCTGTGGCATCTCTGCTGGGTTACATCGGAGTGAGCAGATGGACCGCGTTCCCATTTACGCCCGCCCGCGTGCTCTTCGCACTACCTTTCTTTCTGATCCTTTTGGCGAAGGGAATCGACGCGAGCCGCCGCGGCCCAATAGTGTTCGCCGGTCTTCTGCTCATCTATATTTGCGGTGACTACAACTACTTCGCGAAGCTGGGATACCTGAACAAGGCGTACTGCAGTCCCTACCAGGAGATGGCATCCGTAATCGCCCACGATTCGCCTGCCTCCGACGCCACGCTGTTCGTGGATGGATACAGTTCCGTTTCTGAGCCATTGCTGAATCGTTTGGGAAAGCGAGTCCGAGTGATTTCCCTTGACGATGAACAATCAGCCGAGCGGGAAATGCAGACGGTCCGCCTTGAACGATCGGTATGGTTCTGGCGCCATACCCACGACACTTCGCCAGACAAATTCGTCAGCAGAATGGAAGTGCAGTTGGCTCAGGGCAGAAGTGTAAGGCAATACGACTATCTGCCGTACTCTTTGCCCGAGCGCTGGATCCTGCGCTTGGTACGCGGTCCCGGACAACCAGCGTATTTTTACCGACTGTCTGAAATGAAGTTGATGAACGCGAGTTCTTCGGGGACTCCGCCGCACCCGCATGGCAAGCGGTGATTTTCGCGCCTGCGGCGAGGTATCTCGCGACACCTGGGTGCTTCAAGCGGTTCAACCCTATCCGTGGTTCCTGATATGTTGAAAAAGCCTTAAACAGGCTGTTGCTACCCTCGCCTGCCTGAATCCTCGCCAATTTACATAGATGTGTGCTAGGTTTTTTCATAGCTTGCCATGCCTAGGATGGCACAGGCACGAACTGAGGCCTTTTATTTAGTTATAATACTCTTGACAAGAAGATTGTGTTTTGGCATCGTGTCGCAAAAGAACGTAACGCAGCGGCCCAAGGACGATTTAAGCTCAATTTATCACTGCCTAGCAGTTACTATTTTCAACTGCTTGTAGGTAAAACTAACAAGATGTTTTGGGCTGGAACAATGGCAAATGCGGCTCTAAGGACGATTTAGGTACGAATTGTAGTGTTCGCGATTACTATTTGCAGCTAATTGTAGGAGGGAATGAACAAAATGTTTCGGAAAACAACAAGGTCGGGGGCCCTTGGCGCATCGGTTTTTGCCTTGGCGATGTCGCTTGTGTTTACGCAGGCAGCCTTCGCCAAAGCCAAAAAGCCGCATTCGGTGCACGATCCCGCGGTGACCGCGTGCGGTACGCTCAACTTGAGCAACGTGATCTATGTGGTCACTGCGGACATCAACACTGCCAGCACCGGCGACTGCCTCGTTGTGACTGGCCACGACGCCAGCCTGGATCTCAACGGGCACAACATCACGTTCACTGGTTCACCAGGAACCTCGGTTGGGGCGGGAGTCAAAGTCACCGGCGCCTTCAACGTGGTAGATGGCTTCAATGGCACAATCTCCGGATTTGCAGTGGGCGTGTTGGATAACGGTGGCAGTACCGTAGGCGATGACATCAACATGCTTTCGAACGGAATCGGGCTGGAGCTGACCGGGGGGACCGACATCTGGACCAACTTCTTCGCCGGGAGCAACACTGCGCAGGGCGTCTACTTAAATAGTTGCAGCGATGAGTGCACCATTTCGGACTTCCAATCCGTAGGCAATACCGGTGATGGAGTGCTCATAACCGGCTCGGACGGGGCGAGGGCCAGTGTCTTCTTCATTTCGAGTAATGGCGGCAACGGCGTACACGTGGGCTGTTCATCCAGTTCTTGCGGCGGCGGTGGCGATGAGGGTAGCAACAATTTCCAAGTCAGAATCGGCGACGGGCCGATCGGCTTCGATGTCGCCGGTCAGGGTGGGATCGATGGAAATGCGTTGGACGGAGTTTTGCTGGATAAATCTGAAGGGAGCAACAGGGATCAGGTCTTCGTCATAAAATCATTGCACAATACTGGTATCGATCTTCACGACGTAACCACCACCTGTGGCAACAATCACTGGTTCCACAATAACTATGGCACCGCCAAAGCTGGAGCGACGGTGAGTCCCGCGTGCATTCCGAACGTTCCGTTCTGATGCGCAGCGAGAAACTTCAGGCTTCTTGATCGCTTAGCCGACGCGCCGCGAGTCATCCGACCCGCGGCGCGTCGCCATTTCTGGCTAGCGCCTCGCTTTGATCCTGAATTGGGAGCGATGGCGATCGCTCAAGTCGTGGAGGACCGCCTCTCTCACCTCGGAAAGTGCGGAAAATTCGTTCGGTATGATGAGCCGTCTAACCGGCACGCGCTGCACCACGCGGGACAGAAACCGGAACTGACGCTTAAGCATCATGCGATCGGTGATGTCGAAACGGTACGCCGCCTTGACCAGCCCTATCAGCGCATCTCCGGGGGCAAGGTCTTTTATCAGAACTCGGCCTTTGCGTTTGTTCGATCGCGCGCGTTCGAGCAAATAGATGCGCGCAAGCCGGCGCGTAGTAGAGCAGAAGTCCGCTGGTTGAGAATTTCTCCAGCGCGATTTATCCGTATAGTGCGCGACCGGCTTCAGATGCCGTGAACTTGCGCCCAGCGCCCGCGTTGAATCTTCCCACAGGCGCAGCCCCGGATAACCGGGCAGCGTCATGATAGCCGTGCTACCGGAAAGCGCCAGGCAATCGTCGCAGACCAGCGGATATCCAGCTAGGACAAAGCTCGCCGCGAGCGTTGACTTGCCTGCGCCTGCGACTCCCGTAAACGCACAGACTCCACTTCGGGTCGCGACTGCTGTAGCATGCAGCGCCTCACGCCCGCGCAGGTTTACAATCAGCGGTAGAACCTGGTCGATCAGTAGGTGACGAATCGTTTCCAGGCTAACGTCGCCGGTCGCGTTGCAGCAGATTATTCGGCTCCCAGCGCGGTCAATGACAAAGTCGGCCAGATTGACAATTGATAGTACGTAGCCATCCGCGGTCTTGCCGGAGCGAAGCCAAATTCTGCCACCGGGAAGCCGCGAACGCAGGTACCATCGAGGATTCAGACGTATGCTCTCAAAGCGCCTGGCAAGAATCGCGTGAACGGCCGACTTGGCCGACGACGTTTGAAGTATCGGGAGCTCCGGGAGCGGAATGTCAGTAACGATTCGGAGCCCGTAGGCTTGCTGACGAAAGTCCGGGATTGTCGTTTTACTCAGATCAGCGATGTTCTCGACGCCCAGGAAATTTGAGTAGTTGAAACCCCGCTCAATTTGCCCCAAGACCCAACCGCCCGCGCCGCCTCCCATAAACGCGGCCGGCCCTGACTTCAGAGGGCCAAATCTGCGATATAAACCCCTCGGCTGGAACTAGATGTTCAGCTCGGTCAGGAGAACCGGAAATCAAGCCTAGTTCAGGGCATTTTTGTGCCGACCCCGTCAGCAGGAGTCTTGGTGCCGCCGGAAGCTGTCAGCTTCGCGACGTTGCCGTACTCAATAAGATGAGGACGAGCATAGGGCTTCTTCCGGCCCTGCGTGTTTGGCTCTTTTTGCTCTTTCATAGTCTTGGGCATCTATAACTCCCCTTCCAGCGGTACCGCATGGAAACGCTGCGTCTATTAATCTTACCTTAAATCGTCGCAATTCTCGCTGATTCGGTGACGATGATCAAGGCTCGCAGGTCATCAAACATCATCTAGGTTGCAATTAGTCATTGAGCCTCAAGGAGGACCCTGGTTACGTACGCCGAGGCCTCGGCAAATGACGGGAAAAGAGCAGAATGAACTCGAAACAATTCTTTTTCTATTTCCGCCAAGGTGCGGGTTCCGTCGGCCAAGTTTACAATTGACCTTCGCGCCAGGCCCCAATCCGAAAGTCGTGGCACAAAGTCTGGACGAGTCTTAGCCAACTGGTCAGGCGAAAAAGACATTCCATTGAGTGTCGAATGAACATAGCGTGCTTTTTCCCTACCCTTGGTATCGAAGACCACCACCTTCCAGCCAAGCAAATTCTGGGCGGTGATCGATGAGATCGTGAGGTCCATGCGGTCGCCCTCGCTGAGCCGCAAAGGCTTTTCGACTGGAAAGAACGCGGCCGACCGTTGGATTCGGCTTTTGCTGAACGGCGAATTGGTCACGATCACGCGTGGCGCCAGTTCGGCGGCGAACCATCCGCTGAAGCCATGCATCACGCCGGGCATAGAAACCTCGATCGCCGCTTTGGCGGAAAAACGCTCCGGCGCGATGCCGGTAAGGTCGAAGGCGAATATCTGCGCAGGTCTGGAGAGCATTCGGCGCGGACGTTTCTCGCTCGTGTAGTGGTTGTTGAATGCGGCCTTGCGTGCCGCCGACATCTTTAGACCGGCGCGCGGTTGGTCCCAGAAGCTGGCGACGCGCCACATCTCGGGAAAATTAACCGGCACGACGAAGAGTTCGATGCGTCGAGGGATAGCGCGGGCGCCCGGCTTCAGGAGGCGGCGGCGGGCGTCGTTGAATAGGTTGGGCATCCCGGCGCCAATTCCGAACGCGCTTAATTGATCTGCAATGATGAGGTCGATCTTTTCGGGAAGATTGGCGCGACTCGAGCGCTCGTGAATTGCAAAAGTGTTTTGTCCGTAACCGTTGGCGCAGGCCAGATCGCGCGCAATCTGGATCATGGGCGATTGATCAACCTGGTACACTCGTGCGGCTCCAGCCTTCATCGTCAGCAGGCCAAGCACGCCCGTTCCGCAAGCGAGGTCGAGCACGACGTCGCCCGGCTTGACCACTGCGTTTATCGCCCGTCGAAACAACGAGGTTCGGGTCAGGTCGGAAAGATAAAGGCGATGATCATCAAGGTTCACAGATATTTTCGCATCAGAGACGCGTCACAACGATGCTTCTCTGGGTTCCGCGAGAGGCTTGAAAGGCTCGCTAATACTCGGAAACGCGACCTTGAACCAGAGTTCGACCGCAAAGACATTCCATAGTTGAAGAATATTCTCCGTGTAACAGGGATCGCGGCGCGAAAACGCTTCGGCCGTCGAGCGGTAGATCTCACGCAGAACAACTCCGTCGACCCATCTGTTTTTGACCACGCTCAGATTATCGAACAGACTCTCGCCGCCGAGCGCGATGAGTGCCATCGCGTATACCTCGGTAAGATCAGCCTTGTCTGAGCGCCATCGGATTTGCTCCGGGATGATTCCGCTCATCGACTGGCGAAGCACGAACTTGCTAAGCCCGGGCCTGAATCGTTGGTTATCGGGTATCGCGAAAGCAAACTCGATTATGCGGCGGTCCAGGAAAGGATGTCGTCCCTCGAGTTGAAAGCGCGCCGCCCAGCGGGCGTCACCTTCGAGCGAGTACACGAGCCCGCCAGACGAGTAGGATCTGTACAGCGACTGCTGCGCGAAGCTGCGACATCGCGGAAAGCGCAGCCTCATCGACAATCGCTCCAGGAGACCCGTCCTTTTCGCGAACGCGGGTGCGACCAACGGATGAAGCTTGGGCGGACGGCGGATTGATCGCAGCGCGGACTTGAGGCGGCCCGGCACGAGCGGCAACACTCCATACTGGATCAGGGTTTTGCTATACCCGGGAAAGGGCGCGAATCCGGCCGGTGGGTTTCGATCAGTCTTGATCTTGCGTAACAGCGCGACGATGCGAAGCTGCTTCAACAGGTCCGCGTATTGAAAATAAGTTGGGCCAAGCCATTCGTCGCCG
>Ga0210384_10006658_pt1 | contig 12278 bp, 14 predicted proteins | sample IncBWH2MmetaG_FD_160574 | JGI IMG/M metagenome (GOLD analysis project Ga0210384, IMG submission 160574) | Forest soil microbial communities from Barre Woods Harvard Forest LTER site, Petersham, Massachusetts, United States - Inc-BW-H-2-M | ecosystem: Environmental > Terrestrial > Soil >... | reverse complement strand
GATGCAGTCTGGCTAAGCGCTCGTGCGAGATTTTCAGCTTTACGCGACGAGCAGGATCGGTTTCGATCAGGTCGACGAAGTCCCACGGGATGGGGCGGAGGGGAATTCTCCGCAGCAGCGCCCGCAGCGCGCCCGACGGAACTACTCCCTTTAATAGCCTCCGCACGGCTCCGCGGGGGCCGACGTCCACCGCTCCGACTCGCAAAACCGGACGATTTCCAATCGCTTCCTGCTGAAGATCCAGATCATTGACGCGTACGACTTTTCGTCCGAATACATCAATCACCTGCTGATCAAGCAAGTCTCGCCCCAACAGAAGGAGGCCTTCGGACGAATCACTAGGCGCCCAATCGCTGGGTGCGCTGTCAGCGCGGATACCTCCGTTCACAGAAGTTACCGAGCCAAAAGGAAGGAGTCGGTCGCCAGCCTTGGTTCGTACGATCAACACGACAACGCGGGCGCGATCCTCCTGAGGGGCCAGCGCCACCTCGCGCACACGTCCACATCGGCTGCCAGCCGTGTCAAACACCGGGGCGCCCAGCAGTTCGGTGAGCGCGAGCGTCATCATGCTTCCGAGAATACTCAACTGCAGGGCCAGAATCCAGGAGGTTTGCGGTTTTTCTTGAGGGCATGGTCGGACGGCAAGCGTCGGGGTGCGGTTCTGCAGACTGCCACGGGATAGCGTTTACGTTGACATTTGCACATGAGAAGGGCAAACTACCGCATTCCCTAACCGCTCAGGTTTCCTGCCCTATGGCGGTGGGGGTGACGTGGAACAGAAGCGCGGGCCGGCGAATGTTCCGGGTCTGCAGGCGTATTCACCAAAATCTTTACCATGACCAATCACCGGGTCTCCTACACACTGGATTCGACGCTGGAGACCGTCGACAGTGCCGAGCAAGCCGCCACCAGAATCGCTTCTGAGGCTGGCTTCGACGATGACGAAGTCATGAGAATTGCCATGGCGGTGCGTGAAGCCGCGGTAAACGCCGTGCTTCATGGCAATGCGTATGACCCCGGCAAGAAGGTCAATCTGGCGTTTGAGAGGATCGGCCACGATCTCGTGATTACCATCCGGGACCAGGGCAAAGGTCTGGACCTGAGCAAGATTCCCGACCCCCTGGCGGCTGAGAACCTGTTGAAAACGTCGGGACGGGGCATTTTTCTTATTCGCTCCTTCATGGATGAAGTGCACATCAACCCGTCTCAAACGGGCACCGAAATTAAACTCGTCAAGCACGTCCACGGACCGGCCGTGGGCGGCAAGGAGGCTTCCCAGTGAGCATGAAGATCAGCACGCGTCAGGTCGATGGTGTAACCGTAGTGGATTGTAGTGGCCGCATCACTTTGGGTGAAGGCAGCGTCACTATGCGCGACACAGTCCGCGAACTCCTTTCTAAAGGTCAGAAGAAAATACTGTTGAACCTCGGCGATGTGAATTACATCGACAGCTCAGGTATCGGGGAACTGGTCAGCGCCTTCACCACCGTCCGTAATCAGGGCGGCGAGCTCAAACTGCTCAACCTCACCAAGAAAGTGCACGACTTGCTCCAGATCACCAAGCTGTACACCGTGTTTGACGTCAAAGACGATGAGGCGGGGGCTGTCAAGTCGTTCCACTAAGGTTCCTCTTTCCGTTATCGCGCGGGCCGGCGCGGACCACCGGCCCTCGGCCTCTTTTCATTGTGGGAAAGTCCACACCTTTTCTTTTCCTTGATCCCGCCTTCACTCTCCTGATCGCCTTACAATCCATTCATCGCTCGACTCTTCTTCTGGAGATCATGCCGTGTCGCAGGCCGTCGTCGCACTGGGACTCACGATGCTGTTCTCCAGCCTCATGCGGGCCGAGTGCGTTTCCATCGACGATGCCGAGAATCATGTGGGCGAAACACGCTGCATCACCGGGAAAGTCTTCCGAGTTGAGCAAGGTGACCGAGGTGTGCACTACCTCGACTTCTGCGAAGATCACCGTGTGTGCCCTTTTACTGTCGTCGTTTTTCCGCGAGACCTGAAAAGCGTGGGCGACATTCGTCAGTTACAGGGTAGGGTCATCGAAATCCACGGGCCGGTAAAGGAGTACGACGGGCGAGCGGAAGTCATTCTGCAGGAGTTCCGACAGCTTGGCGGATCAGGATCCCATATTCCACCGCTTCCCAAGAACTACGATGTCGAGCAGAAGGGTCACTACAGTGCAGGAAAAATGAGTCACCCCAAAGCCAGGAAGACCACAAAGAAGAGGCAGCCCGCGAAAATTCCAATCGAAATACCGGAGGATTCATCCGACTAATCTCCTGTAGTCAGCTCCGGCAGGCAGTCGTGTCAACCCCAGGCTACACCATTCCCTTCTTCAACTCGGCCAGCGGATAGAACGTTCCCCGCCAAACTACTCCCCCGCGTCCTAGGGTCAAAAGCATCGAACGCAGCATGGTATAGACAAACAGAACCGTGCTGATGGGATGGAGAAGGAAATAATACGGGGGAATCGCTGACTTCCGCGACATGCCCGCATAGATCAAGAACATTGCGAGCATCGCCACCGCATAAGGCAGTCGGGCCCGGCCATGCGCCAATGCAACTCCGATGAAGGGCATCAGATTCAGGAATGCCAGCCCCAGGCAAGACAGAAGCGCTCGCGGCCACTGGAACGACATGAGCGCAAAAAAATTCTTGGTGAGATTGCGAACTACCCCCATCGCGCCTCTGGCCCAGCGGATGGAAATCAAATCGCCGCCGAACGCCGTGCGCTGAGCATACCCGGCGTTCTTCACCACCTTGCCCAACTTCATGTCATCAAGGACTTCCATCCGCAGCCGCTCGTAAGTTCCGATCGCATCATAGACAGGGCGACGAATCAGGTTGAACGCGCCTACGCCCATGTGATCTTTCGTGTCCGGATCGGCGACTTTCCAAGGTCGATGTCCAAAGACAAAAAGCATCTGAAAAAACGCGATCATCATTTTTTCGCCCGGGCGCTTCATAATCATGTATGGGAACATCACGAGGTGGTCTGCGCCTTCCGTTTCGGCGCAAGCTAGGGCGCGCCGGAGGGCATCTGGTTTGAACAATACATCGGCGTCAGTGAATAGCAACCATTCGCCGTCAGCTTGTAAGGACGCCGTCCACATGGCGTGGGTCTTTCCCATCCAGCCTGAAGGTAACTCATCGACATGGATCACTTTTAGACGCTGCTTGGGTTCCGCCGTGGCCGCGATTTGGTCCATGATCGCTCCCGTTCGGTCGGTTGAGCGGTCATCTACCGCGATGATTTCGTAGTTATCGTAGTCCAGGATGAGCAACTGTAAAAGGGTCTGCTCGATGTTGTCGGCTTCGTTGCAGGCGGGGACGATAACGCTGACCCGCGGATTCCCATTGGGTGTGACTAATTTGCGGTTCCACTGCGGGCTAGAAACATCAGGGATCTTTCCCATGCCAAAAGCAGCTTCGGCAAGCCGCTCAAACCATATCAGCCCAAGGATGCACCCAGTAATCCAGTGGAAATAGCTCACCCTAATGCGCTCCAACAGCGACCGGCCGATTCTGCATGCTGACCGGCGGGGCAAACCTCATACCGTAAAACAGTATCGCAGAGGAAAATGCAATCGCGATCACGGGTCCCAGGAATGCACGTTGGAGGGAATACTTGTCCGACATATAACCGATGAGGTAGGCGGATGGCACATCGCCCAGCAAGTGGAAGATGAAGATGTTCGCCGCAATAGCCATGGCGCGGACATGCGGTCCTACGGAATTGATGACGGCGGCATTTAGTGGCCCAGTGTTCAGCAAGAGCAAAAACTCAGCCAGGAAAATCCCAGTAATCATCCATTTTCCATTCGTGTACAGGGCCATCCACATCGCCGGAATCGCGATTCCCAGGCTGGCTGCGGAGACCAGATAGTGCGCCGCCTTGGTTCGGCGAAGGATGTAGTCCGACAGCCATCCGCCGGCCAACGACGCCACCAAGCCGTTGACCGCAGTGCTCAGGCCAAAGAGATTGTTGGCATCCCGTAGACTGAAATTACGGGCGCGATGCAGGAACGTTGGCATCCACACCTGCAATCCGCCTAATGCGAAGGTCATCATGGCCATTCCGAACGTGGCAGTGAGGAACGCCGGATTGCGGAGCAGTCCCTTCAGGCTGTCGCGATCTGGCGTATTTTTCTCCGCGGAGTCAAACTGTCCGAGCGGCGGCTCTGGGACGAACAGCAAGAGCAGCGCTAGCAAGACTCCAGGGGCGGCACCGATGTAAAACGGAGCGCGCCACCCGTAAGCCGGGCCCATGATGCCACCCAGGACATAGCCCAGCGCGGTTCCCACAGGAATCGCCAGATAAAAGACCCCCATCACGCGGCCGCGCTGATTCTCCGGAAACATGTCCGCGACGAAGGTGGGGGAAAGGGTGACGAAGCTGGCCTCACCGATGCCTACCAGCGTATGCCGGATGAGTAGTTCAGTGAAGTTGTGCGTGAAAGCCGTCAGCAGCGTCGCCGCACTCCATAGCAGCGCGCCTGCAATAATCACCGATTTTCTGGAGAACCGGTTCGCTAATGGGCCCATGAAGGGCGCAGCCATCATGTAAAAGATGAAAAAGACGCTGGTCAGGAAACCGAACGCTGCGTCGCTGCGATGAAACTCTGCCTTGACGAGATCCTGCACGGCGAACAGCACCGAGCGGTCGATGTAGTTGAAAAGATTCAGCGCGGTTAGCAGGGCCAGCGCGGTACGGGGATAGAGTTTGCTTTGGGTCACCTGGCGAGGAATATAGCATGGTAGCTCAGCGGCCCTCGATCCTGCGTCACATCAATCCCACTCACCCGGGTCATAACGGTTGACGTTATTAACGATATCCGTTATTATAAGATCGCGTGATCAAGAGCTTTGCCGATCGGGCAACCGAGGCGATTTGGCGGACAGGCAAGACGAGAGGCTCTCCGCCGGCCAACGTTACGAAGCGCAAATTAGTCATGCTCGATTCGGCCGTGGCCCTGGATGACCTGAAGCAGCCACCAGGCAACCGACTGGAAAAACTACGCGGTGATCGGCAGGGGCAGTACAGCATCCGCATCAACGACCAATATCGGATTTACTTCAGTTGGCGTGGTTATGACGCTCACGAGGTAGAGGTCACGGATTATCATTGAGTCGGCGAGGCACGGAAATATGGGCATTGTTAGAAAAGGCACACCGAACTGGAGAATTCATCCCGGGGAGATCTTGCGGGAGGAGTTTTTGAAGCCGATGGGAATATCGGCATACAAATTGGCGAAGCGACTCCGGGTTCCGCCGCCTCGCATCAACGACATCGTTCTGGAAAGGCGCGGTATCACCGCGGACACTGCGGTTCGATTGTCTCGGTTCTTTGGAACCACAGAGCAATTCTGGTTGTCCTTGCAGGACGCTTATGACGTAAGCCGAGTGAAAGCAGAGCGGGCCGATGAACTCGAACTCATTGAACCATTGAAATTCTCCGCAGCGACGTCTTAGTCTTCCACGGACGAATATCCGCGCCGACCATCGGCTTTCTGCATTCAGTTCCCGGCGGACCCTGCGCAAACCCTTTAACTCTTCCCCTTGCCTCTCGGCCGTGGCCACTTTGCCACCACCACGGTCGAAATCCCGCCGCGCGGTCGGAACTCACCCTTCACCTCCGCCCAGGCGGGACGCGCCCAGCGCACTACGTCTTCCAACACGCGGTTCACAATGTTTTCCTGGAAGATACCCAGGTTGCGATAAGACTGCAGATACTCTTTCAGCGATTTCAGTTCCAAGCAGCGCCCGTTGGGCATATATCTGATAGTGAGCAACCCGAAATCCGGCAGCCCAGTCTTGGGGCACACTGAGGTGAATTCCGGATCATCCACAACGATCTCATAGCCAGGAAATTGGTTTGGCCAAGTTTCAATCTCAGGAAATACCGCATCGAGGCCGGCCTTGGCATGTTTCGTCTGGTAGCGGGGGCGCTTCGGCATGATTTATTGTAACCAGCCGGATGGAACAACCCAAACCGTCAAGGATTCGTGGTTCTTGGCCTACATTCATGCATCTAAGGCATTAACTAGTCCTACGAGGCCCTGAAGGCGTCAGATGATACATTATTGCGTTTAGCGAACAAAGTGGCATCAACCAGCAACAACAACGGTTTTTTTGCCCGCCGCAGGTGGCTCGTCTGGGCGGCGGGTATTGTAGCCGCCGTGGTGCTGCTCGCCTCATTCATGTCTCGTGATGACGCAGTACTGGTCCGTGCTGCCCAGGCCCATCGTAATACTATTCGCAGTGTGGTTTCGACCAACGGAAAGGTCGAACCGATCCAAAGTTTTGAGGCGCACGCTCCCGTCGGCACCACGGTGAAGAAATTGCTGGTCAAAGAGGGCGACCATGTGAAGAAGGGCCAGCTCCTGGTGCAACTGGACGATGCCGAGGCCCGCAGCCAGGCTGCGCGCGCTCTCTCTCAAGTGAGCGCTGCCGAGGCCGATCTCAGCGCCATTCAGAGCGGCGGCAATCGGGAAGAGGTGCTTACTGTGGAAGCGCAGCTGACAAAAGCCCAGGGCGCGCGCGACGCTGCACAACGCAACCTCGATGCTCTGCAACGTCTGCAGCAGAAGGGCGCGGCCTCGCCGGCTGAAGTGAAGGATGCGGAGAACCAATTGGCGCGCGCGAATGTTGACCTCAAGTTGCTTCAACAGAAACAGAAAGGCCGTTATTCCCACCCGGAAATTGCCCGGGTTGAGGCCGAAAAGACCAACGCTCAAAGCGCGCACGCGGCGGCAGAAGACGTCCTCAGCCAGCTTAACATTCACGCTCCTTTCGATGGCATCGTGTTCTCGCTTCCGCTCCACCAGGGTGCGTACCTCAATCCGGGAGATCTGATATTGCAGGAGGCTGATCTCACCAAGGTACTGGTGCGCGCATTTGTGGACGAACCCGACGTTGGGCGGTTGACACCGGGACAGAAGATCGAGGTTACCTGGGATGCAATTCCGGGCCGCATTTGGAATGGGGCGGTGAATACCATTCCTACGGTCGTCAAGCTACGTGGCACACGCAACGTGGGAGAGACAACTTGCGTGGTAGACAACCACGATTTCAAACTCTTACCTAACATAAATGTTGGCATCACCATCGTCACCGCGGAACACCGAGGCGCACTGACTGTTCCGCGAGAGGCCGTCCGCCAGGACGACAGCGTGCCTTACGTGTACGAGATCGTGAACAACGAATTGCAGCGCCGCGACGTTCAGACCTCGGTTTCCAATCTGACCTTAGTGGAAGTCACCAGCGGAATTTCGGACAATGCAGAGGTAGCGCTCGCCTCGGTGAACTCCAAGCCCTTGCACAGCGGCCTGCCGGTGAAGGTGGTTCACTAGGGAATGCATTGGTCGATCAAAACCATATTTTTATTATTACTGGCCGCGGGAGCGTCAGCCGCCACGGCCGACGATTCGGCCCCTGCTCTGCTGGCGGCCGGACGAGTCGATGATGCCATCACAACCCTGCGCGGACGAATCGGCGCCATGCCCAATGACGCCGCCGCGCACAACTTGCTTTGCCGCGCCTATTTTTCAATCGGTGATTGGAACCGTAGCGTCTCCGCCTGCGAACAGGCAGTCTCTTTGGATCCCCAGAACAGTCGCTACCATTTGTGGCTGGGACGTGTTTATGGCGAGAAGGCGGATTCCTCCAGCTTTTTTTCCGCCGCAGGATTAGCGAAAAAAGTGCGCGCTGAATTCGAGCAGGCTGTACAGCTCGATCCCGACAACGTAGACGCGCGCACCGATCTAGCGGAGTTTTACCTGGAAGCCCCCGGAATCGTAGGTGGTGGCCAAGACAAAGCGCGTGCTCAAGCACAGACCCTGGCTAGGCTTGATCCCGCCAAGGCGCACTGGGTAAAGGGGCGCCTAGCTGAAAAGAGAAAAGATCCGGTAGAGGCCGAAAAAGAATACCGGGCAGCGGTTGAAGCCAGCCATGGGAGTCCGCTTACCTGGTTCAACCTGGCGCTCTTTTACCGCCATGGACAACGCTGGGATGAAATGGAAGAGGCCATCCGTCATGCCTCCTCCGCTCCTTTGAGCCGGCCAGAAGTTCTCATGGAATCTGCGGATGTCCTGATCCGTAGCGGACGTAATTTCCCGCTGGCGATTGAATTATTGCGCCGTTACCTTGCGTCCAATTCGACAGTGGAAGAAGCCCCCACTTTCAAAGCCCACTATCTGCTGGGCACCGCTCTGGAGAAGCAAGGCGATCAACAAGGCGCGGCCGAAGAATATCGCGCAGCCCTCTCTCTGGCCAAAGAATTCTCTCGCGCCAAGGAAGCCCTGAACCGGCTAAATCGCTGAGTGCCTGTTTCAATCAGTTGCAAGACGCCAACTTCGAAATCGAGCGGGCCCGGATTACGCTCCTGCGCGCGACGGGTGAGCTGGAAACTAAGCAGGCGTGGGCAAGTAGCCTGGTCAGAAGGACTTAACCCGGCGAGCCTTGATGGACCCACTAGCCAGAGCAGTCTTTCACGCTTCACCCCCCCAATTTACCCATTCGGCGAAAACTCGTTGTCCAGCATGATCAACAGCCATTAGCCTCACATGATGAACAGCTATTAGCCTGAAATGAAGGTTCGCGGGTAGGCCTGTCTGGGAAGGGCTTTGCGATGGACGAACCTCAAACGTATCTGGGGCCAGCAGAAAATTAGGTCGGGAGATGTTAGTATAAGTTATTCACTCTTATGCCTTTAAAAACATTGTTTCTGAATCCGCCTTCGTTTGAGAACTTCGACGGGGGCGCCGGGTCACGGTGGCCCGCTACCCGCGAGATCGAATCTTACTGGTACCCAGTTTGGCTCGCTTACCCGGCTGGAATGCTGGAAGGAGCGCGCCTGCTGGACGCTCCACCCCACTACGTCTCTGCGGAAGAGACCATCAAGATTGCCGGTGACTACGAATTTCTGGTCCTCTATACCAGCACTCCCGGCTTTCCCGGAGACATTCGGCTGGCGCAAAAGATCAAAGATGCCAACCCGAAGATCAAGATCGCCTTTGTTGGACCGCATGTCACCGTACTTCCAGAGCGGACGTTGAGGGATGGCCAAGCCATTGATTTCGTCTGCCGAAAAGAATTCGACTACGCCGTGGTCGAGTTCGCCCAAGGCAAGCCTCTAGAGGAGATCCTTGGCATCTCCTACTTGAAGAATGGATCCGTGGTGCACAACCCGGACCGGCCGCAGATCGAAGATTTGGATTCTCTGCCACACGTAACTGACGTCTATCGTCGTGATTTGGATCCGCGGCGCTACAACGTGCCTTTCTTGCTCTATCCTTACGTCTCCCTCTACACGACCCGGGGTTGCCCGGCGCAGTGCACTTTCTGCCTCTGGCCGCAGACTACCAGCGGTCACGCGTGGCGCAAACGCTCGACCGATGACGTTGCACAAGAAATGGCAAAGGCGAAGGACTACTGGCCTTATGTCCGGGAATTCTTTTTCGATGACGATACTTTCAACATTCAGAAGGCGCGAACCGTGGAACTTTGCGCCAAGCTGAAGCCATTGAAGCTCACCTGGTCTTGTACTTCGCGGGTCACCACCGACTTCGAAACCCTGAAGGCCATGAAGGAAGCTGGTTGTCGCCTTTTGATCGTCGGCTACGAGTCTGGCGACCCGCAGATCCTGAAAAACATCAAGAAAGGCGCCACCGTTGAGCGCGCCCGCCAATTCACCAAAGACTGCCACAAGCTCGGCTTAGTGATTCATGGTGATTTCATCATGGGATTGCCTGGCGAGACTCGCGAGACCATCAACAACACCGTTGCCTTCGCCAAAGAACTAGACGTCGAAACTATTCAGGTTTCCGTGGCGCATGCTTACCCCGGCACTGAGCTCTATGAGTACGCAGTGAAGAACGGATTTATGGTGGCGGGCAACAAGATGGTAGACGAGGGCGGCCATCAGCTCGCCCACATCCAATATCCCGGTTTGCCGGCGGAAGAGATTCTCGACGCTGTGCACCGTTTCTATGACGAATACTACTTCCGGCCCAAAGCGGTCTTCCGCATTCTGAAAAAGGCGGCATTCAATAGCGATGACCGCAAACGCCTCTACAAAGAGGCCAAGACCTTCCTCAAAGTTCGCGCCATGCGACACAAGTGGGTCAAGGACAAACGCGACAAAGACTCATCCGCGGCTGCGGCGGAGCCGGTTAAGGCCTAGGGACAAACAGGTGTGACCTTTCGCAAGTATCTGGTGCTGGCCGCTGTCACTGTGTTTGCGGCCGTCGGCGATTCGTTGCTTTCCCGCGGCATGAAAGAGTTGGGCAGCGTTTCTCCGCAGCATTTGTCTGACGTCATTCTCGCTATCCTGAATCCCTGGGTCGCCCTGGGGATTATTTTCTTGTTGGGATTTTTTGCCTCCTACATGACCGCGCTGTCATGGGCGGATCTGACTTACGTCCTTCCCGCAACTTCGCTCGGCTACGTTTTGCTGGCGTTGATTGCAAAGTTTCTGTTGCACGAGCACGTCACCTTAACGCGCTGGCTGGGCATCCTGCTGATCTCCGCCGGCGTAGGATTCGTTACGCGCGGTCCAGAGTTGACTCACAAGCCTTATCGAGGGTCGGAGGACCACGTAGCGGAACCAGTCTCCACGGGAGCTGAAAGATGAAACATGCCCATGCCTGGGCTGCGATCGCGGCCATCGTGCTGGCTTCGACCACCGGTGATGTCTTGCTCTCGCGCGCCATGAAGCAAGTCGGGGATGTGGGCGAACTTCGGCGGCGTGGCGGCGCGCTCACTGTGGTCGGGCGGATTCTGAGCAATCCCAACTTCCTTTTGGGTGTCCTGGCCATGACCTTGGCCTTCTATAGCCTTCTGGTCGGTCTTTCCTGGGCTGACGTAAGCGTTGTAGGTCCGGCAGCAGCCGCCCTCACATTCGTGGCTAATGCGCTGGCCGCCAAAATTTTTCTGCACGAGCGCGTGGACCGTCGCCGCTGGATAGCTGCTCTGCTCGTAGCTGGCGGCGTGGCGCTGCTAGCGGCGTAAACCCTCTTATTTCCGCATTGGCGCTTGGTGAGCATTTCCGCTATGCTGTACCTCCAACTCCGGGCCCTCAACAACCAAAGATCAAGAGAGGAAATGTTCTCCATGGATTCAAGAACCGTTTCGCGCATTCTGTTAGTCGTTATGGTCGTCGGCATCACACATTTGCGGGCGGCTGAAGATGTAGCGCACGCTCTGGCTGGAACTGTCACCAAGGTTGATTCGGCGGCGAAGACCGTCGCCGTAAAAACCGCGGAGGGCACGGAAGAGACCCTGAAGTTCACCGATAAGACCGTGATGCACGCCGCCAAAGGTGTGAAGACCGGGGCCGTCGACACCTATCTCGCGGGGAAGGAAGGCACTCATGTGGTAGTGCGCTACACGGGTGAGGGCGCAAAGAAAGTGGCGGTCGCAGTGGACGACCTCGGCAAGGATACGGTTAAGACCAGCAAAGGGACAGTCACGCATGTGGACAAGGCCGCGGACACGATCACAGTCAAGACCGAGGATGGGGCCGAAGACACCTACCGCGTCGCGAAGGACGCCAGTGTGGACACAGTACATGGAGTGGTAAAAGGCTCTGAGTACTCCGCAAAAGAGGGTGAGAAGATCACGGTCCACTACACCGAGGATGCGGGCAAGAAAATAGCGCAATTTGTCAAACACCTGTGAGCCGTGGGGCATGCTCTGCGCATCGTTTCACTCATCCGAATAATCGCATGAAGCCCGCCGCCGGCAGGTCTGGCACTAGAAAAGCGGCGTCACGTAAGCCGGCGACACGGGCCACACACTGCGCCGCCAGGTAACCGCTGCGTACTGCGCCTTCCATGGTGGCGGGCCAGCCCGTGGCCGTCCAGTCGCCGGCTAGAAAAACGCGCGGCCAAACAGTCTCCGGTGGGGGGCGAAAAGATTCCACTCCCGGCCGGGGCGAATAGGTCGCGTGGATTTCCTTGATCACAGTGGACTTCACTAGGTTCGCGGTGCGTGAACCCGGAAAGAATTCCCGCAGTTCATTCAACGCCAAATCCACGATCTCCTGGCGGGATTTCTCGACCAGAGTCTTCGAAGCGCTGACCACAAGTTCCACGTAACTGCCGTTTCTGAGCGGAGGAGAAACCCCGCCCTCGTTCGACGACATCCGTTCCAGCAGCTTCGATTTGTGGAACATCCACTGAATCGTGCGATCGAGCAATACGGCATGATCGAGATCGGTAATCTGACGATCAAACCAGAGGTGAATGCCAGTGATCGGCGAAGTC